>JAESGS010000319.1_pt1 | contig 49410 bp, 46 predicted proteins | sample 9269761 | NCBI WGS metagenome assembly JAESGS01 (sample SAMN15741799, study PRJNA653493) | algae metagenome | isolation source: Cyanosarcina radialis HA8281-LM2 and co-occurring heterotrophs from damp... | place: USA: Makauwahi cave, Hawaii | collected 2011-01-06 | reverse complement strand
ACCCGCTCGCTAACGCTCGCGACCTCTCCCGCAAGCGGGAGAGGTGAGATCAAAGCAACAGGTCCTGCTTCGGCGTGTCCTCGCGCGTGGCTTCGGCGATCAGCTCTTCGGCGGCTTCGTCGAGGAGGGCGTCGATGGCGGCACCGTCGATCTGCTCGCGGCCGACCTCGAGGAGAATCGGCACGGCGAGCGGCGAGACACGGTCGAGATGGCGGTGCGTGATCCGGCCCTTCACGCGCGCCAGCATGTCGCCGAGGCGGCGCACGTCGGTGAGGCCGGTGGCGGCATCGGCGCGGGTCGCGCGCAGCAGCACGTGGTCGGGCTCGTGCTTGCGCAGCACGTCGTAGATCAGGTCCGAGTTGAACAGCACCTGCCGCCCCGTCTTCTTCTGGCCCGGATACTGACGGTCGATCAGGCCGGCGACGATGGCGACGTTGCGGAAGGTGCGCTTGAGCATCGAGGATTCGGACATCCATTCCTCGAGGTCGTCGCCCAGCATGTCCTCGGCGAACAGCGCGTCGATATGGCGCGCGGGCCTGAGGCTCCATACCGCGATCACATAGTCGGTGGCGACGAAGCCGAGCGGCCTGAGCCCCGCGCGCTCCATGCGTCGCGTCAGCAGCATGCCCAGGGTCTGGTGCGCGTTGCGGCCCTCGAAGCAATAGGCGACGAGGAAGTTGCGGCTGCCGCGCGGGAACGTCTCCACCAGCAGGCCTTCGCGCTTGGGCAGCACAGAGCGCCACTGCTGGATGCGCAGCCATTCGCGCAGCTCGGCCGGCAGCTCGCGCCATGCGTTGCGGTCTTCGAGCAGGCCGCGCACGCGGCGCGAGAGCTGCGTGGTCAGCGGCAGGCGGCCGCCGGCATAGGCGGGCACCTTGGGCGCATCGCCGGTCGTGCGCGTCACCTCGCAGATCGTCTCGCGTACGCCCTCGAAGCGCAGCATCTGCCCGGCGAACAGGAACGTGTCGCCGGGCTGCAGCCCCTGCACGAAATACTCCTCGACCTCGCCGAGCCTGGGCCCGCGCACGAGTTTCACCTGCATCATCGGCTCCTGCACGATCGTGCCGATGTTGAGGCGGTACTGCAGCGCCACGCGCGGCCCGATCACGTGCCAGCGCCCGTCGGCGGCGCGGAACAGCCGCTTGAAGCGGTCGTAGGACGAGAGCGCGTAGCCGCCGTCAGCGACGAAGGCGAGCACGTCGTCGAAATCCTTGCGCGCCAGGTCCGCGTAAGGCTGCGCCTTGCGCACTTCGTCATAGAGTTCGTCGGCGAGGAACGGGCCGGCGACGGCCATGCCGAGGATGTGCTGCGCCAGCACGTCGAGGCCGCCGGGCCTCGGCGGCAGGCCGTCGAGCTCGCGCTCGGCGATCGCATCGACCGCGGCGCGGCATTCGAGCATCTCGAAGCGGTTGGCGGGCACGAGGATGGCGCGGCTCGGCCTGTCCAGCCGGTGGTTGGAGCGGCCGATGCGCTGCAGCAGGCGCGAGACGCCTTTCGGTGCGCCGAGCTGGATGACGAGGTCCACCGCGCCCCAGTCGATGCCGAGATCGAGCGACGACGTCGCGACGATGCCGCGCAGCCTGCCCGCCGCCATCGCCGCCTCGACCTTGCGCCGCTGTTCGACGGCGAGGCTGCCGTGATGGACGCCGATCGGCAGGTTGTCGTCGTTGATGCGCCACAGCGCCTGGAAGATCAGCTCCGCCTGCGCACGCGTGTTCACGAAGACGAGCGTCGTGCCGGAGTTCTTGATCGCGGTGTAGATCTCCGGCAGGGCGTGCAGGCCCATATGGCCGGCCCAGGGCGTGCGCGCTTCCGGCACCATGATGGCGAGTTCGGGCTTCGCGCCGGAGCGGCCGAGGATGCGCTCGACCGGCGCGTCGAGCCCGGAGCCGAGCCAGCGCTGAAGCGCCTCCGGCTCGGCGACCGTCGCCGACAGGCCGACGCGGCGCGCCTGCGGCGCCAGCCGTGCCAGCCGCGCGAGGCCGAGAGCGAGCAGGTCGCCGCGCTTGGTCCCGGCGAGCGCATGGATCTCGTCGACGATCACGCAGCGCAAGGTCGCGAACATCTGCTTCGCCTTCGGGTCGGCGATCATCAGCGCCAGCGATTCGGGCGTGGTCATCAGCATCTGCGGCGGCTTCTCACGCTGGCGGGCCCGCTTGGCTTGCGGCGTGTCGCCGGTGCGCGTTTCCGCCGTGATGGAAAGCTCCATCTCCGCAACAGGCGCTTCGAGGTTGCGGTGGATGTCGACAGCGAGCGCCTTCAGCGGCGAGAGATAGAGCGTGTGCAGGCCGTCGACCGGCGCCTCGGCGAGCTCGATCAGGCTCGGCAGGAAGCCCGATAAGGTCTTGCCGCCGCCGGTCGGCGCTATGAGCAACGCGGACCGGCCGGCACGCGCGGCGTCGAGCATCGCGAGCTGATGCGCATGCGGCGCCCAGCCGCGCGCCGCGAACCACCGCGCGAAGCGCGGCGGCAGCACGTCCGCAGTCACGACATCGGCCGGGTGCTCCATGGCGCGCAGTCTAGCCCACGGGGAACGCGGGCGCGCCGGTGCCGTTTCCGTCCCGGGTCGCGCGGTACAGGAGGCTTGCATGGCGAAAACAGGCGCAGACGTTCTGGTCGAGACGATCATGAAGTGGGGCGTCGACGTCGTCTTCGGCCTTCCGGGCGATGGCATCAACGGCATCATGGAGGCGCTGCGCCAGCGCCAGGACAAGATCAGGTTCATCCAGGTGCGGCACGAGGAATCCGCTGCGCTGGCGGCTTGCGGCTACGCCAAATGGACCGGCAAGCTCGGCTGCTGCCTTGCGACGTCGGGTCCAGGCGGATTGCACCTGCTCAACGGGCTTTACGACGCGCGGCTCGACCGCGCGCCGGTGCTGGCAATCACCGGCATGCCCTATCACGACCTGATCGATACCGAGACGCAGCAGGACGTGCCGCTCGACCGTATCTTCGTCGACGTGGCGGAGTTCTCGGCGCGCGTCATGGGCCCGTCGCATGTCGAGAACGTGATGACGCAGGCGTGCCGAGCCGCGCTGGCGAATCGTGGCGTCGCGCATGTCGCCGTCCCGGCCGATTTCCAGGCCCAGGCGCTCGACGACGCGCAGCCCTCGCAGCGCAACGTCGAGCATCATGTCTCCCATGCCTGCTCCGAAAATCTCGTGGTGCCCGAAGCGCACGAGCTCACGCGCGCGGCCGAGGTCCTGAACGAGGGCCGGAAGATCACCATCCTGTGCGGGCAGGGTGCGCTCGGGGCGACGGCCGAACTCATGGCGGTGGCCGAAAAGCTCGCCGCACCGGTGGCGAAGGCGCTGCTCGGCAAGGCCGCGTTTCCGGACGACCATCCGAACTGCACCGGAACCGTGGGCCATCTCGGCACGGCGCCGTCGCAGCGCGCCCTGATGGATTGCGACACGCTGCTGATCGTCGGCAGCGGCTTTCCCTATATCGAGTACTACCCGAAGCCCGGCAAGGCGCGCGCCGTGCAGATCGATCTCGATGCGGCGCGCATCGGCCTGCGTTATCCCGCGGAGGTCGGGCTGGTCGGCGATGCCCGCGTCACCTTGCAGGCACTGCTTCCCGCGCTCCGCGGCCGGAAGGATCGCGGCTTCCTCGATGCCATCATGTCGGTTCAGCATGACTGGGAGGAGGAGATGCGCCGCCGCGCCGAGACGACGGAGAAGCCGCTGAAGCCGCAGGCGGTCGCGCGATCCCTCTCCGAGCGGATGGACGATGACGCCATCGTCGTCGCCGATTCAGGCACGAACACGTTCTGGGCGGCACGTCACATCAGCATGCACGGCGAGCGCCGCTTTGGCGTCTCGGGCACGCTTGCGACGATGGGCTGCGGCGTTCCCTATGCGATCGCGGCGGCGATCGCCTATCCGGGGCGGCAGGTCGTCGCCTTCGTCGGCGATGGCGGCTTCAGCATGGTGATGGGCGAGCTCGCGACCTGCATGAAGTACAAGCTGCCGGTCAAGATCGTCGTGGTGCGGAACAATTCGCTGGCGATGATCAAATGGGAGCAGATCTTTTTCGCGGGCAATCCCGAGTTCGGCTGCGAGCTGCAGCCGATCGACCATGCGAAGCTGGCCGAGGCGTTCGGCCTGGGCGCTTACTCCGTCGACGATCCGGCGCTTTGCGATGCCGGGGTGGCTGCCCTGCTGCGCCATGACGGGCCGGCGCTGCTCGAAGCCATCGTCGATCCGGACGAGCCGATCACCCCGCCCATCCCGAGCAAGAAGGAGACGGAGAATCTTGCCCGCGCGGTGAAGCGCGGCACGCCGCATGGCGAGCGCATCCGGCGCCTCTACAACGCGCGCACGGAGGGGAAGGTCGAGGACCCGGTGGGCTGACGGCAGCGCCGTCGATAAGCCATCTGACGCAGCGAGGAAAGTGGGGTCGAGAATGGATGCGCTGGCCGAACCGCGGACAAGGACGGACCGTTCAGTCCGGCATCGACGGATCGAAGTCGATGGCGTCGCCGTCTTCCTGCGCGAGGGCGGGAGCGACGATGCGCCCGTCCTGCTGCTGCCGCACGGGTACCCTTGCTCGTCTTTCCAGTATCGCAACCTGATTCCCGCGCTCGCGGATCGCTGGCGCCTGGTCGCGCCGGACTTTCCGGGGTTCGGCTACAGCGACACGCCCGAAGGATTCGCCTACACGTTCGACGGCTATGCGGCGTTTCTCGAACGGCTGACCCGGCAGCTTGGAATTCGCCGCTATGCGCTGTATCTGCACGACTATGGCTCCCAGATCGGGCTGCGCCTGGCGATCAAGGCGCCGGAGCGGGTTGCGGCGCTGATCATCCAGAACGGCGACATCTACGAGGACGCGCTGGGCCCCAAATATGAAGGGCTGAAAGAGTATTGGGCGCGACCGACGCCGGCCGGACGCAAGAAGTTCGAGGATGCGGTGAGCGAGCCGGGATACCGCGACGAGTTCCTCAATGACGTGCGGCCGGAGCTGGCTGCGCGGATCCCGCCCGATCTGTGGACATTGGCGTGGAGTCTGACCACGCCGAAGCGCCGCGAGATCGGCGTCGCCCTCATGGAAGGGCTCAAGGAGAACCTGCACTGGTTTCCGCGGTATCAGGCCTATCTGCGCAAGCACCGCCCACCCACCCTGATCGTCTGGGGCCCGCAGGACGGCTACATGCCCGAGCCGTCCGCCCGGGCCTATCTCCGGGACCTGCCCGACGCCGAGCTGCACCTGCTCGACGGCGGGCACTGGGCGCTCGAGACGAACCTCGAACAGATCGTTGCGTTGATGCGCGACTTCCTCGGGCGCACGCACGTTTAGGCACCGCACTCCGCGCCATGAAGTGTTCCGCCCATTTCAAATCCTTGCCTTGCGGCGGCGTGCGGGAAGGCTAAGGTAGCGCCCCGATCCGAAGGGGCCTCTCTTGACACCACAGTTCGACACCGCCGCCGCAAGTGGCTCGCCGACCGTGCGCGAGATGCTGGTCATCCCCGTGGCCGGCGAGGACAGCATGCTGCTCAACCTGAGCGGCGCGCATGGGCCGTTCTTCACCCGCAACATCGTGGTCCTGCGCGACAGTGCCGGCCGCGCCGGGGTCGGCGAGGTGCCGGGCGGCGAGAAGATTCGCCAGACGCTGGAGGACGCGCGGCCGCTGGTGGTGGGGAAGCCGATCGGCGGCTATCACGCCGTGCTCAATGCGATGCGCCGGACATTCGCCGACCGCGACATCGGCGGTCGCGGCCAGCAGACCTTCGACCTGCGCATCGCCATCCATGCGGTGACGGCGGTCGAGGCAGCACTGCTCGATCTGCTCGGCCAGTTCCTCGGCGTGCCGGTGGCGGCGCTGCTCGGCGAAGGGCAGCAGCGCGAGCGCGTCCGCATGCTCGGCTACCTCTTCTATGTCGGCGACCGGCGCAAGACCAAGCTGCCCTATCGTGCAGCGGCCGGAGAGAAAGACGACTGGCTGCGCCTGCGCGACGAGGAAGCGCTGACGCCCGAGGCGGTCGTGCGGCTGGCCGAAGCAACACAGGCGCGCTACGGCTTCGAGGATTTCAAGCTCAAGGGCGGTGTGCTGCCGGGCGAGGAGGAGATGGAGGCGGCGGCGGCGCTGGCACAGCGCTTCCCCAAGGCACGCGTGACGCTCGATCCCAACGGCGCGTGGTCGCTCGACGAGGCGATCCGCCTGTGTCGCGGCCAGGGCCACGTGCTCGCCTATGCCGAGGACCCGTGTGGGGCCGAGAGAGGCTATTCGGGTCGCGAGGTGATGGCGGAGTTCCGCCGCGCGACCGGCCTGCCGACCGCGACCAACATGATCGCTACCGACTGGCGCGAGATGGGGCACGCGATGTCGCTGCAGTCGGTCGACATTCCGCTCGCCGATCCGCATTTCTGGACCCTGCAGGGCTCGGTGCGCGTCGCGCAGATGTGCCGCGACTGGGGCCTCACCTGGGGCTCGCACTCCAACAACCATTTCGACGTGTCGCTGGCGATGTTCACGCAGTGCGGCGCGGCGGCGCCGGGCAAGATCACTGCCCTCGACACGCACTGGATCTGGCAGGACGGCCAGCGCCTGACGAGGGAGCCGTTGCGCATTGTGGGCGGCGAGATCGCGGTGCCGGAGCGGCCGGGCCTCGGCATCGAGATCGACATGGATGCCGTCGAGCGCGCGCACCAGCGCTACAAGAGCATCGCCGGCGGTGCGCGCGACGATTCCATCGCGATGCAGTTCCTCATCCCCGGCTGGAAGTTCGACAACAAGCGGCCGGCCCTGGTGCGCTAGCCTACGCCGGCTCGACGACGCGGATGTCGAACAGGCTTTCCATCGGGCTGCGTTCCGGCGAATCCGCGCGGCGCGCGGAGCCGACGAACTCGTAGCTTTCCGAGCACACGGAGAGGCGCGCGATCTCTTTCGCCGCGCCGTCGCTGCCGATGCAGCGTCGGTGATGAACCAGGACCGCGGCGCGCGGCGATATCCGCAGCAGCCGGCCGAGCGCTGCTCCCGCCGTTTCGGCGCGGATCGAGATCCGGGCCTCGTCGACGACGATGCCGCTTGCGCGCATCATCTCCTCGGTCGAGATGGCTTCCGCGCGCGACCGCGCGATGCGCGCAATGGCGGGATCGAGCCAGCCTTGGGCGAAGCCGACGGGCTTGTCGCCGATGCTGTACAGCCGGTCCAATGCGAGCGCCGGCTCGCCGGGTGCCAGCTTCATCGCGCCGGCGATGTCGGCGGGAGGGACGGCGAGCTCGTAGCGCAGCAGCGTCGTGCGCGCGCCGCGCGCCTGCGCGAACAGGGAGTCGAACAGGCCGTGCGGCCGCCGCACGTCGTGGCGCACGGCCGGGCGCGTGACGAAGGTGCCCTTGCCCTGCTTGCGCACGAGGATCTGCTTGCGCACCAGCTCGTCGATCGCCTGGCGCACGGTGATGCGGCTGACCTGGTAGCGGCGGGTCAGCAGCGATTCCGGATCGAGCTGGTCGCCCTGCTTCAGCGCGCCGCCGGCGATCTCCGCTTCCAGCCGCGCCGCGAGCTGCCGGTAGAGCGGCTCCGGGCTGGATCGGCTGAGGCCCGTGTCGGACTTTCCTCTCCTCGATGCCATGCGTCGCGGTATCCATGTTTGCGTGCCAGGATAAGACGTCTTATAACATCTTAAACAAAGACAAGCATCCAGGGGAGAATTCGCCATGGGTCTGGCCCGCGCCGCGGCACTGCTCGCTGCCGCCCTAGCAACGTTGATGATCGGGGAGGTCCGGGCCCAGGCCTGGCCGACGAAGCAGGTTCGCATCGTCGTCCCGTTCGCCGCCGGCGGCTCCGGTGACTTCTCGGTGCGCCTGGTCGCCGAGCAGCTGCGCCAGGCGCTCGGTCAGCAGGTCCTCGTCGAGAACCGCGTCGGCGCGGGCGGCAACATCGGGACCGAGGCGGTCGCGCGCGCGGCACCGGACGGCTACACGCTGCTGATGGCGACGGACGGGTTCGGGCTGATCCCGCATCTCTACGCCAACCTGCCGTTCGACCCGATCAAGGACTTCCAGCCGATCATCCAGCTCACGCGCCAGCCGATCCTGCTCGCCGCGCATCCCAGCGTCGGCGTCGCGACGGCGCAGGAGCTGATCCCGGCGGCAAAGCGCGCCGGCGGCCTCGGCTATGCGACGTCCGGCGTCGGCACGCAGCAGCACCTGATCGGCGCGATCTTCATGAACATCACCGGCGCGCCGCTGACCCACGTGCCCTATCGCGGCGGCGGCCAGGCGATCACCGATTTCATCGGCGGCCAGGTACCGCTGGCCGTGCTCGGCTCGACGCCGCTCTATCCGCACTACAAGCAGGGCACCATCAAGGTGCTGGCGCAATCGACGCGCACGCGCTCGCCGGCGCTGCCCGACATCCCGACCTTCGAGGAGGCGGGGATGAAGGGCATTGCCGTGGAGCAGTGGCTCGGCATCGTCGCGCCGGCGAGAACGCCGCCGGCGATCGTCGCGCGCCTCAATGCGGAGATCGGCAAGATCCTCGCCGATCCGGCCATCCGCGACCGCTATCTGCAGGTGGCGCTGGAGCCGGTCGGCGGCACGGTCGAGCAGTTCACGGCGCAGATCAACGACGACTATGTGCGCTATGGCGCCGTCGTGAAGCAGTTCAACATCAAGGTCGAATAGATGGGATCGGGAGCCCTGTGCCTGACCTTCGACAACATGGGGCGGGCGCGGGAGGTCGGCCTCGGACTGGCGAGCGGACCGGATCCCGACGAGCCGGGCCTCGCCGTCGGCTATCCGCGGCTGCTTGCGCTGCTCGACGAGCTTGCCCTGCGCGGCACGTTCTTCATCGAGGGGTGGAACGCGCTGCATCATCCCGACCGCGTGCTCGACCTGGTCCGGCGCGGCCACGAGGTGGGCCTGCATGGCTGGGTGCACGAGAATTTCGCATCGCTCGACCGGGTGGAGGCGGAGCGGATCCTGCGCGGCGGCACGATCGCGATGCGCGGTCTCGGCATCGATGTCCGCGGCTTTCGTGCGCCGGGCGGGTTCCGCGGCGCGCATACGGTCGATCTGCTGCGCGCGCTCGACTATCGCTATGACAGCAGCACGGAGCTGCGGCAGGAGGACGAAACCGGCGACTTCGCCGGAACGCTCGAGCCCGCCTTGCTGGCGCCGGGTCTCGCCCATGTGCCGTGGCGCTATGCGATGGTCGATTCGATCCAGTACCTGCGCAACGTGAACGCGGCACCGACGCCGAACGAGCTTGCGGGCCGCTGGTGCACGATGATCGACCGCGCGGCGGAGGCAAGGTGCACGATGACGATCGTCGTCCACGCCTATGTCAGCGGCATCGACGACGCGCGCTTCGCCGCCGTGCGCGACGTGCTCACCTACGCGCGCCGACGCGGCGATATCGAAATCTGCACCGCCGGGGCCTTGGCGGCACGGGTGCTGGACGATCAGGCGCCGTAGCCGCCGTCGACCGCGAGGCTGGCGCCGGTCGGCGGCGTGACTGAGTCAGATCTGGGGCCGGCGCGCGGAGAACACGATCGCTTGGATCGTCATGTGGCCGGGATCGGGACCGAACTCGCGGCGCAGCATCTCCGTCAGGCGATCGGCGACGCGATCGGGCTCGACGCGGCCGCGGGCGCGGATCACCTCCACCAGCGGGTTGCCGAACACCAGGCCGCGCGCGAATGCGGCCGCATCCGGAACCGTCCGCTCCAGCCCGACGACGGTCGCGCCGATGTCGGCGAAGCCGGCATCGATCAGACCTTCCTTGATCGGATCGATCTGATGGCTGCTGAAGGGCACGCGATAGAATTGCGGCGGGTCGGCTGGGAAAAAACCGCCGGCCGTGTCATGCGCCAGCCGGCCGAACGCATTGTGGCGGTGCGAATCCCAGACGCTGAACAGCCAGTAACCGCCGGGCACGAGCACGCGAAACGCCTCGCGATGGCCCTTGTCCTTGTCGGGCAGGAACATCAGGCCGAACTGGCAGACGACCAGATCGAAGGATCGGTCGGGAAAGGGTAGCGCGGTCGCATCGGCGGGCTGGAACGCGATGTGCTCGGCCGGACCGAACTTCGCGCGCGCCACGTCGAGCATCGGGATGTTGAGGTCCGTCGCCGTCAGATGCGCTTCGGGCGGCAGGCCGTCGCGTAGCCGGCGCGTGGCGATCCCCGTGCCCGCCGCCGTCTCGAGAACGCGCATCGGCGACAGGGCGGCGGCGCGGACGGCGATATCCGCGGCGAAACCGCTGAAGATCAAAGGGCCCAGGTCGCGGTCGTAACAGCCAGGGATATCGCCGGCGAAGCGCGTGGCCTCGCTGCTCATGACAGCCTCCCTCGACAGGGACAGCCAATGCAACGCGGGAGCGGCGGCAAAGGGTCCCGGTGGCGGCCGAGCTGGCGGCATCGCGGCGGCGGCCCGACCCTCACCCTACCCGACGTCAATGGACGTCGCCCGCGAGCGGGAGAGGGTCCCAAAAAGTGCCGGGCCGCGCTCCTTCTCCCGCTTGCGGGAGAAGGCGGGGGATGAGGGTCGCGCCGCAAATTCGGTGGTGACGATTCAGAACCCGATCACGATCTTCCCGAAATGCGCGCCGCGCTGCATACGCGTGAACGCCTCGGCGGTCTGCTCGAGCGGGAAGGTCTTGTCGATCACCGGGCGCAGCGTGTGCCGCGCAATGGCGCGGTTCATCGCCTCGAAGCGCTCGCGCGAGCCGACGGCGATGCCCTGCACGCGCACCATCGGGCCGATCATCGCGCGCAGCGGGATGGTCGCCTCGGTGCCGGCGACGAAGCCGACCACGCCGATGAAGCCGCCGAACGCGACCGCGGCCAGCGCCTTCGGCAAGGTAGACCCGGCCGTCTCGACGACGATGTCGACGCCGCGCCCGCGCGTCGCCTCGCGCACCGCGACGTTCCATTCGGGCGTCGTGCGGTAGTTGATGCCCGTGTCGGCGCCGAGCTGGCGCGCGCGGCCGAGCTTCTCGTCGCTCGACGACAGCGCGATCACCGTGGCGCCGGCCGCCTTCGCGAACTGCAGCGCGAACAGCGCGACGCCGCCGGTCCCCTCCACCAGCACCGTGTCGCCCGGTTTGAGGCCGCCCTCGATCAGCGTCGACCAGGCCGTGACGGCCGCGATCGGCAATGTCGCCGCTTCCTCGTGCGAGAGATGCGGCGGCGCCACCACCGCATCCTCGGCGGGAATGGCGATGTAGTCGCTCAGCACGCCCGGCAGCGGGCCGCCCAGCGTGCGCTGCGTGCGCAGCTCCAGGGTCGGCATGCCGGCGTGCCAGCCCTGCGTATAGATCGGCACGACGCGGTCGCCCGTCTTGAACCGTGTCACGTCCTCGCCGAGCGCGACCACGTCGCCCGACGCATCGGAGGCCGGGACGTAAGGCAGTTTGAGCGCCGGCATGTAGCCCTGCGCCAGCACCGCGAGGTCGCGGTAGTTCAGGCTGGCCGCGCGCACGCGCACCAGGATCTCGCCGCGGCGCGGCTGCGGCACCGGGCGCTCGACGACGCGCAGGGAGTCGATCGAGAAATCCGACGCCTCGACGGCGCGCATGGTGGTGGGAAGGGTCATCGATCCTCCTGCAGGTTCATCGGCCCAGCTTACCAGCTTGGCATTTGTGTAGCAGATCGCTTGCGGCGAGGCGCCCCGCTCGGACCGTGATAGTCTCGAACGCTCGCGTCAGCGCGGGCAATCGCGCAGAGGAGATGGCGATGAAAACAGCCTTCCTTGCGGTTCTGTCCCTCATTGTCGCCGCGTCATCGGCCTTCGCCCAGCAGGCGGCCACCGAGATCGAGAAGGCGAACGCGGCATTCGAGCAGGCTTTCAACCGCGGCGATGCGGCCGCGGTCGCGCAGATGTACATGGAGAACGCCGCGGTGCTGCCGCCGGATGCGGAGCTGGTGCAGGGTCGCGCGGCCATCCAGTCCTTTTGGGAAGGCGCCATCCGGGCCGGCATCAGGAACCTGTCGCTGAAATCCACGCGCGTGGATGAATTCGGCGGCGATGCGGCGCGGGAGATCGGCCGGTTCAGTCTGGAAGCGCCGGCGCCGCAGGGCGGGGTCGCGAAAGTCGGTGGCAAGTATGTCGTCGTATGGCGTAAGGCCGGCGGCGACTGGAAGCTCGACACGGACATCTGGAACGCGGACAAGCCGCCGCAGCCGGCGGTCGCGACCGGAGGGGCGGCAGCACCCGCGGCATCGGGCACCACGCAGTAAGCGTCCGTTCTCCGCCAGAGACGCAGAAGCGGATTGATTGCGAGGTGCGGAACGGTCTACGCAGTCGATCCGACAATCGACCGGCGGACCGATGACCCAGAACATCTACGACGACGACACGTTCTTCCGGAACTACAGCAAGCTGCCGCGCTCGGTCGAAGGGCTCGACGGCGCGCCGGAGTGGCCGACATTGCGCGGCCTGCTGCCGGCGATGAATGGCCGCCGCGTGCTGGATCTCGGCTGCGGCTTCGGCTGGTTCTGCCGCTGGGCGCGGGAGAACGGTGCGGCCAGTGTCCTTGGTGTCGACGTGTCGGAGCGGATGCTGGCGCGCGCCCGGGTAGAGACGCGCGATCCCGCGGTCGCGTATCTGCGCGCCGACCTGGAAACCTTCCGGCCGGATGCCGCGTCATTCGATCTCGCATACAGCTCGCTCGCATTTCACTATCTCGAAGATCTCGGCGGGTTGTTCGGCCGCATTCATGCGGCGCTTGCGCCCGGCGGCAGGTTCGTCTTCTCGGTCGAGCATCCCGTCATGACGGCGCCGGCCGATCCGGCGTGGTCGGTCGACGCGCAGGGACGCGACATCTGGCCGCTCAGCGGCTATCTCGACGAAGGACGCCGGTCGACCAACTGGCTTGCCGACGGCGTCATCAAGCAGCATCGCACGATCGCGACCTATGTGACCTTGCTGCGCCGCGCGGAGTTCGCCGTGTCGCAGCTCGTCGAATGGGGGCCGAGCCATGACCAGGTCGCCGCGCATCCGGAATGGAAGAAGGAGCGCGAGCGCCCGTTCTTCCTGCTGATGGGCTGTGACATTTCGCACTGATCTGTCCATGATGGCCGGCATAGCTTCGACGCAGCGCGCCTTTCCGTGCAGGAGGCCCCCGGATGCATGTAGGTTTCCGTTGCCCTGTTGCCTGTCACGGACCTGACGCATGAGGCGGCGCGATCTTCTGCTCGGTGCGGGAAGCCTTGTCCTTGCGACGCGCGTCGCGTGGGCGCAGTCGAGCGGGCAGCCGCTGCACATCGGCGTGCTCAACGGGACCGCCGCGACCGACCCCGCCTCCGTCGAGCGGATGGCGACCTTCGAGAAGGGCCTCGAGTCCTTCGGATGGAAGGTCGGACGCGACGTGCAGCTCCACGCGCGATGGTTCGGCGGCAACATCGCGCAGATGCGCGAATACGCGAGGGAGCTCGTCAATCTGGGGCCGGCGGTGATCGTCAGCGTCTCCGATCCCGCGCTGGCCGAGCTGCGGCGCCTGACGATCACCATTCCGATCGTCTTCCTGATCGTCGCGGATCCGGTCGGGAACAGGTTCGTGGAAAGCCTGGCCGAGCCCGGCGGAAATCTCACCGGCGTCAGCAATGCCGAGCCGGTGCTCGCGGGCAAATGGGTGGAACTGCTGCGCGAGATGGCGCCGCAGATCCAGCGCTTCCGGCTGCTGCAGCATCCCGGCTCGGTTTCGACCATCTCCTTTGGCCGGACGATGGACGAGGTCGCACAATCCGTCGGCATCCCCGTCGTGCGATCGGACATCAGCGATGCGGACGAGATCGCGGCCGCGATCCGCATCGCGGGAAGCGGCGACGGTCTGGTCGTGCTGCCGAGCGCCGTCACCTCGGCGAATGGGGCGCTGATCGCGAGGCTGGCGGCCGAAGCACGCCTTCCGGCGATCTACCCGTTCACGCGCCATGCGGAGCAGGGCGGGCTGATCTCCTATGGCGTCAACATCAACGGCATCTGGGAGCAGGCGCCCTGGTATGTGGACCGCATCCTGCGCGGCGCCAAACCGGGCAGCCTTCCGGTGCAGCAGCCGAGCAGCTTCGAGCTGGCGATCAATCTGAAAGCCGCGCGCGCGTTCGATCTGGCGGTCTCGCCTTCGCTGCTCGCGCGCGCCGACGTCGTCATCGAGTGATCCGCGGAAAGCGGATCGACCCGGCCATCTGCATTGTCATCTGAAGCGGCCGCGGGTCCCGTTCACTTTTCTGAGAATTCAAACGCGCCCTCGGCTGGCGCTTGAGTTGCGTGCGCGTGCTTTCGCGATCGAAAAGTCGCGATTCAGCCACCGCGGGATTAACCTAGACAATTCGCAATAGATTGCTACGTTACCGTCGTTGCGAAGAAATTGTCGGATATTTGTTAAACTTTTTACTTCGACAATTTCTTGCTGCTCATAAGTTGGTTAACACGACGGCGACTTGACTGCTTTTGCTGCAGTCAGATGACTGCAGTGGACCACGCCGCGCGATCGATCAGCGCGGCGTAACACGCCTTGGGGGAGGCTTGTCATGACCATCGCAGGACGTCTTTGCGCCACAACCGCGCTTTCACTTTCACTGATCCTGGCACAGGGCCTGTTGGCGCCAGTGCATGCCGCAGACATCGTGGTGGATACCGATAGCGGCAGAATCCTGGTTAACGGTGCCGACAGCGGCGGCATATTGGGCGGCACGCCGTTCACCGTGCAGCGCGACGGCAACGTGGTGAACTTCCTGTTCGCCGGCGACCTCAATTTCGGCGCGACCGATGTCGTGAAGGGCATCGGCGCCAGCGCGGCGCAGATCATCGTCGGCAACAACCTCTCGGTCGCGCAGGGCGCGCGCATCGACTTCTCGGCAGTCGGGTCGCGTGCCGGTGCCGGCGGCGGTACTGGCGGTGACGGCGGTGGGGGCGGTGCCGGTGGTACGGGTGCAGGGACAGGCGGCGCTGGCGGCGGTGGCGGTGGTGGCGGTCGCGGCGGCACGTCGCAGAACAACGACAGCCAATGGGGATTCGCCGGCGGCCAGGGCGGCACCGGCGCGGGCGGCAACATGGGCGCCACCGGTTCGACCGGGCAGATGGGCAGTTCAGGCGGCATCGGCGTCAACAGCACAGCATCGGTGGCGCAGGGCGGCGCCGGCGGTGCAGGCGGATCAGCCGGTACGGGCGGTGGAGGCGGCGACGGCGGCATAGCTGGCGGCGTCGCCCCGGCAGGCTCCGGTGTTTCTTGCGGGTTCCTTGGCATCTGTTCCGGCACGGTCGACCCCGGCCAGGGTGGACGTCCGGGCAGCGTGGGTGGCGCCGGCGCCAACGGCGGAACGGGCACGCAGGGCACCGCCGGTCAGCGCGGCACATCGGCAGTCTCCGGCGGCGACGGCTCCTTGCTCGTCGGCGGCAACGGCGGCGCTGGCGCCGGCGGCAGCGGTGGCGGCGGACAGGGCGGTGGCGGCGGCGGCAGCGGTGGTGGCGGCGGCGGCGGCGGTGCCGGCACCTCCGGCTACAATGACGGCAACGAGATCTACGCGGGCGGCAATGGCGGCAATGGCGGCACGGGCAGTGTCGGCGCCACGGGCGGCAATGGCGGTTCTGGCGGGGCCGGCGGTGCGGGCGGCGGCGGCGGCGGTGCCGTCGGCTTCATCGTCCGCGGCATTGCGACCGTGGACGGCCAGGTCCTTGCCACGGGCGCCAACGGTGTCGCCGGAGGCAATGGCGGGGCCGCGGGCGGAACCAATTTCGGCACCGCCAATGGCGGGGCCGGCGGCGCCGGCCTGAAAGGCGAGAACCGGGATGTCAGCCCCTTCGGCGTGGTTGCATCCGGCGGTCTTGGCGGTGCAGGCGGTCAGGCCGGACAGAACGGCTCGTGGGGCGAAGCTGGCCACGGCGGCCACAACTCGTTCTGGGCCGGTGCGGGCGGCGGCGGCGGTGGCGGCGGCGGTGGTGGTTATGGGGGCGGCGGCGGTGCTGGCGGCGCCGGAACGCAAGGCGCTACCGGCGGCGATGGCTCCGGCGGAACCGTCGCGATCATCGGGTCCGTGACGCGCATCGGCGGCGCCACGATCAACACGCTGGGCGGACAGGCCGACGGGCTGAGCCCGGTCAACAACGGCGGCCGCGTGGTGATCGGCAGCAACACGCAATCGGCCGGGCCGACGATCACCGGCCAGACTCTCGAGAACCTTTCGGTCTTCACGAACACCGTCACGATCAAACCCAGACTGGTCATCTGCCCGCCTTTTGGCGGCGGCTGCACCCCGGACACGGTGATCGGGACCTTCTCGGCCGCGACGCAGGCCGCTGCGGATGCGCAGGCGGCGCAAGCGGTGGCAAGCTTTCTCAGCACCCCGCTGATCGGGATTTTCTACGATACGACTTCGATCACGACGGCCAAGACCGTCGCGTCGGCCGGCCAAGGGTACCTCGTTAACGGGCAGAATCATGTGGTGGTGAACGGCACCGCCGATGCGCGCTCCACCGTCACCACCTTGCAGGGCCCGACGACGGTGAACCCGTTCATCAAGGATGCGCAGACGGGCGGGTCGTTCCTGACGCCGTACATCCCGAACCTCAAGGGCGGTGCCGAAGGGTTCGGCGTCCTCGATGGTGTGAAGTCGACCGACGCGTTCTTCGATGCGGTCCGCGCGCAGGCGAAGGCGACCGACGAGGTGGCGCTCATGCGCGTCGATCTCGGGCCCGCCGGCTACGACTTCGACTTCGAGGGCTTCGACGCCATCCTGCTGATCAATCTGACCAGCGAGGACCTGCTCGACCCGATGCTCGGCATCGTCGAGAACGGCAGCGATCCGACCTTCCTCCTGCGGCTTCTCGCCGGCGGCTTCGCCAACGACGAGCTGTTCGGCGGCGAAGGCCCGATCGAGCTCGCGCTGCTCGAGGCCTACGGGGTCTACATGACCCTGGTGCCGGACTGGGGCACGTCGTTCAACTTCGGCTTCGAAGGGAAAGTCGTGAGCGACGTCGAGCTGGCGCTCAACCGGTTCGTCTTCTTCGACACGACGGGTGGCGAGATGCCCGACACTGATCCTGTCGCCGTGGCGGAACCGCGCAGCCTCGCCGTGCTGGCGACCGGCCTCGGCGGGCTCTTCGTCTTCGTGCGGCGGCGCAGGCGCGAGCGGTCACCGCTGGTGGCATGAAGAAAGCGGATTGACCCGCGACCTGCCGCGTGGTCGAGTCTCGTCCGGCAGAATTGCGCCCGCCCGGTCCCGGACCGCGGCGGGCGCTTCGTTTTCCAGCCGCTCAGCGCGGCGCCGGCATTGCCGAGGAGTGGTGGTCGACGATCTTCCAGTCGTTGCCGGTCCGCAGATAGACGAAGCTGTAGCGGGCGGGGATCGACTTGGTCTCGCCGTCCTTGGTGTAGGAGAAAGTGTAATAGCCGGTGTTGACCGCGGTGTCGCCGTAGACGCGGATCAACTGCTCGCCGAACGCGACGGTGGCCTTCGGCAGCGCCTGGAAGGCGCCGACGAAATAGGCCTTCAGGGCGGCGGGGTCGGACCGCACCGTCGACGACAGCGTGCCCCATAGCACGCCGTCGGTCGCATAGAGCTGCAGGATGGTGTCGGGGTTGTTCTCCGCGAAGACGCTCGCCCATTTCTGCGCCGCCGCGGCGACATCCTCCCTCGGCTCCCTCGCGGCCGTCTGCACCGACAGGCCGGCGCCAAGCGCCAGCACGACGAGACCCAGTCCAGGACGTGATCGCATCGCTTCCTCCCGTTCTCTTTTGAGGATCAAGCGCGCGGAACCTTACCCGGGGCCTTGCGGCCTAATAAGGGGCCCTTACGGGTTGGCGCCCGCGCCCAAATTGCAGCGCCGGGGAAGGGGGCCGGGAGCGGATGCAGACTCGCGTGAAGCAATGAAGCAGTTGAATCGGCGAGGCGGATCAGTGACTTGTCTGCTTCAGGCCCGCTTCTTCTGCTTCACGTCGCGGCGGCGAAGCGCTGCCTGAACGAGGCGATGGCCTCCGGGTGATAGGGCTTGGCCGGAACGACGCCCCAGACCGGCCTCGGCCAGGCCCGATCGTCCGTGTGACGGGCGATGACGTGGATGTGGAGCTGCGGCACCGCGTTGCCGAGCGAGGCCACGTTGAGCTTGTGCGGCGTGAACATGGCGCGCAGCGCTGCACAGGCGCGGTCGATCTCGTCCCCGAGCGTCTTGCGGTCGGCGCCGCCGACCTCGTCCAGGTCGCGCAGGCCCGGCCGCTCGGGAACCAGGATCAGCCACGGATAGTTGGCATCGTTCATCAGTAGCACGCGGCACAGCTTCCAGCGCGCAAGTTCGATGGTGTCGGCGGCAAGGCGGGGATCGAGCTCGAACATGGCGCACCTCTGGTTTCGGCGGGACTCGCCGCCTAGTTTACTCGCATGGTCGCGATTGGCGCTCCCAAAGCGGAAGAGTGGGTAAGGCAGACGCCGCAGGGCCTGTGCATCGAGCCCGGCGGCTTCTTCATCGATCCGGTGCGGCCGTCGAAGGCAGCGGTGATCACGCACGGCCATTCCGACCACGCGCGGGCCGGCCATGGCAGGGTGCTGGCGACGGCGGAAACGCTGGCGATCATGGGCCAGCGCATCGGCGAGGAGGCGGGCCAGACGCGCCAGGCGCTGCGCTACGGCGAGCGCATCGACGTCAACGGCGTGACGGTGCGGCTGGAGCCGGCCGGCCATGTGCTCGGCTCGGCGCAAGCGGTGCTGGAATGGCGCGGCAGCCGCGTCGTCGTCTCGGGCGACTACAAGCGGCGGCGCGATCCGACCTGTCCCGCCTTCGTGCCGCAGGACTGCGATGTCTTCATCACCGAGGCGACGTTCGGTCTGCCGGTGTTCCGCCATCCGCCCGATACGGAGGAGATCGGCCGGCTGCTGCATGCGCGCGCGCTGTATCCGGAGCGCTGCGTGCTGGTCGGCGTCTACGCGTTGGGCAAGTGCCAGCGCGTGATCCGGCTGCTGCGCGAGGCGGGCTACGACCAGCCGATCTACATCCACGGCGCGCTGGCCAATCTGTGCGCGCTTTATGAAAAGCTCGGCGTGAAGCTCGGCGAGCTGCGCCCGGCGACGGGCGCCAAGAAGGACGAGCTGCGCGGCATGATCGTGCTGGCCCCGCCCTCGGCGATCGACGACCGCTGGTCGCGGCGCCTGCCCGATCCGGTGATGGCGCTCGCGTCCGGATGGATGCGTGTGAAGCAGCGCGCCAAGCAGCGCGGCGTGGAGCTGCCGCTGGTGATTTCGGATCATGCCGACTGGGACGAGCTGACGCAGACGATCGACGAGCTCGGCGCGGAGGTGTGGGTGACGCATGGTCGCGAGGAGGGGCTGGTGCATTACGCCACCGGACGCGGCCTGAAGGCGCGCGCGCTGGCGCTGGTCGGTTACGAGGACGAAGATCCGGAATGACGCGGCGCGGAATCAGTCCATGAACCGCTTCGCGCATCTGCTCGACGACCTGCTTCTATCGCCTTCGCGGCTCGGCAAGCTGCGACTGATGAAGGACTATTTCGCGACAACCGGCGATCCGGATCGCGGCTATGCGCTCGCCGCGCTGACCGGTGGCCTCGCGTTCAAGTTCGCCAAGCCGGCGACGATCCGCACGCTGGTCGAAAGCCGCGTCGATCCGGTCCTGTTCGGATGGTCGTACGATTTCGTCGGCGACCTCGCCGAGACGGCGGCACTGATCTGGCCAGCGGGGAAGGCGACGCGCAATGCGCCGCTGCGCCTCGGCGAGATCGTCGAAGCCCTGAAGGATGCGACGCGCGCCGAAGTGATCGCGCAGCTCGGCGCCTGGTTCGACCAGCTCGATGCGACTGGGCGGTGGGCGCTGATCAAGCTGGTCACCGGCGGCCTGCGCGTCGGCGTGTCGGCGCGGCTCGCCAAGACCGCGCTGGCGGAGATGGGCAATGTCGACATCGCGCAGGTGGAGGAGGTGTGGCACGGCCTGGCGCCGCCTTACGCGGAGCTGTTCGCGTGGCTCGAAGGCAAGACGGCGGCACCGGTCGTCGACACCACCGCGACGTTCCGGCCGATCATGCTGTCGCATGCGCTGGAGGAGAACGAGCTGGCGGCGATGGCGCCGGCCGACTTCATGGCGGAGTGGAAATGGGACGGCATCCGCGTGCAGCTCGTGGCGCGGCCGGAGGTGCGGCGCATCTACTCCCGCACCGGCGACGAGATCTCCGGCGCCTTCCCCGACATCCTGCAGGCGCTGGACTTCGACGCCGTGCTCGACGGCGAGCTGCTGGTGCGCCGCGGCGACGAGGTGGCGCCGTTCAACGACCTGCAGCAGCGGCTGAACCGCAAGCTCGTCACCGACAAGATGCTGGCGGAGTATCCGGCCTTCGTGCGGCTCTACGACATGCTGTTCGATCGCGAGGAGGATCTGCGCGCCTTGCCGTTCGCCGAGCGCCGCGCGCGGCTCGAGCGCTGGTATGCGGCAAAGATCGCGGGCTCACCGGCCATGGAGCGCTTCGACCTGTCGCCGCTGATCGATTTCGACAGTTGGGATGCGCTACGCGAGGTGCGCGCGCAGTCGCAGGCGCGCGGCTCGGAAGGCGTCATGCTGAAGCGCGCCGACAGCGCCTATCTCGCCGGCCGGCCGAAGGGCCTGTGGTTCAAGTGGAAGCGCGACGCCGCGACCGTCGACGCGGTGATGATGTACGCCCAGCGCGGCCACGGGAAACGCTCGTCCTTCTACTCCGATTTCACGTTCGGGTGCTGGCGCGACGGGTCCGGCGGCGACGAGCTGGTGCCGGTGGGCAAGGCCTATTTCGGTTTCACCGACGAGGAGCTGCTGCAGCTCGACCGCTGGGTGCGCAACCACACGACCGAGCGGTTCGGGCCGGTGCGCGCGGTGGAGCAGGCGCTCGTGTGCGAGCTCGCCTTCGAAGGCGTGCAGGCATCGACGCGGCACAAATCGGGTGTCGCCCTGCGCTTCCCGCGCATCAGCCGCATCCGCTGGGACAAGCCGGCGCGCGAGGCCGACCGCGTCGAAACGCTCGCCGCCTGGATCGAAAAATAACGGCCCCGGAAGCGGTGTCGCTTCCGGGGCCGCTTCGCGATCAGGAAATGCTTACGACTTCTTGTCGGTGGCCTTATGGGCCGCCTTGCACTCGTTCTTCGCCTTGTTCTCGACCTTCGTGCAGTCGAGCTTCGGCTTCGTCTGGGCCTGCACCGCCGGCTTCGCGGGCGCGGCGGGCGTTGCCGGCGTCGCCGTCTGGGCGAACGCGGCCATCGAGCTGACCAGGCCGAAGGACAGCGCGAGCGCCAGGGCAGTGATCTTCATTGGAAAAATGTCTCCTCGTTTCAGGTGCCCTGCAGGAAGTCCCGCCGGGCTGTCGGGACAACGCGAGGAGGATCGCTTTATTCCTGCCAAGGCACGGGCGCACAAGGCGTTTTCGCGACTTCGCGGAGCGCGCTATAACGGGCGATACGCCGGTTTATTCCGTGCCCCGCGCCGGCGGGATGGGATGGCGGGGCAAGCGCTTGGAGCGTCCGATGACAATCGGTTTCCACGCACGCGCGCTGGCCGCGTGTCTCGCAATCGCCTGCTGCTCGACCCTGGCCTCGGCGAAGACGCTGCGCTACGCGCCCGAAAGCGATGCGCTGACGCTCGATCCGCACGGCGCGCTCGTCGCGCGCACGCAGACGGTGCAGGGCTGGATCTACGAAGGCCTGGTGCGCTTCGACAGGGAGATGCGCATCGTCCCGGCGCTGGCCGAATCGTATGAACGCATCGCACCCGATGTGTGGCGATTCAGGCTGCGCCCGGGCGTGCGCTTCCACGATGGCGCCGCGCTGACCGCCGACGATGTCGTCTTCTCCGTGCAGAGGGCGCTGTCGCCGCGCTCCGCGGTGCGCGTGCTGTTCGCTTCGGTCCGCGACGCGCGCAAGATCGACGACCTGACGGTCGACATCGCGACACACGCGCCGAACCCGATCCTCGACCGAGAGCTCACGATGCTGTTCGTCCTTTCGAAGGACTGGGCCGAGCGCAACGGCGCGGTGGAGGTCGCCAATCTGCGCGAGGCCGAGGGCTTCGCCACGCGCAACGCCAACGGCACCGGTCCGTTCGTCCTGCGCAGCCGCGAGGCCGGCCAGCGCAGCGTGCTGGAGCGGAATGCGGCGTGGTGGGGCGACTTCGAGGGCAACGTCTCGCAGGTGGTGATGACGCCCATCGCCAACGACGCGTCGCGCGTCGCGGCATTGCTGTCCGGCGCCGTCGATCTGGTCGAGCCGGTGCCGGCGCAGTCCGTGGCGCAGGTCGACGCGGCGACGGGCTTCGACGTCATCAGGCGGCCGGAGCTGCGCGTGGTCTTTCTCGGCATCGACGTCGCGCGCGACGAGGTCGCGGGATCGTCGCTGAAAGGGCGCAATCCGCTGAAGGACGTGCGCGTGCGCCGCGCGGTCTACCAGGCGATCGATGTCGAGGCGATCCGCACGCAGGTGATGCGCGGCCTGGCCACGCCGCGCGCCTCGCTGCTGGTGCCCGGGGTCGTCGGTTACGCCCCGACGCTGGACCAGCGCTATCCCTACGACACCGGCGCGGCGCGCCGCTTGCTGGCGGAGGCGGGATACCCCGACGGCTTCGACATCGCGCTGGATTGCCCGAACGACCGCTTCGTCGCCGACGACCAGATCTGCCAGGCGGTCGCGGCGATGCTGAGCCGGGCCGGAATAAAGGCGACGCCGAACGTGCAACCGAGCGCGCGTTTCTTCCCCCGGCTGATGGCGCGGCAGACCAGCCTTTTCCTCGCCGGCTGGCTGATCGCCACCGGCGATGCGTTCAACCCGATCAATGCGCTGCTCGTGTCGCCGGGGCCGGGCGCAGGCGCGCAGAACATCGGCGGCTATGCCAATCCCAGGCTCGACGGGCTGGCACGGACCATCGCGGTGGAAGGCGACCCCGCGCGGCGCAACGGCCACATCGCGGATGTGATGCGCATCTACAAGGACGACGTCATCCATGTCCCGCTGCACCAGCAATGGATCGCCTGGGGCGCGCGCGAGAACGTCGAGGCGGTGGCCCCGCCCGACAACATGATGCGGCCGCACTGGGTAACGGTGCACTAGAATGGTCGTGCCGGCCGTGCTGACGCATCGGAATTCCGGGGACGCGGTAAGGTTCGCTTAACCATGCCGGCCGGATCATCCGGCCGACCTCATGAGTGCCGCCCCGACCTCCGACGACCTCGAGCGCGCCCGCGCGCTGTATGACGCCGGCTGCATCGCCGATGCCGGCCGGGCATATCAGGCCGTGCTCCAGGCGGCGCCGCGTCATGCCGAGGCGCTGTGGCGGCTGGGCGACGTCGCCAACCGGATGGGCCTTCCGGACAAGGCGCTCGGTCTCGTGCGCTCCGGCATCGCCATCGCACCCGATGATCCGCAGGCATGGAACTGCCTTGGCACGGTGCACGCCGCGTCAGGCCGGCACGAGGAGGCGGCGAAAGCCTTCGCGCATGCCATCGCCCTGCAGCCGACCTACATCGTGCCCCTGTCGAATCTCGGCAAGGTCTACGTCCATCTCGGCCGCGCCGCCGAGGCGGCGGTGGCGCATCGTCATTGCATCCATGCGGAACCGGCCGGTGCCGACCACCACGCGAATCTCGGCACCGCGCTGCTTGCCACCGGTCAGCCGGACGCCGCACTCGAAAGCTTCCGCAACGCATTGATCCTTGCCCCGGTTCATGCCGGCGCACAGCTCGGGATCGGCCTGGCGCACGTCGCACGCGGAGAGCCCGAGGCCGCGGCGTCGGCGTTCACCGAGGCCGTGCGCGTGCATCCCGGAATCGCCGAAACGCACCACAATCTGGGTCTCGCGCTGTTCGGGTGCGGCCGGATCGAGGACGCGGTCGATGCGTTCCGCGCGGCGCTCGCCATCGATCCCGGCAACGCCAAGGCGCACGCCAATCTCATCTTCGCGCTCGACCTCGATCCGCGGGCCGGTCTCGAGGAGACGGCGGCGGAGCGGCGGCGCTGGGCCAGCGCCCACGCGGCGCCGGGGCCCGTCGCGCAGCACGGCAACGACCGCGATCCGGAGCGCCGGTTGCGCGTCGGCTACGTGTCGGGCGACCTGAAGGCGCATTCGGCGGCCGAAGCGCTGGCGCCGCTCATCCTGGGTCATTCGGCGGCATTCGACGTCGTCTGCTACTCGGAGGTGCGTAAGCCCGATGCCATGACGCAGCGTTTCCGCAACGGCGCGGCCCTGTGGCGCGAGTCGTGGCGGCTGGATGACGATGCGCTGGCGGCACAGATCCGCGCTGACCGCATCGACATCCTCGTCGATCTCTCCGGCTTCAGCGAAGGCAACCGCCTGGCGGTGTTCGCGCGCAAGCCGGCACCGGTACAGGTGCAGGGCTTCGGCTATCCGCTCGGCTCGGGCATGGCGCAGATCGACCACCTGATCTCGGACCTCGTCCTGATTCCCGCGCGCGACCGCCATCTCTTCGTTGAGAAGATCCACGACCTGCCGTGCTGCATGCCGTTCGCCCTGCCGGCGGACGGGCCTGAGCCGGCGGCGCCGCCCTGCGATGCGAACGGATACGTGACCTTCGGTTCCATGAACCGGTTCGCCAAGATCAACGCGCGGGTGGTGGCGGTCTGGGCACGCATTCTGGCGCGCCTGCCCGATGCGCGGCTGCTCGCGAAGGATCCGGCCTTCGACAGCGAAGACGTGCGCGCGTGGTTCGTCGGGCGCTTCACGGCGCATGGCGTGGCGCCCGAGCGGATCGCGCTGCGCGGCCGCACCGCGCGCCGCGAGCATCTTGCGGCCTACGGCGAGATCGACGTGGCGCTCGATCCGTTTCCGCAATCGGGCGGCATCACGACCTTTGAAACTTTGTGGATGGGCGTGCCGCTGCTGACGCTCGCCGGAAGGTCGCCGCAGGGCCGCGCCAGCGCCTCGATCCTCGCGGCCGCCGGCATCGACGCGACCACGGCGCACAGTGAGGACGAGTATGTCGAGCGCGCGGTGCGCTGCGCGGGCAACCGCGACTCTCTGCGCGCGATGCGGAGCGGGCTGCGCGACCGGCTTCGCCGCTCGGCCCCATGCGATCGGGCTGCCTACAGTGCCGCGGTCGAGGCGGCGTATCGGGGCTTCTGGCGCGACTGGTGCGCGGCGCGCCCTGCCTAGCGGGCGCGCGCTAACCTCGGACGGGCTGGATCAACCCGAAACTTCGGACGGCGTACGAACTTCGGCCGGCTGCTCGAGCTTGTAGCCGGCGCCCCAGGCCGTGCCGATATAGTGCTCGCCGCCGCACGCCTTGGCGATCTTTGCCCGCAGCTTGCAGACGAACACGTCGACGATCTTCATGTCGGGCTCGTCCATCCCGCCATACAGATGGTCCAAGATCGTCTCCTTGCTGACGACCTTGCCTTTGCGCAACGTCAGCAGCTCCAGGATGCTGAACTCGCGCTTCGACAGCGGAATCATCTGCGGGCCCGCATTGGCGCATCGGCTCTTGAGGTCGACCGTCATGCGGCCGACCGGCACCACCGGATCGGCGAGGCCGCGCGCGCGCCGCACGAGGGCGCCGATCCGCGCGATCAGCTCGCGCCGGTCGAACGGCTTGGTGAGGTAGTCGTCCGCGCCGATCCCGAGCGCCTTGAGCTTGTTGTCGATATGCGCGAGCCCCGACAGGATCAGGACCGGCGTCATGATCCGCGCATCGCGCATCCGTTTGAGGACGTGGTAGCCGTCGATGTCGGGCAGCATCAGGTCCAGGATGATGACATCGTGCTCGTAGATCTTGCCCAGCTCGATGCCGTCCTCGCCCAGGTCGGTGGCGTCGACGATGTAGTCTTCGGCTTTGAGCATCAGTTGCACAGCTTCTGATGTCGCCGGATCATCTTCGATCAGAAGGACACGCATTTTATTGCTCAGCTTGTGTTTATGGTTTGACGCCTTACCCGAAAGAAGCAAAGTCCGCGCTCCGGCTCAAGCGGTTATGCAAGCGTGGCAGCCAAAAAGATGAAGTGCACCCGGGCGCGGAACAGCGCAGCCTTTGCGGTGGTTTTATCTGTCGGTACAGCCATGGCCATAAGCCCACTCATATCCACACGCATCCGCGCGGCGGTGCCGGCGGTCTGCTTCCTGTGCATGGCCGCTTTGGCGGCCTGCGCGCTGGTCGAGCCGCCGACGGCGGAGCTGGCGGCGGCACGCACGGCGATCTCCGATGCCGAGGCGGCCGGCGCCGCGCAGCGCGCACCGGCGGAGCTTGCTTCTGCCCGCGATAAGCTGATCGAGGCCGAGTGGCGCAGCCGCCGCGGCCATAACGACCAGGCCCAGTTCCTGGCCGAACAGGCCCTGGCGGATGCCCGGCTCGCGACCATGAAGGCGCGGGCGGCCGTCGCCGACTCGGCGTTGTCGGCGATCCGGCAGCGACCGGTCGAGGCGCCTTCCGGGGCACCGACGCAGTGAGCGCGATGTCGTTCAGCGCCGGGACGGTGATGCGGCGTGCGCGCGCCATGCTCGTGGCGATTGTCGGTTCGGCGGCCCTGGCCGCGTGCGCCTCGTCTTCGACGACGAGCGCCGATCTCGAAAAAGCGCGCGGCGACGTCCTCGCGGCGGCAAGCGATCCCCTCGTCGGCCGCTACGCACGCGGCGAACTCGAAAGCGCCCAGGACGCCTTTGCCGAGGCCGAGCGCAACTGGCGCCGGCGTTCGGATGCGGACGTCGTGTCGCACTGGTCTTATCTCGCCGGGCAGCGCGCGGCGACGGCGCGCGAGACGGCGAGGCTGCGCCAGTCCGAGGAGCAGATCCAGGCGGCGGAGGCAGAACAGCAGCAGAAGCAGGCGGAGCAGCAACGGATCGAGAGCGAATCGCTCCACACTGCGCCGGGCGCTGCCTCGGGCGAGATGGCGCGCGCCTCCGGTGGCGACGTCGTGGTGACCTTCGCCGACAACCAGTTCCAGCAGAATGGCGCGGAACTCGGCCCGGGAGCCGGTGCGGGCCTCGATCGCATCGCGGGTCTGCTTCGACAGGACCCGCAGCTCGTCGTCCGCCTCGAAAGCCATGTCGACGACACCGGCAGCCGCAGCCGCAGCATCGAGGTGTCGGGCCGGCGGGCGGAGGCGGTGCGCGCCGCGCTCGTGAGCCGCGGCGTGGAGCCCCGCCGCATCGTCGTCCGCGCGCTGGGCGACTCCTATCCCGTCGCGAGCAACGAAACCGAGCTGGGGCGCGAGCGCAATCGCCGCGTCGAGGCCGTCGTGGCACCCGCTTCCCGATCCGGCGGGACGTGACCCGGAAAAAAGAAGGCCGGCGTTGCCGCCGGCCTTGAGTTCGCGATGCGTCTGGAGAGGAAGCTGGAAGGCTGTTCATCGGCCAAAACCAAGTGTCCAGCCAACGTGCTCTGCCCCTATATGAGCAATCGCCATGCCATCCGTTGAAGTGGCGGATTTAGAAAGTATTGCAAGGCGTTAGTTCGAGCCCTCGTTAACCGGACCGATATTAAGTAAATCGCGCCGACGGTTAATCCGCGCGGCGCGGCGGCGTCTGGTCGCAGGCCGCCGGTAATGACGTTGCAATGCCCGGCTGCTAAGGTGCGAGAACACAACTCGCCTTGCTAAATCAGTGCCTTAGTAGAGATGGCTGGCCTTCGTTCGGTAAAGAAAATCCTGAAACAGTGGTATCGGACCGGAAAACGCCAGGCTCAGCGGGCGCTCCAGTCGTTCGGGCCGCCGGATTTCCAGAACGCTCTCGGGCAGCACCTTGGCATCCGCAGCGGCGATGTCGTGGTCGTCCACTGCGCCTATGAAGGCTTCGCCGGCTTCACCGGCGGGGTTACCGACGTTATCGCCGGCCTGCAGCAGGCGGTCGGGCGCGAGGGTGCGGTGCTGATGCCGACCCAGCCCTTCGCCGGCACGGCCCTCGATCTCGTGAAGGCCGGCAAGGTCTTCGACGTCCGGCGCACGCCCTCGCAGATGGGCATCCTGTCGGAGCTGTTCCGCCGCAGCGCCGGTGTGACGCGGAGCGTCCACCCGACGCATCCGGTCGCGGGATGGGGCGGCAAGGCCGAGGCCCTGCTGCGCGACCACGCGCGCGCCGCAACGCCGTGCGGGAAGGATTCGCCGTACGCGCGCGCGGGCGAGGCAGGCGGCAAGATCGTGTTCCTCGGCACCGATATCAGCGTGATGACCTATTTCCACAGCCTCGAGGAAGAGCTCGAGCCATCGATGCCGAGATCCCCGTTCACGCGCGAGACTTTCACGCTGAAGAGCAAGGACGGGAACGGGCAGATCGTCGAGACCACCACCCGCCTGTTCGATCACGACATGTCGCGCCGGCGCAACATGCTGCCGCTGCAGGATGCGCTGACGCAGGCCGGCGCATGGCGGACCGTGCGCGCCGGCACGCTGCGCGCGCATGCGGTCGCAATGGCCGATGTGGGTCGCATCTGCCGCGAAATGGGCAAACAAGGACGTTTCTTCTATGACCTTTGAACCCGTGGCCCGCGGCGACCTCCGCCAGACCTTTTCTGCGGCGCTTGCCCGGCAGGACGTCCACGCGGCAAGCCGCGCTGCGCGCGCCATGCTGCGCGACGGCAAGTCGCGCGACGCCAAGTTCGTCAGCAATGCGGTCCGCGGCGCGGAGCTGCCGGGCGCGCCGAAGCTGCGCGTGGCCTTGCTCTCGTCCTTTTCGATCGAGTTCCTGACCGACACGCTGACCGCGCAGGCTTTTGCCGAAGGGCTGCGCGTCGAAATCCATCTTGCCGGCTTCGACCAGTACCGGCAGGAGATTCTCGATCCGGGCAGCGCGCTGTACCGCTTCGCGCCCGATGTCGTGATCCTCGCCGTCGAGGGGGCGCGCTGGGCACCGGCGCTGTACCACGACTACATGCAAGTGGGCATGAACAACGAGGCGCGCGCCGTCGACGACGCGCAGGCCGAGATCAGGCAGCTCGTCGACGCGTTCCGCCGCAACAGCCGCGCCGTGCTCCTCGTCCATAATCTTGTCGAGCCGCGCTGGCGCGCGCTGGGGATCCTGGATGGACAGGTCGGAACCGGGCAGGGTGACGCGATCGCGCGCATCAACGAGCGCCTGCACGCCCTCGCCCGCGAGAACGCGGGCGTCCATGTCGTCGACGTCTCGGGCCTCGCGGCGCAGGTCGGCCTGCGCGGCTGGCAGGACCAGCGCATGGCGCTGTTCGCGCGCCAGCCGGTCGCATCGGCCGCACTGAACGAGCTTGCACGCCTCCACGTACGCTATCTGCGGGCCCTAGCTGGCAAGGCGCGCAAATGCCTCGTCCTCGATCTCGACAACACGCTGTGGGGCGGCGTGGTCGGCGAGCAGGGGCCGCTGGGCGTGGCGCTCGGCACCGAATATCCCGGCAGCGCCTTCACCGCCTTCCAGCGGGCGATCCGCGACCTGCAGAAGCGCGGCGTGATCCTGGCGATCGCCAGCAAGAACAATCCGCCCGATGTCGACGAGGTGTTCGAGAAGAACCAGGCGATGGTGCTGCGCCGCCAGGATTTCGCGGTGCTCGAGGTCGGCTGGAACGAGAAGCACGAATCGCTGGCCCGCATCGCGAAGAAGCTCAATATCGGCCTCGATCATCTCGTCTTCGTCGACGACAACCCGGTCGAATGCGCGCGGGTGGAGGAAGTCCTGCCGGCCGTGCGCGTGATCTGCCTGCCCGAGCAGCCGGAGCTGAACATCGACGCGCTTTTCGCCGACGGGCTGTTCGACACGCTCAGCCTGTCGGCCGAGGACATGCAGCGCACGGAGCTGTACCAGCGTCGCGAGCAGGCCGAGGCGCTGCGCAGCAACGACGTGCCGATCGAGGAGTTCTACCGCGACCTCGGCATGTCGGTTGTGCTGGCGCCCGTGCGCCCCGCATCGCTGGCGCGCGCGGCGCAGATGACGCAGAAGACCAACCAGTTCAACACAACCACGATCCGCTTCAGCGAGGCGGAGATCTCGGCGCGCATGGCAACCAACGACTGGTGGATCCGGACCGTGAAGGTCGCGGACCGCTTCGGCGACCATGGCATCACCGGGCTCGTCATGGCGCGCGCCGACAAGGACCATGTCGACATCGAGACGTTCCTGATGAGCTGTCGCGTCATCGGCCGCACCGTCGAGACCGCGGTCCTGGCGCGGCTGGCGCAGTGGGCGAAAGACTCCGGTGCGCCGCGCGCGCGCGGACGCATCATCCCGACGCCGAAGAACGTGCCGGTGCGCGAGCTGTACGGCCAGCACGGGTTCACGCGCGATACGGCCGACGAAACGGTCTGGTGGCTCGACCTGGGCGGCAAGGTGCCGCAGGACCCCGCCTGGCTGAGCATCACCGAGGAAGCCTGACATGGAAGACAAGCTGCGCGAGATCATGGCTGACATCCTGAACATGCCGGCGGAGGAGATCTCCTCGGACACCAGCGCCGACAGCGTCGCGAGCTGGGATTCGCTGGCGCAGATCAACCTCGCCAACGCGATCGAGGAGGAGTTCGGCATCTCGTTCTCCGTGCAGGAGATCGAGGCGATGAAGTCCTACGACGACATCGTCTCCACGCTGTCGGGCAAGCTCTAGCACCATGGCGCCGCCCTCCGAACCGGCCGCCGCGCTGACGCTCGCCGACATCGCCGTCGGCGACACGTTCTCCGTCGTGCGCACCTTCGACGCGGGCGACATCGCGCGCTTCGCCGAGGTCAGCGGCGATTTCAGCCCGCTCCATGTCGACGCGGACTACGCGGCGACGACCGAGTTCGGTCGGCCGGTGGTCCACGGCATGCTGCTGGCCGCGCTGTTCTCGCAGCTCGTCGGGATGCGCATTCCCGGCCGCCATGCGCTCTATCTCGGCCAGGACCTCGCCTTCCGCAAGCCGGTCTTCGCCGGGCAGGCGGTCACGGCCTCGGCGAAGGTGACGTCGGTCAGCGTCCCGACGCGCACGATCCAGCTCGCGACCGAGATCCGCAGCGACGACGGCCTCGTGGTCAGCGGCAGCGCCAAGGTCAAGATCCGCCAGACCGAGGTTCTCGAGCTCAAATCCGAGCCGGTGCCGACAAAGGCGACTGGCGACCGGCCGGTGGCGCTCGTCACCGGTGCATCGCGCGGCATCGGGGCTGCCATCGCGCGGCGCCTCGCCGCCGCGGGCAATGCGGTGGTCATCAACTATTTCGCCAGCGACCAGCAGGCGGGCGCGCTGGAGCGCGAGATCCTCGCCGGCGGCGGGCAGGCCTTCGCCTGCAAGGCCGACGTGCGGGCCGAGGCGGACGTCGCCGCGATGATCGCGGCCATCGAGGCGCGCTTCGGCCGGCTCGACATCGTCGTCAACGGTGCCAGCGGCGCGCTGACCGAAACCAGCGCCGCCGAGGTGAGCTGGGCCGAGGTTACGCGCAATCTCGACTATCACCTGAAAGCGGCGATGCTGGTGTGCCAGCAGGCTTTCCCGCATCTGAAGGCGTCGGGCAACGGGCGCATCGTCAACATCCTGTCGCAGGTCGTGAATGGCGCGCCGCCGGCGGGGATGAGCGCGTACACCGCGGCGAAATACGCGCTGCTCGGGCTGTCGCGCGCGCTGGCCAGCGAGTGGGCCGCCCATGCCATCCGCGTCAACACGGTGTCGCCGGGCCTGGTCGAGACCGATCTCACCGCCCACTACGCCGCGCGGACGCTGCGCAACGAGGCGCTGCGCACGCCGCTGAAGCGGCTGGCAACGCCCGAGGATGTCGCGAACACCGCCGCGTTCCTGTGCGGCGACCAGGCTTCGTTCATCACCGGCGCCAATTTCTTCGTTACCGGGGGGCAGGTCTTCCAATGAGCTCATCAGCGCAAGCGGGCGCCGCCCGGAATCAAGACTCCGTCAAGACGACGACCCTCAAGGAGCGCTACTGGACGTTCCGCCTGCAGGCCAGCCGCATCACCAGCCTGTTCAACCCGTCGAATCGCGGCTTCACCTCCGTGGTCGCGTCCGACCTCGCCAAGTTCGTCGCGGGCGTCAAGCCGGTGGCGGGCGAGACATGGGCGCGCGCCGATGCCGCCTATGGCTGGCTGGCGCGCGCGCAGGATGCGATGGGCGACGGCGGTGCCTCCTACGGCTATTTCCCGTGCGACGTGAGGGGCGGCTGGAAGCGCTCGTATCCCGAGACGACCGGCTATATCATCACGACGCTGCTCGAATATGCGCGGCGCACCGGACGCAGCGAGGCGCGCGAGCGTGCGCTGCGCATGGCGCGTTGGGAGGCGTCGGTCCAGATGCCGTCCGGCGCGGTGCAGGGCGGCATGATCGCCGCGCCCGAAAAGCAGACCCCGGCGGCGTTCAACACCGGCATGGTGCTTGACGGCTGGACCAGCGTTCTGGCCCTGGAGCGCGAGCCGGCTGTCCTGGAGGCGGCACGCAAGGCGGCGGCGTTCCTGGTGAACGATCTGACCAAGGACGGCTATTTCCGCACGAACGGCCAGTTCGTCGGCGCCGAGACGATCAAGGTCTACAACGTCCTTTGCGCCTGGGCGCTCTATCGCTTCGGCGCGCTGACCGGCTCCGAGAGCGAGCAGCGCGCGGCGGTGAAAGCGGTGGAGGCTGCCATCCGTCAGCAGAGCCCGAACGGCTGGTTCGCCAACAACTGCCTCGACCAGCCGGAGACGCCGCTCACCCACACCATCGGCTACACGCTGCAAGGCGTTCTCGAGGTGGGATTGCTGGCGGGCCGCGACGACTTCGTCGATGCGGCGATCCGCGGCTCGAAGCCGCTGGCCGAAGCCGTGCGGCCGAACGGATTCCTCGCGGGCCGTTTCCGGTCGGACTGGCGGCCGGCGGTGTCGTGGAGCTGTCTCACCGGGTCGGCGCAGTTCGCGATCATCTGCTACCGACTGGCCCAGACGCGCGGCGAGCGCGCACTCGGTGAGGCGGCGGACTGCATCGTCGATTGCCTCAAGGGCATCCAGGTGACGGGCGACGCCGATCCGGGCACGGTCGGTGCGCTCGCGGGATCGCTGCCGATCTTCGGCGGCTACCAGACCGGCGGTTACCCCAACTGGGCGACGAAGTATTTTCTCGACGCCCTGATGCTGCAGGCCGACGCGCGCTCAATACCCGCGCCCAAGTCGGTGTGATCGCCGCCGAGAGCAGCGTTCGGGAAAATTGAATCGCAGAGACGTGGAAAGGCTGCGCGAGGGCGGGTCTTAGACCCGCCCCTGCACGAATGAATCGCTTACGTTTAGGGGCCGATCTCAGATCGGCCCTGGCGCGCGATGAGCCCTTCGATCAGGCGGCAGCATGCGCGCCGTGCCGGTCCATGAAGGCGGTTCATTCATCCAAGTAGGAAATGTCCTTTGTGCAGATGCGAAGGGCAGCGTATCCATTCGCCCGCAAACGAAATGGTCGCGCGAGATTTATGACGCCTCGTCAATAAGTTACGAGGTGGCGACCAAGCTGCTCATAGAGGACAATCATGAAACCCGCCTTCAGCCCGCCGCGGGGTGACTCCGCGGGCGCAACCGGCGCGCCTGTTTTGCCGGCGATCGATTATGACGCCTACCGGGCCAGGGCCGCGCGGCTGCGCGCCGAGGCCTACCGCCAGGTCGCGCTCGTGCTGCGCGACGCGATGGTCAATGCGGTGCGCATCCCCGTCGGCGTTGTGAGCCGGTTCACAGACGCAAGCCGCGGCCCGTGCGATACGCCCATGCCGTCGCGAAGCGGAATCTGCCCATCGCGGAATCCCCTGACGCTGCACATGCCTCAGCTTCTGCGCGCCAACGACAACGGCGCGGTCTCGCGGAAGAGCGAGAGCGCCCGATGAGAGGAGAGATGACGATGAGTGCCCAACCTGTCTTAGGACCGCACAAGATGCCGCACGGGACATTCATGGACCCGCGGCAGGCGATCCTGTTCTACGGCCATGTCCTCGACCGGCAGGAAATGGCGCGGCTGTCCGCCGCGGCGAACCAGCCGGTCGGTCCGGCGGCGGATTCCGGATGGCACCGCGCGGTTGCGGGGTGCAAGCGCGCGGCCGTTGCGATCCATGAGACGCTGGCCGCCTGGCGCGATCGGGCGAACGGCCGCCGGAACCTGGCGGGGCTCGATGCGCGCCTGCTGAAGGACATCGGCCTGACGAAGACCGACGTCTGGCACGAATCGAACAAGCCGTTCTGGCAGTCGTGACGCATTTCCCGATTAACGGCTCATATTCAAGGCAGAGATAAAATGACCATTGAAGCCACGACCATTTCGTCGAAGCACGCGGAGACGCTTGCGCTCCATGCCGGCTATCGCGCCGATCCCGCCACCGGGTCGGTGGCGGTGCCGATCTACCAGACGACCTCCTACGATCTCGGTTCCACTGAGCGCGCATCGAATCTGTTCGCGCTCAAGGAACTCGGCAACATTTACACGCGCATCATGAACCCGACCGTCGACGTGCTGGAGAAGCGCGTCGCGGCGATCGAGGGCGGCGTCGCGGCGCTGGCGCTCGCCTCCGGCCAGGCCGCCTCGGCCTTCGCGATCCAGAACCTGGCGCGGGCCGGCGACAACATCGTCAGCTCGACCGACCTTTACGGCGGCACGTGGAACCTGTTCGCGAACACGATGCGCGACCAGGGCATCGAGGTCCGCTTCGTCGATCCCGCCGATCCGCAGGGCTTCCGCAAGGCGACCGACGCGCGCACGCGCGCCTACTATGCCGAGACGCTGCCGAACCCGAAGCTGGCGGTGTTCCCGATTGCCGAGGTGGCCGAGATCGGCCGTCCGCTCGGCATTCCGCTGATCATGGACAACACGGCCTGCCCGATCCTGTGCAAGCCGATCGACCATGGCGCCGCCATCGTCGTCTACTCCACGACGAAGTACATTGGCGGCCACGGCACGTCGATCGGCGGCCTGATCGTCGACAGCGGCAAGTTCGACTGGGCGGCGCATGCCCCCCGGCAGCCGGCGCTCAACACGCCTGATCCGAGCTACCACGGCGCCATCTGGACGGAAGCGACGAAGCCGCTCGGCCCGGTAGCCTACATCATCAAGGCCCGCACGACGCTCCTGCGGGATCTCGGCGCCGCGATGTCGCCCTTCAACGCCTTCATGTTCATCCAGGGGCTCGAGACGCTGCCGCTGCGCATGCGCGCGCATTGCGAGAACGCGATGGCGGTCGCGCGCTTCCTGGAGCGCCATCCGGCGGTGTCGAAGATCATCTTCCCCGGCGCCATGAGCGGCGAGGCGCGTCGGCGCGCCGACGCCTATCTCCGCGGCGGGTATGGCGGGCTGGTCGGCTTCGAGCTGAAGGACGGCCGCGAGGCCGGCCGGCGCTTCATCGATGCGCTGAAGCTGTTCTACCACGTCGCCAATATCGGCGATGCGCGCAGCCTGGCGATCCACCCGGCCAGCACGACGCACTCGCAGCTCACGGCGGAAGAACAGGGCCAGACCGGCGTGACGGACGGTTATGTCCGCCTTTCGGTCGGCATCGAACACATCGACGACATCCTGGCCGATCTCGGCCAGGCGCTGGCTGCGGCCACCGAGCTGCGCGTGGCGGCCTGACGGAGCGGCGCGATGCCGGCGCTGAAGACCAGGCCGTCCTGGGTCGTCGGGCTTGCGTGCCTCCTCGCGCGCAAGTCCGAGCGGCCGGCTGCCGAGGCGATGGCGCGCGGTGCTGCGGCGCCGGACCGAAGCGGCGACGCCATGCTTCCCGGAGAAGGTGATGAAGCTTCTGTCTGTCGATGACGTCCCGATCGGGGTGACGATGGCGGGGACCGGCGAGCCCGTCGCCCTGCTGCATTGCTCGGGCAGTTCGGGCACCCAGTGGCGCGACCTCGCCGCGTTGCTCGCGCGCGACTTCCAGGTCATCGCGCCGGACCTCTATGGCTGCGGCGCCACCGGCGCCTGGCCGGGGCGCGGCCCCATTCGCCTGGCCGATCACGCGCGGATGATCGCGGAGGTGCTGCGCGCGAGCGGGCGGCGCGCGCATCTGGTCGGCCACTCGTTCGGCGGCGCCGTGGTGCTTCGTCTCGCGCTCGACTATCCGGAACTGCTGCAGAGCCTGGTGCTGGTCGAGCCTGTGGCGTTCCACTTGCTGCGGCGCGACGATCCGTCCGACCGCGCCCTGTATGCCGAGATCCGCAGCGTTGCCTCCGCCGTCTTCGAATGCACCCTGAACGGACACAGCCAGGCCGGCATGGCGCGCTTCGTCGATTACTGGAACGGGCAGGGCGCATGGGCGCGCGTGCCTCCCGCCGTGCAGGCGCGGCTTGCTGCCCAGATCGGCGGCATCGCGGCGAACTTCACGGCGCTGTTCGCCGACACGACCTCGGTGGCTGAATACCGCAGGATCGGCGTCCCGACGGTCGTGCTGCGCGGCAGCGAGTCGCCGGCGCCGGCCCGCAGGGTCGCGGATCTGGTGGCCCAGGCCGTCCCGCATGCGGCCCTGCGCACCGTCGGCGGTGCCGGCCACATGCTGCCGCTGACGCATGCGCCGGCGGTGGCCGCCGCGATCGCGGCGCTCGTTGCCGGTCCGCACCAGCAAGCCGTGAGCGCCGCCTAGTCGAATGCGGGCTCCGCTTCGATGAATACCCTTTCCGGAATTCGGGGTATTCGGTTTACACTTTGCGTTGAAATTCAACGCGGTCGAGGCCGCATCGGATGGGGGCGCAGATCGCCACCGAATCGAGTCTGCCGGACCAGGCCCTGACCCAGGCGCGACAGGAAATCGCGCATCTGCGGCGGGAGCTGCAAGCAGCCAACGACCGTCTCGCCGAACTCCACCACGTCATCCGCGACACCTCGCAGATCGCACTCGGGGTTGTTTCGATGATTGCCGGCCGGTGGAACTCGCCCGAGTCACGGCACATGGCGAAGGACATCCGCATCCGCCTCGGCGCGATCGGCGTCGCCATCGCCAGTTCCCAGGGCGGCGTGGTGGACCTGTCCGGCTGCGTGGAGAAGATCGCCCGCGAGGCGGCCTCGATCCTCGGGCGGCCGCGCATCGGCCAGCGCCTCGACATGGCATCCGTGATGGTGCATGAGCGTGCCGCCGTCTCGATCTCGCTGATCGCGGTCGAATTGCTCTCCAATGCCTACCAGCACGCCTTTCCGGAGCGGCCCTTCGGCGCGGTCGAGGTGACGCTGGCTCCGCTCAACGACCTGCAGGGCGTGCTGCGGATCGCCGACAACGGCGTCGGCATGCCGGCGGCCGTCGCCGGGCGATGGCCGGCACAAGGGGCGGGCCGCGACTTTGCGGGGCTGTCGACGGCGAACAGCCTCGCGGCCAATCTGGGCGGCTCGCTCGACCTGCGCAGCGGCGGCGGCACGACCATCGAGCTGGTGTTCCCGACCCGCACCTGACCGCGCGCGTGCCGGGCACGGCGCTGCCCTTGACACGATCGGAAGCGGTAAGCCACTCCTAGCGCCGGTCGCCCCGCGGCCTGGACCTGTCCGGTCCCCCTATCGAGAACCCGCCATCCCGAGAGCGGGTGAGAGCGATGCGACGTTGGCGCCCGTCTACGATCCTTTCCCGAAATATCTGCAGATCCGCGAAATCATCCTCCGCTGGCTGACCTCGCTGCGCATCGGCGACCGATTGCCTACGGAGGAAGCGCTGGCCGCACAGTTTGGCGTCAGCCGCGTGACCATCCGTCTGGCCCTGCGATCGTTCGAGCAGGAGCGGATCGTCGCACGCCGCCCGAGGCTGGGCACGTGGCTTGCGGCGATGCCCGCTGCGCGGGCCGATAATCGTCTGACCGGCCCGATCGAGGAGTTCGCGGCGCTCGGGATCACGACCGAAACGCGGGTGGCGCGGCAGGGCGTCACGCCTTCGCCGCCCGACGTGGCCGCCGCGCTGAAGATCGCACCGGGCGAGCCGAGCTACGAGATCCGGCGCGTGCGCGTCCTGGACGGCATTCCGCTGCTGCTGCTCGAGGCTTATTTTCCCGTGCCGATCGGTCGCGTGATCGCGCGCCGCAACCTGCGCGGCGGGCTGATGGTGCCCGCGTTGCGCGAGATCATGAAGTCGGACATCCGCGAGGAATACCAGCAGCTCGATGCGCTCGCGGCCAGCAAGGAAGCGGCTTCGCTCCTGAAGATCGAGGAGAAGGACCCGATCCTCTCCGTGAAGCGCCTGTTCGTCGATGACACGGCGCGCCCGGTCGTCTTCTTCAAGACGAATTTTCGCGCAGACCGCTACTACTACACCGTGAAGCTGCCGCTCGCGCGTCTGTCGAAGCCGGCGAAGAAGACCAGGCGCAACAGACCGCGCGCGTCGGCATAAGCGCACAGCGCACACCACCTCAGACCCGATATTTTCTTTTTATTATAAGGCTTTGTAGGTAGGTCTGCCTTGTCCGTCCTCATTTGTATTATCGACTATACAAATGGAGCAAACCTGATCTAGTCTGGCCGTGTGAGTGGGGAGCAAGCATGACCGCCGGCGAACGACGCCGAATCGACGTGCAAAGTCTGGGCCGCACCGTGACCGCGGCGCCGGAGGCCACGATTCTGGAGGCGCTGGTCGAAGAGGGCGTGGAATATCCGCACGGCTGCACGACCGGGCTCTGCGGTCTCTGCAAGTCGCGGCTCATCGCCGGGCGCGTCGATCTGCTGGATCACTATGAATCGGCGCTATCGGACACGGAGCGAGAGGCGGGGCTGACGCTGCCCTGTCGCGCTATCCCGCTCACTGACTGCGTCATCACGCCGGTCCAGCACGATGCGATGCTTCCGATCGTGCGCACCTTCGACACCGAGATCGTCGAGCTGCGCGAGCTGACGCACGACATCCGCCTCGTGCGGTTGCGCATCCCCGGCGACGCGCGCTTCGAGTTCCTTCCGGGTCAGTACGCGACGCTTGCCTTCGGCAGCGCGCCGCCGCGCGACTTCTCGATGGCGAGCCGGCCCGGTGACTCCACGCTCGACTTCTTCATTCGCCGGGTCGCGCAGGGGCTGGTGACGGATCTTGTCTTCCGCACCGCGCGCGTCGGCGATCGCGTCCGCGTGAAGGGGCCGTTCGGCCTCGCCTATCTGCGCGAGGCGCATATCGGGCCGATGCTGGCCGTGGCCGGCGGCTCCGGACTGGCGCCGGTCTGGTCAATCGTCGCGACGGCGCTGGAGCGGGGCATGACGCAGGCGATGCGCGTCATCGTCGGCGTGCGCACGGAGCAGGACGTCTACATGGAGGATGCGCTCGTCTCGCTGGCGGCGCGGCATCCCAACCTGTCGGTCGACATCGCGCTGTCCGATGCCGCGGCGCCGACGGCGCGCCGGCTCGGCTACCTGCATGAAATCATCGAGCAGGACCTGCGGGGCCAGGACCTGGCCAAGTGGCAGGCCTATGTCGCCGGCCCGCCGGTCATGGTCGATGCCGTCGAGCGCGTCCTGAAGGCGCTCGGCCTGCCGCGCGGGAGCTGCCACGTCGATCCCTTCCTGACCGCGGCTGATCGCAATGCGCGCTCCGGCGTGTCCGTGGCCCGCTGAACCGAGGAGGCAACGTGACCAATCTCACCAAGATCCCTGCGCGCCGCGGCAAGGCAGCGCGTGTGAAGAAGGGGCAGGTCGTCCGCGTGGTCAACACGCATGGCAGCCAGGTCGTCGACACCTGGGCCTTCAGCGCCGCCGACCTGGGAGAGTTCATGTCGATGGAGCATACGCGCGCATCGTGCCGCAAGCTGACGCCCGCGCGCGGCGAGTCCTTCGTCACCAATCAGCGCCGCCCCATCCTGACCATCCTCGCCGATACCACGCCCGGCGTTCACGACACGCTGATCGCGGCCTGCGACCGGCATCGCTACGAGCTGCTCGGCCACAAGGGCCATCACGACAACTGCACGGAAAACCTCAAGGCGGCGCTTGCCGAGCTCGACCTGCAGGCGCCCGAAGTGCCGTGCCCGCTGAACCTGTTCATGAACATTCCGGTGGTGGCCGGCGGCGCGCTGGAATGGCAGCCGCCGCTGTCGAAGCCCGGCGACAGCATCGAGCTGCGCGCCGAAATGGACTGCGTGGTCGTGTTCTCCGCCTGTCCCATGGACATCCTGCCGATCAACGGCGCCGACTGCATTCCCGTCGACGCCCATTTCTCCATTGCCTGAGTCCTTCGATCTTCACGAGAGGCCTGAGATGCTCGCCAACAAGAACCTGCAGGATCCCGCACTTTTCGAGAAGGTGCGTCTGCCGCTCGCGGAGTCCGAGACGCTGCCGCCGTGGTGCTACACCTCCGAGGAGTTCTACAGGATCGAAGTCGAACACCTGTTCATGAAGGTGTGGAACTTCATCGGCCGGGCGGATCACATTCCCAATCCCGGCGACTTCTTTACGCTCGAGTTCGTCGGCGTTCCCATCATCATCGCCCGCGACCGCGCCGGCGAGCTCAAGGCCTACGCCAATAGCTGCCGGCATCGCGGCGCGAAGATCGTGGAGGGCGAGGGCAATTGCAGGGCGTTCGTCTGCCCCTATCACGGCTGGACCTACGGCCTTGACGGTGCCCTGGTTGCGGCGCCGGAGATGCAGCACACGAAGGGCTTCGATCCGAGCTGCTACGGCCTGAAGCCGGTCCGGCTCGAGACGTGGGGTGGCTTCCTGTTCATCAACTTCGATCCGAACGCCGAAAGCCTGATGAAGTTTCTCGGCGACCTCCCCGAGACGCTCGCCTCCTACCGCTTCGAGGATATGAAGACCTCGCGGCGGAAGGAATACATCGTCGAGTGCAACTGGAAGATCTACGTCGAGAACGCGATGGAGGCCTATCACGTTCCGATGGTCCACGCGAAGACGCTGCAGAAGCTCAAGCGCGAGCTGCCACCGACCGTGCCGTCGCGCGGCAACTGGGTCGGTCTTCACACCAAGCATGAGGGCACACGCGCCCTGCTCAAGGGCGACGTCGGCTTTCCGTCGATCAAGACGCTCGAAGGCCTTGCCGCGCAGGGCACGTACTACACGCTGACCTATCCGAGCACGATGTTCGGCTGCACGATCGACTGCATGTGGTGGTTCGAGGTGCATCCGCTCGGGCCCGAGCGGATGAAGCTGATCGTCGGATCCTGCTTCCCGGAAGAGACGCTCGCGCGCCCCGATTTCGACGAGGTCGTCGAGCGGTACTACAAGCGCTGGAACATCTCGGTCACCGAGGACAACACGATCTCGGAGCTGCAGCAGAAGGGCATCCGTTCGCCGCTGGCCGATGCCGGCCGGCTCTCGCACATGGAGCCGCTGGTGCACAGCATCGCCAACTGGGTGCTGGACCATGTCTGCGACGCGCCGCCTGCGAAGGCGGCGGCGCAGGGCAAGCGCCGCTAGGACCGCATCCAGCCGATATCAGGCGGAAAGAAGGCTATGGCAACCGCACAGCGGCAGATCAGGCTGCACATCGAGAACATCCGCGCGCAGCATCCGGTGTTCCACATCACGCAGGAGCGCTACGAGGCGGCGACACGGCGCCATCCTGACGTCGCCGGACGCGTGCAGGCCACGATCGGGTGGGATCTGGAGACCTATCCCAAGGCGATCGCCGAGGCGGATGTCCTGATCGGCTGGAAGTTCCCGCGTGAGACCGTCGCGCGCGACGCACCGTCGCTGAAATGGATCCACCTGACGGGCGCCGGGATCGAGCACATCTTTCCGCTCGACTGGGCTCCCGACGGCCTGGTGATCACGAACAACCGCGGCGTGGCGACCAAGGCGGGCGAGTACGTGGCGATGGCCGTGCTGGCGCTCAACACGCGCCTGCCGGCCTTCGCGACCCACAAGGCGGCCCGCCGCTGGGAGCGCATCTTCGTGTCGGGCGTCGAGGGCAAGACGCTGGTGGTGATCGGGCTCGGCAATCTCGGCGGCTCGGGGGCGCGCCGCTGCAAGGACATGGGCATGCGCGTCATCGGCGTGCGCGCCAGCAAGGAGCCGGTGCCCTATGTCGACGAGATCCATGGCCCGGAGGATCTGCGACATGTGTTGCCGCAGGCGGATTTCCTCCTGATCGCGACGCCGCTTACGCCGCGCACCCGCGGCATGATCGGTCGCGCGGAGCTGGACCTGCTCAAGCCGGAGGCGGGCCTCATCAACATCGCCCGCGCGGCGATCGTCGACTACGAGGCGCTCGGCGAAAAATTGAAGCGCGGCGAGCTGAGCGGCGCCGTGCTCGACGTGTTCGATCAGGAGCCGCTGCCCGCGGACTCGCCGGTCTGGGACTGGCCGAACGTCATCCTGACGCCACACGTCGCCGCCGACGATGTGGAGCGCTACATCCCGGACACGCTCGACCTCTTCTTCAGGAACGTTCGTCGGTATTTCGACGGTGAAGCGCTGATGAACCGCGTGGATCCGACCCGCCAATACTGACCGGCCGCGCCTCCGCATGGCGACATTCAAACCAGGGAGCAACAAGATGACTACCAGGCGAGGAGTTTTCAAAACGTTGGTCGGCGTGCTGCTCGGCACGGCCTTGGCGGTGACCGCCGGTGCCGCATCGGCGCAGACGTCGATGGAGAAGATGCTGAAGGACAAGACCCTTCGCGTCGGCTGGATCATGTCGCCGCCCGGCTCGCAGAAGGATCCCAGGAGCGGTCAGCTCGGCGGGTACTACATCGACATGGTCACGTTCATCCTCGAGCAGGTGAACGTGAAGCCGGAGTTCATCGAAACCAAGTGGGGGACATTCGCGGCCGGCCTGCATTCGAAGCAGTTCGACCTCGTGGCGGCCGGGACGTTCGCGAGCATTCCGCGCGCGGCCTCTGTTGCGTTCACGCGCCCGATCTTCTATCTCGGCTACGGCGCCACCGTCCGCAAGGGCGATACCCGCTTCAAGACGCTGGCCGATATCGACCAGACCGGCATCAAGGTCTCGGTCGTGCAGGGCAGCGGCGGCCACGAATACGCAAGGCGCAACTTCAAGAACGCCCAGCTCGTCATTCTCGGCACCGCCGATCTCTCGGCGAGCCTGACCGAGGTCCAGGCCGGCCGGGCCGACGTCGCCGTGGAGGATGCATGGGCGACGCGCCGCTACGTGCAGCAGCATCCGCAGCTCGTCGACCTGTTCGCGGACGCGCCGTACAACCTGCAGCCGATCGGCTGGGCGCTGCGCATCGAGGATCACGAGCTGCGCCACTTCTTCGAGACGTCGCTCGAGTGGATGCGCATCAACGGCAAGCTCGAGGAGCTGGTCAAGAAGTACCCCGCCAGCGGCCGCTATGTCGCCAAAGAGGTGTACAGGCCGATCGAGTAGCTCTCGGCGCTTCGCCGCGGCGGATGCACCCGCCGCGGCGAAGCGTCATTTTCGGGGATGCGGGGGCGACATGGAAATCGCGGTTGCGGAGCTGGAGCCGCAGGCGGTCTACCGGCTCATGATCGGGGCGGTGGTGCCGCGGCCGATCGCGTGGCTGACCTCGACCGGCGAGTCCGGCGCGGTCAATGCCGCGCCGTTCAGCTGCTACACGTTCATTTCCACGGTGCCGCCGATGGTGGCCATCAGCTGTGGCCGCAAGAACGGCGTGTCCAAGGACAGCGTGGTGAACGCGACGAGGACCGGCGATTTCGTGCTGAACGTCGTCAGCGAGGACCTGCTCGCGCCGATGCACCGGAGCTCGGCGGAATTTCCGCCGGACGTCAGCGAGATCGATGCGCTCGACATTCCGGTCGAGGCCAGCCGCCTGGTCGGGACGCCGCGGATCGCGCGCGCACCGGTCAGCCTGGAATGTCGCACCCGCCAGGTGCTGGAGTTCGGCGAGCTTCGCACGCAGCTCCTGATCGGCGAGGTCGTCATGTTCCATATCCGCGAGGATTGCTACCGCGACGGCCGGATCGAAACCGCGATGCTGAAGCCGCTGGCGCGCCTCGGCGGGCCCTATTACGCGCGGCTCGGCGAGATCCTGCACATGGCGCCGGTCGCTGAATACTTCCACTACACCAAGACGCGCGCGTCCGGCTGAGAGAGCGAAGGAGGGGCGAAGGCGATGTATACGTGGCACTTCGACGTCATCTGGGACTATCGGGAGGTCTTCTTCCGCGGCGCCATCATCACGGGGCAGCTGACGCTGGGCGCGCTGGCCATGGGCATCGTGCTCGGCCTGATCGTCGGGATCGGCCGTGATTCGAAGCGCGGGCTGGTGTCGTGGCCCGCGGCGATCTTCGTGGAGATCTTCCGCAGCACGCCGACGCTGGTGCAGCTCGTGTGGATCTATTATGCGCTGCCGATCATCACCGGCCTGCAGCTCAGCGCCTTCGCTTCGGTGCTGATCGGGCTCGGCCTGCATGCCGCGGCGTACATGGCCGAGATCTTCCGCGCGGGCGTGAATTCGATCGACAAGGGCCAGATGCATGCCGCCAAGGCGATCGGCATGACCTATTACCAGGCCATGTGGCGCATCATCCTGCCGCAGGCCGTGCGGCGCATGGTGCCGCCGTTCATCAACGAGTTCGCGACGCTCATCAAGCTGACGTCGCTCGGGTCCGTCCTGGCGGTGGCGGAGATCCTGCACGAGGCCAACAACCTCATCTCGTCGACGTTCAGGCCGATGGAGATCTATACGGCCGTCGGCGTCCTGTTCGCGGCCATCGTCTTCCCGATGATCTATGTGGCGAGGCTGCTCGAACTCGCCTGGGCGAGGAGGTCGTGATGCACGGAGATGCCGGCGCGGTGCCCGCGCCCCGGTCCCAGGCGGCGGCGGCCGACGTCGTCATCAGGGCCCGCAACGTCCACAAGCGCTATGGCAGCCTGCACGTGCTGCGCGGAATCGATCTCGACGTGACCCGCGGCGAGGTGCTGGTGATCGTCGGGCCGAGCGGATCGGGCAAGAGCACGCTGCTGAAATGCCTCAACTTCCTCGAGGAGTACGACGACGGCGAGGTCTATTTCCAGGACGCGCTGGTCGGCTACACGAAGGACAAGCGGGGCAAGCTGATTCCGGCGCGCGACCGGCCGACCAGCAGGGTGCGCGCCGAAATGGGGATGGTGTTCCAGAACTTCAACCTGTTCCCCCACAAGACGATCCTCGAGAACCTGATCGAAGGGCCGGTCATCGTGCGCAAGGAAGCGCGCGAGACGGCGATCGAGCGCGCGCGCGGCCTTCTGAAGAAGGTCGGCATCTTCGACAAGGAGAACGTCTATCCGGGCAAGCTGTCCGGCGGCCAGCAGCAGCGCGCCGCCATCGCCCGCGCGCTGGCGATGCAGCCGCAGGCGATGCTGTTCGACGAGCCGACCTCGGCCCTGGATCCCGAGCTCGTCGGCGAGGTGCTGGACGTGATGAAGAAGCTCGCCTCCGAAGGCATGACGATGATCGTCGTCACGCACGAGATGGGATTCGCGCGCGAAGTCGGCGACCGCGTCATCATGATGGACCACGGCCAGATCATCGAGATGGGAACCCCCGCGGAGATCTTCGAGGCGCCGAAGCAGCCGCGCACCGTCGAGTTCCTGGGCAAGGTGCTGTAGGCGCGGCTCAGGCGCCAATCAGGCGCAGCGCCCCGGGTGCCAGCTCGATGCGCGCCGGCAGATGCCCGACCGTGTCGCCGTCGCCCTGGACGGGCTCGCCGGCGGGGCCGGCGATCGCGACGCTGCGCGCCGGCACGATCAGCACGTCGTGCAGGCGGTGCAGGCGGCCCAGCAGCAGTGCCGCGGCATAGCGGATGACGTGCCAGCGGCCTGCGCTGCCGAACAGGCAGGCATGGAGCTCCGGCCGCTCGAGCCGCGCATCGGGCGCGCAGACGAACCGCCCGCCGTAGAAATGGCCCTTGGCGACGATGGCCGACGCGGCCCGATGCCGCTTTCCGTCGACGTCCACCTCGTAATAGGCGGGCCGGTAGCGCCATAGCTGCACGAGCGTCTCGACCACGTAGGCGAGCTTGCCGGTCAGCCGCTTCAGCTTCGGGCTGACATGCGCGACCACATGCGCATCGAAGCCGATGCCGGCCATCATCGTGAAGGCGCGGCCGTTGACGCTGCCGACGACGACGTTGCGCGGAAAGCCCGTGGCGATCGCGGCGGCGAGCCGGCGCGCGTCGGCCGGCAGGCCCAGCTCCGCGGCGAGCACGTTGGCGGTGCCCAGGGGAATGATCGCCACGGGCAGGCGACGGTCGGCGAGCCCGTTGATCGCCTCGTTGATCGTGCCGTCGCCGCCGGCGATGACGAGGCGGTCGAACGCCTCGGCCGACGCCTCGCGCGCGAACCGCTCGGCGTCGCCGCGGCGCGTCGTCGCGCGCAGGGCGATGCGCGCGCCGGCGCGCGCGAGCTCGTCGAGGACGGCGTCGAGGAAGCGCCGCCGGCGCCGGCCGGCCGCCGGGTTGTAGATCACGAGGATGCGGGGTCCCGCGTCGATCGGCTGGCGGGCGGGGTGGAGCGCGATCAGCGTCATATTGATGACAATTTCAAGAACAGATGATTATTTTTACTTACAGTCACTATCCGACTTTGTGAATAACACGGAATCTATTATACAGGCCACGGTTTTATTCAGTGGATTGAGGTTGATGCCTCAAGTCTTGCGCGACGCAGATGGTCTCGACCGCGGCGGTGCCGGGGATGCCGGCCACACCGCCCATTACCGGGCGATCTGGATATCGGACATTCATCTCGGGACGCGCGGCTGCAAGGCCGAGTTCCTGCTCGACTTCCTCCGCCACACCGAGTCCGACCACCTCTACCTCGTCGGCGACATCGTCGATGGCTGGCGCCTGCGGCGGACCTGGTACTGGAACCAGAGCCACAACGACGTCGTGCAGAAGCTGCTGCGCAAGGCGCGCAAGGGCACGAAGGTCGTCTACGTCCCCGGCAACCACGACGAAATGCTGCGCGACTACCTCGACCTGCATTTCGGCGGCGTGCACGTGGTCGGCGAGGCGATGCACGAGACGCGGCGCGGCAAGAAGCTGCTGGTCATCCACGGCGACGCCTTCGACGCCGTCGTCCACTACGCGCGCTGGCTCGCCTTCCTCGGCGACCGCGCCTATGCCGTGGCGCTGGTGGCGAATCACTGGTTCAACAAAGCGCGGCTGGCGCTCGGCTTTCCGTATTGGTCGCTGTCTGCCTTCCTGAAGCACAAGGTCAAGAACGCGGTGAACTATATCGGCGAGTTCGAGACGGCCATCGCCGCCGAGGCGCGCCGGCGCGGCGCCGACGGGGTCGTGTGCGGACACATCCACAAGGCCGAGATGCGCGAGATCGACGGCGTGCTGTACTGCAACGACGGCGACTGGGTCGAGAGCTGCACGGCGCTGGTCGAGCATCACGACGGCACGCTCGAGATCATCCACTGGGCGGACCGGCGCGCGCTGCCGATGATGGATCCGCGGCGCATGGCCGTCGCATGAACGCGGAGACGCTGCCGCTCGAACGCGCGCGACCCGCGCCACAGGCCGAGGCGCGCCCGCTGCGCATCGCGATCGTCACCGATGCCTGGTGGCCGCAGGTCAACGGCGTGGTCCGCACGCTGACGGAAACGCGGCGCGAGCTGGGCCTGCTCGGCCACGACGTGATGATGATCACGCCGGAGCAGTTCCGCACCGTGCCGTGCCCGACCTATCCCGAGATCCGCCTGTCGATCGCGGTGGGCGCTGCCGTGGCCCGCCTGCTCGACAGGTTCGCGCCCGAGGCGGTCCATATCGCGACGGAAGGGCCGCTCGGCTGGACGGCACGGCGCTACTGCCTGAAGCGCAACGTGCCCTTCACGACGGCGTACCACACGCGGTTTCCCGAATATGTCCGCGCGCGCTTCGGCGTGCCGCTGTCCTGGCCGTATGCCGTGCTGCGCCGCTTCCACGCACCCGCCGCGCGCGTGATGGTGCCGACGCCGACGGTGAAGCACGATCTCGAAGCCTGGGGCTTCCGCAACGTCGTGCTGTGGTCGCGCGGCGTGGATGTCGACAGGTTCAATCCCCGGCCGTCCGGCGACAATCCGCGCGACTTCCTGAAGGAGACGCGCCCGATCTTCCTCTATGTCGGGCGCGTGGCCGTCGAGAAGAACGTGGAGGCTTTCCTCGAGCTTGACCTGCCTGGCACGAAATGGGTGGTGGGCGAGGGGCCGGCGCTGGCTTCGCTCAAGCGCAAGTACGGCGACGACGTCTATTGGGCCGGCGTGCTGTCGCAGCACGACCTTGCGCGCTTCTACGCCGCGGCCGATGTGTTCGTCTTCCCGTCCAAGACGGACACGTTCGGTCTCGTCCTGCTGGAGGCGATGGCGTGCGGCCTGCCGGTGGCCGCCTATCCGGTCACGGGGCCGCTCGACGTCATCGGCGATTCGCAGTCGGGCGCCCTCGATCACGACCTGCGCGTCGCCTGCATGCGGGCACTCGACATTCCGCGCCCCGCGGCGCGTGCGCATGCGCTGCGTTTCTCATGGGCGGCCTGCGCGAAGCAGTTCGCGGATCACCTGCGCCCCGTCGGCTGAACGGCCACGCTCGTTCGCGACGAGTCCTTCTCCGTCCGTGACAAGGGACCTGCCAAAGGCGCGATCGGGGCACCTTTGGGGATTGTTTTTGTAGTGTTTACAATGGGTTAACTTGTAACAAATCCGCCACCGAACCGTTTTATTGCTGTCGCATACCGCCAGTACGGTCGCGCGCATCGACGGCATAGGGCCGTCACGGGGACGACGTTGCGTCGGCCTCGCTGTTCCGACCGTACGGAGTTTCTATGAACGCTTTCTCGCGATGGATGACGCGGTCCGCGTCAGCTGTTGTCGGTGCTGCCCTGATCGTCTCCGGTGCCAATGCCGCGGACATCTCGGGCGCCGGCGCCAGCTTTCCCTATCCGCTCTATGCGAAGTGGGCCGAGGCCTACAAGGCGAAGACCGGGGTCGGCATGAACTATCAGTCGATCGGGTCCGGCGGCGGCATCAAGCAGATCAAGAGCAAGACGGTCGATTTCGGCGCCTCCGACATGCCGCTGAAGCCCGAGGACCTCAAGGAAGCGGGCCTGATCCAGTTCCCGACCGTGATGGGCGGCGTCGTGCCGGTCGTCAACGTCAAGGGCGTCGAGCCGGGCAAGCTCAAGCTGACCGGCGGCATGATCGCCGACATCTACATGGGCAAGATCACCAAGTGGAACGACCCGGCGATCGCCGGCCTCAACGCCGGCGTCACGCTGCCGAACCAGGCGATCGCGGTGGTGCATCGCTCGGACGGCTCGGGCACGACCTTCATTTTCGCCGACTACCTCGCGAAGGTGAGCGCGGACTGGAAGGCCAAGATCGGCGTGAACACCTCGCTGCAGTGGCCGACCGGCCTCGGCGGCAAGGGCAATGAAGGCGTCGCGGCGATCGTCAGCCGCACCGACGGCGCGATCGGCTACGTCGAATACGCCTATGCCAAGAAGAACAAGCTGTCCTATGCGCAGATGCAGAACAAGGCCGGCAAGTTCGTGGCGCCGGACAGCGAATCGTTCCAGTCGGCCGCGGCGAGCGCCGATTGGGCCAAGTCGCCCGCCTACGACATCCTGCTGACCGATCAGCCCGGCGACAAGAGCTGGCCGATCACCGGCGCCACCTTCATCCTGATGTACGAGAAGGCGGACAAGGCGGACATCTCCAAGCAGGTCCTCGAGTTCTTCGCCTGGGCCTACCAGAACGGCGACGGCATGGCC
>JAESGS010000318.1_pt1 | contig 49620 bp, 70 predicted proteins | sample 9269761 | NCBI WGS metagenome assembly JAESGS01 (sample SAMN15741799, study PRJNA653493) | algae metagenome | isolation source: Cyanosarcina radialis HA8281-LM2 and co-occurring heterotrophs from damp... | place: USA: Makauwahi cave, Hawaii | collected 2011-01-06 | reverse complement strand
GGATTGGGATCCCATCGGACATACTCGTATGGGGAAATGTTCATCAATTTACGCTTGATGCTCTCACGGCCTCTTCTCTCAATATCCGCATGCTTGTCCTGCGATGCATTGAAAGAAGCCTCCTCCGTGGGGGTGAAGGGACAGGCCTCCATCAGGGAAGTTCTATGATCATCGAGGACTTTCAGGTGCTCAGAGTATTCTGCCTCAGTCAGAACCCAGCGACGGCTATTGGGGGAAACATCCAGGTAGACCTCTGCAAGCGCGTGTGCGGCCAACTCCGTGCCAGCAAGCGCCGTGCAGCGACCGAAGACCGCCACGTCGAACCCGGCATCAGGGAATGTTCCGGCCAGCCGACCGTCGCGATAGATGTTCGCCTCGCCAGTGCGCGCTGTGACAAGGTAGCTCTTTCCGTGTGTTGCCATGTTCGATCTCGCTGGAATGATTGCCCAACGATAGCGTTGGACACCGAAACCGACAACCAACGTTATCCGACGCATAGACGGAGGCCACAAAACCGCTCGCAGCCTCTCTGGCGATCGGTCCGAAAGGGATGTAGGAAACTCCGTCCCGTCTGGCTGAGAGGATGACCGACATGGCCGCCCCAAGATCACGCAAAAACAGCCTGCAGGAGGTTCCCGGGGTGAAGGAAGCGACAAAGGCGAAACCGTTCCCACCGAACGAGCCAGTCAAGGAAGTCCAGCTCTGGGAGGATCAGTACATCACTTTCGTGATTGTGAGATCTGGAAGGCGCGATGACGAGGCCCTGAAACAGGATGGAAGGGAAGCGCGATGGTCGAATCTGTTCCCGCTGATCCGGGAAGATCTGCTGCCGTACCTGGACTCCCACCGCCTCGGGTTCGGCCCCAGCTACGGGAGCGACGACCGCTACCACGTCACGGCGAAGTACTTCTTCCCCGACGAAGACGGAAAGGATCCGGCCGCCGTCGTCAGGGCGTTTAGGGAAACACTCGCTCGTGCAACCGCCAATGGTGTCCATGGCTCTTTCCGCGTGCTCACCGTCACGATGGGGTCTCGCGTCTATTCTGCGGAGAGCTTCGACACACCTGTCGGCATGGTCGAGGCCGGCTCGCTCCTCACGGAGTTCGACCCCAACGAAATGGCCGGGATGATCGACAGCATGGACAGATATGATCCTGTTGTCAGCCATGTGAGCGAATGCTTCATCGAGGAGAACCTCCGTCAATTCCCCGCGGACTCCGAACTCGGGAGAGGGTTGCGTTATGGCATCCTCCTCGGCCTTCAGGCCGCCAAGGATGAACTGGCCGCGAAGACCGGGGCGACCAACACGAAACGCCTCAGGGCGCGTGTCCTCATGGATTTCGGCGTGAATATTCCCGACGCGGAAATGCCCGCTGTCCAAGTCAGCAACGAGATAGAAGACCAATGTCCTGGAAGTTGAAGAGAGTTCGCCAGTGCGAGAAGTGCCCCTGGAAGGTCTCAACGGATCCTCGAGATATTCCGAACGGCTACTGCGAGACGAAGCATCGTGGCCTGGTTTCGACGATCGCTGAGCCCGCAGCGTTGCCAGACGGGCCGATGGTCAGCATGGCCTGCCATGAACACAACGTGAGTGATGGGGTGCACTGCGTCGGCTGGCTTCACCAGCAGATGACCGTAGGCAACAACATAGGCCTTCGGATGATGCTTCTGAGCTGCGACAACCTTGATGCGGTCAAGGTCGACGGCCCCCAGCACGAGACGTTCGAGGACACGCTGCCGAAGAATTGACGGCACCCCGGCACCAGTCTTGCGCTCCTTCCCGATAAACCGAGGTATCCGACATGACAGACAGCCAGATACGGCGAAACCGATTTGGTCGCCTTCGCGAGAATGCGGCGCGCTTGCAGGCGGTATGGGATGCGGCGGAGGACATGCGTCGTGAAAAATTGAGGATCTCGCCGCCGCTGGACGATGATGACGATTTCGAGGAGATAGACCCGACACCGTTTCGTGAGCTGTCGGCGCCGATACGGCTTCCGGCGCAGGGAGCACCCTCGATCGTCTTGAAGTGGCTCCGCAGCGCGGATGGATCGCACAGCTTCAGCATGAGCTATCCGGTCAGAGTGACCAATGCGCTCGATGTCCGGATACATTCCGTCCTGAAGGCGGCCCACTGGCGCTACGACGACAAACCGGACTGGCGAACCGGAAGCATGGGTTCCCGTGGCCTTTACTGGCACGACGGAAGCCGTGCGGAATTCAATGAACTCGATCAGGCTCTGAGCGCCCTGGTCGCGGACGTGTTCCACAGCGGAGACGCGCCGCCGGAGCTCGCCGGGCACATCGCACTGCACTGGAGGGAGCGCTCGAAGCAAAACTACGTCAACTGCAGGGTCGATGATACCGGAATGTCGGAGCAGCGCCGCTACCAGCTCGGCAACATCATCGAGCGCTTCGACGGATTCAGGAATGGCCAGTCGGTCACCTTCCCGCAGCTTCACTCCGGCGACATCGTCGCAGACCTGGGCATGGCAGGCTTCCGTGTCGAGGAGACCTTCTCCGCCCACGAGCCGCACTACGTCGAAATCTCGGAGGGCTGGCCGATCCGCATCACGGGGATGATCGGAGACGCTTCCTGGTCGTTCGAGGCAATGCATAGCACCTGGAAGATCCGGTTCGGCCGTGACGACCGATCGACGGGCACCAAGTGGTCAGATGGAGGCATCCGCCCGTGTCGGCCGATGGCATTCGAGGAAGCCGAGCAACTGATAGCTGATGCCATCGGACGCTATCTCTCTGGCGAATCGCAACCCCTGTAGATGGTCACAGCCGGACTGCATCCGTAGCCGATTTTCCAGTTGTTCAAGGGGCCATCCCAGCACCCGCCGTCGCGTCAGTATGCTGCAGCGCGCAGGCGAGGTTGAACCTGATGAAACCGGCCGTCAGCTCGTAGGTTTGTTCGAATTCGGTGGTGGCAGCTTGTTCGACGACCTCCTCCATCGTCGCCTCGCCGCTCTGAACCTTGGTCACGCACTCAGTCAGGAAGTCCCTGAACTCCTGCTCCGAAGGATCAACATGATCGTCAAGCCATGTTTCGTTTGACATCGATTGGTCTCCTTTGTTTCGGACAAATCGTACCAATCTTAGCGTGCAAGAAACCAGTCGCGAAGCCAATTACTGGCGCTTTGCTAACTTGACACGAAGCCCTTTTTCCGTCGGATAGGAAACGAAGTCATGCGAGGCCCTGTCCGGGGGCGAAGGGAGTTCGATGGCGAAAATCGATCTTTTCAGGATCGCGGTCCAGGAACGGGAAACAATCGAAGCTTGCGATCTGGCGGCGATCATAATGGACGCGATGGGGAAGGAAACACCGCAGGAGGTCTTCGATTTCCTTGATCGCAGCGCGCGCAAGTCTCCATACGCCGCCCTTGCATGCGCCAGCAGTTTTTTCCTGAGGGACATGCCGCAACCGGATCATCGACTGAAGTTGCTGAAGCGTGCCGCGCGTGCCGACGACGAGGAACTCGCCGCCGACGCCTACTATGCGCTCGCGGTCGAATACAGCCTCGTTGAAAAAACGGTAAGAAAGGCGCTCAGCGCCCTCGAACGCGCTGCGGACTTGGGGCACGGCGACGCGTATGTTCGGCTCGCCCGGGGATATGAGTTCGGTCTCTACCGGAACAGGATCAACGTCGACAGGGCATACTACAACCTCTGCCTCTGCATTGATCAGCTCGACTATGGCCCTGGCAAGGTCGCGCTGGCAGATTTCATTATTCGTCACGGCATCCAGTCGGACGAATACAACCCGATCGAGCTTCTTCATGAAGCCGCGGAGGAGGGCGTGGAGGGTGCGCAGGAAAGGCTGGATGCCCTGAACGAGATCGCTGCCGAGTATAAGGCGAGACTCCCGTATCTGATCGTTCCGCGGGACATGAACCGCCCGGAAATGGTTCGGGCGGCCATCGTTAACGAACTGAACGTCGGCGAAGAATTTGCCTCTGAACTCGTTGCCAGACTGTTTGGCTTCGATGGCTGGGGCATGCTGGAAGCGACCGTCATTGGTGGGAGCCACGGAGAGAGTGATTACGACGAGGACTGCGCTCCGGATGACCTGCACCTTCGCAGGTCTGTCCAGGTGACGATCATTCAAGAGGAACTCGACGTTCCGGAGGACTTCGCCGAGGTTGTGTGGGATCTTCTGAGGCCAACCGCGCGCTCTGGCAAGCCTTCCCTGCGGGCGCTGGACAAGACGTACAAGGGCCGATTCTTCTAGTATTGGCCAAAGTTGAATTTTTTGGAAAACGGCGCTATGTCCGCGGCCTTCAGAGTGATCTCAAAGGTTCTAGCATGAAGATGCCGCAACGCAGGTTTGTTGTTGAGTACAAGGCGAACCGCAGACAGTCCAGGTCGAATGCGAACTCAATCTGGGGGGATACGGATTTCAAAGCCTTGGCCCGCGAAGTCGAGGATGAGGAATCGCATCTCTTTGTCCCGAAAGTAGATGTGGCTCCCCGCTCCGACGAACCCACGGTCCCGCGGCCAAGAATCCTGGAGGCGCTTTCCCAGATTCCCGCAGCAGAACCAGTGACCGTGGTAGCCGAGCCAGCTCTCGAGACCCACAACCTGTCAGAGGAACCCGTCGGAGGGAATTCCGTAATTGAACCTGAAGCGCTGCCGCAGTCGTCCGAACCAGTTCTGGAAACCCTTCGCGAAATCAGCTCACCCCCGAGAACAGCACAGCGGACCAGAAAGCCTCGGGCGGTGACCGTCGAGGAGACGGCAAGCGAGCATAGCCGCGAGATCATGTTGACGCTCCCGGAGGAGCTGGCAGCGCTCGACGCTGAAAACAAGCGCCTGAAGCGCCTGTGGGCCGCACGGCTTCGCCAGGAGAACCTGCAACTCGGGAGAATGCTGGCGCGTTTCGACAGCACTTTTGGGGCGCACTTCGCCAGCTAGCATCGGTTCTGGGCGACGGCGACAACGCACGAGATCCGCGAGAGTTGTCCGGCGCGTTTCTTGACTGGATGCCCAACCCTCAGCCACACTAAATCCTGAGCTGGCAAGTCGGATGGAACAGCAGCTCGCCCGTCGCGAAAGCGATCCGGCTGGTATAGCGGATAGGGTCTGAGACCGAAGAGGTTGCCGACACGCGGGGATGGCTCAGACCGTCCCCGCGGCTTCCAATCATGCCGTCAGATCTCGCGCGGACGTGACTTCTGCTCTCTCAATGATCTCGATGCTCTCCGCATGCCAAACGACGGCGTGCACCTCGTCGCCGACCTCCCGATAGAGACCGTCGTAGCCAGTGGCCTTGGAGAACGCTTCCAGGAATTCCGCTGGATAGTCCCTGTAGAAGTCATTCGACATGCAGAACAGCATCTGCAGCGTATTGTCTTCCGGATCCGAGTTCATGGCCTCGTAGACATCGACAGTCTCGCGCATGACACGCGCCATGCCGTAGTAGTCGACGTCACCGAAGTTTCGCATCGTATCCTGGAAGTGTGGTGCGCTGCGGATGACCTGTTCGATCTGTCTGCGGCTGACACGCGCGTACTCTGGAAGCGGCTTCTGGATGTCGAGAAGCGCGGTCAGGAGATGGCCCGCATCAATGGTACCTCCATCTTTTCCCTTCAGGGCGTAGCCCCGGGCGGTCTCGACACGGCTCGTGAAGTAGTGCCCGCTGCCGAGTTGGTCGGTTCCGTTGCCGATCCATGACTGGTCGAACGCATCGAAACTGTTTGGGGTCCCGTGGTACCACTCACGCTGCATGTTCTTCTCCCTCTCGTGCAGGAATCCTGTCGGCCCATCGAGCAAGAGGCAATCGATCAGCCGGACCCGCCGATCTGACGCTTGAAGGTTGCCGGTAGGGATGGAAGGCTGGAGCCAGCAATGGAGACCCGCATCATGAGCCACCACCCAATCGAACTTGCACGCACAGACATCGGCGGCCCGCTCGTCCTGTCGATGTCCTTCGGGCGGACGCACCGCGATGATGCAGCCGGCTTCCTGATCACGTTCCGAGAGTTCGTTGACGGCGATTATCCGTATGCTGAGCAGAACTCGGAACGGTACCGCAACCTTGCGGACGCGTTGATCGCGTTTGCGCACCGCGCCACTTCCGGAAGACCGTGGATTCGCCACTGTCCCAAGATCGCGAACGAGATGCTGGATGACGGCCCGTCCCTGTCCGTCCCTGCCGGCGGACTGAGGTCGCTCATCGGCGAGATCGAGGCCCGATACAACATCGACAGGGAGCCAGAGGCCTTCTACGGCGCGAAGTTCGCTGCCGACCTCGCCGGGTCGACAATTCTTCCGGCGGCCGCGGCCGTGATCGACAGGCTGCCCCGCGTGCTCCGGATACGTGAGACATCCGAGATCAACCCGGAGCACTTCATGGAGATGGCGATCGTGGATACTCCGGCAGGGGTCGACATCGAGCCTTCGCGGACCGGCAAGGTCATCCGCGTCCGCAGCGTCACGGCGATTCCTGCCGCGGACGGGAAGGGCCATGCTATCGAGACGGAGAACGGAGTCGAGTACTTCCACGACATCCATCTCGCAAATCTGGCATTCGAGGGCAGGGCAGCGGAACTTATGGATTCTCCATCGGGCTTCGGCATGCAGCTCGATGAGGATGGCGGGCGCAACGAGCTCAAGGACCAGCTTTTCGGTGTCAATTGCGCCTCCGTCTCCGAATACACAGTCAGGTGCATGCTGGAGCGTGCGCGCAAGGAAGGCATCGATAGGCGCATGCCGGAGGTGGTGGACATGTTCGATGAGCTGAGATCGGTTGCGTACGGTGTCCAGGACATCGTGGATGCGCGCGCCTCGCGCTGAGTGCGCACCGATGACGAGAAAGGGAACTCCTGGTTCGCCTTCTCGTCATCTCCGAAGATTAGCCGCTGCCTAATCATCCACTATCTGGCTTTTGCAGCCTGGCCGTGGCGCGCTACGCGGGGAACATCTAATCTTTAGCGAGCGGGGTTCCTCAATCACACTCGAGCACCGTTCAGGTGGTGATTCAGGCTCTCACGCCGCGGACAGCGTGTCAAACATCAGCCGCAAACTCTCCATAGGCGCAAATAACCGTCAAAAACGGCTTCATTGTCGGTTATTCCCGACACATGTTGATCTTCGTCGGCCGTTAGGTTATATCTTGCCTGTCGGAAATTTCCGACGCGGAAGGTTATAACGTCGGAAATAATCGACATGTCACAGAAAACGGTTCCATTCCAGGTCGAGCGCGTTCTCGAAGAACTCGGGCACAATATCCGCAAGGCGCGCGTGCGCAGGAATATCTCCCTGAAGGACATGGCGGATCGCCTTGGCATTCATCGGACAGTTCTGTCCGATGCCGAGAACGGAAAGCCAGGAACCTCGATCGCCGCCTATGCGGGAATGCTCTGGGCGATGGATCTCCTGCCCGACCTACAGGCGGTGGCGGATCCGAAACACGATAGTCATGGCCTCGCGCTGGCCAGCCACGAAGAGCGCGAGCGCGCATCGTCACCGAGAAGGATCGACAATGACTTCTGAGTGCTTCGTCTACATCACGCTGCCTGGTACGACCGAAATGGTGACTGCCGGACGCTTCCGTATCGAGAAGGACGGATCCGGTGCCGCGGTCGGCCGCTTCGTGTACGGCAAGACGTATATGGCGCGAGCGAATCGCGTCGACTTCGATCCGCGCGAGCTCAAGCTCGCGGATACGGTGTTCTCGACCACGAGACTTGGCGGCATCTTTGGCGCGCTGCGCGACTCCGCGCCCGACGCATGGGGCCGCCGGCTCATTGACCGCCATGTCGGTTCCGCGGGACTGAATGAACTCGACTATCTGCTGAAGTCGCCCGACGACCGGGCGGGCGCGCTCGGATTCGGCCTGAACCAGCAGCCGCCTGCACCAGTATGGAAGTTCAACAAGACCGTCGACCTGGGATCGCTGATCGATATCGCCAACCAGATCGTCGCCGACGATGCCGATCCTGACGCGAAGCCTGTCGACCGCGAGGACCTCGAGCAGGTCGAACGACTCCTGCAGGCCGGGACGTCGATGGGCGGCGCGCGGCCGAAGGCGACCGTCGAGCACAACGGGCATCTCTGGCTTGCCAAGTTCCCGCTCAACGGAGACAGGTTCAACAACCCACGGGTCGAGCACGCGGTGATGACGCTCGCCCGGCAGTGCGGCATCGACACGGCCGAGACGGACGTCGTCGCAGTCGGGCAGAGGGATGTGCTCCTCGTGCGCAGGTTCGACCGAGACCGCGCGGAGAATGGCTACTGCCGCAAGCGCATGGTGAGCGCTCTGACAATGCTCGCTGCCGACGAGGTGAGAGACGACCGCTGGTCCTATGTCGCGCTGTCAGAGGAAATGCGCCGCTTCGTCGCCGGGGACATCGATGCCCAGATGCACGAGCTATTCCGGCGGATCTGCTTCAACTGCCTCGTGTCGAACATCGACGACCACCCACGCAACCATGCGTTCATCGCCGATGCAAACGGATGGCGGCTCTCGCCTGCCTATGACATCACACCGACACCGATGTTTTCTGTGTCGCGCCGCGACCTTGCAATGGATATCGGAAGGGAAGGGCGCTACGCCAACCGGCAGAACGTTATCTCCGCCGCCCGGCGCTTCCGGCTTTCGGACGAAGAAGCTGCCGCCGTCATCGACACCATGACCGAGCAGGTTCGCAACACCTGGTACGGAACGGCGCGCGCGGCGGGCGTGAGCGAATTGGATTGCGAGAGGATCGCCTCGGCATTCGTCTACGAGGGCTTTTCATATGGCAGAGACGATAATGAAGCGTTGTCGGGCGGCAATGCCTCGCGGCGGTAGGCGAGCATCATCGACAAGTCAATTACTGACCGCCTGCCGCAACTTTTCGATGTATGGATGCGGAATATCTCTGCGTGCGCAGAGGAACCGAAAGACGGAAGCGCCGGGCGGCGGAGATGAGCGGAATATCTCTACGTGCGTAAAGAAACCACCTCCGATCAATACCTCAAGACCGTGGAAATGGGAACATCTCTGCGCGGGCAGAGGATATGGTTGAAGACGTCCGAGGTCACAGCCAGGCGGCGGGACATCTCTGCATGTGCGCAGAGAAACACGATCGTCGGAGGCTCTCGCAAGAGCGACAACGGAACATCTCTGCGTTCAGAGGACACATCCCGACCCTGGCGGCCACCGACTGGGAGCCCGGAACATCTCTGCGCGTGCAGAGGACACACATCGACCAATGTCACCGTCCGCGGCCTAACCGGAACATCTCCGGAATTAGGTAGCAACTGCGCAGTTGCTACCTCCGGGAACATCTCTGCGCATGCAGAGGATACAAGCCGGGCGCTCACCCAGTCGTCAACGGCGGCGGAACATCTCTGCGTGCGCAGAGAAACCTGGCCCGCAGCGCATCACGGCTCGTATCACCTGGGAACATCTCTGCGTGCGCAGAGAAACCTAGACGGCGACGACCCAGGATTCTTGCTGCTCAGGAACATCTCTGCGTGCGCAGAGAAACCAACGTGCTTCGCATCGGCATCGAGTATCTGCCGGGAACATCTCTGCGTGCGCAGAGAAACCGGCTCCCAATCGATCGCCGTCAGAGTTGGCACCGGAACATCTCTGCATGCGGAGAGAAACCCGGAAAGGCCGCGACCAAGAGCTGCTGATCGAGGGAACATCTCTGCGTGCGCAGAGAAACCAACCGCTGTCACTGGGCTGGTACCCTCGGCGGCGGAACATCTCTGCGTGCGCAGAGAAACCAGTCCGTGACCGCCGATGAGATGGACACGCACGGGAACATCTCTGCGTGCGCAGAGAAACCGCCGTCGGCAGCCGTGCGGGTGCGAGTGACTGAGGAACATCTCTGCGTGCGCAGAGAAACCGTCCTCGACACCATGCAGGATCTGGCCGAATACGGAACATCTCTGCGTGCGCAGAGAAACCCCTATGGGTTAACCTTATGATTTTTATGGATGTCAAAGAGCTGTCCTCCGAAATCGGCGAGACCAGAATCTCTGCTGAAGCAGAGCATTGGAACATATCCATTTAGAAGGGAACATCCGCAGGGAGGTAACTCAAGTCCCCCGGGAAACGGTGCAAGCCGACCGCATCAAGCGGCCGGCTTAGAGGGGCGCAAAAGCAATGCGCCATAACCGAAGGCCGCGTGGCGACCAATTCCGTTCGCGATCGCCCTGGCAAACGCTTCGCCGTCCTTGACACTGACAACACCCGAAATGAGGGCCGATGGAATCGTGAAGCGCTTCCCCAGGGGACGACGGCCGTCTTCGTTCGCGGCCATGGGACGACGGGACACTGTCTCGAGCGAGAACGACTCCAGCTTAGCCTCGATGATCTCTGCCGCGTCTGACATCCGGCGCCCGAGCCAGTTGAGATAGACCTCGTCTCGGGTCGATCCTTCGGGCGAACGCAGATAGGCATCGATCTGCTTCTTGTCCTTCTGGACGATCGGAGAAACTCTGACGGTGAACGCGTAGCGGGCGCCTTCAGACCACTCAGACGGCATCTCCTTGGACAGTTCGGAGATGACTGCTGCAGATACAGCGGGTTCGGCGACAGCCTTACGCTCGCTTGCGAGACTGTCGGCCGATACCGCGCAGTAGCCGAGCACGCGGATAGTTTTGCCATCCTCGAAATGCCGGAACGGCTGGGGACGGAACTGGCCGTATGCGGCGCAGACTGTCGAGTGAACAATGTAACCGATGTCAGCGGATCCGATGCCAATGCTTCGCGCCCAGGACAGCATTGCCTGCACGTCGATGCGGATATCAACCAGATGTGTCACGTCACGCTCCAATCTCGATCATGCCTTCCACAACGGATCTCTCGGATCCGTGGAAGTTGTTCGTCCAGTTCTTGAGGTCTCGGATCCGGAACTCCCGGTGGCCGCCGATCATGCGGTCTCGTTCGTCCGCTTCCACACGGATTGGGAACCGACCGCCCCGACCATCCGTGTCGGGCGTTAGCTGCAACGCATCAACAAGACTGTCCGTCTCGATGATGGCCTCGAACAGCGGCCGCGTCGGAGGACATGCCTTACGCCCGAGGAACAGAGGCCTGACAGGCTTCCTGATCCTCGTTGCGATCTCATCGATGAGACCTGGCACCGCGCACGAGATTGCAACGGTGACCGAAACGTCCATCAAATAGTCGCGATAGACCTGGATCGGGTTCTTGTCGTTGTTCGGTGTGCGCATGTTGACTGGACGGGAAGTCCAAACGTCCTTGCCGAGGAAGCTGGGCCGCTTGGGATCGTTCGGGTTCGTCAGGGCAGTCTGATAGTCGGTCATAACCTTGCTCTGGCGATCGATACGGCTTGCCATGCGGATGGCTGCCTGGAGTTCTTCCAGACGGCCAGCTTCCGTTCGCTTGTAGCCCATGGCATTCCCGATCAAGCCGACGACCATCGACTTGAAGGGATGTGTTGCCGTCGGTCTCAGTTCATCGACTGCGACGTCTCCGAAGCTGGCCATCGGTCCTTCGAGCTTGAGAACGAGCACCTTCATGGCACTCACTCCCCCTTGAGGAGCGCTTCGATCGTGTTCGATGCCTCCGCGAGGTTCGTGTTCACCGCGCCGCCGAAGTCGGCATCTACGAGGGACATGACAAACCGGGGGCCTTCCGGAACGCCGTAGATGCGCTCCTTCGCGGCAACATAGTCAGACAGCTTCTTCACCGCTGCGCCGACCGTCGGCTTGGCCGGTTCGCGGTAGGCCTCTGCGAGCGAACGAGGCGCATCATCGCCGATCTCGACCATGATGAAGTCCGCGGTGGAGTAGGGTGCCGTCGACCCCTTCTTCGCCCCCACGATGCTGGTGGCCGCAAGCTTGATGATGCGGCTGACCACCTGTGCGGCGACTTCCGTTGCATTGTCGAGACCACTGAGGTTCGACTTGAGCAGGTCGAAGTCGATCACATAGTAGCTGTACAACAGAGGTGAGTTGATCTCGGTTTCACCGACGTGGCCGCCGCCGGCATCGTCACCCTCCGCACGGTTCTTGAGATCATCGACGGCGGTGAAGTAGTCGATTTCCGACTGCTGCGCGTGTACCGAGATGGCATGCGCCACGTGAACCGCCGCATCCACGGTGGAAAGGCTGTCGCCTGTCACCATGCGTCCGAACGCGGCGATGTCCAGGGATTCGTTGGGCATCTGGCGGAGTGTCTTCTTGGTGTCGTTTGCCTTGAAGAACTCGTCAGCGATCTTGGAGACATCACCATCTTCGGACTTCGCCGCGATTTCTACGAGCTCGCGGACAACGCCCTTGATGAATTCGATCTCGTTCGAACCGAAGATCAGCAGTTCGTCGCGCTCGAGGAGTTCAAGCGGGTTGATCTCGACTTCGTTCTTTGCAGCTTCGTCCGCAGCCTTCTTGCGGTTGGCCTTGGCCTTGTCGCTGGGCTTGTAGAGAATATCCATGACCGCCAGGGAGGCTGCCACGACAGCGCCCTTGTCGAGGCCCTCGGCGATGAGAGCTTCCGCGATAGGCTTACGGAACAGGAGCTTCGAGCGGATGCCGAGGGTGCCGATGTCGAGAAGCGAAGCGGCCGAAGTCGAGGTGCGCATTTTACGCTTCGCGAACTGGCTGCTCGTCCGCGTCCGCACGCCGGAACCGTACTCGATCCGCTTGGCCATGCCGGAATCATCGCGGTTGAGGAGAACGCTGGAATAGCCGGTCAGCGCATGGATCTGAATAAACTTGGTCGACATCTGTCAGTCCTTCCTAGTCGAATAGAAATCACGGGCGAGACGGTTCTTCGCCTCGTTGTTCTGGTAGAAGACGAACTCGGCGAACCGGAACCAGTTGACTGGCCGCCCCTTGTTCGCGAGGTAGCGCACTGCCGAGATCAGGTAGTCCTCAAAGGGAGCGCCCTCGGCCTTGAGCAATCTTGAGATGCGCAGGTCGCTGCTGGCCGAAAAGCCGGCATCGCGAAGCGCATGCCCGGGGGGCGCATCTGGGCTGTGAACGTGCGGAGCCATAAGCGCCATGCACTTCACCACCAGCGGCCATCGCCCACGTGGCGTGTCCTCGCGCTCGACCGCTGCCATCAGCTTCCAGAACGCGATCGATGGAAGCTCCGTGTCCATCCTGCGCAGCGTGCTGATATCTCCCTTCGACAGGACTGAGCCACTTCCGGAAAAGGAGCGCTCGAATTCTCCGATGATCCGTCCGACCGCCACACTGAAGGGAGACGTTCTTGTCTGCTCCGCTTCGTTCATTTTGAATCCTCCACTGTGAAAAGTTTGCGCCATCGTGCGTTAAATGCCGCTCGCCCTTCCGCCTCCGCCTTGAATGACAACTGGGATCTTGATCCGCCGGACTCGAATGTCTTCTCGAGGATCTTGCGGGCTTCTCCCTTCAGGAACTCGATCCATCGGGTGTCATCTCCCGTCTCGGAGGACTGCCACAGATACTCGAAGAACGTGCCAGAAAAGACGTGCCGGAACTGCTTCGATGCCTTGGCGAACATCGCCTCCGACTTGGAACTGTTCTTGAAATCGATCTCGTCTTTCTCCGACTGGCAGAAGCGGAACACGCCGAACTTGAGTGCGCCATCAGCGGACGCAGCCTCCGAGAGCATCTGACGGCTGCGTCTGCCAAGGAGATCGGTTTCTTTCCGGTCTGAAAGACGGAACACCGCATGTGCCGGGATGGGAATAACGAAATCGTGGTAACCGTAGGTCTCTCCCTGTCCTCGGAGAAACGTACTCAGGCAGAAGAAAGCTGGCTTACCCAGATCGTGCGTGGAGAACTTCTGAAGCAAGGATTGACGATACTCTTTACTGCCCGTGACGATGTTTGCAAGAACCCGGACGGGGATGGATGAGGGGCTGAGCGAGGTCAGCACTTCATCCACTTCCTTCTTCGCATTTTCCTTGTAGCTGGAATTCACGAGCGGTGCCCAAGGATCACCGAAGACCCCTTTGAGGTTCAGATGCGGGACCCTCGTATCGGAAGAACCCGCGGTGACTGCAAAGAGTCGTCCGTCCATGTCTTTTCCGAGCTTGATGCGACGGGAGACATCGACATAGAGCGGGTGAAGATCCGTCGTCGGGATCTGTTGTTCTCCGTCCCAGAACGACGCCCACGCAGCGCCCATGCGGCGACCGTTCTCTTCAAAATGCGGGAACTCGCGATAGATGTCGGGAAGCGCTCGGATGATCTTTTGGACATCGCTAACCCATTTTCCCGATGCCGAAAGGTCGGTGTAAGTCGCCACGCGGAAACGGGTGGAGAGACCGCCGTTCATGCGCGGGATGCCGTAGAGTGTCGGGCCGTCATACCCGGACATGGTCTGCGCCTCGATAAGCGAAACAATCCAGTTCCAGGGCGAAGGATTAGGCATCGCCGAGAACTTGACAGTGTGGTTCTTGGAGACGATCAGCAATCCAAGTTCGTCGGGGCTGTGAATCTTTCCCTTGTTCTTTACGGTTTTCTCGAAGTCCTTGCGAGACATACCCGGCTGCATGAAGCAGGATGCCGCCGGATCTTCAGCATACAGATCCCAGCACTGTTCTGGAGCGATCTTGAGCATCCGGCGATGCCACACATCGGCTGTGCAAACGATGTCTTGCCCCTCATCCCCGATGTCGATTCCAAGGACCCCGAGATGTGCGAAGAACAGGTCAACGGCCGGGTTCTGATGGGACTTAATGTCAAGGAAAGACTCGATATCGTCATTCCCCAGCGCTTCCAGAGCCTCAGGCAGGCTGACGAGAGCCTTGCCTCCCGATTTCCGTTTGATCGGGACCACTTTGGAATTCAGCAGGTTGATGTCGGACATCGATCTTCTCCAGTCCATGGCGGCCATACGAGTACTGCTCGCGGCCGACGCGGAAACGCAATTCATGACTGACGGTATGAACGAGTCCTTTTGGCAAGTCAACGAGTCCTTCCGAACTTCTACATAGAAATGAAGGAATAGAAATTCCGGATATGGCGTTTCCTATAGGACTCATTACTTCGTCAATGAAATTGACGCGGATACCGGGATCTCCAAGTCGGCTTGATACGCCGGTGGGGGCGGCCAGCACCTTGTCCCCATACAGCCAATTGCGGGGCCTCATGTTCATCTGCGCGGTCGTCATTCTGGCAAGATCTGCACCGACCGCTCTCTCATCCGCTTTTTTCAAAGCCGAACGAGCCGCCACCAGGGCTTCGACCCGCTCGGGGTGGGTGCAAGCCTCAACGAGATCCCGGTTGTCGTCGGGTATCGTGACCTGGCCTCTGCGTTCGATCTCCTCTAGCGTCAGGATTGCGTGGGCGACATGCTCGTAGGCTCGCTCCTTCCCAATCCCGTGGCCCGCCTTCGCCGCGAAGTCTTCGATGTCATGCGCTGGCTTCAGAATGACGGCGCGTGGAGTCTCGTATCCCGGGGCGCGCGGAATGCCCATGTGCCGATGGAGTCTGCCCAGACGCTGCAAGAGCACGTCTATCGGACAGATGTCCATGATGATGATGTCCGCATCGATATCCAGCGACTGCTCGATCGTCTGCGTTCCGACCGCAACAATCGGCATCCTAGCCGACCCCTTGCCGAACGCCGCCTCGATCGCCCTGTCGATCTCCCGTCGATCCTCCGCTGCGAACCTTCCGTGGTGCGGAACGCAGACCCCCGACAAAGTCCGCAAGATGTTCTCCGGCGGCAGCATGCTCTCAAGTTGGCGCTGTACTGCCACGCACTCCTTGACTGTGTTGCGGATCACCAAAACCTTCGCGCCAGCTCTGACATGGCTGGCGGCCATTCGCGCGACCGCTGCGGCATCGCCCATTTTTGGAGAGGTCTCGATCAACACCCTCTTCCGGTATCCCGACGAGGGGAGGGCCGTCATGGTCTCCCGCCCTCTAATGACATGCCGGACGCAGGGATAGGGTAGTTTGACGGCATCCTCGTAGGCGGGAGGCGGGGCAGGTTTCGCGCCCGCCCGCCGAAGATAGGCGTGCGCCGCGCCGGATCCCAGCGTCGCGGACATGAGCATGACGTGGCCCCCACGGGCGACATGCTGTTCTACCACCTCCGCAAGGATCCTGCCCATGTATGCATCGGACGCATGAACCTCGTCTATCACTAGCAGCGACCGCGCGAAGGATGACCACCTCATCGTCGAGTGCTTCGAGTTCAGAGCGGCCATAAGCACCTGATCGACCGTCCCGACAGCGATTCTCGAGGCGAGGTACCGCTTCGAAGTCTCCGCATGCCAGTTCCCTTCGGCCCCGCCGTCGCGCTCAAAACCGTCATCGCTCTTGATGAGTGCTTCGGACGCGTCGACAGAGGTCATGTAGCCTGGAATAGCCATGGTCACGGGCACGCGTCCAGGCCCGAACACGGTGTCGACTGCCTTCTCGATGCGCTTGTGTATCTGCGCCCCGCTTGTCCTCGTGGGCAACCCGAAGAAGCAGGCATCAACGAGGCCAAGACCCAGAAGGTGCACGAAATGATAGAAGCCGGCCTCCGTCTTGCCGGTTCCGGTATCGGACTCAAGGATTGCTAGCGAGCCGCTGGGGGTCTGACCTCTCACGATCAATGGTACAGGCTCCCCGATGCGGCGATCAGCGCGGACTGCATCGCATTGGGATGGAAGCCAAAAACGTCGGGGAACTCGAGGTTTCGCGGCGGCGCCTTGCGGCCTGCTTTTTCAAGCATCGCTCCCGCAGTGGCAATGGCGAACTCCCTGCGCTCCTTCCAGTTGCTACCGGCATCGAAGCGGAAATATCTGTCGTCGGAGGCCATCCAGTCAGCGAGTGTCAGAAGGCCGTTGAACTCGTACATGAAGGCCGATCCAACCCGGAGGGGAGCGTCTTGTTCGAAAGCCTTCGGCCATGTCGAACGCATGATCGTCACCATGTCTGCAAACAGACGGTCGGCATCGGTGTACTTCCACCCGCTCCAGCGAACCGTTCCGAGTTCCTTCTCTGCGGTATGGCTATCCTGAATGTCAAAGTCCACCGGATTTCCGTGATGGCCGACGGTCGCGAGAAACATGCGAGTGAATAGTTCCTCGCCATCATCATTCCCGTTTTCGAACCATTCTTCGAAACCTTCGGGCAGCAGCTCCAGGAGTTTCCTGACGTAGCCCTCCGTGAAAAGGCTGCATGCTACGCGAGTGTGCCCGGAGTGCTGGCGTATGCCATAGTCTGAGAACACTTGCCCCTGGAAGTCGTTGATGGCCTTGCCGATGTCATGAAGGAAGGCGAGAAGGCAGAGCCGCTGCTTCTGGGCTTCTGTCAGCTCTTCGACCATGCAGATGGCGGCAATCGCCTTGGCGTATCCGTTGTCCAGAAGTTCACGGAACGTCGTCGCCACGTCCAGAAGGTGAAAAAGGAGCGGGAGCCACGATGAGTCCTTGAGATCACCGCTGGGCGAATTCTTGAACTTGCCCCAGTAGTCGGTCGGCATTCCGCGCATCTTATGGTCGAGTCCTTGTGTGACGCAAAAATGAGACTTCGAATCCTTAAAGCGTGCAAGGGGGTGTCATGGGATTCTTATCTGGACGGCTTGGAATCGAGAACGCACGGGTGCCGCACAAGTCCAGGCACGGGTTGCTCTGGTTGGAGCGCGGAGCCATTGTGATCGAGAGCGGCTGCCTGCTCTTCAGGACATCTGGCTTTGCCGACATTCCTGCCGGCGAGTACGGCATTCCGCATCAGGGACTTTCAACCCTGATGATGGGCCCTGGGACGACGATCAGTCACGATGCCATGCGAATACTCAACGCTCACGGGACATCCATCATGGCGGTGGGAAGCGGCGGCGTTCGCATATACTCGGCTCCCCCGTTGCTTCCTGATGATTCATCACTCGCTCGACATCACGCGATGATGTGGTCGGATCCGGACAGGCGAATCTTCGTGGCACGAAAGATGTTTGCGATCCGTTTTGGCGAGGTACTCCCGCACCGGAGCATGGATGTGCTTCGCGGCATCGAAGGAGGACGTATCAAGAAGGTTTATGAGATCCAGGCAGCAAAAAACCGGGTTCCTTGGAACGGACGTAAGTTCGATAGAGCAGATCCTGGAGCTTCCGATCTTGTGAACCAAGCCATCAACCACGCCGCGACGGCGATGTACGCCTGTTCAGCTATCGCAGTATATAGCGTAGGTGCCATTCCCCAGCTAGGTTTTATCCACGAAGCCTCGGGCGATGCCTTCTGTCTCGATATTGCCGACCTCTATAGGGCAACCATTACGGTGCCAGTCGCTTTCGAGTCCACTCGACTCATCATGGACAATCCCGACATCCCGATCGAGCGGCATGTTCGCAAGGCGATCAACAAGATTGCTGGCAAGTCTGGGCTTGTGGACCTCATGATCGACAACATCAAGGAACTTCTGAATGGCAATGACAGTGATCATCACAAGGGACGTTGAGGAAAGGTACCGTGGCTTTATCCTATCGTGCATGCCCGAGATTGCACCCGGCATCTACGCGTCAGCGAACTTAAACCAGGGCATTCGGGAACGGCTGTGGTCTGTGGTTTCAGACTGGCATAGACAGGCCGGACGTGGATCGATCAGAATGATCCACGAAGAAAAACCAAGTCCGAGCGGCCTTCACATAAAGTCGGTAGGCGAACCAGCAAAGGAACTGATTGACTTTGACGGGTTCTATGTCAGTTTAAAGAGAATTAGTTCCGCTCTTTGATATCGTTGTTTTTCAATTACTTAGGAGCAAGGGTTTCCTCTGCGCACGCAGAGATGTTCCGTACGCCGGAGCGCCCCGCTATTGATCACGGCGGTTTCCTCTGCGCACGCAGAGATGTTCCCTCGATGGCCGAGATGTGTGAGAAGGGGTTTGTGTTTCCTCTGCGCACGCAGAGATGTTCCCTGGGCCTGTGCGAGTTTCATGTTTTCCTCTATGTTTCCTCTGCGCACGCAGAGATGTTCCGCGGTCACCGTCGCCAGACCGTCGACATCGCCCGTTTCCTCTGCGCACGCAGAGATGTTCCCATCCTTCTCGTCCATGCCGCGGGGCGGTCGGAGTTTCCTCTGCGCACGCAGAGATGTTCCGCTCGTGCCGTAAACGACGTCGGCGGTCTGCTGGTTTCCTCTGCGCACGCAGAGATGTTCCCGATCAGAACACGTGGCGGCTCACGGTCTTCACGTTTCCTCTGCGCACGCAGAGATGTTCCTGACAGACGGCGCATTGTCGCGCGCCTCCTTAAGTTTCCTCTGCGCACGCAGAGATGTTCCGTAGATCAGGCCCGCGACCCACGGATCCGTCGGGTTTCCTCTGCGCACGCAGAGATGTTCCCTGGTGTAATCAAGGCTGTTTTCTGACCGACGCGGTGAGGCTCGCCTCGTAGGCTGCGATGATCGTGGGCAGCGCCGCGAGCTTGCGCCGGGTGTCGACCGCAAGGGTGGTTACGCCTGCGTACTCGGCCTTTTCGAGAGCGGGATTGGAATGGGCGTCGCCTCGCGCGCCCCTGGTCATGATCCCCGATACGTCGGAGGACGACGTGATCGAGCCGAGGTAGGATTCGAGGATCTGCCCGTCCTGTGTCATCCCGTCAAGCGCCGTCCAAGACACGGGAACTTCAACGACCGCGACCGACAATTCATCCGAGGTCGACGGAACCCACATCCGCACGTATTCCCGAAGTTGCTCGACGAACGCGGCATCCTGCTCTGCGAGGACGAACGGCTCCGTCCCATCCAGGCCTTCGGCGAGCGAGAAGTGCGAGATGTCACCCTCCACCGCAACCTCGCCAACGAGATCGTAGGAATCGTCATCGCCGTATTCCCAGTAGACCGTCCAGTATTCGGAATCGCCAAGAAACGAGAGCATTTCCTGCAGCCCCGGCTCATCGAGCGAGATGTGCGCCGGAACCCGTGACAGGATGGTTTCCTTTTCCAGGGCGGAACGGATCCGCTGCACGCGATCGAGCAATGGGTGCCGCTCGGTCAGGTCTTCTGCGAGGCGCGAAAGGCCCGCTGCCAGCAACAGCCTGAGATCCTCTTCCAAGCTGGCGAATTGATCCGGATCGTATGTCTGCTTGTTCATTGAGAGTGTCCTATCTGATGAAAATCTGCTCACCGGAAGCGGTCGTATGCCAGATCGGATGCGGCAGTTCCTGATCTCCGTGCCACGGCGAATGCGAGATGTTTCCCGTCTCGCGCAGAAGCGTCTCCACGGCAGTTTTCGCGGTGCCCAGATCGAGCCTGAAGAAGCCGTCTCCAAGCGCGTCGGGCGATAGCTTCTCGTGAATGCGGGCATATGCGGCGAGGGGATCGTGGATGAGCCACGTAGACAGGATGCCGAAGGCCGCGTGTTCCAGATGTTCCCGGCTCAGCCTCTTCACGACGTCTTCCACGCTTCCCGATGCAGCGCCGACATGCATGACATCACGCTCTGTGCTGGACCAGAGAATATAGGCCCAGCCGTGCTCCACCAGAGGGTGGGCCGCATCGATCGTCATGTCCAGATAGTTGCCCAGCATCTCGAGGCCGTGGTCTTCATCGTTTCGCGACGAAACTATCCTGAAGACATCGGCGTCCTGCTCACGGATCGCCGCCCGCGCCCATGCCATTCGCCAAGACGTGGCGAAAGACAGTGGTGCCGAGGGATATCCGAGCAGGCGTGAGATCGTATACCAATCGGCTGTGTCCCCTAAAGCGACCCGCGAAAACAGCCCTTTGACGACACTGAAGGCGGCGAGAAGTTCTTCGGAAGACGTTGGCATTTCATTGGATGAAAGCGCGTCACCGACGAGCCGAACGGCATCGATCCTCGATTGCCAGTGTTTTTCGTCGACTGGCACCGTGCCGAAACCCATCACGCGATACGCGGCGAGAGGCATCGTGGTGCGGACGGGATCATGGGGGCCGCGGACGTTCTTGAAACTCATTGGATGACCCGAATGAATACGTCGTTCGGGAGGCTTCCTTGTGCCGATCGGAGAAGAATTTCGCGAATGCCTGGAACCGGCATGTGGCCTCCCTGTGTTTGGCCTCCTTCTATGAGCCCCTTGAGCATATATGTCAACATTTGTTGCCCGAGGATTCGTCTAGGTCAGGATCGTGGAAGCCGCCGAATGGCGCACCCCGGACGGAAGCCGTGGCGAGCTCCGATGGCGATGAAGATCTCGGCGCTTGGCCGCGGTGCCGCGCGCGACAGATCCGACATCGCTCTGGCGGCGGGCAGCCTTGCGATCAGGACGCTGGAGGAAGCTCAGGAAAGCTATCGGCGATACTTTGCCGACGGGATGGAGACCGCCCATTCAGAGGCGATCTCCAAATTGCTCAGGACATGAGGGTATCGCCCCTCAGTCTTCTGCGTTCTCGAACCTGAGATTCGCGTTCGATCCCTTTTTTGTCAGGCCGGCGACCTCACAGGATCCCTTCTTCCTGACCGGAGCCTCGCCGCGAAGCTCGATGGTGTGCCACGACTGAACCGCGCCGCCCTCGACGCGATAGCCTGAGGGCTTGCAGCCCTTCTTGAAAACGAAGGCATTGCCGACGATCTTGGCGCTCGTGTCGTACATGTCCCACGGCTGCTCCGCTTCGAAGAGGACATCGCCAGGGCGGATCACGTCGCTGATTGCGGCCTTCGGTTCCTTGTAGATGATGAGGCCACGCTTCGCATCGACCGCCATGAGCGATCCGTTGTGCCAGAACTCGGCGCCCGAAAGGTCTTCGTCGTGCAGCCACGCCTCAGGCTGGTCCTTCGGAACGCGGCTGGCCGCCTTCTTCGGGACCCCGCTCGGAACAGCCCCTTCCTTGATCCATGGAGCAGCATCTGCGTAGATCAGCTTGTCGTTGTCATCGCAGACCTTCCACATGGCATAAGCGCCTTCGTGGTAGCGCCAGATCGGGAAGCAGAAGCCCGCCCCCGTGAATTCGATGTCAGGCCAGGCAGTATTGCTCTGGTGGTAGACAGGTTCCGACATCTCGAAGCCGAACTGGTAGTCCCAGCCACCGGAGCCGTCGGAGATCAGGAGATGGACGTTGGTTCCGGCACGGCCGAAGCAGACAGAGGAGCCATTACCGAGCACCTTGGGGCTGGTCGTGACGACGAGCTCGTTCACGCCGTCCTTGTTCAGGTCAATCTGCTTGACGCGGTAGTCGACCTCAGTCCCAGAACTGCGCACACATTCGGCAGTACCCACTTCATGCTGTTCAACGATGGCGAGGGCCACGTCGACTGCGGGTTTCGGCCAGTCGGCCGCGGACGCGGTGGTGGAGACAAGGGCGAGGGCGAGAACCGCGGCATGCGTGCGAAGCATTCGAAACTCCAGGTGGTTGACCGTTCGTCTCTTCTCCTACTGGAAGAAACTGGGCGAAGTCTCTAAATTTTCGATCGAATTTTAACGATCACCGTTCTTCATTGCCGCTGTCGCTTCCCCGCGGATATTTTCCTAATCGGCAAGCACCTATTGCGACTGGCGCATCGACGGGAGACCGCGGATCAGGAATCAGCCTCTATCCGTTGTGCAGCGACCGGCCATTTCATCGCGGGAACGACGGTGAACTATCATGATCGAGGAGCATCTGGTCAATCCGCGCCTCGACGAGTCCCCACGTCTCGTCGCCCGGACCGGCGATTGCGCGCTTGTCGCTTTTGAAGATCCGCCTCAGGCCCTCGAGAACGCTTTCGCGGACATCGGACGCGCTCGCGTCTTTCTCCCTGATCCAGTGGAATCCCTCTGCCATCAGGAGCTGAAATTCGAACTCAATGACCCTGGTGCTTTCCACCCACTCGACCCACCGCTCGGATGCCAACTTCCACTGGTCGCGTTCCGCGCCAGCGAGTGCGAGCGAAACCACGGCGTTTGGGTCGCGGCCGAATGTTTCGAACCGCTCCTTCTTCTCCCAGTGCCGCATCAGCCTGAACTTGAGATCGTATCCATCCCTGAGAACGGGGGCCGGTGCGAACTTGCCAATGCCGCGCGCATTCTGCCGGATCGCGCTCGCGCAGCGTTCCGCGGCTTCCTCTGCGGTGGCGCCGTATCCGTGTGTGGCGAAATCTGGGTCCGACACGCTCGAGGTTATGCCGCAGTCCAGCACCGCGCGCCAGTATCCTTCCCTGTTCTGCCGCACGTGGCAGATGATGTGATCGGCGTAGCTGTCGAGCGGACGGTCGTAGTATGGGAGCTGCGTCATAATTGCCTCAAGGAGAAGGAAGTCGGTCGGCGTTTTCTTCCAAGAAGAGTTCGAAGTCGTGCACCGAACCGCCATACGTCAATTCATATCCGTCCTCGCCGGAGCAGATGAATGTGATCCCGCGGCCGTAGTCCCAGATCACAACGAAGGACCAATCCCCATCGAAGGCCATCGGTTTTCCGTTGACCTCGATGGTGTCGACATTCGTGAAGAACGGAGCGGAAGTGAAGCGATACTGCGGCAGGCCTCTAAGGTGGACGATGCCTTCAGGGCCTTCCACCGGATAGCCCCAGGTGACTTCGAGCTCCGAAGTGTTCGCGAGCATCGCCTCATATGCCTTGGCGACCTTCAGCATCTGCTCTATCGCCGAAGCCGAGATCCTGAACTGCACATTCGAATGCTTGATGACATCCGGCTCGACCGGGGTGTCGCTGCCGTCGCGAATACTGACGTAGTCGTGGTCCACGTCATGGATGAAGAAAAGCTCGTCCATCTCGACTATCCTTAGCGGTGAAATGCAGAGGTCGATCCGAGGCGCTCGTCGAGTGCATCCTTCGCCTCCTGCAGCACTTCCTCGACATCGGAATTGTAGACCATGCTGTAGAACTCCCGAACGGCCTCCAGAGCGTGTTCGATCCGCTCGGCATTCATCTTGACCGAGATAGTGTCGCTCTCCTGCTCGCGATTGAGCTCGGAGCGGCGCATCGTGTCCATGACGATGACTGTTGCAGTGTTCGCGTCGAAGCCGAGCTGGCAGTGAAGATCACCGCAGAAGTCGCTCGCCTGATCGTAGGTGGGGAAATGAATGTTTATGGGTGCCGGGATGTAGCCGGCTTCGCCGAGCGTGGCGACACCGATCGACCAGTTCGGAGCATACCTGCCCTGAAACGGTTCGTATGCGAAGATCTTGCCCTCTCCCGCTATCTTGCGGGTATCGGCGATCATGGCATTCAGATCCGGGTGTACGACTGGAATGTTCTGCATGGCGGTGCTTCCCTTTTGCGCTTGGCTGATGGAACCGTTCATGGCTGAAAGGGACAAGCATGGCAGGCCGCTTCTGTTTCGGCGATCTTCTGATCGATCCGCGGCTGCAATGAAGCTGGCCGATCCTATGACGGCGGTGGCCAGCCGATGGGGAAGGTGCTCACGAAAGCGCAGCGCGGAGCGCGTCCGCATCTGAGAAGCTCAGGATAATCGGTAACGCTGAGAGAATGCGATCCAGGTCGATGCGCGACCGAGATGTGTCGTCGTGACGGTATGTCTGCAGACGACGTTCGACGACTGCAACACTTTCAGCGACGTCGAGAGGATATGCGGGTTTCATGATTGGGGTGAGGGGCATTCCGAAATCATCGTGCAGGAGCATGTCGAATGGCAATCGAATCCTTCACACTCGATCTCGTTTGCCTTTAGCATGATGGGAATAGGACTCAGGGAGCAGGATACGATGTCGAGAATAGTTGAGAAGCTGGGGCCGCGGTTCAGGGACGAGATCCAGGACGCGGTGGAAGCGTCGATGTCAGCAGATCTGCACAGGGTCGCAAGACATCGCTTCAACAGAAATGTTGCAGCCACCGAACGCAACGCCTTCACCAAAGAGCTGCTTCAGCATCTGTCATGGCTCGGCGGGAAGGAAGGTCGACGTCATTCAACGGTAGTCAACGACAGTCCGATCACCATTCTGTCGGCTGTTATCCAGATGACGCTTCTGCACGGCTACGAGAAAGGCTTCTCGCCGCTGCAGATCATCGAAATCGCTTTGAGAACAACCGCCTCGATCCTGTCCTCGCCGCCGGAGTTCCGGATGGTGACCGATCTCATTGGGTCGATCCTCGACGAGGCCGGGCAGCAGATCGAAGCGAAGATGACCTGCGTCGCCCATGCTGAGGCATCTGACCGGAAGATGAAGGCCGCGGTAAAGTACCTGAAGCTCGTTGAGGGAGAGTACCGCAAGGGCGGAATCTACCGCGGGGACAGCAAGATTTCCTGGGTGCACTTTGAGCGTCCCGAAGAAGCGGGTGTCTACCGTCAACTCCTGATCGAAAACGGCGTTGAAGTATTTGACGGATACACGCCAGCGGATCGGCGGGGTGATACGGACGTGTCGCATGATTTCAGTCCTTTGAAGCTGTCCGTGATGCGCGCCATCTGGGAGCATTCCCCATATGGAGGCGTAGATTTCGGCGAGGTGCTGGATGGCGTGATCAAGGGCGACCGCTTTCATGCCATCTCGAGGATCGGCATCCAAGCAGATGCGGTCCTCGACGCTCTCGCCAAGCCTAACGATGACATGGTTCTCGGCGGATGCCTTGAAGCCGACCCCGTCGGTGCCCTCATCGACTACGATCCCGCGCAGTGCACTACGCAGGCGGATGTCGTCGCGGTATATCAGGCGATGATCAAGGAGGGCCGGGATCGGGAGAACTCCTCCCGAAAACTGAAAAAGGCGGTTGGCTGAGGCCACGGCCAAAAAGGTGAAAGCGGCCCCGAAATGGAGCCGCTTTCTGTGTCCTGATCAGATCTCCCAGCCTCTTTCATCGAGGCATCTGCCGCAGGCGGGCACGACGATCTTCTTCCTGTCTAGTTCCGCCGCGAGCGGATCAAAATCCACTTCGACGGTTTCGGTCCCGTGCTTCTCGCACGCGAATGTGCGTGGCCCCGGGGTTCCGAGAATGGCGTCGCGGATGTTCCGCGGTGTGACCACATGATCTTCTCGGTAGGCGATCGGCTGACCGATTTCCGCTTTTGTGAAGACCTTGGAGAAGCCTTCGCCCGCGATCTTCACGTGGCTGCGGCCGATGCTGTATCTGTAGGACTTTCCGTCCACTTCGATGCTTCTGTAACTCATGGGAAACTCCATTGCGTAACCATATTGGCCTACCCACTGGGCGTTCAGGCCGATTGAATTCGCTTTGGTCCAGCAGCTACGAGAACCTGATCCTGAGATAGAAGAGATTTAGAAACGCATTTAGCTCTGGCTCCATGTCCCATCGGGGTTGCGGCACGCGGTGCCGGTTAGCTGCTCGCCTCGTCCGGCGATCCAGACAGTGCTTTCGTAGGGGCGGCACATGCGCTGGCCCTGGTAGTACGGGCGACCAGCGGAGATGCGTCCGCGATCTCCACGCTCCTCGTTCGACCATTCCTCGCTGCCGCCATACTCGAGCGCACGGTTCTGCGCATCCCAATAACGGCGGCGGGATTCCTCGTCAAGATTCGCACCGATGCGGTTGCCGATCACGCCGCCGATCGCCGCGCCCAGAAGTGCGCCCGCTGCATCGTTCTTGGCGATCGCCGCACCGATGATCGCGCCCGTGGCTGCGCCGCCGACGGTACCTGCGGCCTCGTTGGAAATGCCCCCGGTATAGGGATCGGACGCGCAGCCCGCGAGGATCGAGGACGCGGTGACAATCAAAGTGGCGGCGAGAAGGCGAAGGCGCATTGTGTTCTCCGTGAGCGTTCCCGTATTCCGTATCCTGGATTCGATAGCGAATCAATGGCATGAAGGATTCGAGTTGATGGGAATCCTCTACTCTGCAGTTTTTCCTTGAATTCGGAGTGGATTCGATCTACTCGATCCGGAAGCTTGAAACGCAAGCCATCGACCATCGGCGAATAACTAGCGAGGATCGACCATGCCGCACTTTTCATGGGACATGAAGCGCATGCGCGTACGCGTCCCGTCGGATTGCGACGAACGAGACGTGGTGGCGCTGATCCGGCAGCTCAATGGTGAATATGCCTACGCCCAAGGCGAGGGACGAACCCTGCTGTCTCGTGATTGCGTAAACAAGTGGGAGACGCACGAATTCGTTCCGGATGGAGCAACCCCAGTGACCGACTTGCCTCTATTGAGCCACGCGGAACTTCGAGCACGCTCGGCAGAAGCCCGCAAGGACTATGTCGCGTTCCTCGAGCCACTGAAGAGGCCTGCTTTCGTACCGAACGTCCATAAACTGGGGGATGAGGACGAGTGGGGGAAGGCAAGCCGCTACTTCGGCAGACCCTGGATGCCTGACGACATCGAATGGCCTCGCCTATACAACGGCAAGCGGATGTATTTCGTTCTCCAGCTCGATCTCGCCACTATTCCCTGGCGGCCGGAAGGCATGCCAGGTGACGGAATGCTTCTCTTCTTCATGAGAGGTGGCCAAGGTGCGCTTATTCATGTGGATGCCAAGGCCAAAGGCTGCCTTCGCGACCATCCCAAACGCCGCCACATGCTTCCGGCCCTCTGCATTGTGGACTGGCGGGAGACCGTGGACGTTCCTCCATACATGCGATCAAGATGTATCGAGGAATTCGAAGCTTTCCGCCACATCCAGGCGTTCTATGGTTCTTCCGAAACGAGCCCTTACAGCATCGTTGCGGATGACGGACATCACTACACCGAGGACGGCCTTGTGGCCTATGGGGCTAGGCCGCTCGCGCACAACTTCTCGGGACCGGAAGGGCCATGGTTCCGCGGACGGGCGCGACCAATCAACATTCTTCATGCAGATCTCGAAGGGTGGTTTTCGCGCTCACGACGCGGAGGACACCTATCTCCCTTGGCACCCTGCGTTTTCGGGGTCGGCTAACATCTATTTCGGCAACAATGAATTCACATGCGTTTGGGTGGATACCTAGCGGGGTGCCTTGAGCACCGCCTCCTCCGCCAGCTCCGCATTGTAGCCTTCGAGAAACGCAGCGATAGCGGCATGTCGCTCGTCTGTAGCCGCAACCTCAACGTCGAGATGGCGCAGCCGCTCCGGCAGCGTTTCGCCGACATACGTGGTCCATGGTTCGAGCTGCACATTGCGGATGGCGAATGGGCCGCCAGCGCTACTGGACAGCAGGTTGCCAATGATCGATTTCATCTTGTCGGTGTCATGGGTGTAGAACGCGCGCCAGTCCGCCAGGACCTTCACGGTCTGCTGATGCACCTGCTTGGCCGAGGCCGGTGCGGCTCTCTGGCACACGGAAACCAGCCTGTTCAGGTACACTCCGAACTTTTCCAGCGGATCAGCACCGCTGGGGGCATCCCTTCCAAGGCACAGGTCACTCGTGAGCTTGAACTGCTTCCGCTTTCCATCTCGGTAGGTCTCGATCGCGAAGGTGACATCCTTGAAGAACGACGAGCGGTCGAAGATCAGGCGGGCCTCCCACGCGGAGCAGTCCTTCACCGCCTCGATCGCGTCATTGAAACGGAAGGTGTCCCCATAGCTTCCCGAATGACGGGGAAGGGCCGATTGCATTTCGAGCAGGTTGCGGAAGTGCTTCATCCGCGCACTGGTCTCCGGCGAGCAGGAGGTCGCCATGCTCGTTGCTATCATTAGGTCAATCGAGCTTAGAAGCCACTCCGTGTCCTGCGTCTCGAAGCGGATTCCAAGGTCATCATTTGAGGATTCAGCAGCCATGTCGCATCTCTTTTTCAATCGTTCTTCCTGAAGTATCCGTCGGCGCGCGGCAATCCACCAGCGAATCTTATAAATGTTGACAACGCATCAAGCTGGGCGTAAGTAATCCTCGGACTTGTAACACTGGAGTGTAGCATGACGACCCAGGGCGACGCTGAGACTGGCATCTCGTTCTCGAAATTGAAGATCGGCCGAAAGACCCACCGTGTCTCCGACATGGCCGAGGCCTCCAGAATCTTCCGCGCTTCCGTCGGCGATCGTGGGGCCTCAGCGATGCCAGACGGCATCCTCTTGAACGATGACGGCAAGCAGGTCGGCCACGTGTCCTATAACGGGCGCGTCTGGAAGGGCGTTCACTATGTGGCCGGAGCCGACGCGCTCTACTGCCCGTCGGGATTCCTTGGCGACCCCGCAAAACTATACGCGGCCTTTAGGCAGGCCGCCGACGCTCTCGGATGGCGGTGGTCCCACGCGCATGGGGGATACATCAGCGAAGGGCATCGCAACGGGTCGGAATGGTCGGACTACTTCGTCGCAATGGATACAAGGGACGCCTGCTTCCAGGACGGCGTCGAGACCTTCGAACAGGCGCAGGCAGCGATCACGCGGCTTTCCGCCGATGCTGAAGATCGCAGCCCGCAGGCCTGAATGAAAGCCACGGCGGCGATGCAGCCGCCAAACCCGACGCGTGAGCGAACGGAGGACGATCAATGCATGACATGACACCCTACCTGACCCGCTTCTTCACGGGGCCATTCCTTGATCGAACGACCGCTGTCGCCACCGCTGCCTCGAAGCACGGTGAACGGTCGATGGTCGTCGGTCACCATGGAGACGGCTGGTGGGCGAGGCCCTGGCCCGAGGAGAACTTTCATCCCGACAAGTGGCCACAGGGCTTTGAGATCGCCGATAGTCGCACGGTCGCGATCGCGCGGCTGAAAAGCAGGCCTTCTGTCCGCATGACGATCGACAACGACCGCGCCGACACGATCCAAAGCCTCTTCGGCCGACGCCGCCGGGATGCAGCCACCGAGGAATTCGACTTCGGTTTCGACTTCGCCAACTGGCTCTCAGACGAGGACTTCGACATCAAGCTCCCCGAAAAACCAGATGATGTCAGGATTGCCGCGAACCTTGCAGGTTCAGACGATGACCAATTCTACAAGCTTCTCGCACAGCAGCCCGTTTTGCCACCAGGGCAGATCTTCGGAGACCAACGGAAGTGACCGACCGATACCAGTATCAAACATTCAACGACCTCGTTGCTGATGTTGGCGCGGAGGCGATGAACAGCATCCGCCTGAATTCCCAATATTACACAGTCAGCACCCTGTCTGGTGCCCGCGCTGCGTTCTCCGAGCGGACCATGGTCATTCTGAGGGACGTTGGCTACGCGGACATTCTGAAGCTGATGGCCGAGGATGAAAAAACGGCTAGCCTTCGCCTGCCTGATTTCAGCGTGACGAAGATGGTGGACGCTATCTTCTTCACAGTCGCGTCGGAAGTCTATCGACTTCACTATTACGTCCTGGTGGACTATTGCTTCAAATGGGCCGCGGGCGACTTCATCCGAACTCTCGACCGCTGCGCCGAGGCCGCCGAGAAGATTGTTTCCGTCAGGCGTTCCCGCGACGTGAAAAAGATGGGTGAATCCATCAGGCGCATGCTATCGCGCTTCGAACACGAGGGACAAATCCCCGAAGACCTCGATGACAGGACGCTTATTCACTCAAAGACAATCATCTTTCGCCCGGTCATGAACGACCAGACGATGGACTGGGCATCCCTGAACGCTCTTGGGATCGAACGTCCGCTTCTCTTCGAGCTGACAGAGCGCTTGAAGAACTATCTTGATCTCTCGGGCATCGACGGCAGCAAATTCCGCAAGCTGGTTTCCGATGAGATCGCCGCTCTATGGCCGAAGAATCCACCACTCGCTGCCCAGGAGGAATCCTATGACCGATAAGAATCTGCGCGAAATCATCGAGGATGCCTCCTCCGCGTTCAGCACCTACAAGCACCCGCAGATCTCGGAGGCCAGAGTGCGTCTCAACGGGATCATCAAGGCGGCCGGTCTCGGCGACTTGGAGCACGAGTCCATCGACGGGATCTGCTTCCGGAAGGGGATGATCGAGGTCTGCACGACCTATTCGATCCGGGGTTGCTCAATGTCGGGCGAATACGTCTTCCCGGCCAGCATCCTCGATGAAGCCGACCCGCTTGCCGCGGCGAAGCGCTGGGGTCTCGAGCAGAAGGTCTCCAATGCCCGGGAAAGCGTTGATGAATGTCGACGTGATCTCGCAGGCCGCGAGGAGACGTTGGCAGAAGCGCTGGCGGAACTGGCGAAGCTCGACGCAGCCTTCATCTGATCGAGCCGACGCGTTCTGCGATGCCTGAAGACAAGAGAACCATTCCTGATTGCTCAAAATGAAGGACGCGTAATGTTCGATCTCGAGGGGCTTAAGGCCGGGGCGCTAGCCAAGGTGAGTGAGCTGATCCAGCGGTGCCGGGACGGACGCTTCACAGGCGACCGTGGTTCGAGGGCCCGCGCCATCACCCAGGAGGAGGCCCGTACGGCCGCCTTCCGATATCTCGGCGACAATTTCGATTTCGTGCCAGCAGACTTTCCCGACTACGCTGCCGCCTATCCGGATATCCTGACGACGCATGTCGATGGCAATCTCGCCGAGGTGATCGTGCTGGCGGTAAGGCGGCAGATCCTGCAGGACCTGTGGATGCCTACTCTGGAAGCCGTCTACAATCAGCACAACGGGCTCACCCTCGATGACGTTCTCAGCGTTCTGGAGGCTCGCATTGGCGACACGCTCGATCCCATCCCACAGTTCCAAGGATATCGGCTGGAAGAGGCGATCCGCGAGTGCCGCCGTGACCGTGGAACCGAGACGATCACGACGCTCTCCCACGAGCTTTCCAATCACGCTGCACATATGCAGAGCCTGATTAACCGCCTCGACATCGCCGACCCGCCAACGGCTGACTATGCAGGCAAGGGGAGGCGGTTCCTTCTGGAGGCCGCCGATCATCTCAGGCTCATCTTGCAGACCGACCGCGTTGAGCTGTTTTGCTCGCAAAAGTCCTCTGCTGGGATCCATCCATGATCATGCTCCTGCCGAGGGATCACGATGTCGAGCCCAGGCAGGGATCGCCCGCCAATCGAAAATGAAGGATTCGATCCTTCTGGTGCGGCAATAAATGTTGACACTACCTCCGGATCCTTGTACCTCTTTCACAACAGCAACGAAGAGAGGTACAGGCCGTGGGCGTAGACACTAAGGGCATCTTGTTCGGCAAGCCGAATGCAGCCGAAATCGCACAGGCGATCACCGAGGCCTTCGGTTTCGAGCCGGAAATCCGGGTCGGCCTCGAGTTCGAGGAAGTCCCTTCTTACTTCATCCTGTCCTTCCCGGACACGCAGGACAAGAAGGAATTCCGCCGACTTAACGTCCACCTCGGCTGCGAGGGAGATTACGAGGACGTCTATCAGGGCGAGGCGACCTTGTGCTCGCTCGGCTTCTGGGGCGGCTCCATCGAGATCATGGAAGCGCTCGCCCGCAAGTTCGGCGGTTTCGTCTGCGACAGCGACAGTGTCGGCGAATGGCGTCCGGTCGATCGCGTCGAGAACGCGGTCGCTCCGGAGCCTCCGCTCTCTCCTGAGGCAGTGCTGAACCTGACGCTCTCCAAGGTCATCGACCCGAAGGCTGCGCTCGAGATTCGCAAGGTGATCAAGGATCCCGATCAGTTCGCCAAACTCATGGACGCACTCGACCTCTACCGCTCTCAGACGGCGGCTGATGCATGATGGAGCGTTTGCCGCTCTCGCAGGACGCAGAAAGAACCGAAGCGACGCCGGAACAGATCGCGGGCTGGATTGATCGCCATTCTGCAAAGGCTCCGTTTCTTCCATGCCGCGTCGACGAGATGACCGAACGTGAGGCGGAGATCTTCAATGTCGCCGCCTACCACCTCGGCTTCATCCAGTTCCTCCGAACGACTTTGCCAACGTCTGGAACTGGCGCGCTAAACCACTTTCAAGCGGAGCATTCGAAGTGATCAAAGTGAAGTTCGTGAAGGAATACCGGGAATCTATCCTAATGCTCCCGGCAGTTCCCAGGGTTAGTGAAATCGTGGCCGCGCCCGACGGCATTCTAGGACGCGTGTCGTCCGTGACATGGAGGCTGTCGGACCCCGACGACATCTTCGTCAAAATTATCATCGACTAGGAGCAGGAATGACAAGCGGCATTGTGAAACACAACGAGGATGGTTCTGTGACTGTCCTGCTCGACCCAAAAGACGCGTTCAGCGAGCCATTCAAGGGCTCTGTCCCAAACCCGGATCGCAGTGCGTTGAAAACCGAACTCAAGCGAACAACCGCCTGGAGGATGGGGTCGAGGGTGCCCAGGCACCCGGACCGCGACAGCAGCGAAACGCAGGAGGACTGAACGACATGGGTTGCGACATCCACCTCATTGCCCAGCGCAAGCTCCCTACCGAAGCCCCCATTTGGGCTGAAAGCGCAGCCTCGTCCTACGCGGACATCGAGGGCGAGTTCTTTGACTGCCGCGACTACGGCCTGTTCGGCTTCTGGGTCGGCGTCACCAACTACTCCGGGCTCACCCCGCTCTCTGAGCCGCGCGGCATTCCGGACGACTTCCACGCGCCCGACCATGCGTTCCGCGAAGATTACGAATACGCGTGCGACTACCATTCGCGCTCATGGTTCAGTGTGCAGGAGCTGCTGGACGTCGACTATGACCAGATCATCGAAGATCGGCGCTGTTCGAAGGAGATCGCTCCGAACGTCTACTCTGGCGCTGAGACATGCGAACCGGGCGAGGGCAAGCAGCAGACGCTGCGCGAATTCCTCGGCAACTGGTACTTCCGGGAGTTGGAGCGACTGAAGGAAACAGGCGCCGACCGCATCGTCTTCTGCTTCGATTGCTGAGGCTCCGATGGCGACGAAAAATGACGACAGCTATCCGAGCAAGCTCTCGAAGGACCTCTCCACTCTCATGAGCCACGGTACCGACCAGAAACGAACCGATGACGACGCCATGCCCCCGCGTGGCGACCTAATCGTTGTCACCGCTTCCTGTCCCATCGCGGACGGCGAACTCTACGAGACGACCGTCTGCACGCCCGATGTTCCCGCCGATGCCGTCGCAGAGGCTGTCATCGGGCTCATGGAGCAGATCCGCACCTCCGGGATCGATGTCCTGAAACAGGAGATCACGCTCTCCTTCGGCCGCGCAGCCGATCTCTGATGACTATTCCTGGCATCAGGCAGTTTGGGATCGCGTTCTCGACAGAGATGGTCGAGGCGATCCTGGACGGGCGCAAGACGGAGACGCGCAGATTGGCCTCCGACACGAGTCCTTTATCGAAGGCAGTTGCCGGCGACCTCCTGTGGATCAAAGAAGGTTTCGAAGTCCTCGAGTGGCTGGCGGCGGCGCGCATGGCGCGAATCCGCTACCTGACACGCTGCACCGCTGACGGCGTTCTCGTGTCGTGGCCAGAACGCCTCGCAATGGGCAGGCTCGGCCTCAAGCTTCCCCGGTTCATGCCGCGAGAGGCAAGCCGCATCGAACTCGGCCTTACGGAGGCTGCGGGAGCCGCTCGCGGCTGTGGACGATGCTGGAGCAGTCGCCGAAGGCATCTCCCTGTCGGATCCGCTGCCGTCCGAGGTCCACTCGGATGGGAGCTGGCGCCTCGGTGCCAGGCGCGAGCGATATCTTGCGCTCTGGGACAAGATTAACGCCCCGCGCGGTCATGGCCGCGAAACCGAGCCGCAAGTCGATGTCTTCAAGTTCGGTCGATATCTCAGGCAGGCTGGGTGACCGCCTCGTCATCGAGGATCTTCGCCATCACGATACCTACCAGCGCCCCCTCGACTGCGTTCCTGGCGATGCGGACAGCCGCGGCCAGCGTCTCGATGAACGGCGCTCCTTCCGGCCCGAAGGCGTAGCCGCCGACATTGGTGACGAGCAGTTGCAGAACGTAGAAGCCGCCGAGCGCCATGCCTGCAGCGATGGCAAGCTTCGCTGTAAGCCCGCGAGTGCGCTTCCAGGATTTGGAGACCGATACCTTCTCGCCCACGACGATTGCCGGGAGAAGCATCGATAGGCGCACCGAAAGCAGCATCGACAGCACCGCGCCGACGGGGACTGCATAGTAGATCGGCGTCAGATCAAGAGCACTGGGATCCTTGATGCCTGGCACGGGGATGGTCGGCATCGTCGCCAGTCCTGCGAGCAGTGCGACGACCATCACGAGTCCAGCGAGAAAGGTGCAGACGATCCCGCCCCAGACGTAGCGCCAGAAGTTTCGATCATTAATCAGCGCGGAGGCGAGAGTAGGGATCTCGACACCGAGTGCCCGCGCGGACGTAACGAGGGAGGCCGTCAATGTTGCAAGGAACATCGCGAACATTCCGCACATTTGGCCGAGCTGGGCGAATTCCTTGGAGGCCCCGCTCGCGAATACTGCGATAAGACCGGAGATCAGCGCGAAAATGCCCGCCGAGATCGCGACCTGCTTCCATGAAGCCTGCGCCAGATGGAGCGCCTCTCGGACAAGTTCGTAGGGACGGATGTCGGAGGATTTCATCGCCATTTTCTGATCCTTGAGTGTTGGGCAGCACATCAATGATCCTCCGGTTCCCGAGCCTGCACAAGAACTCAAGACCGAACCTAGGGTGTCATTATTGACATTCAAAGACTGAGTCCTTAGGCATGATGAGATGGAAGAAGGATTTGGCCAATGAACCTGCACGCTAACCTTGAAAATCGTATCGCGAAGTCGCTGTTCACCGCGGCGGGACTGGTCAGGCTCGATGAGGTGGCCATCCGACACTTCGATACCCCGCTTCTGGCTGATGAAGGCTGGCGCTTCGACAAAGGGGCCGGGAACGGTTGGTCAGAGGCGTTTATCGGGAAAGCACATGCCCGCGCGGAACTATCCGTCTATCTTGAGAAGGAAGAGGACAATCTCGTTCGAGCACTAACTGGGATCGCAGATTTCGCACATTCACCCCGAATGAGCGTCGACCGTGTTCACGCCCCACGCGCGGGAAACGACGGACTCGTTTTTGGGTACTATCGAATGCGCGGAGAACACGTGCACATCATCCGACAATACGACGGGTTCATCTGTTCGGCTGCGGTTCGGAGGAGCAGGATCGAATGCATCGATCTTCGGACGATGCCCGAGGCGCTGCAAAACGACGATCGGTGCATGATCCTCGATGTGGAGTCTGTTTGGATGGCGCGGGTCATTATCCTCAACCCTAAGGATCCGATCACGATCCTGCCAGCCACTGTGGAGGAGGACGGGCTCTTCGGCGTCACGGCGAAGTCCATCCGGGAGGCGATCGAGATTTTCGACGGAATGGATCACGACACCTCGAACTGACGGACTTGAACTGGCCTCTCGATCGAGGAGATACTTGGGGGCACTCCTCGAAAGCAGAGCGATTTTCATGAAGGCAGAAGTTGACCTAATCGCCGCGGATGTTGCCGCGCACCTCCAGTCCCTCGGGGCAGCCATCGACACCGACAAGATCGTGAATCCTATAGTTTCCGTCATCCTCCACGGACGGTACCACCCGCGAAGCTTGACGATGTTTACACAGCGGACACGGGAGGCGTCTCCGGCGATCATCGACGGATCGGTTCTTGACAGAATGGCCAGGTCGTTGGAAACCCTCGCAAGGGAGATCCCCGCCGACGAGGACATCTCGAAGCCGCTTCGGGCAGAATACCAGAGACTGGTGGATGAAGTTTGCGCGGAGCGTGTTCAATTCACGGACCTGCTGATGCAGAGTTCAGCGGTCAAGTCTCCCGATTTGGCTCCAGGGTACCTAAGCTTCGCCACGAACCCACATCTCATCGTCGCGCTCGATCAGGTGCGAAGGGAGCATATCGCGCTCGCATTGCGCCAGCCGATCGTGGAGATCCTGTCACAATGGCTGGACGGGCGCGTCGCCGCGACCATCGAAGAATGCTTTCTCGGCTTCTCGAATATCGTGCACCATGAGACCGGCATGAGATCTCTCTGGAACGATGATCCCGCGCCTAACGACGAGCGGTACGCGGTCGCCTACATCGCGAGAGAACAAATGCTCAACGCGTGCTTCGTCGAGAAAGATAGCCCGGACTATGCGAGGCAAAGGTATCTGCAAAATATCAATTCCGCCATCCTGCTGATGTTCGAGTGGGATGTGACGGCACCATGGAAACTGTTCAAGGAAGGGCGTAACGCCCTGGACTTCGACAGGATCGAGGCTGTCAGCAACGCCGCACGCCTCGCTTGGGAGCTTGAAGGCCTGCACGCCTAGGAGGCATCTGTCGGACCGACGAAATCGACCATTTCTCGATGCTCAGGAGCCCTGAAGATCATCTTCTTTCTGGCCTCGATGTCCATGGCGCGAAGCCGTTCGAGGTCAGCCAGAGGCACGACCGCGGCCACTGGTTTTCCTCGCTTCATGATAATGGACCGCTGGCCCTTCTCTGCCGAGTCAACGAGGGTCGGGAAAGACAACACATCAGGCGAACGATCGCCATCATGGATCAGATCTATGGCTGGATAGTCCGCGACTGATAAGGGAATGGTACCGCTGCTCATGGAATACCTCCGGTAGACAAGGATAGTACATATAGCCCTTGATGTCGAAGCGGCTATCTCTGCAGGATCGACGCGGCAAGTGTCCCGTGGAAGCGTGAGGAGTAGAACCCGAGGAAGGTCGCACGCTTTTCCTCCGGGGTCGGCGGGAGGAACGCTTCTTCGAGCACGAGACTGATGGCCTCCTTCTCGTCGGCGCAATAGTCGGCGTAGAGGGTGCGCGCTCCGCGGCGGGCGCTGGCGTACCAGCCAACCGCGCTCCTGGCACCCATGTTGGGCTTCGGCTCCATCACATGCGTGGAGTGGATCCAGCGCACTTGCTCGCCATCGTCGTGCTCAGCAAAATAGGTTGTATCAGCCACACCGAACATCTCCCTGGATGTCGAGCAATGCAGCCAGACGTCGCCCATCCGGAAGGAGCGGTGTCGGTTTTCGTACCAGGCGACCACTTCCTTGACGGCCATTGCCTTCGTCGTACGGGCGTAGCCTCCCATGACCGAGGACTGGGGCATGGACTGAGACAGCAGTGAACTGGCAACCATCCAGCACGTCCTGTCGCGACTGTCATTTCCGCGCCAGACCTGGCCGATGGTCTCCTCGCCGAGGATGACATCCCAGCGGGCGGTCTCCCAGAAACCGCTGTACGCGTCGCCCTTCGTTTCCGCCTTTACGATTTTCGGCTCCATGGTCAGCGCCCCGTAAAGAACTTCATTGCGTCGTATGGCGCGTCTTCCTCCGGTTCCGCGTCCTTCCGCTCCTCGTTGCCGAACTCCCGGCCTGCGGCCCAGGCGAAGTGACGGCCGTGGACCTCGTAGCTCTTCCGGAGCCAGTCCTTGATCTCCTCCCCATCGTCCGCGCTGCACTTCTCGATGAGAAGCGTCCTGTCGGCTCCCTTGCGCGGATGGGTCATGATGAGCTGGAGGCCGAAAGTGTCTGGCAGCTCCGAGGGGGCGAAGGGGTTGCGCTCGAAATAGTGGTCGTCGGTGATGATGCGGTAGTCGAATATGAGGTTCAGGTCGGCATCGCCCCCCATCCCCCATTCTCTCTTGAAGGTCTCGAGCGAGCGGAAGCGCATGGAATCGCTCCACCAGCCCTTGTTGTTGAAGGGTCTGCCGGGATCCCTCCTGAAGTTCTCCTCGTAGCGGATGTTCGCATGCATGTTGTCGCCGGACGGCCAGCCGAAGCGGCGCTTGACACCTTCCCAGCCGATTTCGTTCAGGTATTCCCTGATCTCTTCGACCTCTTCCATGCGCACGTCCTCGGCGGTGTCGACTCGGCTCGTGCCGTGCATAGGGTCGAAGGTCCACATGTAGAGGCTGATCCTGGTAGGCGCGGTCGCGATGTACCCCGTTCCGACGCAGTCGTAGCATTCGTTGCAATCGATCCCGAGATTGGACGCTCGGATCGGTGTCAGTATCCATCTGTTGATGGCATCGTGACCCATTCGCCCGAGATACTTGTTTACATTCTCCGGCGTGACTTCACCCTTAACCGCGTTGCGGCCGAGGCGGCCCTTCTCGATGAGCGCGTCCACTTCGTTCTGGTGAAGACGCCCGTCACCCCATCCCGCCCACCGACCGCCGCCGAAGTCGTAAAATCCCTCCGCAAGCTCCGCATAGTCCTTATTCCTGCCGGAGCCTTCGCAACACTCGCATTTCCGGCTCGGGGTGTTGACGTCGAAGTAGAAGTCGTGGATCTCCCGTGCGGGGTTCTGGAGGACGGCATGTGCCGACGGCCAGTCGGGATGCTCGACTGTTCGGCCCTTATCGCACGTGGCGTCCTCGTGCGGCCCCCATCCGACATAGCCGCGTGAGCAGTCGGTGTTCTCTTCGTCGCGCCCGGGCAGCGTCATGCCCAGCTTCGCCACGTGCTCGTTGTAGATCTCTCTCGACATCGGCATCCCTCTTGCTGTCTCTGCGTACCACCCTATCCCGGCGGCGGGCAAGCAAGAACGCTTCAACTCGTGGTTCAAATGCGCGCTCCGGTAAACCGATTTGTCACGTCAATCGGAATTCGATGGATTCGATATCGTGTCCTTCTGGTTTCGCTTGACGAGTCCTTATGGATTGGTCACATAGGGGGAAAGAAATGGTAACCGCAAACCACGGATGACAGTCATATGTTCGCAGGCGTGACACTTCTTAGCTTCTTCATCTGGCGCCTTTTCCTGATCGCGGCCGGCCTTGTCGCCGTCATCTGCGCGCTCGTCTGGATCCGTCGTCCCCTTGCTCGCCGGGCGATCCGCCGCGAACTCCCTGTCGAAGCCACCGACCAGGAGGTCGAGGCAAAGGTCAGGACCAGCCAGCGCGTCTTCGGCTTCAAGGTCTGGTTCTTCGTCTTCTTTCTTCCGATGCTGATCATCGTAGCGCTGATGGTCGCCAACAACATGTCCGTCCGGTTCCACTAATCCTTCGACGAGTTCTTCCGAAAGGAATCCAATGATCATCCAGAACCTCAAGTACGCGAAGATCACCGTCGCCGCAGCAGCAATCCTCACCTCGTACCTGTTTCTCGACTACACGCTGCCGCGCTGGGACCTGATGAAGGCGACCGAAATCGGCACCCGCCGCTTCGATGAGGACGGCAACTACATTCGCAAGTCGTCGCCTGCGACAGGCCCAACCCGCGACGTGGAGATGATCTACGGCAAGGCCGCCAGCATCGAGACTGATGCGTCCGGGGCGGAGAAGGCCGTCGTGCATCCCGATCAGGACATGGTCTACATCAACGAGGACACCGGCTGGAGCTGGCCGTGGTATTTCAAGTTCGATACCGCCGACCTGCAGAGCGACGCAGCCTATCACAAGACCGAAGGTAACATCGTCTGGGTTGTATCCTACGGCTGGCGCATCGAGTTCTTCTCTTGGTTTCCGAACGTCCTCAAGATCGTCAAGTACGAGCCAGGGATGATCGTCATCAACTGGACCCGCTATCTGGTGCTCGCGATGTGGCTGGGCCTGATCGGCACCATCTGGTACTGGATCCGCCGCATCCAGCGCAACATCGCCGCACGCGTCGAGGCAGCAGCCCAGGCTGCAAAGGAGCGCGCCGACGCGCTTGGAGACAGCTTCGACGCTGCCGGCAACAGGATCGAAGCCTTCAGCAACTCGGAAGGCATGCAGGCCACGCGTCGCCGCTTCTGGAAGATCTTCGGAGGCTGGATCTGATATGGCCCTGATCCACAAGAGCGTCAGCCCCTTCGGGGACTGGATCATCTTCCTGAACGGCAAGATGCTCTACAAGAAGTGGCCGGGCGGTCGGTCGGTCGTTTTCGAAGCCTACGGGCCTCCGACCTCCAATCATGACCGCGACAACGGAACCACCCTTACTGAGGAGACCGCCCCGATGGCCCATACCGTAGAAGACGACATGCTGAGTCCTTCGCAGTTGTACGCGAAAAGGTTCTCGGGCATGTCCGAGGAGACTGGCTCCGACGGGGTGCCGAGCGACAAGGCGAAAGCCTTGTTCCACAGCGTCGTTTCCGCTCTCGCATGGACGAGCGAGGAGAACATTGCCGAAATCGATGTCGCCAAGATCCGCGATCACCTCCATCTGAAGGGCATGATCGACCTCGCCGATCCAGGCAAGTATCCAACGATGCCGATGGAAGTACGCGCTCCGTTGCGCGGCTATATCCTTTCGCTGCCCGGCTTCTACGAGTGGATGGGGCACAAGCAAACCGACGAAACCTACGGCGCGCACGCCGTCATCGAGGGTCAGCTTACGGCGTATCTGGTATCCATCGCCGGGGTGTACGCCCTTCTCCTGGAGGGTTCCCCCATGCCTGGCATGGCTAATATTCTGGACAGCGACTCCGAAGGCATTGCCAGGAACCCGTTCCGGCAGTCGGGCGAGGCCCTCGCCAACATGGTCGGACCTCTTCTCCCTGACATCTGCGATGATGACGAGATCGTCGCCCGCGCAAAGCGCCTGTTCACCATCGCCGCCGACGCATTGTATTGGATGGTCGATGAGAAGATCGCGCAATTCGATTTCGCCGAGCTGCGCGATCACTTCAACCTGAATACGCTCATCGACCTTAACGATCCCTTCCTAAATCCGACGATCCCAATGGAGGTTCGTGGGCCGATCCGCGAGTATCTCTATTCGATCCCCGGCTTCCGCCCCGAGATGGGATACAATCAGACGCAGGAAGCAATAGACAGTCATCGGCAGTCAGAAATGACTCTGACGAAGCTGCTCGGATCTCTGGTCGATACCTACGGGTATATCTTCTGCGCGCCGCCGGAAACTCTGCGCGTTGCCGATGACGTCTATGGCGAGGGTGGTGGCGTTTCTCCCAAATGGCGCTCCGACCTGACGAGTGGGGAGGCAGCTTCGAATGAAGGCGCAGCAGTCGATACGACCGAGTCGCCGATGAAAGGCGTTCCCGAGGACATCGTCGGTATCGTCAACAAACTCGGATACGACCCGAAGGTTGCCTACCTGCTCATGGGAGAGCGGATGCGCTGGCAGGACGAAATCGAACGCCTGCGCAAGGCGGCCGATTACATCAGCCCCTACCTCCGCTACACCGTGGGCGAGGAAAGTCCAGGGCACCATCCGACGATGCCGAGCGCAGTCGCCGCATTCCATGTCGCATTCGATATCGACACGCCGGAGAAGCGCGCCACAAGGATTCGCTCGTCTCTGAAAGGGAGCCAGGACTGACATGAAGAAATACGCCGACATTCGTATCGCACTGACCGTAAGCTTCGATGACAATGGCGACGACGCCCTGAAAGACCAGGCGATCGAAGCCGCCATGGATCGGATCGGCGTGCTGTCTTTCCATGAACTCGATGACATCGAAGTCGTCGGGGAGGTTCGGGATACCGAGTTGCTAGGTGACGGAGGAAAACATGGCTGAATCGCGTCTCCAACTGCGATGGAAGCGTCAGGACGAGGACGCGGTCGATTCCGACACCAGGGAATGGATCTGCTTCTACGAACTTGTTCTTGCCCTCGACGAGCATGACATCCGGCGCGAAGACGCGAAGGGCAAGAAACATGATCACCTCGTCGTCTTATTGAGTGAAACGACACGTGGGTCGAGCCGGGAACCATGTCGCAACGCCGCCGGGGACTACGTCTTCGATGCGCCGTTCCGCGACGGCGTGCACGCCAGCAGGGATGCCGCCAGGCTCGGTGGTCTGTCGGTCGTGTGCATTGCACCGGATGGAACCGTCATCCCAAAATCTTTGGTGCCTGTCCGGCAAAGCAACCCGGAGACCGCCGCATGAGTAACCTGAAGCAGATCATCGAGGAAATCAGGGCAGCGGCGGCGCCCTTTGCCGGGGCCAACTGGGAAATCGATCCGGACGAACAAGGCCGTTGCGTCTACCGCGACGATGACGACGGCACGTTTCTGTTTCGATGCGACAGCATGGGCAAGAGCGAACGTGAGGAGGAGGCGAAGTTTGCCCGCTACATCGCGGCGACCTCGCCGGCGCGTATTCTCGCCCTGCTTGCGCCACTTCCCGACATCTCAGATGAGAACGTCTATGCGGCTGGTGGAGGTGGCGCGCTCTGAGGACGGATTATCGCCCAGAAGGAAGCAGCTTGATGAACATGTTCCAGACGAACACCCGGAAGACCTTCGTTCGCCCGCTCGTCCTGACAGATCTCGATGACACGGTCTTCCGCAACGCGAGGAAGGTTCCCCAGATTGAAATGGATGGCTGCGCGGAGGTCGTCACGGACACGGGAAACCGGGTGAGCGTCATGACGCAGCGTCAGGCGGCCTTCTTCGATTGGATCACCAGCACCTGCGAGGTCATCCCCGTTACCGCGCGCAGCCTCGAGGCGTTCCGCAAGATCAACCTGCCCTTCGGCGATGGCTGGAAGATCGCAGGCAACGGCGCGGTCGTCATCAGGCCGGACGGCGGGATAGATGAGGAATGGGCCGCCATCATGTGCGGCGAACTCGTCGCCTACGCGAATGTCCTGCAGGAGATGCACGACGCAGCCGCCTGGCGTGTCCGCGAGGCGGGGTTTGAATTCGTCGTCAAGCGCTACGCCGAATACGGCCACGAGCATTGTGTCCTGTTCTCCTGCGAGGGACAGGATCACAGCTATCTCGCGAGCATCGCCGGCCGCCTGCACTTCGGACTGACCGACAACATCCACATCCATCACAACGCGGGCACGCTGGCGCTCACTGCTGGCCCCGTGTCGAAGCAGCGGGCGTGCGAGTACGTCCTATCAAAGATTGAAGGGCTGGATCGTCGTCCGGTTCTCGCGTTCGGCGACAGCCTCAGCGACCTGCCGTTCATGTCTCTCGGGGACTTCATCTGCGCGCCAAACGGCAGCCAGATCGCGGAGAAGACACTCAAGGGGATCGTCTCATGTTAGAACCGCTGACCCCAGGCGATCGTGCAATCTTCTGGAAGGAATCCGTCGCGCGGTCGGTCACGCGGGATACCGTCGTGAAAAGATCTCGAGAATGGCGGGAAGGCTATGACACTGGATTGTCGTCCGTGACTGTCTGGGCGCACATGATGGGCATTAAGCATTTCCAGGTCGACTATCCTCTGGATCCCGCTGACCTCGGGCGAATCCTTCGGCTTCTCGAACTGATCCCGGAATGGAAGCCGCGTATTCCCGAACTGGCGGCACTCTCTCCGGAATGGGATGCGCTCGTCGATCGGTGGGATGAGATCGCATCGCTCCTGGACGCCGAGATCGGCTTCTTCGGCGAAAGGGGTAACCGGGCGCGCCGCACATACGCATTGATGAAAACCGTTCTCGACGCCTCAAGGAGGGCTGCATGACCGACATTGCGAAACGAGCGAGGACTTGGATCGCCACCGGATACGGCACGGGCACTTACACCGTCTGGGCGCACATGATGGGCGTGAAGGATTTCTACGTCGATCATCCCCAAGACAAGGGAGACTTCAGGCGCGTGCTCGATCTTCTGCAGGCGGTCCCCGAATGGGAAGAGCGCATTCCAGAAATGGAGGGACTGTCACCCGTCTGGGCGCAGATCGCGGCGCGCTGGGACGATCTCAAGAGTGATCACGCAGGCATTCTGAAGATTGTCAAACAGCCCGCCGCCGACGAAGACAGGATGCTGTTCAGGATCACCGCCTTGATGGCACGTTCGAACCAGCCGGATCCTGACTGGAGCGAGTTGAAGGCAAGCTATGCCGCCATGCCGTACGATGGGCGCGTCAATAGGTGGATCGTCGGCGGTGACGTCGGCCTATCTTCGAAAACGATCTGGGCGACCATGCTCGGCATCGACCTGGGAGAGGACGGTGTTAACCATCCGCATGACCCCGCCGACCTCGGCCGCTGCCTCCGCCTGCTGGAATTGGTGCCCGAGTGGAAGCCGCGCCTGCCGGAACTGGCGGCCCTAGATCCTCGCTGGCGTTCCCTTGTGGAGCATTGGCGCGAACTCGCATCATCGATGGAAGATGAAGTCGGAGTCGCCTGGGAGAAGGGGAAGTGCGCCCCCGCGACATACGCACTTATGAGGACGGCAAAAGACGACGCATGGAGGAGCACCTAATGCCCAGGGCACCCGCACCGGAACAGGCTCCGCCTGCTGCAGACCGATCGATCCAGGAGATCGTCGACCGTGTCCGAATGGCAACCGGGCGCAACGAGAGCGCCGATCCGCGTGATGTCGGCTTTCTCCTCTCCCGCCTCGATGCCCTGGAACTCGCCCTCGGAGGGACACGTGACTTTATCGCCTCCCAGCCTGCGGATGTCTTCGGCTATGACATGGAGGGCGATTCCGAGGTCGCGACCCGGTCATGGCCGATCCGCGACTACGAGATCTGGTGCATCGACCAGGTGCTGAAGCACGGCGTGGCGCTGGGCGGCCGCAGGCATGCCGACCGCTACGAGGCCCAGTTCGATGTCATGTCGCCCATGCAGGAGGAACTCGCAATTTCCTTCTGCAACGAGATCGCCGCGAACATCCGCCGATCCGGAGCCGGACTGGACAGCGTTCGGCTGCTCGAGATGGCCTACGCCCTCTACCAGGCCGAGATGGACGACTACCGTCGCGATATCTACCACGACGAGGAGAAGCGAGAGGCGCTGCGCACGCTCGATCAGATCATGGCCGGACTCGACGTCCTTCCCGAAGGCAACTGGTCCTACCGTCCAAGCGGACACGATGACTGGGGAACGCTCAGAAACCTCGATGATAACGGCCAGACCATCGGCTTCGTCGCGAACACCCGTTCCGGTCTGTTCGAGGCCGAGGACAACGACGCTCTTGCGGCACACCGCAAAGCTGGCACTGATCCGTACGCCCCCGTCGGCCGCCATCTGATGAACTGCAGTCCGACCGCGCTCCGGCGCGTGTTGGCGCTGGTTCGGCATCTGGAGAACGAGGTGCGCCGTCTCTCCGCGCTCGATCGGCAGTATTCTCGCGTCGAATCCTGGATCATTATGAACACGGATTTCGACGGGAACACGAAGGCTACCGACGGAGGCGACAGGCTGATCCATCATCTGGACGCATTGAAACGCCGCGCGGAGTCTGCAGGCAGGAGGAAGCTGACTTGAAGGAGACGACCGTCCGCATCATCGACATGAGCTACGACGAGGTCGAGAAAGCTGTCTGCGAGGCGCAACTTCCATGCGATCTCCTCGTCCACGGAACGCAGGACGGATCATCCGTATGCGTGACGGGCGAGGGCGATGTCCTCGCCACGGTGACCATGCTCGGATTGAAAGGCATCCTGCAGAACTCAGAGGATACCCCTTGAGAACGATCCCCGACATCGTCCGCGGGTTCGCTGCTGCCGCCCTCGTCATCATGGCATCAATGACGACGATGATCGGCAATCCCGCGGCTGCGCAGGGAGGTGGCAACGCGACGCTCATCGCCGAAGTCGACGGGTGCCGCACATGGCGCGTGTCGGACGATCTCGGCCAGGGCCAGAAATACGCACGCCTGGAATCCAGGCAGATCTTCTTCACGAAGTGCGGGACGTCGGGCGACCACAGCGCTCCGCTGCCACCGATCCAGGGCGACATTCCCGACAATGCGACATCGGTCGCCGAAGTCGACGGCTGCCGCGTCTGGCGGATCTCCGACGGATCCGGAAAGGTCACAGCGGCCGCCACGCTGGAACCGCGCCACATCTACTACGCGAAGTGCGGCAGCATCCCAGTGCCGACACAAGAATCCGTGATGCGGTAACCCGGTTTGACGGTCACGGGGTCGCTTGAGACGCGCAAGCTACGCGTGTACGATTTCGTGAAATCGACCGATCAGAGTTACTGACCATGAATGAAGCAGATATTCGCCGATGGCTAACTGACAACGGATTCGAAGCCGTCGGTGATTTTGCCTATGCGGCGCCATTCATGGACACCAACCGTGTGCTTGTGGAATTCAGCTCCTCACTGACACATATCTCGGTCATCATCGACAACGGGCTGCAGGAGACCACTGTTTCATCGTGCGCTGTGAAGCGCGCTTCCATCGATGAAAGTGGCATGCTCTCCGGAGTTGGGCTGGTGTCTCCCTTCCTTGATCATTTTACTCGATCTGGGATCAGGCCGATTTGGTTTTCGGATGCATTCGTTGAACGCCTGGGGGCACACGCAACCGATCACAAAGCGGCCATTCCTCGGTAGCGGCCTTGGCCTGAACGATCCAGAAGAAACGCCGCCATAGCACTTCTTGGCGGCGTTTCTATTTCTGGCGCGTTACTACGTCAGCGAAAGCTTGCGCGTATCGACCCCGGCGTTGGTCAAGCGCATTTGGGCAGCATCGCGAACCTCTTCATCGAACTCGTTCGCATGCCTAAGAATGATCGCCTCACCGGATAGCTCCGGCATTCCGCGCTCGAGGAGCATGGTAAAGCCATCGGTTTCCTTCTTGCCGAGCGCCCAGTCGGTCAGGGTCTGCTTGACACCGACGCGCTGCACCTTCTGGCGAGTGCGACTCAGACGTGTGGTCCGCCCGTTCTCGTCAGTGAGAGTGAGTTCGAAGGCGTGGATCGTTCGCCAGAAGTCCCACTCGAGTGTTCCGGGGTTTTCTTTCGGGAGAAGTTGGATCAGACGCTTGAACGCGGCCTCCTCGACCTCGGTCTCGCCCTTCCTGCGGGCGTTCTCTATCCAGTTGCGAAGCAGCTTCTCGTCGTCGCATTTTTCGATCTGCGCGATGATCTCGGCCTTGGTCTTCATGGGCTTCATGCCTTTCCTGCCGACCGGGCTGTTTTGTACCTGGTTGCGCTTGCAAACATGTTTCCGGGGGTCGTGATCCGCACGTTCGAACGATCGAGGACATAACCGCGCGCCTCCATCACCTGGCGCACCATGTGTCCGATCATCTGCTTCATGCGATCCTCACGGATCGTCTCTCCGAATTTATCGAGAAGAACCGGAGACAATGGTTCAACTGCCGGTCTCGAGAGATAGGTTGCCGTCTCCATCCGGACGACGCTTTCGGGGGCGTTGAGAAAAGCCCAGATCTCGGATCCCTTTCCTGTTTCATACGTGCTGCTGAAACGGCCTGGTTCGTATGCTGGCATGATCAAACCTCGCTGCTAAGACAACGCATATATGACATGTCATAATCGTGGAAGCAAGAGCCGTCTATGGCCAAATAGAGAGAGCGCTATCGGCGACGCACAAGCCCAACTTCGGATCGCGCTCCGACGCGCTCGAAACGTGATCGATACGACCTAGGGATCTCGAATGCGTAGGGGAAGCTGAGCGTGGCCTACCTGGGCGACACAGACGGAGCGACGGCCGCTTCCGCGAACGGCCTGATCGCGTCGAGGACGGGACGGGGACTTGCGCCCCGAACGAAACCGGGAAAGTAGGCCTCGTTTGCGAGAACAGGCATCGGACCGTCGAGATCCAGACACAGGTTATGGTCGTCAGACAGTAGCCTCAGGATCATGTCGAGATTACCGGCGCCACGAATGCTCGAAATGTCTCCGTGGAACTGCTCGAAGCAGAACTGAAAGATCGATCGGTAGGTGTCCTGATCGTAGGCGGCGAGCACTATCATCGCCGCGGCCAGCTCGTCCTGGTTCCTGAAGTCCGGGTTCGGCTGCACGTCGTGCAGCGACAGCCGTTTGGAGAGGCTTTCGAAAAGTTCCTCCGCCCACGAGATCCGATCCGGGTGGGCGAGCGTTTCGGGGTTCAGAAAACAAGCCTCCCGCGCCATCGCGAGAGCATCCCTGCCGTGTTCGATCAGTTCATCCCTGGTCATGCTGTTCTCCTGCCATCACGAAGGTATGTCGGGGAGATGCAATGCACATGCCCGCTAAAACGCCCGGCTCCAGCGATCACTCATAGTCGAACGGCAGATCGTGCTGCAGCCGGGGTCTGTGCGTCTCAATGACATCAAGCAGCCATGCCCTGCGGATGCCGTCGTGGCGCTCCGCTTCAGCCTGGAGACCGGGTAGAGGGTGGCCATAGAGTTCGACCGCGGCGGCGAACGGATGAAATGCGCTCGAGCCTCCGCCGTCGGCCCACTTCGTCATCGCGACATCCATCCATTCCCGAACTGAGACATCCGACCCCAGGACGAGAGCCTGCTCCTCGCGCAGGCGCGTCAAACCGGGCGCAGCACGTCTCCGGATATCTTCGGCGGCGGCGCTGGCCCGTCTCAGGAAGGCAAGCTTCCCATTCAAGTTCTCGTCCGATAGCCTTTGCAATCCCGGCGGAGACACGGTTCCCATGCTGAAGAAGCTCCGGTAGTCGCTTTCCATCTGGGCGCGGTTCGACCGATCGTCCATGTGACGGTGAAATCATCAACGACCCTGCTGAAGATGGCGAGCGCTTGCCATCGGGCTGGTTTACGGGCTATGCGGAAAGGTTGAACTTCGAGCCGCTTCCTGCTTCCGCGAGACGTGACTGAGGGTTGCTGATGCAGCCCTCCCGCCAGAGGCCTCTCCACAGGCGTCGGCCGCGGGAGGGATCCCAGCGGCCCGTTCGGGCATAGCCTGCCCTACGTCTTCCAAATCTTGCAGTCCGAAGGCTTCGAGCCCGATGCGGCGCAGGTTCGTCGCCGCGTTGCGGTCGCGGTCGTGGACCGCCCCGCACGCGCACCGGAAGGTGCGCTGGTGAAGCCGGAGCTTGGCATCTCCGGAAAGCACAGTCCCGCAGGACGAGCATCTCTGGGTCGAGGGTTCGAACCTCCCGGCCCTGATGTGGGTTTTTCCGGCCCACTGGCACTTGTAGCCGACCTGGCGGACGATCTCGCCCCAGCCAGCGTCGGAGATGGAGAGGGCGAGGTGCCTGTTTCGGAACATGCCCTTCACGTTCAAGTCCTCGGTCACGACCGCAGAGGCGGACGCGACCAGCGCGGAGGTCGCCTTGTGCTGGACGTCGCGGCGCGTGTCGCGCACCTTCGCATGGATGCGACCAACGTGGCGAGCCTGCCGCTTCCGGTTGGCGCTGCCCTGCCTGCGGCGGGCGAGCGTGCGCTGGGCGCGGCGCAGCCGCTTCAGCGACTTCCTCAGGCTCTTCGGCGGCTTGACCGCCACGCCGTCGGAGCGGACCAACAGGTCCTT
>JAESGS010000317.1_pt1 | contig 49653 bp, 43 predicted proteins | sample 9269761 | NCBI WGS metagenome assembly JAESGS01 (sample SAMN15741799, study PRJNA653493) | algae metagenome | isolation source: Cyanosarcina radialis HA8281-LM2 and co-occurring heterotrophs from damp... | place: USA: Makauwahi cave, Hawaii | collected 2011-01-06 | reverse complement strand
CCGGCAGCAGACAGTAGATTGAGTTCGAGGAAAGACGGGACGCTCATGGGCCAGGACCACATCCGCTACGACATTCTGGCACAGGACGCATTGCGCAGCGTCATCCGCAAGGTCCTGACGGAGGTTGCCACGACCGGTCACTTGCCGGGAGAGCATCACTTCTTCATCACCTTTCTGACCGGCGCGCCGGGTGTGCGCATCTCGCAGCACCTGAAGGCGAAGTATCCCGAGCAGATGACCATCGTCGTCCAGCACCAGTTCTGGGAACTGAAGGTCACCGAAATCGGCTTCGAAATCGGCCTCTCCTTCTCCGACACGCCCGAACGGCTGGTGATCCCGTTCAACGCCATCCGCGGCTTCTACGACCCGTCGGTCAATTTCGAACTGGAGTTCGACGTGGCGGCCGGCGAGGAGGAAGAACAGGAATCGGCGGAGATCACCGCCTATCCCGTGCCGGAAGAAAATGCCGAGACCTCGGCCAAGGACGACAAGCCCACCGAGCCGAAGAATGGCGGCGGTTCCGTCGTCTCGCTCGATTCCTTCCGCAAGAAGAACTGATCCGAGGAGCCGCGGCTCATGACCGGAGACGTCGTCAATCTGCGCCAGTTCCGCAAGCGCCGCGAGCGCACGGAAAAGGAAAAGCACGCCGAGCAGAACCGCATCTCCTTCGGCCGCACCAAGACCGAGAAATCCCTGACGAAAGCGCTGAACGTCAAGGCGGAGAACCGCCTTGACCAGGGCCGCATCGAACGCCCTGCCGAAAGCGACGTCGACAAGGACTGAGCCCGCAAAAAGCGATTCCGGAGCAAGGACTTGCGGCAGCTTCCGGACTCGAAATGCCAATTCCTTGAATCAGTCTCTAGGGCCGGGCGATGATCCGTAAGCATTCCGCAACGCTCCACGGCCACCGCACCAGCTTCTCGCTCGAAGACGCCTTCTGGCAGGAACTGAAGACGATCGCCGAAACGCGGGCGATGCCGCTTGCCCAGCTGATCGCAGAAATCGACGACCAGCGCACGCCCGACAGCAACCTCTCTTCGGCGCTGCGCGTCCACGTGCTCGAATGGCTGAAATCGAACGTGCCTGCCCTCTCTACCGAGCCGCGCTGATCCCGCCACAGCACCGGACCACGGGCCAGAGTCCGCCTCATCAGATCCCACGCGACTGTGTGACGCCTGCAACAGCAGGGGCCATTTCGTCAGCCAAGGATTGCGTTGGCGGTGGAAATTGGTTGTTTTCGGAATCGCTTATATAAAGATGGCCATGTTGGAGGCGGCGGCTTCTGCCGTCGATACGCACAACTCTTATGAGTAAGCAGGACCGGACGGAAAACGCGCGCATCGTTTCCCAGGGACTGCGCAAGCGGGAGGCGTTTCATGAGTATCTCTACGCGACTGGGCCTTGCGGCCTGCCTGAGCCTGGTTCCCTTTCTGCCTGTTCATGCCGCCGATATCACGCCGCTGATGGCGCCCGCGGCCCCCGTGGAAGAAACCGAGAGCGGCTGGCAATTCACCTTCGCGCCCTATTTCTGGATGGCGGGTCTCTCCGGCGACACAGCGCAATTCGGGCTCCCGACCGTTCACATCGATTCCAGCTTCAGCGACATCTGGAGCAATCTCGACTTCGCCGCCATGGCAACCCTGGAGGCGCGAAAGGACCGGTTCAGCATCTTTGGCGACTTGATCTATACGAAGCTCTCCGGCGACGGCAAAGCGCGTGGCATCTTCACCGATACCGTCGATGTGGAATCGGAGACCTTCGCCGGCCTCATCGGCGTCGGTTACACGGTCTTTGAGGATCAGAACTCGCATCTCGACGTGGTCGGCGGCGCCAGGATCTGGTCGGTCAACACCACCATATCCTTCCAGGGCGGCCCGCTCGACGGTATCAGCCGCGATGACCGCAAGACCTGGGTCGACGGCATGGTGGGCGTGCGCGGCAACTACTTCTTCACCCCGGAAATCTACCTGACCGGCTGGGGCCTGGTCGGTGGCGGCGGCGCCGACATCGACTGGGACGTCGGCCTTGGCCTCGGCTACCGTTTCAACGACACGATCTCGGCGATTGCCGGTTATCGAGCGCTGGGCGTCAACTACGACAATGACGGCTTCATCTTCGACGTGGTCCAGCAAGGTCCAATCCTCGGACTGTCCATCCGCTTCTGAAGGCAACGCGCGCCTGGACACCGGCAAGCCATCACGCCGCCAGCCCAACGGCCGGAGGCAAGACGCGTCCGTCGTTATCGCACCAGCCGGATCGCACCTGGATTGTTGATGGTGGTGTTGGCTAGCACCGCCTTGCAATCCAGCTTGAAGCTGCTGTTGCCGATCATGGTGATCTCCTGGGCGACGATGCGCACGCATTCACCGCCGGTCGATCCGTTGCCGGCATACTGGATCTCGCGCGACGCCGGCATGTAGATGATGCCGGCGAGCGACGAGGCGCTGTTGCCGTTGATGGTGGCGGTGGCCGTGTTGTTGCGCCCGGCGACGATCGAGAAGCCGGCCCAGTCGCCGGTCGTCGGCGCGCTGACCTGGAAGGTCGCCCCACCGTGAATGTCGAGCTGGGCGCCGTTCAGGAGGAAGAAGGTGACCCCTTCGGCGCTCAGCACCGACTGGCTGGTGAACTTCAGGCTACCGCCGTCGATGATGTAGTTGCCGGGCCTAAGAAGGACCCTGCCCTTGATCTCAAGCGCGCCATAGGTGCCGGGCTTCAACTCGACGCGGTAGGTGTCGGGCGCGTTGTTCGGCGTCTTGCCGGTGCCGTTGCAGTCGCCGTTGCCGCCACCGCCGCCGACGAAGTTCTGCCCGCAGCCGGCAAGGCTCACCCAGCCTGTCGCGGTCGGCATCTTTTTCGACCGGAAGGGGTCGGCAATCGGTGTCACCTCCTCTACCGCCTTGCCACAGGCAAGCTGGAGATTGGCGAGCGTCGCCGACACCTTGCCGGCGGCGTAGAGACACTCCGCCTTGAGCGTGGCCGAGCCACTGAGATAGATCGACTGCGCGTCTGTCGAGTTCGACGTGATCGTACAGCCGGACGTGTCGACGCTCGCCCCGCCGCTGACCTCGAAGGCCCGGCTCGCCGTCGGGTGCAGCGCCAGAATGCAGGCCTCTCTCCCGGGCATGCGCGCGGCAACACTTTCCCGGTCGATCGTATAGGGCTGCAGCCCGAAGAAGAGCGGATTGTATTTCAGCGCGTAGGCCGCGGTCGCCGTGCTCTCTACGCCGGCAGCGCCAAAGGCGATCTGCACCGGCGCGGCCGCCACCGCCACGCCGCTCTCCGGGCCAATCTGATCGACGATCTCCGGCTGGCCGAAGTTCGCAAAGAAGACGTTGTTGGCGAGATCCCTGGCACTGGCCTCGGTCTCGCCCTCGCCGTAGGATTTGACCGCCGAAAAGGCAGAGGCATCGAGCGCCGTCTGCATCTTGGCGGCCTCGAGATTGATCCGTGTCAGGTTGATGGCGATCGACGCGGCACTCAACAACGGCACCGCGATCAGCGCGGTCAGAACGGTAAAGTTGCCGCGCTCGTCCGCAAAGATACGGGCGGCTCTCTTCCTCAAATTGTAGCGCATCTCTGATCATTGCCCCCTCAGCAGACGGCGACGCGCCGCTCGGGTCAATCCGGAGCGATCGACGTCATTCCTTCCCATGCGCCGATCAAAGACGCGGCCCGCAAGCCGCACCCCCTGCCCCATCCAACGCAAATTGCTAATTTAGCAATCAATAGTGGAGGATGTGCTTCAGAATTCGTTAAAACTGTGCCGATGCCGTTCGCGCGCCACGATCCGCCGGCAACCAAGAGAATACCGGCCCGATAAAGGTATGTTCGAAATCTGAAGCCAGAGCCTGTCGCGCAAAAGCGCGCAGCGGTTTTGGGATAACGACATGCGAAAAATCAAAAGCGCAGAGAGCGAAGCTGAAAGATCGCGACGCGCTTCAGGGGGCCCAAGCCAAGGATGGGATCATGGCCGGACGCGCGAATGGCAGCGCATCTCCGACCCCGAAAGCCAGAAGCGTCGTGCTCCGGCATAGTCGTTGGCTACTGTACCGTAACGTCGGGCAGGACGTCGAAGTTGAGCCTCTGTCCGGGAGGGGTACCGGTGGCACCGTCCGGCACGGTCTGGGTCGGTCCCGTCTGCGGGATCGGCTGGCCCTGGCCGGCGCTGCGCGCTGCCTCTGCCGCCCGGCGCGCGGCTTCCGCCTGTCGCTCCGCTTCGGCCTTGCGTTCGGCCTCTGCTCGCGCATCTGCTTCCGCCTTGAGGCGGGCGGCCTCGGCAGCGCCGGCTGCGCGCCGGCGTTCCTCGGCAACGGCGCGTTTGCGCTCCAGTTCCCTTGCCTCCGCCCGCGCCTTGTAAAGCGCGAGTTCGCGGCGCAGACGCTGCTTCTCAAGCACGTTCGCCTGCAGGATCTCGACCCGCCGGCGCTCGCGCTCGAAGGCGCGCAGCGACAGGAAGTTCGCGAGATCGGCGACGTTGAGATCGACACCCGGCGCTTCCAGCAGGCCGGCATAGCCGACGCGCACGCGCGGCTCGGCGCCCGCAAGCGCCTCGTCGCCCGGCCGGAAGGTCAGGTCGATGCCGGCGTCGATACGCCCCGCCGCAAGGTCCAGCGAAGCCTCGCCGGTCATCGCTGCATTGCCATCGCCGGCCGTGACGTTCTGCGCCCGCAGCACCCCGCCGGCGATGCTGAAGGGAGCCTTGACGACACCGACCAGCGATTGGCCTGAGAAGATCGTCGCCTCCGCCGCGCTTCTGATCGCGTCCGCTGAGATCTGCGTCTTCAGCGCATCGGCTGCCGCGATCAGCTGCGGCAGAGCTGCGCTGTTGATGCCGGCGAGCGTCATGCCGTTGAAGGTTGCGGTACCCGAACCGCTTGCCGAATGCGCCATCGCTTCGGGCGTCGCACCCGATGCCTCAAGTGCTACCGAAAGATCGAATGTCCCGGTCGCGACCGGCGTGCCCGCGTGAGCCCAGCCCGCCTGGGCAAGGTCGCCGCCCTTGACGTCCAGGCGCGAGCGCAGGAAGCCCGAGCCGTTGGCATTGCCGATCTGCACCCGTCCGGCGAGCTTGCCGCCCAGCCAGTCGCCGGCCGCATCGGTCAGCGCGACCTCGTCGCCCTTCCATGCCATCTTGCCGGCAAAGCTCGTGACCGCGCCATAGACGCCCGGCCAGAATTTCTGCGCCTGCACGTCCAGCGCCACGTTGAGCCCGGTCCAGGCAGGCTGCGCCAGAGCGCCCTTCGAGAAGGCCCCGTTCGTATCCTCGATCGGTCCGAGGACGCCCTCGCCGAGCCAGGCGAGATCGAGCGTGTCGAGCGTCAGCTGTCCGCTGGCCGCCCCCGGCGTCTTGCGGTCAATCGTCAGATTGCCGGTAAAGCCGTTGTGGTCGGCCTTGCCCTCGACGGTGGTCAGCGCGATTGTTTCGGGCGTCGTCGCGATATCGGCAGAGACGGTCAGCGGCAGACCGCTGCCCATCTGTGGCAAGGCCACGCCCTGGAGCAAAAGATAGGGCTCCAGGTCCTGGGTCTGCAGCGTCACCTTCGCCTGACCCTCGAGGAAATGATCGCGGGAAAGATCGACGCTGCCCTTGGCGGCGAGCGACGTCTTCTCGGTGGTAAAGGTCACCGTGCCGTTCGCCGTCGGTCCGTCGGTGCTTTGCAGCTTGACGGAGAGAATGCCGTTGGCATCCGCATCGAAGGGCAAGGGATCGAAACCCGTCTGGCCGAGCAGCAGCCGCGTCTCGGGATTTTCGAGCGTCGCTTCCAAAAGCATGGCCTTGCCGGTCAGCGCCTGCGCCATGTCGGGCGCCTGGTAGCTGGCAGCGATCTTGGTGCCGTTGGCGGTTCCGAAGATGCCGAAGGTCGCGGGCGCATTGCCTTCCTTGTTGCCGGCCGTCAGCGTCACGTCGAAGGCCGTGTCGCTGTAATAGGGGCCGGCCTTGATCAGCTGCCGGAGCGCTGGATGATTGACCGCGTGGCGGCCGATCATTTCCAGGAACGGCGTCAGGTTCTTGGCGGCAAGCTTCATCTTGGCCGAGACGACGGGCTTTTCGAGGTCGCCGCTGGCCCTTCCGGAAAAGGCGAGCTGCGCGCCGGCGAGCGAGCCGATCGCCACGCGTTCGGCCTGGAGCTGGCCGTTCTTCAGCGTCAGCACCGCCTGCACGTCCTGCGCTTGCTCCCCGAAGGCGGAAAACTCGTCAGCCGAAAGATCGGCGGCAATCGCGTGCTGCAGCAAGGTGTCGGTGGAAGCGTCACCCGCCACCAGCCCGGTCAGCGCCTGCAAGGCTTCGAAGTCGATGCGGTTACCCTTCAGCTGCAGCGAGAGGTTCGGCTGCTGGTCGGCGAAGGACTGACGCTCGAGCCGCCCCTTGAGGCTCGCCTCGTCGGCCGCCACTTCGAGGTTCTCGAACTGCTGCAAGGTATCGGTGAGGTTCACCTTGGCGGAAAAGCCGGCGGTCCTCAGCTTGCGGATCGCCGGATCGACCGAGCCCGCCAGCCAGTTGGCAAGGCCGGAAGGCTGGTTGGAGGCCAGCAGAAGATCGCCGCGGAAGGTGCGCTGTCCCTTGAGGTTCAGCCGCCCCTTGGCTTCGAGCTGCGTGCGCCCCGGCAGCAGCGCCACGACATTATCGATCACCCAGCCGGCGCCATCGGGCTGTACGTCGATGCGCACGTCGCGCACCGTCGTATCGCCGACGACGATCGCCGGCAGCTTCAGGCTGGCGCGGCCGGGCACCTGCGGGATGGGAATTTCGGCGGCGATCGCCAGCATGGCTTCGAGCCGCTGGCGCATCGAGATCGCCGGATCGCGGCCGGTCTTGTTGTTGCGGCTCGGGCCGATGCGGCTGACGTCGATCTGCTGGCCGTCGGCGATCAGCAGGAACTTCTGGTCCTTGCCGGTGTCGAGCGTTGCCTCGCCGGTGACCACATAGGGATCGTCCGACGGGCCGATTTCGAAGCGATATTCCGGGACGCGGATACTCTCGTTGGTCAGCTGGAAGTTGCCGTTGATGCGCAGCGGCGCCCGCCCATCCGCATCCTTGGTCTCGGCCTGCGGACGGTTCTCCGTCAGCGTGAAGCGGCCGCTATAGACCGGCCTGAAATCGACGATGCGCAGCGAACCGTCGGTTTCAACGCCGAAGGGACGCTTGTCGGGCGTTACCCGGGCCTTCAAGCTGAGCGTACCCGTCTCGTCCACCTCGTTGCTGGTGAAGGAAAAGCTGCCGGCTTCGCCATCGAGCGCGGCGCGCCCCTCGACCTTCCAGGGCCCGGCGAGCGTGCGGGCCGAAATGTCTGCGGCAAGTCCGCTCACGCGGCGGGTGCGGCCGGTCTGCTCGTCGACGAATTCGATCTGGCCATTAGTGATCTCGACATTTTCGAGCACGACGGTCTTGGCCGGGATCGAGGCCCGGCGGCCCCTCGCCCAGTCGAGCGTACCGTCGGGCAACAGGCGCACCTTGGCCCGGGGACGATCGAGCTTCATGTCGAAGATCAAGGCCTCGCCGCTCAGGAACGGCGCAAGCTCGGCGCTCATCGAGAACTGCGCCACCTGGATCAGCGGCTCGCCATCCTCGGCGGCGCCGACGCGCACGTCGTTGAGCGTCACTGTTGGGAATGGGATCAGCCGCGCATCGACGCTGCCATGCACGACGACGGGCTTGCCCATGATGCGGCTTGCCTCGCGCTCGAACTCCTTGCGGAAACCCGTCCAGTCGATGAACCATGGGGCGATCAACGCCGCAAAGAGCGCAACGACCACAAGTCCACCGACGGCAAGCAGAATTCGCGAAAGCACCGTGCCTATATTCCCATTCCGTTCAGCGGCGCATGCCCGCGCCGCACATCGATTGCAGCGCCAGGATCCGGCGCCCGCCTACAGTGCCATGTCCGGCACCGTAGCATCTTGATTTGCCGCATAATTCGCCGGGCGTCCATGCCGACATAGGAACTATGCAGTATCACACTTTGGCCCCGGCGCATCGCCCCAAAAAAGCGCTACGCCCGACGGTGACTTTCCTTCTCCGCCTCAGGCGAAAATCTTGCCGGGATTGAAGATGTCGTCCGGATCGAGCGAGCGCTTGACCTGCCGCATCAGGTCGAGCGCATCGCCGAGTTCCGCCTGAAGAAACGGCATCTTGCCCTGGCCGATGCCGTGCTCGCCAGTGCAGGTGCCGTCCATGGCCAGCGCCCGAGCGTTCAGGCGCTCGACGAAGGCCTCGGCCCGCGCCACATCGGCCGCATCCTTGTCGTCAAACAGCAGCCCGACGTGGAAGTTCCCGTCGCCGGCATGGCCGACGATCGGCGCCGTCAGCCCGTGGGCGGCGCTATCTTCCTGCGTTGCCGCCACGCATTCCGCCAGCCGCGAGATCGGCACGCAGACATCGGTCGACAGGATCGCCGCGCCCGGGATCAGGTTTTTTTGCGCCCAATAGGCATTGTGCCTGGCCTTCCAGAGCCGCGCCCGCTCCTCCGGATTGGTGGTCCACAGGAAGTCGCTGGCCCCGAACTCCGAAGCGATGTCGCCAAACTGGCGCGCCTGCAATTCGACGCTCTCCGGGCTGCCGTGGAATTCGACGAAGAGTGTCGGCGTCTCCTGATAGGAAAGGCCGGAATAGCCGTTGCAGGCCTTCATCTGCAACGCATCGAGCAGTTCGATGCGCGCCACCGGAATGCCCGACTGGATGGTGAGGATCACCGCATTGCAGGCGTCTTCGATCGTAGGGAACGGGCAGACGCCGCCGGAAATGACCTCCGGAATGCCCTGCAGCCGAAGGGTGATCGAGGTGATGATGCCGAGCGTACCTTCGGCGCCGACGAAAAGCCGCGTCAGGTCGTAGCCGGCAGAAGACTTGCGCGCCCGATGCGCCGTGCGGATCTCGCGCCCGTCAGCGGTCACCACCGTCAGCGCCAGCACATTGTCTTTCATCGTGCCGTAGCGCACCGCATTGGTGCCCGACGCCCGCGTCGAGGCCATGCCGCCGATCGAGGCGTTGGCGCCGGGATCGATCGGGAAGAACAGGCCGGTGTCGCGCAGGTAGGTATTGAGCTCCTCGCGGGTGATGCCCGGCTCGACCCGGCAGTCGAGGTCCTCGGCATTGACCTCGAGCACCTTGTTCATGCGCGAGAGATCGACCGAGATGCCGCCATGGGGCGCGTTGATATGCCCTTCGAGCGAGGAGCCGGTGCCGAACGGGATCAGCGGCACCTTGTGTCGCGCGGCGATCTGGACGATCTCGCGCACGTCCCCGGCGCTTTCGGCAAATATCACGCCGTCGGGAAGCTGTGCCGGAATATAGGTGGTGGTGTGGGCATGCTGGGCGCGGATCGCCTCGCCCGTCTGGAACCGGTCGCCGAAGCAGGCGGAAAGGTCCGCCTTCGCCGCCGCAATCCCCGCCTCGTTTCTCGCGCCAGCCCTGATCGCCTTCAATGCCACGGAAACCGCCCTTCCTCTTGCATTCGCCACGCTGCCTTTTCGATGTTCGGGAAGCGCAGTCATTTCAAGGCGCTACTGTGCAAATCGGAATCACTTTGTCCAGACGCTCGCGCACTTCCCGGTCACAGTAGCGCAGGAAAACGCCTGACGTGAGACCGGAGTGTCACAAGACTGTTCTACAGCGTTGAAAACACCAAAGCTGAAAAACCGACACGACATGTCCCCGTTTGCCGAAATGTCATCTCAACACCGCGCCGCGCGGTGATCCGTTCGGGAAGTCCTTGCGTATAAAGGCCGAGCGGAAGGACGTGTGACGTGCTTGGAGAGATCGGCAGAAAGCGACTGATGATGCGGTTGCCGCACTTGAGGGGCAGCATCGCGTCGGCATCGTCAGATTGCATGATTGAGCTGTTCTGCAGTTATGAACTCGCGGTCAACATGCGGGACGCACTCGTGTTGGGCGCCGGCCGCCCGGATCTCGCTGACGAGTACCGGCAGATCTGCCTCGAACTCGAAGAAGAGGTGGAGGTCGTACTCTGCGCGACGGCGCTGGCCGTGCGGCGTGACGGTACATAGGGCGGGCGAGCCGGTAGACAGAGGGCCTTGCAGGCGGGCAAGCCGCGTCGGACCACATTTGCTGCTGGCGAAAGAAACGCCTCAGACCGACCGAACTCCGGTACTGCTACGTATGAGAGCGAAACGGCGGAAAACACCTGCCGTTTGCCAGGCCTTGAGCTATGATATCGGCGTGAAGGAAGGAGACGCAAATGCCGGGTCTGCTCGCTTTGCTCACCGCGTCGATCTTTTTCGGCGCCGCCATCTACATCAACTGGGCCGAACAGCCCGCAAGGCTCCACCTCGACGATCGCGCGGCACTGGCACAGTGGGTTCCGTCCTATCGCCGCGGCTTCGAGATGCAGGCGACGCTCGCCGTCGTCTCAGGCCTCCTCGGCGCCAGCGCCTGGGGACAGACCGGCCATGTGCTTTGGGGTTTCGGGGCCGCGATCATCATCTTGAACTGGCCCTACACGCTGCTCTTCGTCATGCCCGTCAACCGGCAACTGGAGGCAATCCGCCCGGAAGACGCCGGCGAGGAGAGCCGTGAGCTCCTCAAGCTCTGGGGAAGGCTGCACGCCGGGCGAAGCGCGCTCGGCGGGCTGGCGGCAGCGATTTATCTCATTGCCGCCGCCCTCGAAACATAGAAGGGACGGCCCCTCCGCCTAGCGCGCCTCCATGGCCGCCGCCGCGTCCATTTCCTCGTGCAGCTTGCGCTCCTCGTCCGCATGCGGCTTGGTGAAGCGCGCGATCACCAGATAGGCGACCGGCGTCAGGTAGAGCGTGACGATCACCGCAAGACCAAGACCGCCGACCAGCACCCAGCCAAGCGCGATGCGCGCCTCGGCACCCGCACCGCTTGCCAGCACCAGCGGCACCGCGCCGACGATGGTGGCGATCATCGTCATCATCACGGGGCGCAAGCGGATGTTGGCGGCATTCTCGATCGCCGAGCGCACGTCCTGGCCGCGATCGCGCAGCTGGTTGGCGAATTCGACGATCAGGATGCCGTTCTTCGCCATGATGCCGACGAGCATCACGAGGCCGATCTGGCTGTAGATGTTCAGCGTGTTGCCGGTCATGATCATCGCAAAGACCGCGCAGGCAAGCCCCAACGGCACCGTCGACATGATGATCAGGCCGCTGACGAAGCTTTCGAACTGGGCCGCCAGCACCAGGAAGATGATGACGAGCGCAAAGCCGAAGGTGACGAACAGGCCGTTGGCATTTTCGTTAAGCGTTGCGGCTTCGGCAAGCGGCATGATGCGCGAGCCCGGCGGCAGCAGCGGCTCGGCCATCTGCTCGACCATGGTCAGCGCTTCGCCGAGCGCCAGGTCAGACTTGAGGCCGGCCGAAAGCGACACGGCGCGAAGCTGCGATTCCCGTGAGAGCTGCGGCGCCACCGCCATCTCCTCCACACTGGCGATCGTCGACATCGGCACGATCTTTCCGTCGCCGGCCTTGAGGAAAATGTTCTGCAGGTCGGTCGGGTCGTTGACCGGGTTGGTCGAGGACAGAAGCTTCACCGGATAGGATTCGCCGTCAACATAGACGTCGACGACGCTGTTGCCGTCGAGCATGGCCTGCAGCGCCCAGGCAAGGCCGCCGATATCGACGCCCATGTCGGAGGCGCGCTCGCGGTCGATCGTGATCGAAAGCTGCGCCTGGTTGGCCTCGTAGTTGAGGCGGACGTTTTCGAAGCGGCCGGTGTCTTCCATCTGGCGCACCAGCTTTGCCGCGGCATCACCGAGCTTGTTGTAGTCGTTGCCGACCAGCGCCACCTGCAGGCCGCTGCCGGCGCCGCGAATGCCGAGACTGTTCGGCTGCATGGCAAAGACGCGAACCGAGGGGATGCGCCCCGTCACCTTGTTGATGTCGGTGACGATCTCCTGCTGGGTGCGGTCACGCTTGTCCCAGGGAGCGAGCGTCAGCACCATGAAGCCGCTGTTGACCGAACCGCCCTGCCCGGAGATCGAGAAGATGTTGTCGATCTCGCCGGATTTCACCAGCGGCTGCAGGCCGTCCTCGATGCGGCGCATCTGCGCCTGGGCGTATTCGAGCGAAACGCCCTGCGGCGCGTTGATGCGCATCATGATCTGCGAACGGTCTTCCGTCGGCGTCAGTTCCGATTTCAACGTCAGGAAGCCGACTGCCCCCATGGCCGTGAAGAAGCCCGCGATGACGAAGACGATCAGCGGTGCGTTGAGGCAGGCGCGCAGCGTCACCCGATAAAAGCCGGCCGCCCGCGCGCCGAACCGCGCCATCGGCCCCGGCACCGTATGCGTATCCTTCGTCAGCATGCGCGAGGCAAGCATCGGGCAGAGCGTCAGCGACACGAAGGACGAAAGCAGGATCGCGAAGGCGAGCACGAAGCCGAACTCGCGGAAGAGACCGCCGGTCTGGCCCGGAAGGAACGAGAGCGGCACGAAGACGGCGGCAAGCGTCGCGGTCGTCGCCAGCACCGCGAAGAACACTTCGAGCGTGCCGTGAACGGCGGCCGCGCGTGGACCCAGCCCCTCGGCGCGTCGGCGCACGATGTTTTCCAAGACCACGATCGCGTCGTCGACGACGAGCCCGGTCGCAAGCACGATCGCCAGCAGCGTCAGGATGTTGATCGAAAAGCCCGCCATGTAGATCGCCGCCACCGTGCCGATCAGTGCGATCGGCATCGAGATCGTCGGGATCAGCGTCGCCCGCCAGTCGAGCAGGAACATGTAGATGACGAGCGTCACGATGAAGACGGCGACGATCAGCGCGATCTCCACCTCGTGGATGGCGCCGTTGATGAAGACGGCGTCGTCGCTGGTAATGCGGAGCTGCGTGCCCTCGGGCAGGATCTGCGTCTGGATCGTCTCGACGACCTTGCGCACGCCCTCGGAGATATCGACGGTGTTGGACTGCGCCTGGCGCACGATGCCAAGGCCGATGCCCTGGCGACCGTTGGAGCGCAGCGCCGTCGTGCCGGTATCAGGGCCGAGCGTCACGGTCGCAACGTCGCGCAGGCGCACATTGTTGACGAGGATCAGGTTTTCGAATTGCTCCGGCGTCTGCAGGTCGGCCGTGGCGCGCACCGAGATGTCCTGGCTGGCGCTCGTCAGTTTGCCGGCGGGAACGTCATAGGAGGCGTTGGCGAGCGCGGTCCTGAGGTTAGCGACCGTCACCCCGCGCCCAGCGAGCTTCGCCTGGTCGAGGTCGATGCGGAAGATCTTCTCCTGGTCGCCATAGACGGCGACGTCGGCCACGCCTTCGACGGCGGCCAGTCGGTCGCTGATCTCGTTTTCGACGAGCAGCGTCATGTCTTCCATCGACATGGTGTCGGAGGTGAGCGCCAGCCGCATGATCGGCTGGCTGTCGGCGTCGGCCTTGACGATGCTCGGCTCGTCGACATTGTCGGGCAGCTGGTTGCGCACCCGGCCGAGTGCGTCGCGGATGTCGTTGGAGGCCTGGCCGATATCGGTCGTGTCGGAGAACTGCAGCGTCACGCGGCTGCGGCCGAAGGACGAGGTCGAGGAAATGTCGCGAATGCCCTGCACGCGCGAAACGGCCCCTTCGACCACCGACGTCACCTCGCGGTCCATCGTCTCGGGTGCTGCGCCGTCGAGCGTCGTCGTCACCGAAATGACCGGCTGGTCGACCTGCGGCAGCTCGCGGATCTCGATGCCGTTCCAGGCCGCAAGGCCGGCAACGACGATCAGCGTGTTGACCACCAGCGCGAAGATCGGCCGGCGGATGAAGAGTGCGGTAAAGCCGGTCTTGCCGCGCTCGCGGGCCGACATCTGGCCGCCGGCGCCGCCGTGACCTGCGCCATGGCCGCTAGCCTGACTGTCGCCGCCGCTCACTTGGTTTCCTCCGCAACCTTCTGCGGTTCCTGCTTGTTCTCGCGGCCGGCGATGCGCACGGCGCCGCCGTCGCGCAGGCGCTGTACGCCTTCGGTGACGATCTCGTCGCCTTCCGACAGTACGGCATCAACCAGCACCTTGTCCGGATTGCGCTGAATGATCTTCACCGGCACCTTCTCGCTCTTATCGCCGGCAACGCGCCAAATGTAGGAGCCTTCCGAGCTCCACTGGATCGCCAGCGGATCGACCGTCGGATAGGTGTCGCCGTCAAAGGCCACGGTGACCGAGAAGGACATGCCCGCCCTCAGCTTGTCCTCTGGGTTTTCAAGCCGTGCGCGCACGCGCAGCGTCCGGCTCGCCTGATCGAGGCGGTTGTCGATCGCATGGATCGCACCGTCGAGCTGGTTGCCCGGCTGGGCGATGGCGAAGGCCGTGACCGGCTGGCCGACGAAGATCTTGTTGGCGAAGCGCTCGGGCACCCAGAAGTCGACGAGGATTTCCGAGCGGTCGTCGACGACGGCAATCGGCGTCGTGGTCGTGACATAATCACCGACATTGACGGTGATGATGCCGACGACGCCCTTCGAGGGCGCCACGATATCGCGGCGTTTGAGATCGAGCTCTGCGGTCTTCAGCGCCAGTTCGGCGGTCTGCATGGCGATTTCGGCGTCGCGCACGTCCACCGCCGTCACCGCGCGGGCGGTGCTGAGGTTGCGGTAGCGCTCGACCTTTTCGCGCGCGCTGTCACGTGTCAGCCGCGCCTGGTCGGCGGCAATCTTCTGGTCGTCGCTGTCGAGCTTGGCAATGACCTGGCCCTGGGACACCTTTTCGCCTGAGCGCACGAGGATTTCGGTGAGGTTGCCCGTTGCCGTCGGCGTCACGGTGACGGAATGGATCGCCTCACCGTTGCCGATCGCATTCAGCCGGTCGTTGACAACAGACGCGCCCGAAGGCCGAACCATGACGAGGATGGCGTTGTTGCCGCCCTGCCCGCGGCCATTGCCGCGTTCGCCGCCCTCGCCACCACCGGCGCCGGGCTTGGACAAGGCATCAATCAGCGGATGCGAAACACCGATCGCCGCCAGCGTTTCACCGGCACCAGGCACAAAACGCACCCAGACGGCTGCGCCCACGAGAAGCACAGCGGCGCTCACCGCAAGCTGTTTCCAAACCCGCATTCAAGTCTCCGAATAAAGCAAAAAACACGCCCCAGCGCGGCGCGGCCGGCGGTTCGTTCCGATTGCGCGGAGTATCCCTGTTCGCGCGTGTCGGGGCAATGACAGAATACCATCATTACGCAATTGTAATAAAAGCGAATTTGTTGGCGGGATGATGACGCACGGGTGCTTCGTTCGACGCTTCGCAGCTTTGTCCAGAAGTTCACTAGACAATTGCCATTTACAGCCGCCGACACTGCGCTATCTTGCAACCGCCGGCAGCGTGTTTCGGCCGGCTTTGCGCCTGTCTTCAGGCCTCTTGGGGGAGAGAAGTCGATGTGCGATGCCTGTGTCATGGAAACGGTGAAAGAGCGCATGCTCTCGCGCCGCAGCTTCTTCAAAGCCGCCGCGGTCGGAACCGCGGGCCTTGCCGCCGCAAGCGTGGGCGCGGCCCCGCCGGCGCTGGCGCAAGGGCATTCAAGCGTCACCGACCTGACCCACGAGTTGCACGAGGATTTCCCGACCTTCTTCGGCCAGCAGCAGTTCTTCCGCGAGGAGAAGTTCAACTACGCCAAAGACAAGTTCAACATGTTCGAGCTCCGGGTGAACGAGCACACCGGCACCCATGTCGATGCGCCCCTGCACTTCTCCGCCGATGGTCTCTCGGTCGCCGAACTGCCCGTCGACAAGCTGGTGGTGCCGCTGGTGATCGTCGATATCAGAAAGAAGGCTGAGGCCGATGCCGATGCGCAGGTGACGCCCGACGACCTCAAGGCCTGGGTCGCCGCCAATGGCGAGATCCCGGAAAACGCCTGCGTCGCCATGCTGTCGGGCTGGGGCGCGCATCTGGGCACCGAGAAATTCCGCAATGTCGATGGTGCCGGCAAGCTGCACTTCCCCGGCTTTCACGTCGAGGCGGCGAAATATCTCATCGAAGAAAGCAAGGCGGCCGGCATCGCCGTCGATACGCTCTCGCTCGACCACGGCCCCTCGCCCGATTTCGCCACACATTACGCCTGGCTGCCGGAGGGTCGCTGGGGCCTGGAGGCAGCGGCCAATCTCGACAAGCTGCCGGTCAAGGGCGCAACGCTCGTTCTCGGCGCGCCGAAGCACCGCGGCGGCACCGGCGGCCCGGCCCGCGTCTTCGCGCTGGCCTAGGTCACCGACCTATAGAGCACAACCAGGTTTTGGCTGAAGCGAGCTTGACGAGAGCAAGGTCGTTGTCGCGTCAACGGCAACCCCATGTTCCCGATCGTCGACCAGTTCCGCACCGGCTGCGTCGCCATCATGGTCCGCCAACACTACGCCGATCGCGGAAAGGTCAACGGCTACGGCTGACGCGCCAAAGCACCCTACTCTCCAACGACTTCACTGATCTGCACGATGGGCGCGATGTCCGTATAGTTGGCGACGTCCGCGGCGATCTCGGCGCGGTGAGGACCTAACGCTTCCTGGAATGTCTTGAGGCTCGGCGCGTAGACGTGGCACGCCGCGACGAACTGCGGCGCGCTTCCAGGCTCGCGACCCGCAAGGCCCTTATCGATCTCATAGCGCAGGCAGGCATCGCCGAGCCGTTCCTGGATCAGTGGCATGTGGCGGGTGCGGTAGTAGTCGTGATCGAACTTCGAGCCGCCATCGGCCGGATAGTAGACGCTCATCTTGATCATGGTCGGGCTCCTGCCTGAACGCCGCTCCGAGCGTCCGAAACCTCTTCTAGGTCACCGACCAATAGAGCACAATCAGGTTTTGGCTGAAGCACGTTTGACGCGAGCAAGGTATTCGCTGTGGGAGGAAGGTGCTGAAGGGCGGGCATCGTTTCTGGACGGCAACGATGCTGCGGGGTTGGTCGAGTGCGGCAAAGGAAGGCGCTTGTTTGCCGGCAAAAGCCTTCGGGAGTATCTTGGGCCGCGGTACGGGCGATGACGGGGAGTTCGTCATGGTGCCACATGCGTTATGCCTGACATTCGCACTCGCCTCCGCGGCATCGCTTCTTGCCGGCTGTGGAACCGTGACTGTTCAGGCGAACGATACGACCGGCCCTACCACGAAACTCGAAATCACCGGCATTTTGGACGACCACGGCAACCCCGACCCGGTCTTCAACGACGGCAATTGCTGCTCTCGCCGCCGAAGCGCGCCCGATCTGGCACCGCTCACCATCGCGGCTTCAGCCGAGGATCCTGAGAGCGGCGTGCGCGACATCGCTGTCTGGATCTGGGCGATCAAGCTCTGCCGCTATGACGATAGCACCGGCGACTACCAGATCACGCAATCGACCGTTGCCGCTGCGGGCACGGCCTCAGGCACGCTTCCGCCCGGCAGTTCCGCGCCGCTCAGCCGCAGCTCGACCGCAACCGTTCGAATGGCCGATACGCCCTATGGGGCTTGCAATCCCAAGACGGTCACAGACGCCAACGGCCAGGCTAGAGTCGTCGCCGCACGGCCGACTGCCTTCTGCGGTCGAAGGGTCTTCATCGTTAGCCAGAACGGCAACGCCACTCAGGGATCGAGCAAGGGCGTGCTGTTCACGACGGGGCCATTCGGCTCCAACAATCAGCCCTGTTCGCAGATCCCCAACTGACCACATCGTCAACGGTTGCCAAAAACGTGAGGGTGGCAATTGCCGCAACCTTGGCTATCGTCGCACATCAACCGATCGAGCCGGCGCGCAGCCGCCGGGAGCAACAGCGAAGGAGCCCTATGAGCACCGTATCCCCGCCTCCGAACCCGGAAGCCGATCCGCGCGTCAAAGCCGTGTTCGACGACATCCGCGCCACCCGCAAATCCGATTTCATCAACAATATGTGGCTGTGGCTCGCCTTCGATCCGGAGCTCCTGGAACAGACCTGGCGCGACGTGAAGGCGGTGATGGCAACGCCCTCGGCGCTCGATCCGCTGGTCAAGGAAATGCTCTATATCGCCGTCTCCGTCACCAATGGCTGCGGCTACTGCGCCCATTCCCATACGGCGGCGGCAAGGGCGAAAGGCATGACCGACGCCGAGCATGCGGACCTGCTTCGAGTGATCTCGCTTGCCGCCCGCACCAACCAGTTGGCGACTGCAATGCAGGTGCCTGTGGATGCCGCCTTCGACAAGACAAAAGAATAGACCGCGCGATCAAGAATAAGCGGTCTCGAAATCGCCTGTCTTTCCACAGGCTTGGTGCGGCTGGCGCAGAAAACGGAATAAAAGAAGAACATCCTTTCTGGCCTTTCCCCACCGAATCACTACATTGAGCCGCATGATGAGTGGTTTCGACGATATTCCCTTCTTCGACGAGGAGCCGGCGCCGCGCAAGCAGCAGCCCGCCCCCGCAGGTATTCCGGCAACGGGCGGCATTGCGGCCCGCGCCATGGCGGCGCGTGATCGCGCCCAGCCGCGCCCGGATTATCTCTCCGGCCTCAACCCGGAACAGTCAGAAGCGGTCGAGACGCTCGACGGGCCCGTGCTCGTTCTTGCCGGTGCCGGCACCGGCAAGACCCGGGTGCTGACGACCCGCATCGCCCATATCCTTTCGACCAACCGCGCCTTTCCCTCGCAGATCCTGGCGGTGACCTTCACCAACAAGGCGGCACGCGAGATGAAGGAGCGCATCGGCGTGCTCGTCGGTCATGCGGTCGAAGGCATGCCCTGGCTCGGCACCTTCCACTCGATCGGCGTCAAGCTGCTACGCCGCCACGCCGAGCTCGTGGGCCTGCGCTCCGATTTCACCATTCTCGACACCGACGACGTGGTGCGGCTGATCAAGCAGCTCATCCAGGCCGAAGGCATCGATGACAAGCGCTGGCCCGCCAAGCAGTTCGCCGGCATGATCGACGGCTGGAAGAACAAGGGCCTCGATCCCGCGCAGATCCCCGAGGGCGACGCCCGCGCCTTTGCCAATGGCAAGGGCCGCGAACTCTATGCCGCTTACCAGAACCGGCTGTTGACGCTGAATGCCTGCGACTTCGGCGACCTGCTGCTGCACCCGATCCGCATCTTCCGCATGCATGCGGACGTGCTGAAGGACTATCACGACAAGTTCCGCTACATCCTCGTCGACGAGTATCAGGACACCAACACCGCGCAGTACATGTGGCTGCGGCTGCTCGCCCAGCGGCCGAAGGGCGTGCCGCAGAACGTCTGCTGTGTGGGCGACGACGACCAGTCGATCTATGGCTGGCGCGGCGCGGAAGTGGACAACATCCTGCGCTTCGAAAAGGATTTTCCGGGCGCCAAGGTGATCAAGCTCGAGCGCAACTACCGCTCGACCGAACACATTCTGGGCGCTGCCGGTCACCTGATCGCCCACAACGAGGGCCGCCTCGGCAAGACGCTCTTTACCGACCGCACCGATCCGGATGATGAGAAGGTGCAGGTGCATGCCGCCTGGGATTCCGAAGAGGAAGCCCGCGCCGTCGGCGAAGAGATCGAGCAGTTGCAGCGCAAGAGCCACAAGCTCAACGACATGGCGATCCTCGTGCGCGCCTCGTTCCAGATGCGCGAGTTCGAAGACCGCTTCGTCACGCTCGGCCTCAACTACCGCGTCATCGGCGGCCCTCGCTTCTACGAGCGCCTCGAAATCCGCGATGCCATGGCCTATTTCCGCCTCGTCTGCCAGCCGGCCGACGACCTCGCTTTCGAGCGCATCGTCAACACGCCGAAGCGCGGACTTGGCGATACCACGGTGCGCACGCTGCACGACTATGCCCGCGCCCGTAATATCCCGATGCTGGCGGCAGCCTCCGAGATCATCGAGACCGACGAGCTGAAGCCGAAGGCGCGCAAGGCGCTGTTCGACGTCGTCACCGACTTCCGCCGCTGGCAGAGCCTGCTTGAAACGACCGTGCACACCGAGCTTGCCGAGCAGATCCTCGACGAGAGCGGCTACACCGCCATGTGGCAGAACGACAAGACGGCGGAAGCCCCCGGACGCCTGGAAAACCTGAAGGAACTCATCCGCTCGATGGAAGCGTTTGAGTCGCTGCGCGGCTTCCTCGAACACGTCGCGCTGGTCATGGATGCCGAGCAGAACGAGAACCTCGACGCCGTCTCGATCATGACGCTGCACTCGGCCAAAGGCCTGGAGTTCGATACCGTTTTCCTGCCTGGCTGGGAGGAAGGCCTGTTCCCGCACCAGCGCGCGCTCGATGAAGGCGGCCGCTCGGGCCTTGAGGAAGAACGCCGCCTTGCCTATGTCGGCATCACCCGCGCCAAGCATCGCTGCCACATATGGTTCGTCTCCAACCGCCGCATCCACGGCCTCTGGCAGTCGACCATGCCCTCGCGCTTCCTCGACGAGCTGCCGCTCGCCCATGTGGACGTGGCCGAAAACGAACAGTCCTATGGCGGTTATGGCCGCGGCGGTTACGGCCAGTCGCGCTTCGACAAGGCTGACCCCTTCCAGAACAACTACTCCACGCCCGGCTGGAAGCGCGCCCAGCAGCACCGCTCCGACGCCACCCGCGACAACTGGGGCACCCGCTCCGGCCACGCCGTCGAGCGCATCGGCTACGGCGAAAGCGGCCCGCGCGGCCGCACCATCGACGGCGAACTGGTGGCGAAATCGACCGCGACGGAACCCTCGCGCTTTTCCGTCGGCGACCGTGTCTTCCACATGAAGTTCGGCAACGGCAACATCGCCGCGATCGAAGGCAACAAGCTCACCATCGACTTCGACCGCGCCGGCCAGAAGCGCGTGCTCGATGGATTTGTCGAGAAAGCGTGAGGAGGTCAAAGCCCTCCTCACGTGCAGTCCCCATGGACCGCGCAACCATCGATCTCATGGCGCCGAGCGGCGAAGTGCAATAATAATTGCAGGCACAATTCTCGCGTTTGAACGAAACCGAGTACCGATCTCCCTCGACGCGAAGTGGGTGGAGACATGTCCTGGACGAGCGCTGTTCGCAGCCTGCTGGAACTGGGCGCCGCAAATGTCGCCGAGGGTGACCGTGAAGGCATCCTCGTCGCGAATGTTGCGGCTTGCGTGATCGTCGTCACCACCACGAGCTTTGCCCTCATCTACGCGCTCTATGGCGAGCCGAGCCTCATTCCCCTCGTCTATGCCAATCTCGCCCTCGCGGTTGCGGCCGCAATGACGCCGCTTTTTCATCGCTTCGGGCGTGTCGCGTCAGGGCTTTGGGAATTCGGTATCTGTGTGGTGGTTCTCGTCTGGATTGCCTCCTATGTCGGCCGGGACTCCGGCGTCCTGCTGACGCTGCTCGGCGTGACACCGGTCGCCTTCGCGATCCTAGGGTTTCAAAACATCGCACTGGTGACGGTCCTCAGCGCCGTGGCTGCGATCACGGTCATCGCCGCATCCATTGCCTTTCCGCAGGCGCGGTCGGGCGTCTATGACGACACCCGTTTCCTGCAACTCCTCCATTCGTCGTCGATCATCACCCTCACGCTCATGTGCTTCGCCACGATCTATTATGCCTTCCACCTGGCGAGAGAGGCGCAGGGGCGGCTCGCCCGCCTGATGACGTCGATCATGCCGGACGAGATCGTGGCGCGCCTGTTGAGGAACGAGCGGGAAACGATCATCGACGAATTCGAGCATGCGACTGTTGTCCTGATCGACATCGTCCAGTTCGTGGCCCTGTCAAACAGCCTGGGGCCGGAACGGACGGTCAACCTGCTCAACGAGCTCTTCAGCGAGTTCGATCGCCTGGCCGCAGCAACCGGCGTCGAAAAGATCAAGACCATCGGCGATGCCTATCTTGCGGTGGCGGGCGTGCCCGTCCGGCGCCCCACGCCCGAGAAGGCGGCGGCAGTGTTCGGCTTCGGCGCCATCGCCGCGGCCCGCGAGATCGGCGAACGCCATGGCGTTGTCCTCAAGCTGCGCGCTGGCATGGCCTCGGGATCGGTAACGGCCGGCGTGCTTGGGCGAGCGAGATACGCCTATGATATCTGGGGTGCACCCGTGAACCTTGCCGCGCGCCTGGAAGCGATCGGCAAGCCCGGCTGCATCACCACCACCGCAGAAATCAGGCAGCGACTAGGCGCGTCTTTCCTGTTCATTTGCTCCGGCCGCGAGGACATCAAAGGCTTCGGCCCGACCGAGATCTGGACCACGCGGATGCCGGATCCCGATGCACGTGGCCCTGGCATCCGCGCGCACACGGCGACGTGAGCAGCCGCAAGGAGAGCCCTCAAACCGCCTTGCGATAAACGAGAAACCCCGACTTCTCCGCCACCTTGTCGTAAAGCGTCATCGCCGTCTCGTTGGTCTCGTGCGTCATCCAGTAGACGCGTGGCGCGCCGACGGCGCGTGCGGCCTCGTAGACGCCCTCGATCAGCGCACGCCCGACACCCTTGCCGCGCGCCTCCGCATTGGTGAAGAGGTCCTGCAGGTAGCAGTTCGGCTGGATCATCGTCGTGCTGCGGTGGAAGAGGTAGTGCGTAAGCCCGATCAGCCGCCCCTCGCTTTCCGCCACCAGCGCATGCACCGGCTCGTAGGCGTCGAAGAAGCGCGACCAGGTCATAGCGGTGATCGCCGGGTCCAGCGCGGTTTCGCCGGAGCGGCCGTAGAAGGCGTTGTAGCCATCCCAGAGTGGCAGCCATTGCTCGTAGTCGGCTTTTGCTATCGGGCGGATGAGAAGTTTGTCGGTCATTGCGGGGTCCTGAAATGGGATGGGATCTAAGGAATAGCTGAAGCAGTCTTATCGTTTGGTCATCGCGGCGGTGATTGCCTGAACGTCGGTCATAATCGCATCGCCCATGAAGGCGATGTTTTCCATCGCGCGCTCACCGGCCTCGTGATGCCCTGCCCCGCAGGCGTCGCGCACGACGACCGGCACCAGGCCGAGATCGGTCGCATGGCGCACGGTCGGGTCGATGCCGATTTCCGTGGCAATGCCGCAGATGGCGAAGGAAGTGAGCCCGAGGTCGCGCAGGATCATGGCGAGCGGCGTGCCCTCGAAGGCGGAAAATGTGATCTTGTCGAGGATCGCCTCGTCCTCGCGGGGCGCAAGTTCCGGCACCAGCTCGAACCCCGGTGAGCCGCGCAGGAACCAGGGGTGCACCGCATCCGGATCGTCGGTGCGCTGCCAGGCCATTGCCTGGCGCAGCTGGAAGGCGCCCATCAGCGGCTTCGGCATCGACAGGTGCCGCAGAAAGATCACCGGAAACCCGCCGGCCCGCGCAGCGTCCACCACCTTCAGCACCTTGGAAAGCACTGCCGGGCCGTTCTTGACTTGATTGGTAATCCCCACCTGCATGTCGTAGACGATGAGCGCCATCCGCTCCGGCCGGCAGAAATCCTCAAGCGTCTTTCCGATTTCCAGTTTCGCGGCCATGACATCTCCTCCGGGCGCCGCCTCCGGCGCCCCTCTCCCGGCAACATCGCGCGCCGGGAATGTGGCGCGGGAGAAGGAGGCTTGCAAGACGGTTTCGGCCGCCTCGCGCAACTATTCGGATGCCTGGCGGAAATCGCGGCAACCGGAGCCGGGCTTGCCCGGAATATGGATCAATCGCGCTCGTTGCGCAGCCGCGCCTTCTCCATCAGCACCAGCACCTCTTCGTCCGCCGTCTGCTCGAAATTGCGATAGTACAGGCCGACGGCACGGAAGGCGAAGGGTGTGGCGAGGCAGACGATGCGATCGACCTGGCTGCGCAGTTCGGTAAGTTCGCTTTTCGGCGCCACCGGAACCGCAAGCACGAGGCGCCCCGCCCCCATTCGCCGCAGCGCCTTGATCGCCGCCCGCACGGTGCCGCCTGTGGCGATGCCGTCGTCGACGAGGATTACGTCACGGTCACGGGGCGACGCCGGCGCTCGGTCGCCGAAATAGAGCGTGCGGCGGCGCAGGATCTCGGCGCGCTGGCGCTCGGTTTCGGCCTCCAGATAGCCTTTCGGCGGACGGACCAGCCGGATCGCCCGACGGTTGAGCACCAGTTCCGGCTCCTCTCCGTCGACCAGAGCGCCCAGACCGAATTCTTCATGCCCAGGCGCGCCGATCTTGCGCACGATCAGGATTTCCAGCGCCGCCGCAATATGTTCGGCGATTTCATAGGCGACCGGAACGCCTCCGCGCGGCAGCGCCATGACGAGCGGATCGTCAAGACCCTCGTCTTCGACGGCGCGCGCCAGCTGGCGCCCGGCATCCGCCCTGTCCTCGAAGAGCCACGTTGCCGTGAACATGTCGCCTCTCCCGGTTCGTCCTCCTGCGTGAGTATCGGGCCCTGAAAACAAGGGGCGCGCATGCCTGGCCCGAGGCTCGGATCGCGCCGCCCGAACGGCCTCACCCCGGGGCTGCGGGCGGTACCGTTCATGTACGCCTCTTCGCCTGCCGGCGTGCCGCCCCACGGTTGATCGGGCGCCGCTGTGAACAACCGTGCCAATCCCGACCAATCGCTAAAATTGCAGCGGATTTCGCCGGGTTTCGTTAAGGCGCCATCGCTACCAATTGGCGTCACATATCTGGCTGAGACGCAAGCCGCCTTTGTTGATTTTAGCACGACAGGCCGTTTCGAAATGAGCTTTCTCCCTGCCATATCGATCATCGCTCTTCTGGCGATGCTCCCGGTGCTGATTTCCCTGCGGGCCTCCATGGTCGAGGGGGGCACGGATTTCGCAGCCGCCTGCGCCATCGCAGGCGCGGCAACGCTGTTTCTGATGCTGTCCGAGATACCGGCGCTGCGGCCGTTGTCGCTGATCGGCATCGTCTCTCTCATCGGCGCCTGTCTTTTCGTGCTCTCGGGCTTTCACCGGGCGCTCGGTGTCCTCCGGCCGATGTCGACGCCGCTGGTCGCAGCCGCCTCGATTTCGGCCGTGGTGGTGCTGATTGCCGCCTTCGGCCCGCATAGCGCGACATTGCACGCACTGTCGGCCGTCGGCATCGCCGCCGCCTTCGTGCTGATCATCGCCGTCTGTTCGCAGCACCGGCGCGCCGCACCCGGGCCGATCGAGCGCCTCTGCGTCATCGGCTGCGCCGCCATCGGCTGTTCCGCCCTGATCGCGGTCACGATTTTCTCGCCGATCGCCCACGGGATCGCCGAAACCCCGCTTGCGTCGCCCAGCTGGGACTTTGCCTGCGTCGTGCTTAGATATTTCTACCTGCCTGTGCTGTTCCTCGGCGTGATCCTGATGATCCAGAACCGGGTGATCACCGACCTCAAGAGCGCCATTGCCCGCGACGAGCTGACGGGCGCCCTGTCGCGCCGTGCCTTGCTCGACCTCGGACAACGGGCGCTGGCAGTGGGTTTTGCGCGCCAGAGACCCGTCACCTTCCTGCTGCTCGATCTCGATTATTTCAAGCAGATCAACGATCGCTACGGCCACGCGGTCGGCGACACGGCGCTCGGCCATTTCGCCGGCACGGTCGCCGCCTGTCTCGGCGGGCGCGGCACGCTCGGGCGCATCGGCGGCGAAGAGTTCGGCATCGTCCTGCCCAATCACTCGGAAGATGCCGCCTTTGCGGTGGCCGAGGAGATCGGCCGCACGGTCCGCGATACGCCGATCGGCCGCTTCGACCGCCCGATCCGGCTGACGGTCAGCATTGGCCTTGCCGAGGCCGAGCCCGGAGATACGATCAGCGACATCATGATCCGAGCGGACATGGCGCTCTACGACGCCAAAGCCGACGGCCGCGACCGCTGCACCATCGCCGGCCGCTTCCAGCCCGAGGCCAGCGCACGGGCGCTTGCCGCCGCCGCCGCGCAGATGCGGGCAGCCGACCATCGAAACCTCGAGCCGCAGCTTCTTCGCGGCGCCGGTTGAGCCGGCCGCGCCTTGTAAAGCGAATTGGCGAACCTATGTGAACCTGGCTGCCCGAGCGCATGTTTCCCGGAGGCTGCTTCGGTGAAAACGTGCGCCAATTCAAAATGCTACGGCGACCTTGCGTGAGACGTCAGGCGCTGCAGGAGGACATCCATGTCGCGTTCGCTTCGTGCGCTCTTTTTTGCCGGCCTTGCCATTGCCGCCGCCGCCCTGCCCGCCGGCGCCGAAACGGTCGGTGAAGTCGGGGTCGACTGGCTCGGCAACGACATCATGATCGATGCCGTCAGCGACCCGAAGATCAAGGGCGTGACCTGCCACGTCACCTATTTCGACCGCAGCGTCATCGACCGGCTGAAGAACGGCAACTGGTTCGAGGATCCGTCGAACAATTCGATCGCCTGCCGGCAGACCGGCCCGATCGAAATCGGCGACATCGATCTTTCCAAGGAAGGCGAGGAAGTGTTTCGCGCCGGCTTGTCGCTCGTCTGGAAGAACCTGCTCGTCACGCGGATCTACGACCGCAGGAACGACACGCTGATCTATCTCGCGCATTCGCGTGAATTGACGGATGGCTCGGCGAAGATGTCGATCACCACCATTCCGCTCTATGGGCAGACGGTCAATTGGCAGAACGGCAAGCCGCAGTAGGAGCGGCCCCTGCCGCCGGCATCGGCGTGCAAGGCGGTCGGTCAAAGGTTGAAAGCGCCCGCCGCTTGGCGGGCGCTTTCGAAACCTCTTCGGTGCGAAACAGGGAGAAGTCTGGGAGCAACCCGTTCCGCTTTTGTAGCACCAGAAGTTCCGTGCGCTCACACGAACCTGCGTGAACTCCCTGGCGCATTCATGCCAAATCGAATTTCTGCTTTCAGCGTTTCCACTTCGGGATGATCTAGTAGGCCGTCGGCGGAACGATACCCTGGTAGTAGTCGCCATCGCCGCCCTGGTATCCGCCATAGGGGTTGCGATCACGGTAGACCGGCGCCGGCGCCGACATTCTGTTGATGCTGCCCGTCGACATCGTGTCAACGGTTGCGGACGGCCGCTTCATCGGCGTCATCATCTTGTGTGTGTTCTGGGTTCCGGGAGGATTGTTGACGTCGATGCCCTGGTAATAGCTGTCGGCCAAGGCCGGTCCGGCAATGACCATCGTAACGGAGAGCACGGCGGCGAGTTTCCTTGGAGAGATTGTCATAGGTTCAACTCCTGTTGACGGGACCAGGCACCCGGCCTCCGTTCGGGCACCCGGCAACACCGGTAAAGTAGTACAAGTAACCCGCCCAGCCACTTGACGTTTTGTCACAATGGCATCCCCCAAGCGTGAAGTTCATTGCCGAAGTTTAACTTGACCGTTCCGTTCCAGTAGGTGCGGAAACGGACTGAAATCATGCCGAAATGCAAAGAGCCCCGGCGCCGATGCGCCGGGGCTCTTTCAAGCGAGAAACAAGCTTGCGTCAGGCGGCCTGGGCCAGCTCGTCGGCAATGACGGTATCGAGGTTGAGGAAGCAGACCATGGTCTTTTCCAAAGCAACGATGCCGCGGCAGAAGGCGCGCTGCGCTTCCGGGATGATCTCCGGCGCCGGCTGCAGCGCCTCGCTCTTGATCGTCATCATGTCCGAAACCTGCTCGACCAAGAGGCCAACGAGCTTGCCGGCGATGTCGGTGACGATGATCGCCGAGCGCTCGGAAGGCTCGGTCATCTTCATGCCGAGGCGGGCCGCCATGTCGATGACCGGGATCACAGCGCCGCGCAGGTTGATGAGGCCGAGCACGTAGGGCGGTGTGTGCGGCATCGGCGTCACCGGCGCCCAGCCGCGGATTTCGCGGATCGCCATGATGTCGATGCAGAATTCCTGGTCGCCGAGGTGGAACGATACGATTTCGAGATAGGCGCCGGACTGCTTGATTGCGTTGCTCATGGTCAGAATTCTTCCCAGTTTTCACCGGAGGCCGTCGTCGACGGCACCGAGCCCGGTTTGTTGCCGAATGCGCCCGCAAGCTTACCCATCAGGGCCTTGGCGGGAGATGGAGTTGGAAACGAGGCCATTTTGGCAGCGCCGATCTTGCGTAGAGGCACCGCTTCGCTGGTGCCCTTGGCGACCGGCCGCTGAACGGCTGAAACCGAAGGTGTTTTCGTCTGCACCGATGCAGCGGTCCTTGCCGCTGGCGTCACGGGTGCCGGCGCCGACGTCGGCATGGCGCGCGGCATCGTATGCCCTTCGCGGAACTGGCCGACGAGGTCCGTCAGGCGTTCGGCGTCCTGCGCCAGCGTGTGGCTCGACGCATTGGTCTGCTCGACCATGGCGGCGTTCTGCTGCGTCATCTGGTCGAGCTGGCCGACGGCCGTGCTGATCTCGTTGAGACCGGTCGATTGCTCGCGCGCTGCCATGACGATCGAGGTCATCAGTTCGTTGATGCGCGCGACATCGGTGCCGATCCGCCCCAGCGCGTCGCCGGTCGCTCGCACCAGCTTGACGCCGGTGCCGACCTCGTTGCCTGACCGGCTGACGAGCGCCTTGATATCCTTGGCAGCACCGGCGGCGCGTTGCGCCAGTTCGCGCACTTCCTGCGCCACGACCGCAAAGCCCTTGCCCGCTTCGCCTGCGCGTGCCGCCTCGACGCCGGCATTCAGCGCCAGAAGGTTGGTCTGGAAGGCGATCTCGTCGATGACGTTGATGATCTTGCCGATCTCGTTCGAGGCACCCTCGATGCGCGCCATGGCGGCGATCGCCTCGCCGACGATGCGGCCGGACTCCTCCGCATTGGTGCGGGTCTGGTCGACCATCTGGCTCGCCTCTTCGGCGCGCTGGGTCGCGGTGCGGACCGTCACGGTGATTTCGTCGAGCGCCGCCGAGGTCTGCTCCAGCGAAGCGGCCTGCCGCTCGGTGCGGCGGGCCAGATCGTCGGCCGCCGTGCGCATCTGCCGGCCGTTGGATTCGATCGAAAGCGCATTGTCCTTGACGCTCGAAAGCACCACGCGCAGCCGCTCGACCGTCTGGTTGAAGTTCTGACGGAGCTGGTCAAGGTTCCCATCGAAGGGCCGATCGATCGCAACGGCAAGATCACCCTCGGCAAGCTGCGTCAGGGCGCGGCCGAGATTGTCGATCGCCGCCTGGATACGGCGCACCGCCTCCTCGCGCTCCTGCTGCTGCTGTTCGCGTTCCCTCTCGATCTCGCGGCGGCTGTGGGCAGCACTCTGTTCGAGCGATTGCTTCTCGATCGCGGACAGGCGGAAGAGGTCGACGGAGCGCGCCATGGCGCCGATTTCGTCGCCGCGGTCGAGCGCTTCCAGCTTGGTCGAAAGTTCGCCCTTCTGGATCCGCTGCATGCCATCGCGTAGAGAGAGAATGCCGCGCCTGAGCGTGCTGCCGTGGAACCAGAGCAGATAAAGCAGCGTCGCCATGGCGACGAGGCCGGAGGCGAGCTGAAGCTGGAACGCCTCGTCTGAGGTGGCGCGCGCCTCGGCAACGCGCGTCTGAACCAGCGTCGCTGCCGCTTCGGAGAGGCTGGCGAGCGCCGTGGCGACCCGTTCGCCGGCGCCATCGATGGCATCGTCGATCTTGCCGAAGTCGTCGGCCGAAGCCTTGCCTTCGATCAGTGCCTTCAGGTCCGCTCCGATCGCCTGCCGCAGTTCCGCCACATCGGCGTCAAAGGTCGAAAGCGCATCGCTGCGGCCGATGAGGCCGGCAAGCGCCTTGATATCGGTCGATTTCGTCTCAAGCAGTTTCAGGATCTCGGCGATGCTGGCGGCGCGTGCCGGCTGGATCGCGCCCTCCTCGCGGTCGATGATGCTGTCCATCGCATTGAGCACGAGATTGGTGGTCGCAAGCCGGACCTCGTCGACCGCCGTCAGCCCGTTCTGCGCGGCGAGCGCGCCCTGCAGGGCGTCGTTGGCCTGCCGGCCCTCGTACCAGCCGACCCCGAGCACGGAGCCAAAGCCGACGAAAGCGGCACCGGCAAGCGTTGCCAGCCTCTGGCTTACGGAAAGATTGCGCTTCAATGGGGAAGATGCGGCGGTCATAGACATTCCATGCTCACGGACCCGGCGCGGGCCGGATCCTCCGTTAGGATCGATGCGGAAAACCGGGCTCGATCAAACCGGATGACCTCATGTCATGTCGGAGCACAACGCTCCCCCGCGCTGGAAAAACACTGTCAAACAGACCTTAAACATTCGCTAAGGCGCCCCGCCGATCCCCAGGGAAAACGCCTTATTTTCGAGATCGCGCATATTTACTGCAAGCGCCGGTTTTCCCGGCATTTAAGGGCACAATCCGTCCGCGCGCCGGACGCCGGTTTTGACACCGATTTCGTGACAGGCCCAGACAGACCCACAGTCCGCCGGCCGCGCCCGCTTCCCCTTGCCGTCCGAACTGTTATGATGCTGCCATGAACACAAAGACCGAGCGCTCGATCCGCCTTCCCCTCGTCGCAACCCTTGCGGCCGCGATCGCCGTCGTGCTGCTGCTTGCCTTCCGCGGCTGGATGGAAAACGGCGCCGAGATGTTCCTGGCACTGGCCCAGTCCGGCATTTCCTTGTGTTTTTAGAGCGGCCACGCTTCTAAGTTTTGCCCCTCACTCTAACCCTCTCCTCGCGAGCAGGGAAAGGGACGAGTACGATCGCCGCATCAGAGCACAAGGATCACGGTGGAGCGAGTGCGGGCCACACGGTCCCTTCTCCCCGCCTGCGGGGGAGAAGGTCGCGGCAGCGGGATGAGGGGCGGCCCGTAGCGAGGAAGGTTTGCGCCACAACCTGCGGCAATTGTCCCATTTGCGCGGGGTCCGCGAAGGCGGTATCAAAGGCCAATCAACCGGACACGGCCGTCCTCGGCCCTAACAAATCGGTAGCACGCATGAAAACCATCCGCATCGTCCTTTGGGCCGCCGTCGTCATCATGGCGGGTATCCTGGGCTGGCTGACCTATGAAATGACCCAGTCGAAACAGCAGGCCGCCTCCGGCCCCTTCGGCGTTCCCTTCACGCTGGTCGCCCAGGACGGCAAGGAAATCACCGAAAAAGCGTTCACCGGGAAGCCGACCGCGCTCTTCTTCGGCTTCACCCACTGCCCCGAGGTCTGCCCGACGACCCTGTTCGAGTTGAACGGCTGGCTGGAAAAGGTCGATCCCGACGGCAACAAGCTGCAGGCCTATTTCATCACCGTCGATCCCGAGCGCGACACGCCGGAAATCCTCGGCCAGTACGTCTCCAACGTCTCCAAGCGCATCACCGGCATTTCCGGCCCGGCCGACAAGGTCATGGAGATGGTCAAGGGCTTCCGCGTCTACGCCAAGAAGGTTCCGGTCGACGCCGCAAAGCCCGACGGCGACTACACCATGGACCACACCGCATCGGTGTTCCTGCTCGACGCGAACGGCAAGTTCTCCGGCACCATCGCCTACGAGGAAAACCCGGAGACGGCGGTCAAGAAGCTGGAAAACCTGACCAAGGGCTGAGCCCTTCGATCCTGACCTCAAGATGCAAGCGCCGGCCTCGTCCGGCGCTTTGCCTTTGTAGGGCAATCGTGATAGCGCACAGCACACGATTGCCGACGCTTGAGCGCACCCCTTTCACGGCTTGGTGCGGGCGACGGATTTGCCAGCCGAAGGACGGACCCTTGAGCGAGATCAGACTTTTCGTCACCACCACCGAGAAGCAGGCGGAAGCCGTGCTCGACCGCATGAGCGAGGTCTTCGGCGAAGAGGACTATGCCATCGGCACGACGGAAGTCGACGAGAAGCGGGACATCTGGGAAGCCTCGATCTACATGATGATGGTCGACGAGGAGAGCGTGAACGAACGTCTCACCGAGGCGCTTTCCGAAAACTTCGCTCATCTCCCGATCGAGCGCGAAGTGCTGCCGGATATCGACTGGATCGCCAAGTCGCTCGAGGGCCTGGCGCCGGTGCGCGCCGGCCGCTTCGTCGTGCACGGCTCGCATGACCGCGACAAGGTCAAGACCGGCGAAATCGCCATTGAGATCGACGCCGGCCAGGCCTTCGGCACCGGCCATCACGGCACCACTGCCGGCTGCCTCGAAGTGCTGGCCACCGTCGCGCGCACCCGCACCGTGCGCAACGTGCTCGACCTCGGCACCGGCAGCGGCGTGCTGGCGATCGCCGCCTGGAAACTGATGCACGTGCCGGTCCTTGCCACCGACATCGACCCGATCGCCACCCGCGTCGCCGAAGAAAACGCCCGGGTGAACGGCGTCGTTACCGGCATGACCTTTGCCACAGCCCCCGGCTTCCATTCGACGGCCTTCAGCACCAACGGCCCCTTCGATCTGATCATCGCCAACATCCTCGCCCGCCCCTTGATGAAGATGGCGCCGCAGCTCGTCGCCAACCTCGCCCCCGGCGGCTCCGTGATCCTGTCCGGCATTCTCGCCGAACAGCGCTGGAAGGTGCTTGCTCACTACAATGGCCAGCACCTGCGCCACGTGCGCACCATCTGGCGCAACGGCTGGGTGACGATTCACCTGGAGAAGTGAGGGCGAGCGCTGGACGCGTGCCGTCCGGCCAGATGCACCCCATTAATTGCTGAGTAGCAGCCCCTCATCCGGCTGCCGCCACCTTCGCCCCGCAAGCGGGGCGAAGGGACCTGCGGCAACGCCGCAGCCATCGGCTAACTGCCAGCTTGCGGCAGCTGGTTGAAACCGAATCCTAATCGCAAAACTGAGCTTCGGGCGCAGCCGCTTACATCAGGCACGTCCCCTCGCCCCGCCTGCGGGGAGAGGGTTAGGATGAGGGGCAGTTTCTGCAACGCGTCGAGCGGAGGGCTTGAGCAGCCGCCGCCACCAAGACCGAATCAAACCGGAAAAACGAAAAGGCCGCCTCGTCCATCATGACGGGCGGCCTTTCGAAACTAAGGCGATGCCAGAGGCATCGCCTGCTGGTTGGCTTGTGGCCAACCATGCCCGCGAGCCTGAGGAGGAGGAGTGCTCGAGCGGGCGTCTACCGTTCCGAAGCTGACCACCCTTGAGGGAGGAGGAGAACAGAGTGACCAACTATTCTCGGAACCGCAGCTTTTTGAACCACCGGATGTTCGTCCGTGTTCGTTGAGGCGGCTTATAAACTATTATTCCGATAGAGAAAGGGTTTTCTGAGCATGGGTGCCATGCGCTGAGCGCATATGTATGGTAAATGGGCAATTGCTCTCTTATCGCAGCACAACTGCAGCTTTGCACGGACCGGGGATCAGGCCGCCCCGCAGGATATCGCCTCTTTCCTCCAAAGGGCCGTTTCCGCTAACATGGCCCATCTTTTCCCGCGGTTTGCCGCTCAATCTACCGGAATTCCCTCATGTTTCAGTCTTTTGAAGTCACCTCCACGCCGCAGTTCGGCAAGGAGCGCACCGAAGCCCTGCGCGCGTCCTTCGCAGCCCTCGGCATCGACGGCTTTCTCGTGCCGCGCGCCGACGAGTTCCAGGGCGAGTACGTCCCCGCCTCGTCCGAGCGGCTGTCCTGGCTCACCGGCTTTACCGGCTCGGCCGGCGTCGCCCTCATTACGCAGCGTGAAGCGGTGGTCTTCGTCGATGGCCGTTACGTCACGCAGTTGAAGGAGCAGGTCGACGGCGCCGTCTTTACCGGTGGCGACCTCATCGGCGAGCCGCCGCATCTCTGGCTGGAAAACCATGGAGCCAAGGGCTTCAAGCTCGGCATCGATCCCTGGGTCCACACCGGCGCCGAAGTGCGCCGGCTGGAAAAGGCGCTCGCCACCCTCGGCGGTTCGCTCGTCTTCCTCGATCACAACCCGCTCGACAGGATCTGGACGAACCGTCCGGCTGCCCCGCTCGGCAAGGTGACGATCCAGCCGATCGAACATGCGGGCACGCTCGCCAAGGACAAGATCGCGACGATCGCCGCCGGCCTTGCCAAGACGGGCGCCGAAGCCGTCGTGCTGACCGACCCCTCCTCCGTCGCCTGGACATTCAACATCCGCGGGTCCGACGTGCCGCACACGCCGCATCCGCTTGCCCGCGCCATCATCCACGCCGACGGTCGCGCCGAGCTTTTCCTCGACAAGCGCAAGACCGGCATCGAGCAGGAAGCCTATCTCACCCAGATCGCCGAGATCGTCGCCCCCTCGACCTTCGACGATCGCTTGGCCGCTCTCGGCACTGCCAGCGCCTCTGTCATGATCGATCCCGATCTTGCCTCCTTCGCCATTTCCGAACTGATCCGCGCCAAGGGCGGCAAGATCGTCGAAGCGGTCGATCCCGCCCGCCTGCCCCGCGCCCAGAAGAACAAGGCCGAGATCGAAGGCTCGAGCCGCGCCCATCTGCAGGACGGTGCGGCCATGGTCGAGTTCCTCGCTTGGCTCGACAGCCAACAGCCCGGCACAGTCACCGAGATCGGTGCCACCAACCAGCTGGAATCCGCCCGCGCCACCGTCGGCGAGCGCATGCAGAACCCGCTGAAGGACATCTCCTTCGACACGATCTCCGGCGCCGGCGCACACGCGGCGATCATGCACTACCGAGTGACGACCGACACCGACCAGGCGATCGAAGCGGGCACCATGTTCCTGATCGATTCCGGCGCGCAATACATCAACGGCACCACCGACATCACCCGCACGGTCGCCGTCGGCGCCGTGCCTGAAGAGCAGAAGCGCTTCTTCACCCTGGTGCTGAAGGGCATGATCGCCATCAGCACGGCGCGTTTCCCCAAGGGTTCACGCGGCGTGGACCTCGACCCCTTGGCGCGTATCGCGCTCTGGAAGGCGGGCGCCGATTATGCCCACGGCACCGGCCACGGCGTCGGCTCCTATCTCTCGGTGCATGAGGGCCCGCAGCGCATCGCCCGTCTTTCGACGCAGGAACTGCTGGCCGGCATGATCCTTTCCAACGAGCCCGGCTACTACCGCCCCGGCGCCTTCGGCATCCGCATCGAAAACCTCATCGTGGTACAGCCGGCAACGATGATCGACGGCGGCGACCTGCCTATGCTCGGCTTCGACACGATCACCTACTGCCCGATCGATCGCCGCCTGGTGGTGCCGGCGCTTCTGACGGACGAGGAACTCGCCTGGCTCAACGCCTACCACGCCGAGACGCGCGAAAAGCTGATGCCGCTGCTCGCCAGCGACGAGACGCGCGCCTGGCTGAAGGCCGCAACGGAAGCGCTGTCACGCTGAGTCATGCTCTCTGCTGGGCTCCTGCTGTCGCGGGAGCCCACACAACGAGCGGTCGCGCAGCCGATAGCGTGCTGCGCCCTCATCCACCAGACCTTGGCCTTCGGAAATCCCGGTCTCTCGTTCAGATGCCCAGAAGCTTCTTCGCTTCGCCAAGTGTTGCCTCCGAGCCGGCGTGATCGCCAGCCTGGTGCTGTGCCTCACCCTTGGTGCGTAATTCCTTGACCTTGGCCATGTCGGCATCGGACAAGGAAGCGGTCTGCATGGCCGCATCGATCGCCTTCATCATAGTCGGGCATTGATTGGCAAAGGCCGTTGCCGGCGCGAGCGCCAGCAAAAGGGCAATAGAGATCCTGGTCAACATGGTCGCTCCTCCACCGCCGGGAGGCTTCATGCTGCGGTGACGTCGCCGCCACCTAACGAGGGGGATATGTCGTGCCTCTCCGGCAACGGCAGAGATGATAGTCCAGGATGCGCGCGCCGCCAATCGAAACGGCCGCAACAGATCCGTCCACGGCGTCGCACACCGCCGCGGACGGTCGTTTTACATCACCAGATGCCGGATCACCATGACCACCACCCAGCCGATGACAAGCATGCGCAGGGTCGAGAGGTTCAGCCCGAGCGCGATGGCGAAGGCGACGAACATGGCGACCGTAACGTCGAGCCCGCCATAGACGAAGGCCGGCGCCACCAGCGTCGTCAGAACGGCTGCGGGAACGGCGTTGAGCGCCGCCTCCAGCCGCGGCGGGATCTCTTTCATCTGGGTGATCAGGATATAGCCGCCGACACGCGTCAGGAAGGTCGCAACGGCCGCCGCGATGATCAGGTAGATGAGGTTCAGGTGTTGCGGATCCATGTTCACGCCTCCTTCTCGACACCCGTCGGTGCCACCGCCCGCTCGCTTGGCGGCAGACAGGCGGCAAGGATGATGCCGGCAAGTGCTCCGATGCTGACATGCCATGGCGAGCCGACGAAATGCATGCCGGCGACGGATGCAAGCCCTGAGACGATGACGATCGGCAGGAACCTGTCACGCTTGCGGAAGCCCATGACGAGACCCATGAAATACACCGGCAGCAGGACATCGAGGCCGATCGCCTTGGGGTCACCGATCATCTGTCCGAAGATCGCGCCGACCAGCGTGTTGATGATCCAGGGGATGTAGATCACGAGACCGAAGCCGAGATACCAGGCAAAGGTGATCGGCAAGCCGCGCTCGCCGCGCTTTTCGGTCTCGGCATATTGCGGATCGACCAGCAGGAAGAAGGCGAGGAACTTCTGCCCGAAGGTGAAGTGCCGGACATATTTGGCGATCGAGGCCGAATAGAGCACGTGGCGGAAGTTGACCGCAAAGACCGAGAGCACCACCAGCCAGGGCTGGACGTGGTTGCCGAAGAGCTCGATGCCGACCATCTGACTGGCGCCGGCATAGACGGTCGCGCTCATGAACACCGCATCGGCAATGGTGAAGCCGTTGTCGACCGCAAGCGCCCCGAACAGCGCACCGAAGGGCGATGCTGCCAGCATGATGGGAAAGCCGCCGCGGACCCCTTCCCAGAATTCATCTTTTTTCATGGAAACCTCCGCCGGCCGAGGCGATGACGCGCCATGCGGCCGGTGCCGGACTGATAGGCGCTTGCGCCCCCGGCAACAATTCAAATGCGCTGATACAATGATTGAATTTTATGATGCCTCGGCGAACGAGGCTTGAACAAAAGGCGCACCGATCAGGAAAACGATGCGCCTTATCGCTTGGAATGAGCGCCGGCGCGGGCCAGCCGCCCCTACTTCTTGACCTGAAATGTATGTTCGATGCCGGGGAACGCGCGCGCCTTCACCTCGTTCGCATACTCCTCGGCCGCCTTCGAGATCGCCGGCGCCAGCTCGGCGAAATGCTTGACGAAGCGCGGCTTGAAGTCGTTGAAGAGGCCGAGCATGTCGTCGGAAACGAGGATCTGGCCGTCACAGGCCGGCGACGCGCCGATGCCGATGGTCGGCGAGCGCAGCTCGGCCGTGATCTCGCGGGCCACCGGCTCGACCGTGCCCTCGATGACGATGCCAAACGCTCCGGCATCGTCGATCGCCTTGGCGTCGCGGCGGATCTTTGCCACTTCCTTGTCGTTGCGGCCGACCGAGCGATAACCGCCGGTCGTGTTGACGAGCTGCGGCATCAGGCCGACATGGCCGAGCACCGGAATGCCGCGGCTGACGAGAAACTCGACCGTCTCGGCCATCTCCGCCCCGCCCTCGAGCTTCACCGCGCTGCAGCCGGTTTCCTTCAGGATACGCGCCGCACTGCGGAACGCCTGCTCCTTCGATTCCTGGTAGGAGCCGAAGGGCATGTCGATGACGACGCAGGCCTGCTGCGAGCCGCGCATGACCGCCTGGCCATGGGCAATCATCATTTCCAGCGTCACGCCGACGGTCGTGTCGAGCCCATAGAGCACCATGCCGACGGAATCGCCGACCAACAGAAAGTCCACATGCGGATCGAGCAGCCGCGCAATCGGCGTCGTATAGGCCGTGAGGCTGACGATCGGGCGCTCGCCCTTCAGCGCTTCGATGTTGGCGGGGCTGAGCCGGCGCTTGGCGGTCTGCACGCTCATGTCAGGCAACCTTTGCAAATGATGCGGATTTCGGGGCGATCACGCGATTGTCGAGCAGCTTCGTCGTGCCGAAGCGGACGAAGAGCAAAAGCAGCACCGGCCGGTCGCCGATCGTTTCGATCGTCTCCAGCGTCTCGGGATCGCGCACCGCCACGACCTCGGGCTTCGCCAAGGGCTCGCTCGCGAGAAACTCGGTCACGGCCTTTTCGAGTTCCGCGACATCGCTGACACCGGAGGCGACGAGGTGCTGCGCCTCATCCAGCGCCTTCGGCACGATCGCCGCGGCACGCCGCTCTTCGGCCGTCAGGTAGACATTGCGCGACGAGCAGGCGAGCCCGTCGGCCTCGCGCACCGTCGGCACGCCGATGACGGTCACCGGCTGGGCGAGATCCTCCACCATGCGGCGGATGATCTGCAGTTGCTGGAAATCCTTCTCGCCGAAATAGGCGCGATCGGGCCCAACGATGTTGAAGAGCTTGGTGACGACGGTGGCAACGCCGGCGAAATGGCCCGGACGCACCGAGCCCTCGAGCTCGCTGCCGAGCGTCGGCACGTCAACCACCGTCTCCATCGGCCGCGGATACATGTCGGCAACACCCGGCGCAAACAGATAGTCGACGCTGCCCGCTTCGAGCATCGCCTGGTCGCGGGCGAGATCGCGCGGATATTTGGAAAGATCCTCGTTGGCGCCGAACTGCAGCGGATTGACAAAGATGCTGGCGACGACGATGTCGTTTTCCTCGCGGGCCCGGCGCATCAGCTCCATATGGCCGACATGCAGGTAGCCCATGGTGGGCACGAAGCCGACCGTCTTGCCAGCGCGTCTATGCTCGGCAAGCGCTGCACGCAGCTCGGCGATGGTGGTGAAAGTCTTCATCTCCGGACCCTCCAATCCGCGCCGGCGCCCTGCCCTTTGGGATGCTGGCGCGCTGCCTTCGCAGATGGCCGCGACCTGCTCCGCGAAAAGGCATTTGCATAAAATTCGGCTGCAATCCTCTATCTTGTGCAGCGCAAAAAAACAATCGGATTGATGACAGCTTGGTGACGCTCAGCCGCGCTTGACTTCCACCGGCAGCCTGTCACGGTTGGCGATCGATGCCGCCTGCAACCCACGCTGGAGAGCAAGATGAAACCCTGCCTGCGCCTTCTCGGCGTTCTCGTCCCGACGCTTGCCTTCGCCGCTGCGGCCGAAGCAAAAATCCCGCTCGTCAACGCCACCTGCCCCGGCAAGATCGAGGTCCATGCCGACGAAGGCGGCCCGATCTACATCAACGGCAAGGAAGCCAAGCTCAAGGTGTTCAACGAGAACTACTACGAAGCGCACGGCGCCGGCGTCACTGTCTCGCTCAGCATCAATCCCGACGGCTCGCCGAGCGTGTCCTACACCGGCAAGGGCGGCGCCAACGGAGTGTGCACGGTGAATTGAGGCCTTGGCGGGAGTCGGGTGAGCGGTCGCTCAATCGAGGTCGAACACAGCGCCATAGGGCCTTCCACTGATCTCCTCCGAATGGTGCCAACTGAGCCATATCGGCTCAGAAATTGTACCGTTGCCGGTCAATGCCGCGAGTACGAGTTCGGCAAGCTTGTCGGGCTTAGGAGCGAGTTTCCGATCGCTAACGAAGCAATCAAGCCGGGTGTGCCCGCGGACGCCTTCGGTCGGAATGCCGGGACATGAAACGTAGAAGCGCGCGACCAATCTCGACAGCGCACCACCACGGGCGTTGTAGTCTCGATGGAAGATTTCCCCTTGAAGGAGAAAAGCCTGCTCGCCGCATTCCGCATAGTATTCGGAGGACAGTTCTAATTGGGCCATTATGCTGCGTCGGCTTCCTTGAATGACTTGCTTTGGGCAGCATTGCCCAGAAACGCTGGAGAATCAAAATACTCGCCAAAGCTGCGACCAATGCGAGTTCTTGAAAGCCGATGGCTGCACCCCACATCTCCCAGGCTCAAAAAATCTTTGAGCTGGTGTCGGGATCGTCGGCCGGCATTCGTCCTTAGTCTGTAAAACACAAAATCCATTCCAAGGAGCATTTCATGCGCATGATTTTCGTAAACCTGCCGGTCAAGGATCTGAAGGCCTCGCGCGCGTTCTTCGCCGCCCTCGGCTTCACCTTCAACGAGCAGTTCTCCGACGATACGGCCGCTTGCACGGTGATCTCGGACAATATTTTCGTCATGCTTCTGACCGAGCCGAAATTCCGCGACTTCATCACCGGCGAGATCAGTGACGCCCGGAAAGGCACCGAGGTCATTACCGCCCTTTCCGCGTCCAGTCGCGCTGAATGCGACGACATGCTCGCCAAGGCGCTCGCCGCCGGCGCCAAGCCCTGGAAGCCGGCGCTCGACTACGGCTTCATGTACGGCATTTCCTTCCAGGACCTCGACGGCCACGTCTGGGAATTCATGTGGATGGACCAGGAAGCAGCCCAGCAGCAGGCCTCCTGATCTCAGACAGCGCCCCCAACTTTGCGCCTGCCGCTAAAAGCGGCGGGCATTTTTGTGTGATGGAATGATCGCAGTGCCCGCCAAAGCTTCCGGTCGGCGCCCGATTTGAGAAGAAAGCGACCGGTAAATCCGATAGTCGGGACGGGATACGAATGGCAAGCGACGCGCAGCGTCGCTTGCAAGCATTGAGAATGAGGAATCCCATGTCCACGATGGTCGAAGCCAAGCACTGGTCCAAGGTCGAGCTCTTGCACGAGACCGTGCGCAACCCGAACATTCACGTGCGCGGCAGCAACAGCTACTACAGCAACGCCTGGACCGGTTCCTTCGAGGAGAGCGTCGTTCGCTACCTCTATGGCGACGACTACAGTCTAAAGGCCTGGGAGCCGCAATGGCCGATCGACCAGTTGCGGATCGGCGACTATGTCGCGATCGGCGCCGAGGCGGTGATCCTCATGGGCGGCAATCACACCCATCGCACCGATTGGGTGAGCCTCTATCCCTTCCTCGACGTGATCGGCGAAGCCTATGTCGGCAAGGGCGACACCATTATCGGCGACGGCGCCTGGATCGGCATGCGCGCCATGATCATGCCGGGTGTGACACTGGGTGAAGGCGCCGTCGTCGCATCGGGCGCCATCGTGACGAAGGACGTTGCTCCCTATACCATCGTTGCGGGGAACCCTGCCCGCCCCGTGCGCCAGCGTTTCCCCGCGGCCGATGTCGAGACGCTGCTTGCGCTCGGCATCTACCAGTGGGAACGATCAAAGTTCGACACGCTGCGCCGCTTCGTCTGCGCCGACGACATTGCCGCCCTGAAAGCCGCCTCCGAAGAGTACGACAGAAGGCAGGCGTAACGACGCTCTGCCGATTGCATGCAACCGGCGGGGATCACCCGCCGATCAGCGCCAGCCACTCGTCCTCGTCCATGGTCGCGACGCCGAGTTCGCGGGCCTTGTCGAGCTTGGAGCCGGCACCCGGTCCGGCAACGACGATGTCGGTCTTCTTCGACACGGAGCCTGCCACCTTGGCGCCGAGGCTTTCGGCCTTGGCCTTGGCTTCATCGCGCGTCATCTTTTCGAGCGAGCCGGTGAAGACGACCGTCTTGCCGGCGACCGGGCTGTCGCTCGCGACCGGCGCTTCCGCCGCCTCCGGCGTCACCTCGGACAGCAGCCGGTTGACCACTTCGAGGTTGCGCGGCTCCTTGTAGAACTCGACGATGGCGCGGGCGACCACCTCGCCGATGCCGTCGATGCTGTTAAGTTCATTCCAGGCGTCGCCGGTAAACGTCGAAGCCTCGCGCATCGCCGTGCCGAAGTGCTCGTAGTTTCCATAGGAACGCGCCAAGAGTTTCGCCGTCGTCTCACCCACATGGCGGATGCCGAGCGCGTAGATGAAACGCTGTAGCGCGATCGAACGGCGCGTATTGATGGCGTCGTAGAGCTTGCGCACGCTGACGCGGCCAAAGCCGTCGATGTTTTCGAGCTTGGTGAGCGATGCCTCCTGGCGCTTCTCCAGCGTGAAGATATCGGGCGCCGTGCGGATCATGAGCGTCGGGTCTTCGCTTTCGAAGAAGAACTCGATCTGCTTCGAGCCGAGGCCCTCGATGTCATAGGCATTGCGCGAGACGAAGTGCTTCAGGTGCTCGACCGCCTGCGCACGGCAGACGAAGCCGCCGGTGCAGCGGCGCACTGCATCCACCTTGCCGGTCTTCTCGTTGATGTCGCGCACCGCATGGCTGCCGCAGACCGGGCATGTGGTCGGGAAGCGATAGGGCTCGGAGCCTTCCTTGCGCTCGTCCATGACGACATCGACGATCTGCGGGATGACGTCGCCGGCGCGCTGGACGATCACCATGTCGCCGATGCGGATGTCCCTGCCCTCGCGGATCGGCTCGCCCGAATTGCCGAGACCCTTGATGTAATCCTCGTTGTGCAGCGTCGCATTGGTGACGACGACGCCACCGACCGTGATCGGCTCAAGGCGTGCGACCGGCGTCAGCGCACCGGTGCGGCCCACCTGGATGTCGATCGCCGTCAGTCGGGTGAAGGCCTGCTCGGCCGGGAACTTGTGCGCCGTCGCCCAGCGCGGCGAGCGCGAGCGGAAGCCGAGGCGGGCCTGCAGGTCGAGCCGATCGACCTTGTAGACGACGCCGTCGATGTCGTAGTCGAGATCCGGCCGTTCACGCTCGATGTGGTGGTAATGTTCCAGCAGCGCATCGGCCGAAGAGAGCCGCTGCATCAGCGGGTTGACCGGAAAGCCCCAGCTCTTGAACACCTCGACCATGCCCATCTGCGTATCGGCGGGCATTTCCGAGATCTCGCCCCAGGCATAGGCAAAGAAACGCAGCTTGCGGCTCGCCGTCACCTTGGCGTCGAGCTGGCGAAGCGAGCCGGAAGCGGTGTTGCGCGGGTTGACGTAGAGCGGCTTTCCAAGCGCCGCCATCTCCGCGTTGAGCGCGGCAAAGTCGGACTTCGCCATGTAGATTTCGCCGCGCACCTCGACCACATCAGGAGCGCCTGCCGGCAGCGTCTGCGGGATCATGCCGATCGTGCGGATATTGGCGGTGACGTTTTCCCCCGTCGTACCGTCGCCGCGGGTCGCCGCCGTCACCAGCCGCCGGTTCTCGTAGCGTAGCGACATGGAGAGCCCGTCGATCTTCGGCTCGGCGGTAAAGGCGATCGAATTGTCAGGCAGCTGCCCGAGGAAACGATAGACCGAGGCGACGAAATCGCGCGCGTCCTCGTCGGAAAACGTGTTGTCGAGCGACAGCATCGGCCGGGCGTGGACGACCGGCTGAAAGGTGACGGAGGGGGCAGCACCCACCTTCTTCGAGGGGCTGTCTTCGCGGATGAGTGCCGGAAAGCGCTGCTCGATCGCGTCGTTGCGCCGCTTCAGCGCGTCATAGTCCGCATCCGAAATCTCCGGCGCGTCCTGGCCATGATAAAGCGCGTCGTGGCGCGCAAGCTCGGCCGCGAGAAAGGCAAGCTCTTCGGCCGCTTCCGTTTCGTTGAGATTCTCGACGGGTTTCAATTCTTGGGACATACGCGACGACTCCGGATTCGGTACCGTTTTGTAGAGCAACCGTTGGGAAAGAAAAGACCGTCCGGCGCCGTCGGCTCACGCGCCCGTGGCATTGACGGCCCCGGGCGCGAGCCCGGCAAGCGGCCTGACATCCAGTTCGCACCAGCGTTCATAGCGCTTCTGATAACGGCAGCAGATGGCCTCGAGATCCTTTTTCTGGACACCACGCTTGCAGTAGATCCATTTGCCTTCCGCCTGGCCCCGCATCACCCGGCTCACCGGCTGCAGGCCGAACATCTTCAGGATCGCCGCACCGCCCTTGTCCCAGCCGATGCTGTAGATGTCGATGCCATCAGGCGGGAACGTGTGGTGCTCGAGGATCGCCGAAACCGTCGCCCAGACGAGAATGCCGTTCTGCCTGCGGCGCTCGGCGCGCATGGAATCGAGCAGGAAGCTCATATTCAGGATGGTCGCGAGATAGACGACCTTTGCCTTTCGCGCCTGCGGATGGGCAAGCAGCCCGCTCGCCAGCAGGTTGCCAAAGGCATAGTGCCCCTGCAGGAACAGTTTGAAGTGGTTCTTCTCGAAGGCGTAGTAGTCGATGAAGCCGAAGATGTTGCCGTCGAGGTCCTGCAGGCAGATCAGGCTGTAGGGGTCGGAATGGAACGCTCTCATATCCTCTTCGGGATCGATCGCGCCGCTGCGAAACACATCCTGTGCCTTGCGGACCACCTCATAGGCGACCGCCGTCGGCGCCGGGACGCGGACAAGATAGGCACGGTCCTCGTGCGCGCAGGGCGCCACAAGCGCCAACGGCATGGCTTCGTCCGCGTCCGGCGGCTGAGGATCGGCCCCCTCCTCCTCCGCCACCGGCCCGAACTGCGAGGCGTGTCGTAGCCTTGCGACAAGAGTTGCTGCAATCACGGCGATCGCAACGCACGCGAACACCCCGAAGCCGCCCAGTTCCTGGTTCGCTTCCTTTATCGTCAGGATGAGGCCGGCATAGGCGAGCGCGATGAGCAGGATCAGTTCCGGATGCGCACGCATCTGCGCAAACCGGATCTCCAGTCTATGCTCAAGTTTCTCCCACATGCCCGAAGTGCCCCAACCGCATAGGAAATAGAACACGGGTGCAGCGGCGCAACAATTCAACCAAAAGGCTTAGGAAGCCCAAGGTCGTGGGTTCGGATGAACACTCTGAGGACATCGCATCCTTCAGCCGCCAATGTTTCCACCTGGCGGCAGGATGATTTAACCGTTGCCGGACAGCAGGCGAGCGGCAGCCGCCCTCGCCTCTTCGGTGATCGAGGCGCCGGCAAGCATGCGGGCGATTTCCTCGGTGCGCGCCTTGTCGTCCATGCGGGCGACACGGGTGGAAATCATCTCGGCCTTCTCGGCCGAAGGACCCTTGGAGATCAGAAGATGCGTTGCCGCACGGGCTGCGACCTGCGGCGCGTGGGTGACGGACAGCACCTGCACCGTTGCCGAAAGCCGCTTCAGCCGCTGGCCGATGGCATCGGCCACCGCACCGCCGACACCGGTGTCGATTTCGTCGAAGACGAGCGTCGGCGCCGAGCCGCGATCGGCAAGCGCCACCTTCAACGCCAGCAGGAAGCGCGAAAGTTCGCCGCCGGAAGCCACCTTCATGATCGGCCCTGGCCGCGTGCCGGGGTTGGTCTGGACGTGGAACTCGACGAGGTCGATACCGTCGACCGTCGGCAGCGACGGATCGCTTTGCACTTCGACCATGAAGCGTGCCCGCTCGAGCTTCAACGCCGGCAGCTCGGCCATGACAGCGTCGGAAAGCGCGGTCGCGGTATGGCGGCGCTTTTCGGAGAGCGAGCGCGCTTGAGCGTCGAACGCCACCCGCGCCACGCCGACCTGTGCATCGAGCTGCTTCAGCTTTTCCTCGCCGGCATCGAGATCGGCGAGATCGGAAATCATGCGAACGGCGAGTGCCGGCAGTTCCGTAACCGGAACCGAATACTTGCGGCTGGCGGCGCGCAGCGCGAACAGCCGCTCCTCCACCCGCTCCAGTTCCTTCGGATCGAACTCCGTGTTGCGCAACGCCCGCTCGACCGACATCTGTGCGTCCGAAAGCTGGTTGAGCGCACCGTCGAGCAACTCGACCGTTTCTTCGAGAAGGCCCGGCGCCTCCTGGCTCTTGCGCTCGAGACGGCGCACGAGCGAGGCGATCAGCGGAACCGGCGAAGCATTGCCGTTGAGGAACTCCGAGGCCTCGTTGATGTCGCCGGCGATGCGCTCGGCCTTCATCATCCGCGCCCGGTTCTCGGCAAGCTCGTCCTCTTCGCCGTCACGGGGGCTGAGCTTCTCCAGTTCTTCGACCGAAGACCGAAGATAGTCCGCCTCGCGCGCGGCCGCCTCGACCCGCTCGCGATGCTTCTTCAAGCCGCGCTCGGCGTCCTTCCAGGCGCGATAGAGTTCGCTCACATGCGCCGCTTCGTCGGCGGTGCCGCCGAAGGCGTCGAGAAGCGTGCGGTGCGCGTCGATATCGACGAGCGCACGGTCGTCGTGCTGTCCGTGAATTTCGACCAGCGTCTGCCCGAGCTGGCGCATCAGCTGGACGCTGATCGGCTGGTCGTTGACATAGGCCTTGGTGCGGCCGTCGGCCGACTGCACGCGACGGAAGATCAGGTCGCCGTCGTCGTCGATACCGTTTTCCCTGAGCATCAGCCGCGCCGAATGCCCCATGGGAACGTCGAAAACCGCCGTCACCTGTCCCTTGTCGGAGCCGTGGCGGACAAGCGAGCCATCGCCGCGCCCGCCAAGGGCGAGCGACAGACTGTCGAGAAGGATGGACTTGCCGGCCCCGGTTTCACCGGTCAGCACCGAGAGCCCGGCGTCGAAATTGAGATCAAGCCGTTCAATCAGGACGATATCGCGGATCGAAAGCTGGGCAAGCATCCGGGGTCATATCTTCCTAAAAGGGCGCCGATAAAAATCAGGCGCCGACGAGTTTCTTGGCGGCACGCGAGATCCAGGAGTTGCCGCTTTCACGTGGCTCCAGGCCACCCGACTGCAGCAGCTTGAAGCTATCGTTGTACCACTGGCTGTCCGGATAGTTGTGGCCGAGAACGGCGGCAGCGGTCTGCGCCTCCTGGGTCACGCCCATCGCGAAATAGGCTTCCGTCAGACGGGCGAGCGCCTCTTCCACCTGGTTGGTGTTCGGGTACTGCTCGACGACGACGCGGAAACGCGACACGGCGGCAAGATATTCCTTGCGCTCGAGATAATAGCGGCCAACCTGCATTTCCTTGCCGGCCAGCTGGTCGCGGGCAAAGCGGATCTTCGACTTGGCGTCGTCGACATATTCGGAGTCGGGATAGCGGTCGACAACCGCCTGCATGGCTTCGATCGCCTTGAAGGCCGGCTTCTGGTCCTGCGTCACCGCCGGGATCTGCTTGGTATAGGCGAGACCCTGGATGTACTGCGCATAGGCCGCGTCTTCCGACTGCGGATAAAGATTGAGGTAGCGGCCGGTGGCGTTGATCGCCTCCTGGTACTGACCGTTACGGTAGGAAACGAAGGCGTTCATGACCAGTGCCTTGCGGGCATATTCCGAGAACGGATGCTGGCGGTCGAGCGCTTCGAACTTGCGCGCCGCCTCCGTCGTCTTGCCGGCATTGAGGTTGGCAAGGCCCTGATTGTAGAGCACTTCCGGCGGATCGGTTTCGGCCGTCAGCTTGGTGATGTCGATATCGGGATCGTTCTGGCAGGCGGTAATCAGGGCGCTGCCGGCAACGGCCGCGACTATGACGGCGGCGACGCGCGCTGACTTTTTCAAATCCACAGAAACTGCAAGAACCATCGGATATTCCCGTTCCATTCTGCGGGCATGGACCCCGCCAGACATGCGCTTTTAGAGCAAGTTACCTTGAGACCGCAACGTCATGATCGGTGATTCATGCAAATTTGTGGCAGCCCTATCATGAAAATGCCGGCCTTTCGGCCGGCGACTGGAGGAGATGATGACTTTTCTTGTTATGCGGACCAGGGCGCGAAGCCCGGAGCTGCCACTGCAACCATATCGCGCGCGCGGGTACGCTGGCGCGGCGTTGCCGTTTCGACGACTTCGTAGGCCGTCGGGTCGCTGAGAAGTGCCTTCAGCGCGTTGGCGTTCATCTTGTGGCCACCGCGGTACGAGCGGTAGCAGCCGATGAACGGCGCGCCGGCGAGCGAGAGGTCGCCAACCGCGTCGAGCGTCTTGTGGCGCACGAATTCGTCCGTGTAGCGCAGGCCCTCGACGTTGATTACCGTGTTGTCGTCGGAAATGACGACGGAGTTTTCGAGCGACGAGCCGAGCGCAAATCCGGCCGCCCAGAGGCGTTCGACATCGCGCATGAAGCCGAAGGTGCGGGCACGCGACAGCTCGCGCTTGAACACCGAAGGCGTCATGTCGCCCTTCCAGGCCTGGCGGCCGATCAGCGGGCAATCGAAATCGATCTCGACCTCGAAGCGCATGCCGTCATAGGGCGTGAACTCCGACCAGGAGGCACCCGATTCGATGCGCACCGGTTTGACGATGCGGATGTAGCGACGCTTGACCGCAAGGGCGCGAACGCCCACCTGCTCGATCGCGTCGATGAAGGGTTCGGAGCTGCCGTCCATGATCGGCATTTCGGCGCCGTGCACTTCGACCGTGAGGTTGTCGAGGCCGAGCGCGTAGATCGCGGCCATGACGTGCTCGATCGTGGCGATCGAAGTCGCCGGCGACATGCCGAGAACGGTGCAGAGATCGGTGTTGCCGACCTGCGAGGAAACCGCCTTGTATTCGCTGACCCGACCGTTGGAGAGAACGCGCTGGAAAACGATGCCCGCATCGGCTTCGGCCGGATGGAAGGTGATCGACACTTCAGCACCGGAGTGAACGCCAATTCCCTTGAGCGTTACCGGGCTTGCAATCGTCGTCTGAAACCCGAGCAATTCGATTCCCATTCTCGTCACTTTCAATACCTGTGGCCGATGGCCAAAACCTGCTGGCGGACGCAACAATCTTCAGGGCACAAGAAAGATGCCCGAGAGTCCCGGCGCAACAACCGGTCCTCTGCGTTTCGAACAGACAGCGCTTGATCGAATCGCATGCGTCCCCAATTCCGAGTCTGAAAATAGGAGTTTGGAGGCACCATTCCAAATCACTGTTCGTTTCGCTTTGTTACGCATTTACGACGGTCCGTAACATCGAATCAAACACCTGAAATAATGAACAAAATGCAAAAATGCCCGGGCAGTTGCCCGGGCATTCGGCAAGGTGAAGGAACGGGCCTTCCAATCAGTTCGATTGACGGCGCAGGAACGCCGGGATTTCGAGCTGATCATCTTCTTGCGGGCGCGCTGCCTGCGGCGAAGCGCGACCGTGATCGTCAAGCTGGCCGCGACGCGGCGCATAGAGGCTCGCTTCCGGCGAGAGCGGCCGGCGCTGCTGGGAAGCAGCGGTCGGGGCGGAAGCCGTCATGTCGGCGGCTGCCGGGGTCTGTTCGCGGTCACGCAGGCCAAGCGAGCTGGTGATGCGGTTGAGCAGACCCATCGGGCCGCGCTCTTCCGCAATCGGAGCAGCCGGCTGTGCGCGGCGGTCCATCTCAGCCTTTACGACCGGCGGAAAGTCTTCGACCTTCGGCATGCGAACCTGTTCCGGCTGCTGGCGCATGACCGGAGCGACGGGCTCCTGGCGCATGATCGGCTGCGGCTGGGGCTGAACCGGCTGCATCTGCGGCTGCGGCTGGCGCATCACCGGAGCGGCCTCTACCGGTGCAGCACCGGCGAAAAGCTTGCTCTGGGGACGAAAGTTGTCGTCGTGCATCGGCTGCTGAACCGGGGCCTGGGCCTGCACCTGGGCAGCCCGGGTCGCGATGTCGAGCTCGCGCTCCATTTCGGCTTCGCGGATGGCGGCTGCGATCTGGTCGGCGGTTGCCTGCTGCTGCATCGGCTGCTGAACCGGCTGGGCAACCGGCTGCTGCATCACCGGCTGGTGAACCGGGGCCGGCTGGTGCTGGGCAACCGGCTGCGGCTGCTGGGCCGGAACGGCGGCGGACGGACGGACGACCGGCTTTGCTGCTACCGGACGAAAGTCGGCGGAACGACCCGCCACCTCCGCAGCCGTGCGATCGATGCCGGTGGCAACGACCGAGACGCGGATGAGGCCTTCGAGGTCTTCGTCGAACGTCGCGCCGAGGATGATGTTGGCATCCGGGTCGACTTCTTCGCGAATACGGGTTGCCGCTTCGTCGAGTTCGAACAGGGTGAGGTCGCGGCCGCCGGTGATCGAGATCAGGAGGCCCTGGGCGCCCTTCATCGAGGTTTCGTCGAGCAGCGGGTTGGCGATCGCGGCTTCAGCGGCGGCCAGTGCGCGGCCCTCGCCCGAAGCTTCGCCGGTGCCCATCATGGCGCGGCCCATTTCGCGCATCACCGAGCGGACGTCGGCGAAGTCGAGGTTGATGAGACCTTCCTTGACCATGAGGTCGGTGATGCAGGCAACGCCCGAATAGAGAACCTGGTCGGCCATCGCAAACGCGTCCGCAAAGGTCGTGCGGTCATTGGCGATGCGGAAGAGGTTCTGGTTCGGGATGACGATCAGGGTGTCGACCGACTTCTGCAGTTCGGCGATGCCCTGGTCGGCGAGCCGCATGCGGCGCGCGCCTTCGAAGTGGAACGGCTTGGTGACGACGCCGACCGTCAGGATGCCCTTGTTGCGGGCGGCCTGCGCGACGATCGGGGCTGCACCGGTGCCGGTGCCGCCGCCCATGCCGG
>JAESGS010000316.1_pt1 | contig 49813 bp, 23 predicted proteins | sample 9269761 | NCBI WGS metagenome assembly JAESGS01 (sample SAMN15741799, study PRJNA653493) | algae metagenome | isolation source: Cyanosarcina radialis HA8281-LM2 and co-occurring heterotrophs from damp... | place: USA: Makauwahi cave, Hawaii | collected 2011-01-06 | reverse complement strand
CAAGGGAGCGAGTCGCCGACTCGCTCCCTTGCGGTCGCGGCTCCCATTTCTCGTATCAGGTTCGTAACGCTGACCCCACATTTCCGCGCGCGTCCTCCCCGCCCGTGTCGTCTCGGTTAGTGTGAACCAGATGCACGACCACGACGCGGACCTCGTCCGGCGGGCGGGCGACGGCGACCGGAGCGGGTTCGAGGAACTCGTCCGCCGCACGTCCCGCCTCGTCTTCTCCCGCATCTACCTCGACACCGGCGACCCCCACCGGGCCGAGGACCTGCTCCAGGAAACGTACCTCCTCGCGTACCGCTCGCTGCACCGGCTGCGGAACCCCGACGGGTTCCGGCCGTGGCTGCTCGCGATCGCGCACAACGTCGTCACCGACGCCGCCCGGCACGACCTGCGGCAGAAGCGGGCCGCCCCGCCGCGGACGGACGTGGAACTGCGGATGCTCGCGGCCGTCGAGAAGCCGCCCGGCGAGGCGATGGAAGGCGACGAGCGGCGGGAGCAGGTGCTGGCCGTGCTGCGGTCGCTTCCGGACGAGTACCGGCTGCCGCTGACCATGCGGTACATCACCGGCTCCGACTACGAGACGATCGGCACGCAGCTCGGCCTGACGAACGGCTCGCTGCGGGGCCTGCTGCACCGGGGCTTGAAGCTGCTCCGCGAACGGATGCCGAAGGACCTGATGGAATGAATCGCGAACACGAGACAAACATGACCGACCACATTTGGACCCAAGAGCAGATCGCGACGTTCCTGGCCGACGGGCTGGAGGCGGCGGAGAAGGACCGGTTCCTCACGCACGTCCGCGACTGCGGCGAGTGCGCGACAGCCCTGGAGGCGGCGCGGGCGTTCGACGCGGGCTTGGCGAACCTGTTCGCCGCCGTGCGGCCGGGGCCGACGCTGGAGGACCGCACCGTGCGGGCGCTGCGGACGCCGAAGACGCTGCCGACCCGCCGCAGGGCGTGGGGCCGCCGGGTGCTGGTCGGCCTCGCGGCGACGCTGATGATCGGCGCGGTCGGCGCGACGGGCAGCTTCGTGATCGCGAACGGCGGCCTGCCGATGCCGGGCGGGATTGCGAAGTCGCCCGTGCCGTGGAGCTTCCTCGGGGGCGACGACGATTCTTCCCAGCGAACGCGGCGAGAAGCGACCGCTGAAAACGATGCGCACGGGGAAGTTGACGGACTCGCAGCGGCTCTTGCACGCCGCAATGTGGCTGATCTGAACGCCCAGTTTCAAATCAACACGCCGTCTGACGCTGACGAGACGGTGCAGGTCGTCAAGGAGAAGTATTCCAACAACTGGAGTGCGTCGCGCGGCGAACAGGCCGGAAAAGACCCGTTCCCGGCCGAGTATTTCACGTCCGAGGGAGTAGACCGCCGCTTGGCGGCCGAGACTGAGGCACGCGGGAAAAAGCGAGAAGATGGTGCGCTCGCGTACCGGGAAACGAACAACGAACTGCTCGATGCGATCGCGGCCGGCGAGGCCGAGCGCAAGGGAAAGGGCGATGTCAAAGCGTTGGACGACGCCACGCGGTACGCCGCCCCCGTGCTGCCGGTCGTCCCGAGCGGCGCGACGCCCGCCCGTGGCATGATGGCGCCGGGCGGCGGACCGGTGGCCGGCGGCGGGTTGGGCGGCGTGCCGCAGAACGGGCAGTTGAATCTTCACATGTACGCCCCCGGCGTGACTGGCGGACCGGCCGGACCGACCGCAGCGTTCGGCGCGATTCCCGCACCGGCCGCCAGCCCGTCAACAGACGGCGGGGCCACGAGTTTCGGTCTCGGCTACCGCCAACCGGACGGGAAGCAACTCGGTTCCGCCACGACTTACTTCGACCCGAAGTCCGTTCGCGAATCCGCGACCTGGGGGAAGGACGCGAAGCTCGGCAAGGACCTCGCCGACGTGCAGGCCGCGCTCGATAAATCCGCCGGCGTCCGCGACGGCGAGGAAGCCCCAAAGCCGAAGCCGGTCGAAGGCGTTCCCGCTCCCGCGCCTGGGACTTCCGCGCCCGCCCCGACCGCCACGGTCGAGCAGCCGGTCGCCCGCAAGATCATCATCCGGTCCGGCGACATCGAGTTCGAGGTCGAGTCGTTCGACTCGTCCGTCGCCACCGTCACGCTGCTCGTCACCAAGATCAAGGGCGGGTACGTCGGCACCGTCAACAGCGAGAAGCTCGCGAACGGCAAGGTGAAAGGCTCCGTCGTCGTCCGCGTCCCGCCGGAGGCGCTCGACGGCCTCGTCCTCGAACTCCGCAAGGAACTCGGCAAGGCCGGCGAACTCAAGGGGCAGCGGATCGGCAGCCAGGACATCACGAAGATGTACACCGACCTGGAGAGCCGCCTGAAGGCCGCCCGCGCGATGGAGACCCGGCTGCTCGCGATCATCAAGGACGGCAAGGGGGAGATCAAGCAGCTCCTCGAAGCGGAGAAGGAACTCGGCGTCTGGCGGACGAAGATCGAGGAGTACGAGGGCGAACTGCGGTACTACGGCAACCTCGCCTCGCTCAGCACGCTGACGATCACGCTGGCCGAGAAGGACATCCGCGTCGCCGCCGGGATCACCGAGAGCGAGCGGGTGCAGGCCGGGGTCGAGGTCGAGGACGTGGACAAGACGTTCCGCGACGCGATGGCCGCCGTGCTGGAGGCGAAGGGCCGGGTCACGCGGTCCGAGCTGAAGCAACTGTCGGCCGGGCAGTTCAACGCCGTGCTGAACTTCGAGGTTTCGCCGGACGCCTCCGGGCCGCTGCGGGACCGGCTGAAGCAGCTCGGCCGCGTCGCCCGGCTGGAGATCGACCGGGTGCAGACGGCCGACGGCGGGCCGCCGGTCAAGAACGCGAAGGTCACCCGCGGCGACACCGTGTTCCTGGTGCAATTCTACAACCTCGCGAACGTCGCCCCTCGGGAGACGGCCGTGCTGTCGATCGCCGTGAACGACGTGGCCGCCAGCTTCCGCACGCTGCGGGACGCCGTCGAGAAGGCGAAGGGCCGCGTCGTCGCCGCGTCCGTCAACGAGGGGGACAAACAGAACGTCACCGCGCAGTTCGACTTCGAGGTGAAGCGGACGGAAGAGGCGACGCTGCTCGCGGCCCTGTCCGCGGCCGGGGACACCGTGTCGAAGACCGTCAGCCGCGCCCCGGAGAGCGATTCCGTGACGGACACGAAGGTGCTGTTCCGCACGAGCCTGTTCGACGCAGCGAAACTGCAACCCCGCGAGGTGACGACGTTGCACCTGGCCGTCGCGGACATCCCGATCGGGTACACGGTCGTGCAGGACGCGGTCGAGAAGGCGAAGGGCCGCATCCTCACGGCTCAGCTGCACGACGCCGACCGGCCGAACGTGACGACGCAACTCGACTTCGAGGTGAAGCGCGGCGACGAGGCGGCGGTGCAGGCCGCGATCACCGGGGCGGGCGACATCCTGTCCCGCAACACCGTGCGGTCGCCGGACGGCACGAACATGACGGACGCGAAGGTGCTGCTCCGCGTCACGTTCCTGAACGCCGCCCGGATGCAGGCCCGCGAGACCTCGACCGTCTCGTTTGCCGTGACGGACATCCCGGCCGGGTTTCGCGAGGTCAAGGCGGCCGTCGAGAAGGCGAAGGGCCGCATCGTCAACTCGCAGTTGAACGAAGGGGACAAGCAAAACGTGACGGCCCAGCTCGACTTCGAGGTGAAGAAAAACGAGGAAGCGGCGATCTTCGCGATGCTCAACAGCGCGGGCGACGTGTTGAGCCGCCAGACGACCAGTGTGGCCGAGGCGATGACGGTCACGAACGCGAAAACACTGATCCGCGTCACGTTCGCGAACGCAGCCCGGCTGAAGCCGCGGGAGACGACGACGCTGGCCGTCGAGGTGGCGGACGTGGACGCGGCAGCCGCGGTGTTCGCCGCCCAGGTCGCGGAGCTGAAGGGTCGCGTGGTCGATTCGCAGATCGCCCGCGAGCGGAGCGGCCGGACGACCGGGCGACTGGTGTACGACGTGCCGCTGGTCGCGGCCGGCGGGCTGGCCGAGCGGGTGAAGGCAGCCGGCACGGTGCGGGTGCATCAGTCGTCCCGCGATCCGTCGGCGACGGACGGCAAGTTCGCGACCGCCCGAATCGACGTGACGCTGTCGAACGCGGACCTGATCGTCGCCCCGGACCAGGGCGTCTGGCCGCAGGTGCGGAAGGGGCTGTCGTACAGCGCGTCGGCGTTGCTCAGCAGCCTGACGTGGGTGATCTTCGGCCTTTGCGTGGTGCTGCCGTGGATGTTGGTCGGGCTGGTCGGGTATCGCGTGGTGCGCCGGATGACGCGGCCAACGCAACCGGCTACCGTGCCGACGACCTCATCTCAGTAGGCCAGACAGACCCGGCAAACCCTATATAGCCGCCGGCTTGCCGGCGGGGTTATGCGAACCCAAAACCCCGCCGGCAAGCCGGCGGCTATATCAAGTTGCGGGTCGCGGCATCCGGTCGGGTGGTGTCGATCTTGTCGCTCCTGTCACTTCGGTAAACCTTTCCTCGTCGAACTTCTCTCTCGACCGGCTTCTCCAACCGCTATAGATTGCACAGATTCCCACCTCGGAGGTCACCCCCGTGATCCGTCGCTCCCTCGCGTTCCTCACATTGCTCCTCGGCGTCCTCGCCGTCGCGGCCGACGACCCGCAATCGGTCGAACAGATTGAGAAGCAGCTCGCCGAACTCCAGGCCAAGCTCGCGGAGTTGAAGAAGCAGCAACCCGCCGGCAAGAAGGCGCTCGCCCTCGCCGACGCGGAGAAGTGGCGGTCGCTCCGTGGCGTCGCCCTCTCGAACGACGGAAAGTGGTTCGCCCACCGCGTCAGCCCGGCCGAGGGGGACGGCGAGGTCGTCGTGCGGAACCTCGCGGACAACAAGGAGACGAAGTTCCCGGCCGGGACCGGGTTCGGGTCGCTGACGATTTCGTTCGACTCGAAGTGGCTGGCGTTTACCGCCACGCCAAGCGTGCCGAAGGGGCTGCCCGCCCTCGTGCAGGCGACGATGCCGCGGCCGAAGCCGAAGGTCGTGCTCGTGAACCTCGGCAGCGGCGAGAAGACGGAACTGGAAGGGTTCTCGTCCGTGCAGTTTTCCGGCGAGGCGGCCACGCACGTCGCGCTGCGGAAGGCGTCGGAAGGTCCGACCGGCACGCCGACGTTGCCGCCCGGCGTCACGCTGCCGCCGGGGATGACGCCGCCGACCGGGGCGGCCCCGTCCTCGGCCGGGTCGGACCTCGTTCTCCGTGAATTGGCGACCGGGACGGATTTGCTAATCGGCAACGTCGCCGAGTTCTCCTTCGACAAGAAGGGGACGTATCTCGTCATGGTCATCGACGCGGCCGGGCAGATTGGTAACGGCGTCCACCTCCGCGACATGAAGGCCGGCACGGTCAGCGTCCTCGACACGGCGAAGGCGAGCTACAAGTCGCTCAACTGGCACGAGGACTTCACCGCGTTCACCGTCGTGAAGGCGGTCGAAAACAAGGAGTACGACGGCAAGTGGAACACGATCCTCGCGGTCAGCGACGTGGGGCCGAAGCCGACGAAGACGGCCTACGACCCGAAGGACGACAAGAACTTCCCGGCGAACATGGGCATCAGCGCGAACCGCGGCGTGAGCTGGACGCACGGCCTCGACGGGTTCTCGTTCGGCATCTCCGAACAAAAGAAGAAGGACGCGGCCAAGAAGGAGGCGGCCCCAGCCCCGACGAACGCGCCGAAGGAACCGACCACCACCCCGGCGACCGAGGGGACGCGGCGTCGCCCCGGAGGACCGCCGAGCACGGCCGGCGGCGGGGACGCGAAGCCGGACCTCGTCGTCTGGCACTGGAAGGACGAGAAGCTCCAGCCGATGCAACAACTCCAGGCGACGATGGAGAAGGCGTACACGTACCTGTCCGTCTACTACCCGAAGGACAAGAAGTTCGTCCGCCTCGCCGACGATACCTGCCGCAACGTGACGCTCGCGCCGAAGCACAAGTACGCCATCGGCACCGACGTGAAACCCTACGAGTACCTCGCGAACCTCGACGGGCGGCGGTACTCGGACGTTTACGTCATCGACGCGAAAACGGGCGAGAAGAAGAAGGCGCTCACGAAGGTGCGGTACAACTTTGGCCCGTCGCCGACCGGTACGCAGTTCCTTTACTACGAGGACGGCCATTTCTTCGTCTACGACATCGCGGCCGGGAAAGGGACGAACATCTCTGCGAACGTCAGCGGCACGACCTTCGTGGACGCAGAGGACGACCACAACATCGAGAAGCCCCCGACGCGGCCGTTCGGCTGGTCGAAGGACGGGCGGCACGTCCTGCTGTCGGACAACTGGGACTTGTGGAAGGTCAACGCGGACGGCAGCGGCGGCGTGAACCTGACCGTCAACGGCAAGAAGGACGGAATCCGCTACCAGGGGTTCAACCAGTTCGAGCCGGACCGCAAGGAGCCGGGGTTCGACTTCTCCAAGCCGGCGTTCACGACGCTCTACGGCGAGTGGACGAAGAAGGAGGGGATCGGCCGGATCGACCCGGCCAAGCCGGGCGTGAGCGTGCTCGTGTCCGGCGATTGCAGCATCGGGCCGATGACGAAGGCCCGCAACGCCGACGTGTTCGCGTTCACGAAGGAGACGAACCAGGAGCCGACGAACTACTTCATCACGGACGCGACGTTCAAGGACCAGAAGAAGGTCAGCGAGACGAACCCGCAACAGTCCGGCTACCTCTGGTCGAGCGGCGTGAAGCTGATCGAGTACAAGGCGCTGGACAAGAAGCTGCAAGGGGCGCTGTTCCTGCCGGCGAACTACGAGCCGGGGAAGAAGTACCCGACGGTCGTATACATCTACGAGAAGCTGTCCGACGGGCTGCACCGGTACACGCCGCCGGGCACGGGTGGGTTCAACAAGGCGATCTACACCAGTAACGGGTACGCGGTGCTGATGCCGGACATCACGTACAAGGTCAACGACCCCGGCACGTCGTCCATCGCGTGCATCAACGCGGCCCTGGACGCCGCGGTCGCGACCGGGATCGTGGACGGCGACAAGCTCGGCCTCCAGGGGCACTCGTGGGGCGGCTACCAGACGGCGTTCGCGGTCACGCAGACGAGCCGGTTCAAGGCCGCCTGCGCCGGCGCGCCGCTGACCGACCTCGTGAGCATGTACAGCAGCGTCTACTGGAACACCGGCAGCGCGAACCAGCCGATCTTCGAGAGCAGCCAGGGCCGGTTCACGGCCGGGTACTGGGACCAGCAGGAGGCGTACATCCGCAACTCGCCGGTCTACTTCGCGAAGAACGTGACGACGCCGCTGTTGATGTTGCACAACGACAAGGACGGGGCGGTCGATTTCACGCAAGGGGTCGAGTACTACAACACGTTGCGGCGGCTGCAGAAGCCGGTGGTGATGTTGCAGTACAAGGGGGAGAACCACGGCCTGGCGAAGCCGGAGAACCGCAAGGACTACGCGGCCCGGATGAAGGAGTTCTTCGACCACTACCTGCAGGGGAAGGCCGCCCCGGACTGGTGGAAGGACGGCGTGCCGCACCTGAAGATGGACGACCACCTGAAGGGGCGGAAGCCGTAGATTGGTGTGTGTAAACGCGAAAAGCCCAGGCACGGCCGTGCCTGGGCTTTTCGCGTTTACACACACCAATCAGACCCCCGCGGCCCGCCGCAGGGCCTCGGCCTTGTCGGTCTTCTCCCACGGGAAGCCGTCGCGGCCGAAGTGGCCGTGCGCCGCCGTCGGGCGGTAGATCGGCCGCCGCAGGTCGAGCGTCTCGATGATCCCCTTCGGCGTCAGCTTGAAGTGCTCGCGGATCAGGCCGACGAGCTTCTCCTCCGTCACGCCGGGGGCCGTCGTCTTGTTCGTGTTCACCCAGATGTTCAACGGGTCCGGGTAGCCGATGGCGTAGCTCAGCTGAACCTCGCACTCGCGGGCCAGCTTCGCCGCCACGATGTTCTTCGCGATGTACCGGCAGACGTAGGCGGCGCTGCGGTCCACCTTCGTCGGGTCCTTGCCGCTGAACGCCCCGCCACCGTGCCGCCCGCGGCCGCCGTAGGTGTCCACGATGATCTTCCGCCCCGTCAACCCGCAGTCGCCGTGCGGCCCGCCGGTCAGGAAGCACCCGGTCGGGTTGATGTGGCAGGCGATGTCGTTCGCCCCCAACTTCGGCGACGACCCCGGCAGCACCATCACCAACTCGCCCTTGATGAGGTCCGGCCGGTCGGCCTTCAGCACGGGCAGGATCAGCTCCTTGATGATCTGCTGCCGGGCGTCGTCCGAGAAATAGTCCTTCCGGCTCATGACGCTCGAATCGTGCTGCGTGGAAAGCACGACGGTGTGAATCCGGCCCGGCGTGCCGTCCGGGTTGTACTCGACCGTCACCTGGCTCTTGGCGTCCGGCCGCAGCCACGCGATCGGCTTCTTCGCCTTCCGCATCTCGGCGTGCGCCGCCACCAGCTTGTGCGACAGCGAGATCGGCAGCGGCATCAGGCTCGGCGTCTCGTCGCACGCGAACCCGAACATCATCCCCTGGTCGCCGGCCCCGCCGACGTCCACGCCCTGGCTGATGTGCGGCGACTGGGCGTGGATCAGGCAGTTCACCTGGACCGCGTCCGCGGTGAACCCGATCTCTTCCCGCTCCTGGTCGTCCTTCGCCACGTACCCGATGTCCGTCACGACCTCGCGGACGAGCGCGTCAACGGCCTTGCGGGTCAGCGGGGCCTTCGTCGTGATCTCCCCGGCCACGGTGCAGTGGTCGGTCGTGACGAGCGTTTCGCACGCCACCCGGCTCATCGGGTCGTGCGTCAAACAGAAATCGAGGACGGCGTCGCTGACCTGGTCGGCCACCTTGTCCGGGTGGCCCTTCGAGACGGATTCGCTGGTGAAAAGGTATCGTTCGGCGGACACGGCAAAACCTCGGGTGGGGCACTTAACCGATGTTTTCGGTAAACATCACCCGACTGTTTTAACCAACCCCGAAAAAAAAAACAGCGGGACCGGGCGTCCGCCCCGGTCCCGCCGTTTCGGAACAGGTTTCCTTACTTCTTCGCCACCGCCGTCGGCTTCTCGCGGTTGGCCGCCGCGAGCAGCTTCCCGAACGACTTCGTCACGTCGTCCCCCGCGTGGACGACGACCTTCATCTCCTCGGTTACGGTCGAGCCGTCCATCGAGATTTCCGCCCGCATCTCGTAAGCGAACGACCGCCCGGCCGGGAGTTTCGGCGTGGCGAACGTGCGGGTCGCGCCGCCACCGGGGACGAGTTGCCCGTCCACGTAAAGCTTGGCATCGGCCGGCAGGTCGATCTTCAGGTTCGCCGGGGATTCGGTCGGGGACGCGCTCGTCGGCACGGCCGGGGTGGTGACCGTTGGCGTTGCGCCACAGCAGTCCTCGACGGCCGGAATCACGATCGGCGTCGCGTAACTACCGAAGCAACTCCCACCGCAGCACGATGAGCCGAAGCAGCTTCCGCCGCAGCACGAGGAGCCGGTGCAGCCGTGGCAGGACGCGCGGTAGAACGACCGGCCCCAACAGCCGTTGCAACCGGTGCAGCCGGTCGAGCCGCGGCAGCCGAAGCAGCTACCGACGGCGTAGCTCGGCGACCCGTAGCAACCGACGGTGTAGGCTACGGGGGCCGCCTGATACACGATCGCCGACCCGCTGCACGAACACCCGCCGCACCCGCCCGACCGCCAGTTGAACGCCGACGCATCGCCGGACGTGGCCACCGCGGTCATCAGAACCAAGCTGTACATCTCGCGACCTCCCTGGTGTGATCCTTGCGAGACTAGGATATCTGGTCAATCTGGGAGGTCAAAGAAGAATGGCGTGTTCACGCACATTCCCTCGACTTCTCGGTCGATACGTCAGGAAAACGCGAACCGGTGGGAAGAGTCGTACGGCCGCGGCTCACTGCCACCCGCGGCGGCGGAACAGCGTGCCGGCGACGAACAGCCAGACCGTCGCGAGGCCGATGGCCGCGAGCAGGTGCAGCCAGTGGTTGCTCTGCACCGACCCGGACAGGGCCGCGTGCAGCACCCGCGGGACGTGGTACTCGAGCGCGAAGTTGGACAGGATCGGGATGCCGTTCGTCGAGCAGATGATGAGCAGCATCGACACGGACAGCAGGTAGCACATCGCGCCCATGAACGCGGCCCGCTGCGTCTTCGCGAGCGTGGCGACGGTCATGCCGATGCCGAGGAACCCGCCGGCGACGGTGAACAGCCCCATCCAGAAGAATAGCGTCGAGAGTACGGCGGGTTTGTAAATGCCCGCGATGACGGCCGCGAGTGCGCCGCCCATGACCGGGTAGAAGAGGAACTTCGCCATCAGGATTTCGGCCGGCGACGCGGGCGAGAGCGCTTGCGCGAGCAGCACGCCGCGCTCCCGCTCCTCGCAGTTGAGCGTCGGCAACAGGTAGACGCACGAGAAGTAGAGCGCGAACACGACGAGTGCCGTCGCGATGGTGGACCGCAATTCGAGCACCTGCCCGCCGAGGCCCTGGCGGGTGATCTCGACCGCCGGCACGATCTCCGCATGGCCGGCCGGTTTCGCGCGTTCTACATCGTCTTGCAGCCGGACGAACGCCTCGCGGACGGCCCACAGGTCGTCGTCCTCCGGCGACGCCGTGCGGATCGCCGGCTTCGCCACGCCGAGGGCCTTCAGCTTCCGCTCGGCGATGACCTGGAGGCCGATCCGCAACTCGCGCCACAGCCACGCCTCGTAGGGGGCCATCGCGGCCGCGTCGCCGGGCGGGTGAAAGATTTCGACCTTCAGCCGCCGGTGGCCGTTGACCGTCGGCGCGGTCAGCCGGATGCTAGCCGTGCCGGGGGAGAAATCCACGCCTTGCTTGATCTTGTCCCGTGATAGGTTCCGGATGCGGACGTGCGGGGCCAACTCCGGGGGGAGGTTCCGCTCGAGGTAGTCGAGCAGCGGCGACATCAGATCGTCGTCTTCCTTCGTGTAGTAGAGGAAGCAGTGGTGGACGCCGCCGACCATGCCGGTCCCGGCCGCCTCGGTCGCGGAGCTGCCGCCGGCCCCCAGCCCGGCCGGGTTGAACACCGAGAGCATGATCGCGGCGACGACGAGGAGCAATCCCAACGCGATGCCGCCGCGGTTGGCGACGTGCCGCCGGAGTTCCTTGACGAACAACGCCCGCAGGATGTAGAGCCGCATCACTCGAACGCCTGCCCGGTGAGTTTGAGGAACGTGGCGTGGAAGTCGAACTCGCGGGTCTGGAGGCTCGCCGTCGCCCCGTCGCGGACCAGCTCCGCGAGCTTCTGCCGCTCGTGCCCGTGGTCCATGTTGAACGTCATCCGCTCGCCGGACTTCAAGATCGCGTCCGTCTTCCGCTCGGTGTGCTGCTGCTTCAGGTTCAGCGGCGAGTCGAGGGCGACGAGCTTCCCCTTGCAGACGATGCCGACGCGGTCGCAGATTTTTTCCACCTCGTCCATGTCGTGTGTCGTCAACACGACGGTCGCCCCGGCCTCGACCCGCTCCCGCAGGATGCGGTGGACGATTTCCGCGGAGTGGATGTCCAGGTTCGCCGTCGGCTCGTCGAGGTACAGCACCCGCGGCTCGTGGAGCAGCGCCCGCGCGAGGAGCAGCTTCCGCCGCATCCCGAGAGAGTACCCGCGGACGGGGGTGTCGCCGGCGTCTTCGAGTTCGACCATCCGCAGGCAGTCGCGGACCCGCAGCCGCGGGACGTTGTAGAGCTGGGCGAAGAACTCCAAGTTCCGGTTCCCGGTGAACTCCTCGAAGTGGTTCTCGCGGTCCGGGACGTACCCGAACAGCGGCTTGATCTTCGCCCACTCGCGGACCACGTCGTGGCCGAGGACGCGGACCGCCCCGCCGGTCGGCCGCCGCTGACCGATCAGCACGCGGATGGTCGTGCTCTTGCCGGCCCCGTTCGGGCCGAGCAGGCCGAAGAGTTCGCCCCTGCGGATTTCGAGGTCGAGGCCGTCCACGGCCGTGAAGCTGCCGTACTGGACCCGCAGGTTCTGGATGTGGATCGCCGCGTCAGGCATGGGGGGAGTTTAGAGCAGGAACGACGAGTTGTCTGCCGGCGAGACACCTGACTTCCGAAGTCCGGCTTCGACTTCGGAAGTCGATCCCGTGGGGCCAACCTCGCACGCATCGGGTGTCGTTGCCGTTCCGACTTCCGAAGTCGAAGCCGGACTTCGGAAGTCAGGTCACCGCGCGCCCACTTCCTGCTTCGTGAATGCGATGGTGCAAACCTTGCCCTTGTCCTCGGCGATCTTCGTCGCCACTTGCCGCGTCGTCTTGTGCAGGATGCTGAAGTGGTCGCCCCACGGCAGCGCGAACGCCTGGAACGGCACGCCGAACCGTAGCGCCTTCGCCATCATCTTGTCCGCGTCCGGGCAGTACCCCTGACGATACCCGTCCCGGCAGCCCTCGAAGTAGAACGTCGGCGTCTTGATCGCGCGGACGAAGTTCGTCGGCGAGCGGAAGAACGCCTCGTCCGGGTCGCGGAGGTCGAACGGCGTGTTCCCGTACCCGTTGCCGTCGGCCAGGACGACCGACAGGTCCGGCGCGCCGCCGAACGAGAAGATTGCCCGGAACTTGTCCGTCGCGGTCGCGGCCAGCAGCGCGATCGTCCCGCCGGTGCTGTGCCCGGCGAGGTAGATGCGGTCCGGATCGACGAACGGCAGTCCCGCCAGGTAGTCGCGGGCGGCGAGCACGTCCTCGACCTCGCCGTAGAAGAGTTCGAACCGGCCGGGGTTGTCGTTCTCGCCCCGCCAGGACGGGACCATGAGGACGAGACCCTTCTCGCGGAACGCGGACGCCGTCTGGTCGTTGGCCTTGTCCGGCGTCGCCCAGAACGAGCCGCCGTTGATGCCGCCGAACCCGCCGTGCGCCCAGACCACGGCCGGGTGCTTCTTCCCGTCGCCGGGGTCGTTCGTGACGTAGGCCGCCAGCCGCCCGGTCGGGGCCGGGAAGCGGACGGTCTGGAGGACGCGGGTCGGGGCCGGATCGACCGGCCCGTCCGGGACGTAGTTCGCGTTGCCGGTGATTTGCGTCTGGTACGTCTTGCGGGCCGTGAGCAGATCGACGACCGGCGCGTTCGGGTCGTCGGCCAGCTCCTGCGGCGTGTCCTTCGACAGTTCCCCGCAGCCGGCGGCAAAAACCAACAGCAACGTCGGCAGCAAGAAGCGGCGCATCGAGTACCCCCGGAGGTCACTCGAACTCTACTTCGCCCCCCCGCTTGACGTTGAAATATTTCGCGTTCGGGTGGTGGAACACAATCGCCGTCGTCGATTGTTCCGGCTCCAGCAGAAATTGTTCGGTCAGCGTGACCCCCACCCGCGTCGGGTCGATCAGCTTGAACAGGCCGGTCTGGTCCTCCAGCCGCGGGCAGGCCGGGTAGCCGAATGCGTACCGGCGGCCGCGGTAGTGGCCCTTGAACAGCTTCTGGATCGTCGGCGAATCCTTTGCACCGATGCCCCACTCGGCCCGCATCCGGCGGTGGAAGAACTCGGCGAAGGCTTCGGCCGACTCGACACCGAGGCCGTGCAGGAACAGGTAGTCCTGGTACTTGTTCGCGGCCCGTAGGTCGTTGCACTTCTTCGTGACCTCGTGGCCGACCGTCACCGCCATGAGGCCGACGTAATCGACCGGCTTGCCGTCCTTCGTCGGCTCGACGTAGTCGCTGAGGCAGAGGTAGTCGCCGAAGTCCTGCCGCGGGAACGTGAACTCTTGCAGGAGCGTCGTGCCGTCGGCGTCGTAGACGCGGAGCGTTTGGCCTTCCGACGCGGCACGGAAGAACCCGTATGTGGCGGCCGGGCGGAGGACGTTCTCGGACAGGCAGAACGCCTTCAGCCGCTCGAGGGCTGGGCGGGCCGTCGTTTCAATCTGCTGCGCGTACACCTTCGGATCGACGCCACCCTTGACGAACCCCCATTGCGTGCTGAACAGCGTCAGCTCGTTCAGGTACGGGAACACGGCCGACATCGGCACGTCGGTGACGGTCCGCGTGCCGAGGAACGGCGGCTTCGGCACGTCCGGTGACGGCGGCAGGTTCGGGGCACGGCTGTACAGCGGCGGTGGGGGCGTCGGGGCGTGGTGCGTCGCCGCGTCGATGGTGTCGAGCGTCGGCTTGCCGCCGACCTTCGCGGACGACTGGATTACGCCCTTGAGTGCGACGCTGCCGACGCTGGCGAGCTTCTTGCGGGCAACGATCTCGTCCATGATGCGGAGGCCGTCGAACGCGTCCTCGCCGTAGAACAGCTGGCCGCGGTAGACGTTCCGCAGGTCGTGCTCGACGTACCGCCGGTTGAGCGCCGCCCCGCCGAGGATGACCGGCGGATTCAGCCCGCGGTCGTTCAGCGTGACGAGGTCTTCCTTCATGATGACGGTCGATTTCACGAGCAGCCCGCTCATGCCGATGGCGTCGGCCGCGGCCTTCTGGAACTCGGAGATCATCGCGTCCACCGGCTGCTTGATGCCGATGTTGTAGACCTTGTACCCGTTGTTCGTGAGGATGATGTCTACCAGGTTCTTGCCGATGTCGTGAACGTCCCCCTTCACGGTCGCGAGGACGATCTTCCCCTTCTCCTGGCCTTCGACCTTCTCCATGAACTGCTCGAGGTACGCGACGGCCGCCTTCATCACCTCGGCCGATTGCAGCACGAACGGGAGTTGCATCTGGCCGCTGCCGAACAGGTCGCCGACGACCTTCATGCCGTCGAGCAAGATCTTGTTGATGATGTCGATGGGCGAGTACCGCTCGCGGGCGGCGTCCAGGTCCGCGACGAGCGACTCGCGGCGGCCCTGGATGATCGCCTGCTTCAGCCGCTCCTCGACGCTGTCGCCGAGCGACTGGGCTTCCTTCTTGACGCCCTTCTTGTCCGCGTAGTGCTCGATGAGCATTTGTAGCGGGTCCTCGACGCAGTTCCCGGCCGCGTCGAATACGCGCTCGTCGAACAAGAGGCGGCGGCAGAGTTCCTTCCCCTTCTCGTCGATGCTCGCCAGCGGCATGATCTTGGCCGCGTGAAGGATGGCGGAGTCGAGGCCGTACTCCATCGCGTAGTGCAGGTAGACGGAGTTCAGCACCTGCCGGGTGTACGGGTTCAGGCCGAACGAGCAGTTCGACAGGCCGAGGTGCGTGAGCGCCCCCGGCAGGTTCTGCTTGATGAGCCGGATCGACTCGAACGTGGCGATGGCGCTCTTCCGCGTCTGCTCTTGGCCGGTGGACAGCGGGAAGACGAGCGTGTCGAACATCAGGTCGGTCGGCGGGATGCCGTACTCGTGGACGACGATGTCGTAGATGCGCTTCGCGACCTCGAACTTCCACTCGGCCGTGTCCGCCTGCCCCTTCTCGTCGATGGTCAGCGCGACGAGGCCGGCCCCGTACTTCTTCGCGAGGATCGTCTTCGGGTCGAGCGTCTTGCGGCCGTCTTCCAGGTTGATGCTGTTGATGACGCACTTGCCGGAGCAGAGCTTGAGCGCCGCCTCGATGACCGGGACTTCCGTGCTGTCGAGCATGAGCGGCTTCGTCAGCACGGCGTTGTACCGCTTGATGACCTCCTTCATGTCCCGCACGCCGTCGCGACCGACGTAGTCCACGCACACGTCCAGCAGGTGGACGCCCTCTCGCTCCTGCTCCTGGGCCATCTCGACGAGGCCGTGCCAGTCGTCCTTTTCGAGGAGCTGCTTGAACTTCTTCGACCCGTTCGTGTTCGTCCGCTCGCCGACGAGCAGCGGCCGCTGATCGACGATGAGTTCTTGCGACGACTGGAGGCTCGACACCATCGGCAGGTACGTGACCGTCCGCGGGGCGGGCTTCTTGCCGCCGAGCCGCTTGACGACGGCGGCCATGTGTTCGGCCGTTGTGCCACAGCAGCCGCCGACGATGCTGACGCCGAGCTCGTTGACGAACCGTTCGTGCCAGTCGGCGATAACCTCTGGGCTGTCGGGAAAGTACATATCCCCGTTGCGGTTCTCGGGAATTCCGGCGTTCGGCAAGACGCTAATCTTCTTCTTCCAGTGCTTGCTCAGGTGCTTGATGCCGTCGAGCATCAGGTTCGGGCCGACGCCGCAGTTCATCCCCAAGACGTCGATCTCGTCAATCGGTTCGAGCGTCACCAAGCCCGTGGGGATGTCCGTGCCGGGCAGCATCTTCTGGCGGGCGTCCATGATGGTGAGTTGCACCATCAGCGGCAGTCGCACGCCCTGGCGATTCATCTCTTCGATGGCCGTGATCGCCACGCACTTCGCTTGCAGGATGTCGAAGCACGTTTCCACGAGAATCGCATCGACGCGCTCCTCGATCATGACGCGCAACTGCGGCCGGTAGGCTTCGGCCATCGCGTCGAAGTGGATGTAAATGCTGGGGTCGGTCAGCGACGGCATCTTCGTGCCCGGCCCGACGCTGCCGACGACGAACCGCGGCCGGTCCTTTGTCGAGAACTCCGTCGCCGCCTCGCGCGCGAGGCGGATGTTCGCGCGGTTGATCTCGTCCATCTTTGGCACGAGGTCGAACTCGCCGAGGCCGATCGCGTTCGCGTTGAACGTGTTGGTCTCCACGGCGTCGCACCCGGCCGCGAAGTACCCGCGGTGAATCTCCTTGATCCACTCCGGGTGCGTGTAGACGAGCGCGTCCGACAGGTTCATCAGCGACTTACCGTTCGGCGCGTACCCCCAGTCCTTGTCCGTCGGCTTGTAATTTTGGAGGCTCGTCCCCATGCCGCCGTCGAGGATCAGGACGCGGTCGTCGGTGACGCGGAGGAACGGCGAGTCGGCAGGCATGGCGAAACCCTACGGATCGAGTAGACAATTCGGCTGAAAACCGGAGAAGTCTACTTTAGTGATTCGGAAAATGCGGAATGGTTCGGGGAGCAAAAACAAAAAGCCGCGGCCGCCCATCCTCGGGCGGCCGCGGCTTCGTCAACGACCTGTTTGGGGTAGCAAATCCGTGCCCAGGTCCCACGTGGCCGCGAAGCGGGCCGGCAATAACTCGGAGTGGGGAAGCGTTTCTACCACTGCGAGTGCGTCAAACGCCATCCCTGGCGTGTCGCCGAACGTCCGTGTCCGGCCAGACGTGCCGACCCGTTCGGGCCGTGGTCGCGACGGCGCGCCGTGGCCCCCGCGAATCCTTCGCGGGTCGAGGGCGGGCCGTTGTGTCCGATGATGTAACGAGTGAACAGAGAACCGAGGGCGATCACGACCGAGCAACAGCCGTTGGTGGGGAACCACCGCAAGAAAGACGGGCAGAAGTAGACGAGTGATTCGAGGTCACTTTGTCTCGCATCTGGGCTAACCCTCATAACCGGAAGAATCAGTCGATGGGCCGTAGATTACCGTCCCGTGGGGAGAAGTCAACACCATCCCGCCCCCCCCGCCGGTGACACCGGGGTGGCACTCGTGAGAGGGCGATTTTGCCTTGAATTTTCGGCCCATTTAGACGTTTGCGCCCGGTAGACGGGGGGGCGTCAAGGCCGCGCAAGGGACGCCCCGGCGATGTTTTTTTGAGAATTCTTCAGGACGGAATCGCTTAGAAAATGAGGAGTTGCACCGCGGCGGGCGCGTGCGAAGCGGGGAAGTGGGAAAAGTTTTTCCGGGAACTCGACAATCGAGAAATGAAAACGCCTCCACCTGTGCCGTGTGGGTCGTGTTTGAGGAACCCGCCAGAGAAATCGTGGGAGCCTCGCACCCGTCTTTCGGATCCCACTACAGTCTGACGCCGAAGCGGCAGGATGGGCTTGCGAGCCACGTGTGCATTTTCAAAAGGCCCCCGTAGCAGGTTCTTGTAGGGTCCCCAACAATTGCCGACTCATCACGAACACTGCAGAGGCTCTGGAATAGTAGGCCCGGTTTCCGCCGCAATCAAGCCGCGATTTCACCCACGGCCGGTCGCGCCGGCTGTGACGCCGGCGCATCGCGGAAACGCCCCCGCCCTTCCCGGACCGGCCGAACTCGCGCCGCGGGCCGGACCGATACGACTGCGGCGTCGTTATTCCTCGCCACGGACGGCGAACGAGGTAGATCATGGATTGGCCCTTCAGTCGGCGGGGGTTGTTTCAAGGGGCGGCCGTCGCCGCCGGCGTGGCCCTCGCCGCCCGTGCCGATGCGAAGCCGCTCGACCGGCTGCGGCAGAAAAAAAATCCCGGCTGGGTGATCGGACACTTAACCGGCGCGCAGGCCGTCGCCGAGACGCTGCTCGCGGAAGGGGCCGGCTGCGTGTTCGGCATCCCCGGCGCGCAGGAGAACGAACTCTGGGATGAACTGAAGGCCCGCAACGTCGGGTACCAGCTCGTCACGCACGAATACTCCGCCCCGTGCATGGCCGACGGCTACGCCCGCGCCACCGGTTGTACCGGTGTGTTGTGCGTCGTCCCCGGCCCCGGCGTGACGAACGCCCTCACCGGCCTCGGCGAGGCGCTGCTCGATTCGATCCCGCTCGTCGCGATCGTCGGCGACGTGGGCAACGGCGAGAAGGCCCGGCCGTTTCAGGTCCACTCGCTGAACCAGACCGAGTTGCTGAAGCCGGTCTGCAAGTGCGTCTACACCGTCTGCGACGTGCGGCAGATTCCGGACGCGATCCGCAAGGCGTTCCAGGCGGCGGTCGCCGGCGAGCCGGGGCCGGTCGCGGTCGTGATACCGTACAACCTGCTCATCGAGGTCGCGGACTTCAAGAGCGGCCCGCTCGCGCCGGCCGGCGTGCCGTTCGACGACGCCGCGTTCGCCAAGGCCGTCGCGCTCCTGGGCGACAAGAAGCTCCGCGTCGGCATCTACGCCGGCCTCGGCTGCATGGACCATAGCGCGGCGCTCACCGCGGTAGCTGAACTGCTGCAATCGCCGGTCGCGACGAGCGTGTCCGGGAAGGGGGCGATCTCCGAGTGCCACCCGCTCGCCGTCGGCTGGGGCTACGGGCCGCACGCCTCCGAGGTCGCGGAGGCCGCGTTCGCCCGAGAGAAGTTGCACCCGCTGAAGTCCGGCGTAGATCTGCTGCTGGCCGTCGGCGTGAAGTTCAGCGAAGTCTCGACCGGCTACTACGGCAACCCGCGGCCGAAGCACGTCATCCACGTCGATGTGAACGCGAACAACCTCGGCAAGGTCATGCCGGCCGACGTGTGCGTCCACGCCGACGCGGAACTGTTCCTCGGCAAGCTGCTCGCGTGCGGCGATTCGCTGAAGCGGCCGACGGACGGCCACCTCCTCGCGAAGATTCGTAGCGCGAAGGCCGACCACGAGGCGAAGCTGAAGTGCGTCCCGGCCGGGAAGTGCGGCGTCGATCCGCTCGCACTGGTCGCGGCCCTCCGCCGACACCTGCCCGAGGACGCGCTCCTGTTCTCGGACGTGACGGCGAGCGAGCACTTGGCGGCCGAGTCGTTCCGCGTGACGCACCCGCGGACGTACTTCAACCCCGTCGATAACCAGTCGATGGGCTGGTCGATCCCGGCCGCGATCGGGGCGCAGCACGCGGCCGTCGGTCGGGTCGTCGCGACGCTCACCGGCGACGGCTGCTTCCTCATGTCCGCGATGGAACTCTCGACCGCCGCCCGCGACGGCTACCCGGTGAAGTTCTTCGTCCTCGACGACCACGCCTACCACTATATGCAGCTGCTCCAGAAGCCCGCGTACCGCCGCACGACGGCGACGGAACTGGCGGCCATCGACTACCGGGCGTTCGGCCAGGCCGTCGGCGTGGCGTACCAGGAGATCGTCACGCACGACCACCTCGACGGCGGCGTGCGGGCCGCGATCTGCCACAACGGGCCGGTACTCGTCCGCGTTCAGACGGACTACGGGGACCGGAAGATTCGCTGGATTGAGGCGGTCCGCGACCGCTACACGAAGGAATTGACGGCCCAACAGAAGGCGCGATTCGCGGCCCGGATCGGCGGCCGCACGTTAAATCTGCGCCCCGAGAAGAACGATTAGCGGTCCGACCTCACTCGGCTTGCGCTCCGCGTGGAATTCGTCCTCGCCAAAAACATCGGACACTACCCCTGCACCACCGGCAGGACCACGTCGCACGGGGCGTCGAACCGCACGTCGTCCACCTCGTCCGGCATGAAGTCGGACTTCAGCCACGTATTCCACCCAAGCCGGATGCCGAGGCCGCCGGCCGGCACGTCCTGGATCAGGCAGTCGGGAACCTCGAAGTTGTGCAGCACCAGCTGAATCTCGAAGTCGAGTTCCGCCCCGACGTACAGCCGCGTCAGCTGCGACAGCAGGTACACGCCCTTACGCTCCGGCACGGCCGTCGGGTCCGGGAGGAAGCCGACGAACTCGCGGTAGCGGAGCGGCCCGAGCCGGAGGCGGAACTTACTCCCGCTGTCCCAGATTTTCTCCCCGGCGATGGCGTTGACGCCGAGCCGCCCGGCGCTGGTCGAATCGTCGAGCCGCGTCTGCGCCGCCTTCGGCAGGTCGAGCCACTGGCCGGTGAGCGGTTGCACCTCGACCGGCAGGTCGAAGTAGTCCGCGAGGATCGCCCGGAGTTCGTGCGCCCCGGCGCGGCCGCGGGCGAACGCGCCGGCGTAGGCCAACAGCGCCCGGTCCTCGATCCGGGCCAGCGGCTCGCACCCCAGCCCGCCGACGCGGCACTCCTCCGCCGCCGCCGGGCCGAGCAGCCGCAACCGGTCGCGGAGGGCCGGCGTGCCGAGGCCGATGACGCCGAACAGCACCTGCGTCACCCGGTCGGACGTGGAACTCGCCAGCGTCGGCGGCCGCCGCCACTCCGCCCGCAGGTAGCCGACCGGCATCCGGTACTTCTGCCACGCCCGGAACAGGAGCGCGAGCATCCGGTTGTTGAAGATGTCCAGCCAGTCGCGGAACGCCCCGCGGGTGGACGTGTTCCGGGTGACCGGCAGCGTGTCCAGCTCGCAGAGCGTCTGCGTGTAGTTCAGCGGGAGCGCGCCGTTCGGCCCGAACAGGCCGAAGAAGTTGCACACGACCGTGGCGACGTTCGCCCGCTTGTACCGGCGGCGGACCCGCTCCGCGCTCGTCGTCCGGAACTCCTGGGGGTCCGGCGGGCCGTCGAGCGGCGGGATGATTTGCGCGAGCAACGCCGGCGGGAACGCGAGGGTAACGTTCGTTCGGAACCGGAGGGCGGTTTCGACCTCCTTCCACCCGACGGCCGTGTGCCGGACGGCCACGTCGTTGGCGACGAGTTCGAGCAGCCGGATCGCCTGGAACGGCTCGAACTCGCACCCCCGCTCCGGGTCGTAGAGCAACTGGCTCGGGATCGGGCGGCGTTCGGACATGGCTGGCGGTCGTGGAGGATGGAAGTCGATTTCGTAGGGCGGGTCAAGGCTCTGCGCCGACCCGCCGTCGCGCCGGCAGCCCCGGCGGGTCGGCGCAGAGCCTTGACCCGCCCTACAAGACGGTCAGAGCAGGACGCGGCCGCCGGCGCGGGCCGACCAGCCGCGGATCGGACCCCGCTGCCGGGTGCGGTACGTCAGCCGGGTGAACGAGTTCATCGACACGGCCATCGCGAAGAACCGCTCCAACACGGCCGCGAACAGGTACGCGCCGACGCCGACGTACTTCTCCTCGTCGAGTTCGAGCCGCACCTCCAGCCCGCGGGCGTACCCGCCGACCGTCTCGCTCTCGCCGGGCACGAACGCCACGTCGCGGGCGGCGTCCACGCCCAGGACGCCGTCCCGCACCTGCCGGGCGACCTCCCGCAGCTCCGGGTGCTGGTCGTCGGAGAAGTCGTACAGCGCCAGGTACTCCGTCAGCGCCTCGCGGCCGCGGTCCGGGTCGGTGTCCACCAGCGACAGGTGGTTGAGCGTCAGGTGCGACACGAGCCGCCAGTAGTTCATCTTCCGGATCGCGTCGTCCCGGCCGACGGCGTCCACCTTCTTCTGCATCGGCCGCAGCGTCGGCGTCGGGGCGCGGAGGACCTTGATCCCGGCCGGGACGACCAGCCCGACCGGGCGGAGCGCCCAGGCGTCCAGGTTCTCCCGGAGCTTGTGCGGCAGGTCGCGGTTGCAGCACGTCACGGCCGCCAGCGCGATCGCCTCGGCCGGGGCCTTCGGGTTGAAGTCGCAGTCCACGAACGTCAGGTCGATCTCCGTCCCGCGGTCGCCGAACTTCCCGCTCGGCCGGCGGCGGCCGAGCCAGTACCGCCGGTCCCGCTCCCGGTTCTGGTGGCGGAACGAGTAGAACGGCTCGTAGGTCACCTCCTCCCCGGACGGCAGCCGGTGGTAGACCGCGTCCACGGAGTAGACCTCCAGCCCGTCGAGTTGCTCCGAGTCGGGCACCAGTGGATATTCGTACCGCTGGTGCGTGACGCGGATCCCCTCGGTGCTGCCCTTGCGGAACAGGTTCACCATCGGCCCGCAGCCGAGTTGGAACGTCGCCGCCTTCACCGCCTGCTCCAGTTCGGGGTTCACCGGCTGGTTCAGGAAGATGTGAACTTCCAGCGTGTTCTTGCCCAGGACGCCGTCGGCGCTGGCGCGGTCCCAGCCCTTCAGGTCGAAGAACCAGAACTTGTCCCGGTAGGCCATGAACTCGGTCAGGAGGCGGTAGCCGGGGAACGACTGCGGCGGGTACGGCAGCACGCCCTCGTCCAGGTCCGGGCCGGCCGTGCGGCTGTGCTCGCGGGTGACGCGGAAGCCGACCGGCTGGATCGCCACGTCCGGCGCGACCTCGCTCGCCTTCAGCTCGCCGGGTTCGCGGAACGCCACGGCCGTGACGTTATTCATCAACAACTCGTACAGCGTGGCCGTCAGCGGGCCGTCGGCGTCGAGGAAGAACCGCAGCCCGGCGAGGCTGTTTGTGGTCGGGTCGTGGGAGCCGAGGGCGAGCGCGGCGAACGGGACGCCGACGGGCAGTTCGAGCCGCAGCTTCAGCCGCGACTTACTCCCGCCGGGCGGGACCTTGAGCTTCGGCAGCAGCTCGCGGATGTCGTTGTACGGCGGCCCCTTCAAGGACGCCTCCGCCACCCGCACCGGCCAGAGGCGGATCGGGTAGACGGTCCGGTACTCGCACTCGACGCCGTTCACCGGCGTCGTGCGGAACGGCGTGTGCCGGGGGATCGTCAGCCCGTGCGACAGGTCCGCGCCGGCGTTCGGCTGGAACTGGGCGATCAGCATCGACGGGATCGGCGCGAGGTAGTGCGGGTAGAGCAGGCCGAGCAGCGCGTCCGTCAGTTCCGGGAAGTCGTCGTCGATCTTCTGCCGGACGCGGGCGGCGAGCACCGCGAACCCTTGCAGCATCCGCTCGACGTGCGGGTCGGTGCTGCGGCCGGTCGCGTCCAGCCGGAGGAACCCGGCCTCCTTCGGGTACTCGCGGCTGAACTCGCGGGCCTGCTCCTGCAGGAACCGCAACTCCTGGTCGTAGAACGGCCACAGTTCCCGGCTCACGCGGTCACCCCCGGACTGGAAACGTCGTGGTGGCCGGTGGCCAGTTCCATCGTGGTGTCGAACACCACCCCCTCGATCGGCGTCGGGTCCACGTTCAGGGTCGCCACGATTCGGAAGTACGCCGCCCCGATCCGGTAGCCCTTCGGCTGCTCGGCCTTCACCTCGTCCAGGGTGCGGGGGATGACGTTCACGTTCGTCAGCCGCGGCTCGTAGGTCTGGATGACGTGGGCGATGTGCTCGGCCAGGGCGGCGCGTTCCGTGCCCGACGTGCCGTCGCGGTGGGTCATGTCCCGCAGCCCGTAGTTCGCGATCGAGCCGGCGACGAGCGGCAGCCCCTCGAAGTATTCCTCCGGCGGCCGCTTCGTGTTCAGCAGGGCCTCCAGGTCGCGGAGGACGGCCGCCTCGGTCTGCGCGAGCGAGTACCGGCACCTGTTCACCGGCAGCGCCGGGTCGGTCAGCCGGTCGAAGAACGAGGGCGGGTAGTCGTCCATACGGGCCAGAGGGGTCTGGGGCTTGTGTGGAGATTGGGGTTGAATACGGGGTACTCTGTACTGTGTACCACGTACTCGGTTCACGGTGGGCGGTCGGGGAACGTGAGACTCCCCAAGTCCCATCATCCACGACGGGCGGAAAAAAGGAAGCCCCAACCGTCCGGTCGGGGCCTCTTTCGGGTACTGCGGCGGCCGCAACCTTAGACCTTCGAGTTCGTCTTCAGGTTGTACCCGGTCTTGCCGGCGGGCTTCGTGACGCCCTTCTCGTCCTGGGCGAAGTATTCCAGCGTCACCTGGGAGTAGTTGAACGAGATCGACTCGACCGGCAGGCCGTCGCTCGCGTTCGCCCCGCCCGTCTGGTACGACGAGATGAGCAGTTCCTTGAACTTGATCTGGAGGAACTTCTGCTGCTCGGCCTTCTGGCCGGACTTCCGGGCCGTCAGCGTGGCCTCCGGGATGTGCTGGCCGGTCGCACAGTGCAGCAGGAGGTCCGGGGACGCCTTGCACATCTGCATGGTGAAGTGGAAGTCCTGCATGCTCACCTTGCCGGACCCGCCCCCGCTCCCGTGGGCGAACGACCCGGTCTGCGTCGCCCCCCAGCTCCAGCTGAGGACCTGGATTTGGTCCTCGTAGCCCTTCTCCATCGACTCGCCCTTGATGTTCCCGGCCTTCAAGTCGAGGTGAATGTCCATCGCCATTGTCGAATCCCCCTCCGGGCCGGCTGCTGGCCGGCCGAACTCCGGGTCGGCGGCCGGGGGTACGTGCCCCGGCCGCCTGTCCCGTTACGAAATCGAAACCCCGTCCCCCGGCCCGACGACGCGTCGGGTCAGGACTTCTTCTGCGGCAGCTCGGCGACCAGCCGCATCGAGGTCGCCAGCCCCTCGAGCTGGAAGTGCGGCCGCAGGTGCGCGACCGCCTGGTACCAGCCCGGCTTGCCCTTGACTTCCGTGACCGTGATCGACGCGGCCGTGAGCGGGCACTGCGCCTTCATCGTGTCGCCGACGTTCTCCGGGTTCACTACCACGTAGTTCTGAATCCAGTTGTTCAGCCACAACTCCATCTCGTCCCGCGACGCGAACGACCCGACCTTGTCGCGGGCCATCGCCTTCAGGTAGTGGGCGAACCGGGAGACGCACAGCATGTAGTTCAGCTTCGTGGACAGCTCGGCGTTGGAGTTCGCCGCCGCGTCGAAGTACTTCTTCGGCTTCTGCGTCGTCTGCGTGCCGATGAACACCGCCTTGTCCGTGTCCTTGTAGTGCAGCAGCGGGAGGAACCCGAGGCCGCTCAGCTCGGCCTCCCGGCGGTCCGGGATGAGCACCTCGCTCGGGCACTTGGCCGTCTTCCCGCCGCCCTCGTTGAACACGTGCAGGGGAAGCCCCTCGACCTGGCCGCCGCCCTCGACCCCGCGGGTCCGCATGAACCACCCGTCCTTGGAGAACGCGGCCGTGCAGCGGGCGGCGAACGCCCAGGCCGAGTTCATCCAGAGGTACTTGTTGTGGTCCGTCCCGTCGACCCCTTCCTCGTAGTTGAACTCCTCGACCTTCTTGTCCGTCAGCCCGTTCCCGTAGGGGTACCGGCCGAGGACGCGGGGCATGGTCAGGGTGACGTACCGCGAGTCCTCGGACTCTCGGAAGCTCCGCCACGCCGCGTAGTCGATCCCCTGGAAGATTTTGTCCAGGTCCCGCGGGTTGTTCAGGTCGGTGAACGACTCGAGGTTGAACATGTCCGCGCCGGCGGCGGCCACGAACGGGGCGTGCGCCGCCCCGGCGACGCCGGCGATCTTTTGCAGCATCGCCACGTCCTCGGCGGACTTGCCGTCGAAGTCGTAGTCCCCGACGAGCATCCCGAACGGGCTGCCGCCGAGCGTGCCGTACTCCGCCTCGTAAATCTTCTTGAACATCTGGCTTTGGTCGAACTCGACGGCCCGCTCCAGGTCCTTCGCCAGCGTCTTCTTGCTCACGTTCATGACGCGAATCTTCAACGTCGCGCCCGTCTCGCTCTGGTCCGTCAGGTACTTGATCCCCCGCCAGGTCGCTTCCAGCCGCTGGAACTCGGGGTTGTGCATGATCTCGTTCAACTGGGCGGACAGCTTGCGGTCGATCTCGGCCTTCCACGCCTGGATCGTCCGCTCCACGTCGCCGGACACGACCGACCCCGGCTGGGCCTCGAGCGCCTGGCGGATGACGGCCTCGATGAACTGCTTGTTCTGCTGCTTCTGGCTGTCGTTCTTCGGCTTGGTGACCCGCAGGACCTCGTCGAGGAGTCCCCCCTCGGCGGTCGTGGCGGTCGCCTGTTGGCTGGCGGCTTTTTGTTCGGCCATGGCTTACTTCCCCTCCCCGGCGTTCGTGTCGATGCCCAGTTGCTTGGCGAGTTCTTGCACCTTCTCGGTGTTCGCCAGAACGTCCTGGAGGACGGATTCCAATTGCGTGTTCGTGCTGATGCGGGACAGCACCTCGTCAAGCCGCTTCCGCATGTCGAGCAGTTCCTTCAGCGGGGCGACCTGTTCGGCCACCTCGGCCGGCTCGAAGTCCTGCATCGACTTGAACTGCAACGACAGCCGCAGCTTGCTGTTGTCGTCGGCCAGCTTGTTGTCCACGCTCAGGTTGAGCATCGGGGCGGCGTCGGCCATCACGCTATCGACGTTGTCGCGGTCGATCTCGACGAACTTCCGGTCCTTCAGCGCCCCCAGTTCCTTCTCGTCCCGGTGGCCGGACAGCCCGGCCATGATGCCGACGACGAACGGCAGCTCCTTCTTGACCATCGCCCCGTTGGTTTCAACGTCGTAGGTGATCTGCACCCGCGGGCTTCGGACCCGGTCGAGCTTGTGTTGGAAACTTTCCGGCATGATTTTCCCTCGTTGAGCGGGAGGCCCAACCCGTCCAGGTGCCCGATTCGTCAGGCAGTACGGGGCGGGTTGGCGAGCGGTTTTCCGGGGGCGATAGAAATGTCATCCGGGACGATCCGCTCCGGCCGATACGCCCCTATCTAACGGGGTTTGCGGCGCATGTGCAAGGAAAAACCCGCGGAACGGCCGCGTGTGAAGAAATGAAAAAATCCCGGCGGGTTACCGCCGGGATTCGCGCGTTTTCAACGGCCATCATGCGTCCACGGCGAACCCGCCGACCGACCCGCCGGCCCGTAGCGAGTCGAACGGCAGCCCGTTGACGTTCGTGCCCTGGGCCAAGTCGAACTGGAAGTCCTCGTCCGTCTGGATCGTGCCCGCGTCGAACGGGTTGGTGAACGTGAACCGGACGACCTCGAACCCGGTCCCCCGCGGGGTGCTGACGAGGATCGACCGGCGGCCGCCGGACCCGTCCGTGCTCCCGCCGAACGCCACCCCGCTGACGCCGCTGTTCTTCGCGTTCTGGGACGGGATCAGCCCGCCGCCGGCGGTCGTCTGCGGGAACGCGAAGAAGTTGACCGCCACCTTCGTGAGCAGTTGGCCCGGCTGGTCGCTGCCGAGGAACACCCGGACGTGCGGCCCGCCGCCCGGCCCCGGCGCGGTCGCGATGTCCGCGATCTGGTCCCCGTCGAACCGGCCGGCGCTGACGAACACGCCGCCCCGGAAGTTCGGGTCGTAGGCGAAGTAGTCGGCGATCGTCCGGAAGGCGTTCGGCCCGCCGTCGGTCGCCGCCTTCGTCACGTCGAACACCCGGACCCGCGGCCCGCCGCGGAACCCGGCCCCGGCGATGATTTCCGGCGAGCCGTCCCCGTTCACGTCCCCGATGGCGACGTTCACCCCGCCGCGGAACGTGCTCTCGTACGGGAAGAAGTTCAGCGGCCCGAACTTGTTCGCGAAGAACGTCGCGTTGTCGAACGGCGACCCGGTCGTCGGGTCGATCCGGAACACGGCGATCCGCGGCCCGCCGCCGATCCCGGCCCCGACCGCGACCTCGTCCCGGCCGTCGTTGTCGAAGTCCCCGGCGGCCACGTTCAGCCCGCCCCGGAACGTCTCCTCGAACGCGAAGAACTGAGCGATCAGGTCGGACGCCGCCAGCTTGCTCAGGTCCAGGTTGGCGAGCAGCCGCGACCCCTTGATGATCGTGATGAGCGGCGCGTCCCCGGCCCCGGCGGACAGGATCAGGTCCGGCGTGTTGTCCCCGTCGATCTCCGCGAACGTGATCCCCGGCGGCGTCACCGGCCCGCCGGCCGTGCCCGTGTTCGGCGTGACCACGAACGGGTTCGTGATGACCCCGGCCCCGGTCAGCGAGGTCGGGATGTCCGTGCCGAGCTGCTGGAACTGCACCCGCGCGGCGAACTCGGACCGGTCCACCCCGACCCGCGGCGCGGTCTGGACGACGAACCCTTCCGCCTGGAACCCGCCGAGCGTCTCGATGGACGTGAACTCGAGCGTCGTGTTGAACGGGGCCCCGAACGTGTACTTCCCGTCCCCGTCGCCGGCGTTGCCGATGATGACGAACGCCGCGACCGGTGCCCCGGCGAAGAACGGGTTGAGCGTGTCGAACGGGGAGAACGTCCTGCCGTCGGCGACGACCGGGCTGTTCCCGTTCACCCGGATCGCCGCGCCCTGGGCCGGGCGGACGGTGAAGATGTCCTTCGCCACGTTGTCCAGGTCGCCGAACGGGTTCTGTTTGCTCGCCGCCACCGTCCGCCGGCTCGGGTCGAACTGGCCGATGGTGACGAGCTTCGCGTTCGCTTCGGTCACGAACCGGGTTCGCGTCGTGGTCGTGAGGCCGTCGTTGTTGTCCACGCCAGGGTTGATCTGCACCTGGCCGCCCGGCACGTCGAACAGCGGCGTCGGCGTCACGAATGCCGGGTCGGTGACCTTCGTGTACGCCTTCGCGTCCTCGGCGCTGAAGTCCTTGCCGCTCGTCAGCGTGACAGACCCGCCGCCCAGCACGCGGATCGGCGGCGTCTGGTTCGCCTGGTCCTCGAACCGGATGATGAGGTCGCCGCTGTCGCGGACCGAGACCGACCCGGCCGTGAGGTTGACGAACAACTCGCCTTGCAGGTCCTGGATGGCCTGGTTGAACTTCGTGTCCTGGCTGGCCGTGGAGATGTTCTTGGCGATCGCCCCGGCCCCGACGGTCGTGAGCGTGTTGCCCGGCGCGTCGAGGGTGAACGCCCCGGACCCGTTCAGGTACAGCTTGGACGTGGTGATGGCCGCGGCCTTCGCCTCGGTCGCCGTCCCGCCCTGGAGCGTCAGAACGATGACGCCGGCCGGGTTCGTCGTGGTGACGTTCCCGTTGAACGCGAGCGAGGTCGTGTTGAGGTTGATCGCGCCGCCGGCCGCCGCGTTCGCGCCGCTCGCCGCCGTCACCGGGGCGTTGAACGTCGTCGTCCCCGTGCCCGTCGTCTGGACGAGCCGCGTCGGCGACAGCGCCCCATTGAACGTCGCGTTCTTGGCGTTCGCGACCGTGAGGGTGCTGATCGGCGTCGCGCCGCCGATGGCCTTCGCGGCCGTGATGTCCACGTTCGGCCCGCCGATGACGAGGTCGAGGCCGGCCGTCGTGGGGTCGAGCGTGTCGTTGAACGCGATCGTGCCGCCGGTGGCGAGGAACTTCCCGCCGGTCGGGGCCGAGAACCGGACCGGGTCGCCGAACGTCTGCGAAACCGAGGTTTGCACGATCGGCCCGTTGACGGCCGTGATCCCGCCGGCGTTCGTCGTGAGGTTCGCGAGCGGCGTACCGGCCCCGACGGACAGGTTGAAGACGGTGTTGCCGGCCGTGTTCGCCGTCAGGCTGCCGGGGCCGTCCACACTGCCGGTGAACACGATCGTGTCGCCGGCGGCGGCGGACGCCGCGACGGTCGCGGAGCCGGTGACGAGCACCTTGGCCCCGTTCGTCTGGGCGAACGTCGCACCGCTGACCGTCGTGTCGCCGAGCGTCACCGTGGTCGTGGCGTTCAGCTCGACCGCGCCGGCCGCGGTGACGTTCGCCCCGTTCTGCACGGCGATGTCGGTCGCGAAGTAGCGGACCTCGCCGTTCGCCGTGACCGGGCCGGTCTGGGTGATCGTTTGGAACCGGGCGGCCGCGTCGCCGACGATCAGGGCCGAGTTGTTGTCCGGCAGCGCCCCGACGGCGAGTGTGTCGGCCGCGGTCCCCCGCTGAACGTTCAGCACCGTCGTCGGGCCGCGGAACTTCGTCGTCGCGAACGTCCCATTCCCGCTGCGGATTTGTGAGAACCCGTCGCCGGCCGTCGGGTCTTCGAGGAGCGCGGTACTCGTCGCGGCCGGCAGCAGGAACTGCAACGACCCGACGGACGTGACGTTGAGTTCCACGGCATCGACGTTCTGATACGTCAGCGTGTCGGTGGCCGTGCCGGTCAACGCGATCGTGCCGGTCTGACTGCCGGTGAACGTGTTCACGATGCCGGTGAACGCCCCGTTCGCGACGATGAACCGCTCGCCGACGGCCGGGCCGTTCGCATTGAACGCGATCCCGCCGGTCGGGACCGGCGACCCGTTGACGTAATCCACGGTCGCCGACTCGACGCCCTCGACCGGTTGGGCCGTGTTCGCCGTACCGTTCAGCAGGATCGCCTGCGTCCCGATGGCATCCGTGGACAGCAGCGTCGCGCCGAGGAAGAGTTGCACGTTGTCGGCGTTGCGGACGAACCGGTAATCGCCGGCGGCCGTGGCGTCGTAGGTGCGGACCGTCTCGTCGTCGCTCGTGATCGTGAACGTGTGCGTGGCCGGCGCTCCGATCGCCGCCTGCGTGACGGTCGCGTCGGCCTGCATGGCGAGCGTGAACACGATCGTCTCGTCGCCTTCCTTGTTCAGGTCTTCCACCAGGTCGAACGCGATGTTCTGCGTCGTCGTCGTGAAGTTCCCGGCCGGGAACGTCAGGTCGGTCGGGTTGGTGAAGTTGTAATCGACGCCGAGGGTGGCCGTCCCGCCGGGGGTGACGCGGACGGTGATCGGCTGGTCGAGGCCGTCCACCCCCGCGCCGACCGCGTTGATCGTCAGTTGCACCGTCGCCGTCACGCCCGTCACGTTGTCTTCCGGCCGGCTGTTCGCCGCCTGAGTGAAGCTGAAGACGGCCATGTCGTTGTCCGTAATCGTGGCCGTGTCCTGCGCCTTCGCGATGGTCACCGCGCCGGCGAGGCTCGCGTCCGTCGTCACGTTCGCGATCTTCGAGTCGAACTGCTCCGACCCTTCGACCCGGCGGTCGTCGATGATCGGCACGGCGATGGTGACCATTTGGGTCTTCGCCGCGAACGTGAGCTTCGACGCGGTGACGGTGAAGTCCGCCCCCGCAGTGGCCGGCCGGACGCCGACCCCGGCGAGCGTCGAGAAATCGACCGACACGTCCTTCGACACCGGGTTCGACAGCGTCACCGTGTAGATCAGGTTCGTCCCCTCGGCGCTCGTGGACGCCGTCAGGCTGATCGTGGCCGTGTCGTCGGTGACGATGACCCCCTTCGCCGTGTCCGTCGCGTCGATCTTCGCTGCGGATACGCCCGGCCCCAGGGTGACGACGTTGGACAGGCTCACGGTGAAGAACTCGTCCCCCTCGACGAGGTTGTCGTCCAGCACGACGACCTGGAACGTCTTCGTCTCGCCGGCCGTGCCTGCGAACGCGAGCGTGCCGGCCGCGGCCGTGTAATCGCCCTCGACGACGAGGGCGGTGCCGTCGGCCGTCTGGAAATTGACCGTGAACCCGCCCTGGACCGGGTTGGACAGCGTGACGGTGAACGTGATCGGCCCGCCGGCCTCGGACTGCGCCACGTCCTGGATCGTGAGCGTCGTGGAGTCGTCGTTAGTAATCGTGCCGGTGGCCGTGTCGGTCGCGTCGATGGCCGCGGCCGGGATCAGCGCGTTGTTCGGGACGACGTTGAACAGGCTGACCGCGAACGTCTCGTCCGCCTCGACCTTGTTGTCCGGGTTGACGGTGACGGTGAACGTCTTCGACTCGCCGTTCGTCCCGGCGAACGTCAGCGTGCCGAGGGCCGCGAGGTAGTCGGCGTCGGCCACCGTCGCCGTGCCGTCGGCCGACTTGAACTGCACCGTGAACCCGCCCTGCACGTCGCCGTTGAGCGTCACGGTGAACGTGATCCCCCCGCCGTCCTCGGCCTGCGCCACGTCGGCGACGGTCAGCGACGCGGTGTCGTCGTTCGTGATCGTCCCCGTCCCGGTGTTGTCCGTCGCGGAGATGGTCACCGGCCGGCCGCCGTCCACCAGCCCGCCGAGCGTGATGGTGAACGTCTCGTCCGCCTCGACGACGGTGTCGGCCGTCGTCATCACCATCACGGTCTTGCTCGTCGTCCCGGCCGGGAACAGCACGACCTGCCCGGCGAGGGCCGTGTAGTCCGACGCGGCCGCGGCCGTGCCGTCGGCCGTCGTGACCGTCACGGACGTGTCCACGTCCACCGGGTTGGACAGAGTGATGGTGAACGTGACCGGCCCGCCCTCGACGGCGGACGCGGTCTTCGTGATCTTGAACTCGGCCGCGTCGTCGTTGACGATCGTGCCGGTCCCGGCGTTGTCCGTCGCGGAGATCGTGACCTTCCGCCCCCCGTCGTTCAGCCCGCCGAGGGTGATCGTGAACGTCTCGTCCGCCTCGACCGAGTTGTCGGCGGTGGTGAGGACGTTCACGAGCTGGCTCGTCACGCCCGGCCCGAACGTGACGGTTTGCGCCATCAGCGGCGTGTAGTCGTTGTTCGCGACCATCGCGGTGCCGTCGGCCGTCGTCACCGTGACGGACGTGGTCACGTCCACCGGGTTCGTCAGCGTCACCATGAACTGGACCGGGCCGCCTTCCGTCGCGGACGCCAGCTTCGTGATCTTGAACTCGGCCGCGTCGTCGTTCGTGATCGTGCCGAGGCCCGTGTCCGTGGCGACAATGTCCGCCGGGTCCGCGCCCGCGGCAGGGACGACGTTAAACAGGCTCACGGTGAACGCCTCGTCCAACTCGACGGTAGTGTCCGCGTTGATCGTCACCATGAAGGTCTGCGACTCGCCGTTCATCCCGACGAACGTGAGTGTCCCGGTCGTCGCGACGAAGTCGCTGCCCGCCGTCGCCGTCCCGCTCGTCGTCTTGTAATCGACGGTGAACCCGTCTTGAAGGTCCCCGGTGAGCGTGACGGTGAACGTCATCGTCCCGGCGTCCTCGTCCTGCGTCACGTCCGCGACCGTCAGCGTCGCGGTGTCGTCGTTTAGGATCGTCCCGGTCGCGGAGCCGTTCGTCGCGGAGATCGTGACCGCGCCGGTCAGCCCGCCGTCGTTCAGCCCGCCGAGGGTCGCCTTGAAGGTTTCGTCCGCTTCGACGATCAAGTCCGCCGTGGTCGGGACCATCACCATCTGGCTGGTCGTCCCGGCCGGGAACAGCACGACGACGGCGACCAGCCCGGTGTAATCGACCCCGTCAACCGCCGTCAGGTCGGCGGTCGTGACGGTCACCGACGTGTCCGCCTCGACCGGGCTGGAGAGCGTGATCGTGAACACGATCGCATTCCCCTCGACGGCGCTCGCGGCGGCGATGGAGAATTCGGCCGCGTCGCCGTTCAGGATCGTCCCGGTCGCCACCCCGTCCGCGATGGTCACGTTCCGGCCGCCGGCGTTCAGCCCGCTCAGCGTCGCCGTGAACGTCTCGTCTTGTTCCACCTTGCCGTCCGCGACGGTGGCGACGGTCGCCGTGCCGGTCAGCGCCCCGGCAAGAATCGTGATCGTCTGCGGGGTGGTGACGAAGTCGGTGTTCTCCGCCGCCTTGTCCCCCATCTCCTTGCTCGGCGTGAGCGTGATCGTCAGGTCCGTGTCCACCGGGTTCGTCAGCGTCGCCGTGAAGGTCACGCCGTTGCCTTCCAGCGCCGCCGCGTCCGCGATGCTGACCGTGGCCGCGTCGTCGTTCAGAATCGTCCCCGTCGCGGTCCCGGTCCCGATGGTCACGTTCCGGCCGCCGGCGTTCACCCCCCCCAGCGTGGCCGTGAACGTCTCGTCCAGCTCGACGACATTGTCGGCGACGGTCGCGACCGTCGCCGTGCCGCTCAACGTCCCGGCGGTGATCGTGATGAGTTGCGGGGCCGTGTCGAAGTCGGTCGTCCCGGTCGCGGTGTCCCCGCCCTGCTTGCTCGGCGTCAGTGTCACCGTCACGTCCACGTCGACGGCCTTCGTCAACGTCGCCGTGAAGACGATGCCCGTGCCCTCCGTCGCCATCGCCGGGGCAATGCTCACGGTGGCCGCGTCGTCGTTCTGGATCGTCCCCGCGGCCGTGCCCGTTCCGATGGTGACGTTCCGGCCGTTAGCGTTCAGCCCGCTCAGCGTCGCCGTGAACGTCTCGTCCAGCTCGACGACGTCGTCGGAAACGGTGGCGACGGTCGCCGTGCCGGACGTGGTCCCGGCCGTGATCGTGATGACCTGCGGGGCGGTCGCGAAGTCGGTCGTCTCCGTCGCCGTGTCGCCGGCCTGCTTGCTCGGCGTCAGCGTCACCGTGATGTCCACGTCGGTGGCCGCGCTCAGCGTCGCGGTAAAGACGATCCCGGTCCCCTCCAGGGCCATCGCCGGGGCGATGCTCACCGTGGCCGCGTCGCCGTTCAGGATCGTCCCGGCCGCCACCCCGTCCGCGACGGTGACGGCCCGCCCGCCCGCGTTCAGGTCACTCAGTGTCGCGGTGAACGTCTCGTCCGCCTCGACCTTCCCGTCCGCCACGGTGGCCACCGTCGCCGTCCCGGTCAACGATCCCGCCAGGATCGTGATCGTCTGCGGGGCCGTCGCGAAGTCCGTGTTCTCGGTCGCGCTGTCGCCCGGCTCCTTGCTCGGCGTGAGCTTGATCGTCACGTCCGTGTCCACCGGGTTCGTCAGCGTGGCCGTGAACACGACGCCCAGCCCTTCCCCGGCCGACGCGTCCGCGATGCTCACGGTGGCGGAGTCGTCGTTCTGAATCGTGCCGGTCCCGGTCAGCGTCGCCCCGCCGCCGGCGAACACGACGTTCCGGCCGATCGCCGCGAGGTTCGACAGGATCAGCCGCACCTGCTCGTCGAGTTCGACGATAACGTCGGCGGTCGTCGTGACGTTGATCGCGAAGGCGGCGGTGGAGTCGGCGGCGAACAGTTGGACGTTCGCCGCGGCGAGCGCCGTGTAGTCCGTGCCGGCCGTGGCCGGGTTGGTCACGCCGTCGGCCGTCTCGCGGTCGGCGGTGACCGCGACATCGACCGGGTTGTCGATCGTGACCGAAAACGCGAGCGTGCCGCCCTCGGCGACGGACGGCCCGTTGATGCTGACCGTCGCCAAGTCGTCGTTCTGGATCGTCCCCGCCGCCGTGCCGGTGGCGATCGTCACGTCCCGGCCGCCGGCGTTAAGGCCGCTGAGAGTGGCCGTGAACGTCTCGTCCAACTCGACGGTGTTGTCCGCCACGGTCGCCACCGTGGCCGTCCCGGACGTGGTACCTGCCGTGATCGTGATGACTTGCGCGGCGGTCGCGAAATCGGTGGTTTCGGTCGCGGTGTCCCCGCCCTGCTTGCTCGGCGTCAGCGTCACCGTCACGTCCGTGTCCGCGGCCTTCGTGAGCGTCGCCGTAAACACGATCCCGGTCCCTTCCGTTGCCATCGCCGGGGCGATGCTGAGGGTGGCGGAATCGTCGTTCTGGATCGTGCCCATGCCCTGGGCGTCGCCGATCGTGGCGTTGGCGGACGGGTTCGACAGATCGACGAAGAACGTCTCGTCGAGTTCGACCGTCTCGTCCCCGTTCACGAGGACGGTGATCGTCTTGGACTTGTCCCCGGCCGGGATGGTCAGTTGCGTCGTGGCGACGGCCTGGAAGTCGGTCCCGGCCTTCGCCGACCCCTCGCTGGTGGCGTAGTCCACCGTCACGTCCGCCGCCTCGGCCACGTCGAGCGACACGGTGAACGTGAACATCGTCGTGCCGGCGTTCCCCTCGGCCGCCATGACATCGTTAATGGTGATGACGGCCGGGTTCACCCGGTCTTCGAGCTGCACGAGGTTGGGGCGGAGGCGGGGGGCGGACTTGCGGGCGGCTCGGGTCGTCTTGCGGGGGAACAGGGTCGTGAGCCAGGTGGGGACCATGGGTCGCTACTCCGCGCGATGGTGTTGAGCTGGGGTGAGGTTCGAGGCTGAGGCCGGTCGCCGGGCGTTATTGAGGAAATCCAGGGCGTCGTCCATGAATGTAGCGAAACACCGGGCCGAACAAGCCCATTTAGGTGCTACAGTCGGAATATCTTCGCCGCACACCCGGTAAAGAACGCCCAATGCAATCAAACCGACCTTCTTAGTACGACGAACCGTCCGGACCGTTCGTTTTTACCCGACCCGCAGAATTCCCTTGTTGTGGGAACCCGCGGGATGAGGTAAAACGAACGGTGTCGGGCAATCCTGCATTTGTGGTCCTACGTAGATATTTGGTGGAACAGAACGCCGCACCTTGAGAGTTGGTATGCCTCGTTTTGCGAAGTACGAAGAGGGCGACGAACCGGTCGAAGGGTATCGGTTGGTGGATTTCCTCGGCGCGGGGCAGTTCGGCGAGGTGTGGAAGGCCCAGGAGATTGCCACCAAGAAGCTGGTCGCCATCAAGCTCATCGACCTGTCGCACAGTTCCAGCGCCTTGAAGGAACTCAAGGCCCTCAACCTCGTCATCAACCTCAACCACCCGAACCTCGTCCCGATCTTCACGGCCCGCCTCAAGGACAAGAACGGCAAGGAGATGCCGCTCAACAAGGCCGAGGAGATCAAGCAGAAGGGCCAACTCCGGGAACTCGTCATCGCGATGGGTCTGGGCGAGCGGAGCCTGTCCGCGCGGTTGAAGCAGCTGAACCCGGACGGCACTTCCCCGGACGACTTCCAGGGCATCCCGCTGGAGGAACTGCTCGGGTACATGCAGGGGGCGGCGAAGGGGATCGACTACCTCAACAAGGCCGACCACGGGCTGGCCATCGGCGACGGGCCGATCATCCACTGCGACATCAAGCCGGACAACATGATGATCGTGTCCGGCGAGGTGCAGATCGCCGACTGCGGCGTCGCCGTCATTATCACCCCGGACGCCCGCCAGACGAAGGCCGCCGGCTCCCCCGCGTACAGCGCCCCGGAACTGACCGGGAACAAGCCGGTCCCCGGCACGGACCAGTACGCCCTGGCCATCAGCTATTACGAACTCCGCACCGGCAAGCTGCCGTTCGACGAGCAGATGGGGCAACTGTCCATCATGCTCGCGCACGCCGAGGGGCGGCTCGATTTCAGCAGCCCGGTCATTTCCGAAGACGAACACAAGGTCCTGCGGTGGGCGACGGCCGTGCAGCCGCGGAACCGCTACCCGTCCTGCACGGAGATGGTCCGGCAGCTCGTCCGCGCGACCGAGGGGCTGCCGCCGCTGGAGCCGGGCAAGGTCGTGGCGAAGGCGGCGAGCGTGGCGGTCGCGACGCCGCGGCCGCGGGCCGTCGATCCGGGCGAGGTTCGCGCGACGCCGCAGTTGCCGGTCCAAGACCCGACGCCGCCGAAAGGGTCCGCCGGGTTGGACCCGTTCAAGAGCACCGACGACGTGACGTTCGAGCTGCCGCAACCCGCGGAGGAACTCCGCGGCACGGTGATCCCGGACTCGGGCCGGTTTCTGCCGCCGAGCGACCCCAACATCGCGTTCCCGGCGACCGCCACGCCGAGCGGGACGAGCGGGCAGGAGACGCGGAAGTCCAACTACGAGTCGTTCTCCGAAATCCTCATCCCGACGACGCCGGAGGAGAACTTCGGGGCGGAGGAAACGATTACCCCGCCGCCCGCGCCCCCGCCGCCGGTCGCGGCGTCCGCCGAATCGCTCGGCAGCCTGGGCACGATCAACATCAGCCGGCCGCAGATCAACCTGGAACAAGACGACCCGATGGGGCAGAAACTCGGGGCGGTCGGCCTCGACCCCGAGATCGCGAAGATCATCAAGGAGGGCCGTGCGTCCACGCCGGTCAAGCAGCCGGCGGCCCGCACGCCGCCCGTGCCGTCCGGGAACCGCCCGCCGTCGAACCCGGTCATCGTCCCGCCGACGACGCCGGGCCGCAAGTCCACGCAGTACCCCCGCGAGACGCCGGAGGAGGAACAGTCGCTCCCGCCGTGGCAGAAGGAAGAGGAGCGGTCCCTGCCCCCGTGGGCGAAGGAGGCCGAGCGGGAACGGCAGAAGGCGCTCTCGCAGTCCAGCCTCCCGGAAATGCCGGCCGCGTCCTGGAAGCCCCCCGCCCCGGCCCCCGCCGGCGGCGGGGTGATGAAGTACGTAGCCGGCGGGGTGATCGGCGTCGGCCTCGCCGCCGGCGGCGTCTTCTTCGCGCTCTCCGGCCCGTCGTCGTCCTCGAACACGGTGGTGACGGTCCCGCCGTCGCCGCCGCCCCCGCCAAACGTGACCCCGGAAGCCGTTGACCCGGCGAAGGTGCAGGCCGTCAACGCCTTTATCGCGAACAAGGACTTCGACGCGGCCGAGAAGGCGGCGAAGGAGCTGACCGCCGGCGTTTACCAGAAGCTCCAGGACGAGTGGCGGGACCAGATCGCGAAGGGCCGCCAGACAATCGTGCCGGTCAAGACGCTCGACGAGAAGATTCGCGACATCGACGACCTTATCAAGAAGGGCGACGCGAAGTCGCTGACCGAGGCCGAGGCGCTCGCGCGGGCGCTGCCCGACGAGGCGAAGGCGCGGCGGGAGGCGTTCCTCAAAACCGTCGCCGACGCCCGCCAGATGGCGGCCGACGACGGGCTGACGGCGAACCTGAAGGCGCTCGAAGACCGGCCGGCCGGCGAAATCCGGCCCGCCGCCCAGTTGGTCATCAACCGGTACACCCTGCCGGCCCAGCAGAAGGCCATCGGCAAGAGGCTGATCGCCATCGGCGAGAAGAAGAAGGAGCACCGCGGCCCGATCACCGAGGTCCTGACCGACGAGGACCGGTTCTCCATCTTCGTGCCCGACGCGACGGACCGCCGGCTCGTGTTCGCGTGGCGGGCCGACGACCTGCAAGCCCGCGCCGCCGCGGTCGTGGGAAACTTCGACGCCCTGGCCGCGGCCGACGACGCGACCCGCGGGGTCAAGGTGACCGACGCCCGGAAGGCGGTCGCGGACCTGTCGAAGGCCATCGCGGATGCCGGCAAGCCGTTCGGCACGGCCTGGGACGCGGCCGCGGTCCCCGCGGCCGTCGGCAAGCTCAAGGCCGTCGGCGAGGCGTGGGCCGCCGCCCTCTCGAAGTCACCGGACGCGGTCAAGGCGCTCGGGGCATTCCTGACCGGCGACGCCCCGCCCCCGGCGGCCGTCCCGATGGCGCGGGAATACTTCCGGCTCGCCGCCGACCGGGACGACGCGGTCGCGAACGTCCGCAAGGTCCGCGACGCTTCCAAGAAGTGGCCGGGCGTCTCGGCCGCGGACCGCAAGGTCATCGACGGCCTCTACCAGGCCGCGCTCGCCGGGTACGCCGTCAAGCAACTGGCGTCCAACGAGCCGAACCTGGCCGCGCTGAAGGCGGACCTCGGGGACGAGCCGGCGTTCGGGTGGACGAAGGCGGTCGCCGCTGAGGCGGCGCTCGGCGAGAAGAAGCCGGCCGACGCGCTCGCGCTGCTGAAGGAAGCCGACGACCCGAAGGTGACGGACGACACGGCGGCGGACCGGAAGGCGTACATCGGCTACCTGCGGGGCCTCGCGGCCGGCAACGCCACGGCGGCCGACGCCCTGGCCGCGGCGTTCGAGAACCCGGCGAGCTTCCTGGCCACCCCGCGCCGCAAGCAGGCCGCGGCCGAGGTTCTCGCCGCGGTCGCCCTGAGTGGGCTGGACAAGAAGCCCGCGAAGCCGGAGGCCCCGTTCGCGAAGGGGTGGAACCCGTACCCGAAGAGCGAGAACGCGTACCGCTGGCTGGGCAAGGCTTACGACTTGGCCGGCGCGGCCAACCCGAACTGGGGGCTGCACCTCGCCCTCCTGGCCGACACGGCCGCGGGCAAGGACGTGGTCCGGAAGTGGCTGACCGAGGTGCCGGTGGACGAGCAGAAGATCGCCGAGGACGACCTGCCGGTCGCGCTGGCGTACTTCCGGCTGAAGGGGGAGGACGCGCGGCTGTCCGACGACCTGCGGGTCGCCGCCTACGCCGCCGGCACGCGGCTGGCCTTCCGCTACCTCGATTCCACGCTCGGCGACTGCCCGACGCAGAACGACGTGGCCGACCGCGACGACCTGATCCTGCCGAAAATTCAAAACCAATTCTGGGGGCCGGGGCTGCAACTGGCCGGCGGCCGGGCCGCCGACCGCGCGGCCCTCCGGCTCGGCCCGATCCGGGCGAAGGTGCTGGCGACCACGCCGAACGAGGATTTGCTGAAGCAGCACGGCCAGGAACTGGGTACCGCGATCGACGCCCTGCCAGAGGACCACCCGGACCGCGGTACGGCGCTGGGGCTGAAGGCACACCTCGCCAGCGGCCAGTTCCTGTCGGGGGCGGCGTTCTTGAGGGACGCCGGGGGGCAGGCGAAAGAGGACGCATGGAAGGCGATGTTGGACGACGCCCGGGCGTCGGTCCGGGCCGACCCGGCGAACCTGTACGGCAACCGCGTCCTCGCCTACGCCGGCATGTCCGAGTACAAGAACGCATTCACCCAGGTCCCGTTCGTCGCGCCGGACGGCCGGCTGAAGGCGTCGCCGTTCCTGGCGGGGGACCCGAACGTGCCGAAAATGGCCGAGGCGTTCCGGGCCGGGTGCGACGCCCTCGGGAAGCGGAAGAACTTCGGCTTCTGGTTCGTCCGCGGCGTGTTCCACTTCATCGCCGCCAACGACTTCGCCCGCGCCGGCGACCCGGACACGACGAAGAAGTACCTGGCGGTCGCGAAGGCGTCCGTCGAGAACGCGATGGCCCAACGGCCGAAGAAGCGGTTCGACGACCCGAAGACGCTCGCGTGCGTCCTCGAGGACATCGCGTGGCTGACCGGGGAGGACGCGGCCGAGAACTACCGGAAGGCGTACGCCCTGCTCGGCGACGCCAGCCCGCCGACGAGCGACCGGGTGAAGTTCGACGGGCTGGTCGATCGCGCCCGGTGCACGATCCGCGCCGCCCGCTACGGCCACCCGCAGGCGCCGGAGCGGATGGCGGAGGCCCTCCGGACGCTCACGGCGGTCGAGGAGGACGCCAGCCCCGACGCCCGGACGCACGTGCCCTCCTCGAAATACTGGCGGGCGATGGCCTACCGCACGGCGGGCAAGTACGGGGAGGCGGACGCCGCGTTCGCCGAGGCGGCCACCGCCGCGGCCGCGACGGCCCCGCAGTGGCTCCCGCTGATCTACGTCATGCGGGCCGAGAACGCGCTCGACGGGGCCGACAAGGCGGCCGCCGCCAAGACCGTCCGCGACCAGGTCGCCCTGCTCCGGGAGTTGGCCCGAACGTCCGCCGTTTACGAACTGCAGTTCGGCTACGTACCCGACTACCTCCTCGGCCGACTCGACCTGTTGGACAACGACACCCGGTCCGCGTCCGAGCACTTCTCGGCGGTCTACACACTTCTGACCCGGAACGCGGACGCCCCGACGTTCCGGACCGAGGTGTCCGCGGGGCTGAAGGCCGTCGCCTTCGAGCTGACCGAGTGCAAGGACCGGCTGACGGCCCGCGATGTCGCGGACCGGAAGGCGCTACTCGCCAAGCTGGTGCAGCGGTTCGGGTGGGTGCTCACGCCCGCCGAGGCCGCCCTCGTCAACCGCGCCAAGTAACCCACGTCCCCCCGCCCGTCCCGTTTCCACATCGGCGTCCGTCTAACCTGCCAGCCCGAAACTCCCGGTCTAACAGGGAGTGGCGAAGGTGTGCGGGTTGTGCCGTCCCCACGGCTTGTAGCGATTCTTCTAAATCACTGAACTTTGAGGGATGCCCGCCCGATTTAGCAGGTAAGAACCGGCGCAGTGTGATTTCTGGAGGAGCCGATGAAACGCCTACGCTGCAAATGGGTCGCGGGCTGCATCGCGGTATCGGTGGCATCGACGGGCGTGGCGACCGGGCTGGAACCGCTCCGGCTGCCGAAGGTGCTGACCGGCTCCCGCGCGCCGGCCCCGGCCGAGCCGGCCGCCCCGAACGGCCCGATCCAGCTCGTGCAGCGGGACGAGGTGGACCTGCCGGCCCCGACGCAGCCGCAGGCCCCGGTCGCGCCTGCCCCGGCCCCCGCCCCGGCCCCCGCCCCGGTGACGCCGTCGGCCGGCGGGTCGTCCAGCACGGTCAACGTCAACTCCGCCCCCGAACCCGGCCAGTCGTCGGTCGTGCAGGCCGGCGGGCAGACGCCGGCGCAGGCGCTCAACGCCCCGGACCTCGGCGGGCTGCTGGCCAAGTCCGACCAGGCCACCGGCGTCGAGGTGCAGCGGCGGAACTCGATCATCAGCGACCCCCGCCTCCGCGGCCTCCGCAACGGGCAGTACTACGCCCTCGGCGACGGCGTCCCGTACTTCCCCGGCCGGCTCGACCTCGACACCCCGGTGTCGAAGTTCTACCCGGCGATGGTGAAGGACGTGCAGGTCATCCGCGGGCCGTACACGTCGCTGCTCGGCCCGGCCCTCGGGTTCATCAACATCAACACCCTCGACTCCCCGCGGGCGCGGGAGGGCCGGGGGACGGAGTACCACGGCGTCTCGTCGTTCGGCTACCAGACGAACGGCGAGCAGTACAACGCGCTGCAGGTGGTGACGGCCGCGGGCGCGAACTGGGGGTTCCGCGGCAGCTACAACGTCCTCCAGGGGAACGACTACCGGGACGGCGGCGGGAACAGCATCCCGAGCAGCTACAACGCGAACAACTTCAACGTCGCCCTCGGGTACGACATCTCCGACGCCCTGTCGTTCGAGTTCAAGGCGCTGCGGTCGTTTCAGAACAACATCGAGTTCCCCGGCCTGTTCTTCGACATCGACGCGTCCGACACCGAGGCGTACAACCTCCGGCTGATCGGGCGGAACGTCGGCCCGTTCGACGTGTTCACCACCGACATGTGGTACAACGCCACGACCACGTCCGGGAACACGACGCAGGGGGCGAAGCAGGCGTTCGTGAACCGGCTGATCAAGTTCGCGTTCGAGGAGCCGTTCATCCAGACCGCCGCCGGCGGCATCGACCGGTCCCGGCTGCAAGGGTTCGAGTTCATGGACCGGTCCACCACTCGGTTCGCCGAACGGTCCCTCGGCTACCGGTTGACCGGGCAGTGGGGGAACGGCAAGGACGAGGCCACGATCTACACCGGGACGGACCTGAACGTCTTCGGCCAGGGGCTGACCGAGAACATCGTCTTCCAGCAACTCGCCGGGCCGAACATCATTCAGACGGTCCCGGCCACGCCGGCCGGGGTGCTGCCGACGATCAACCAGCAGCAGTCGATCCCGAAGTCGAACAGCCTGAACCCCGGCATCTTCCTGGAAGCCATGATCCCGGTCGGCGAGACGTGGAAGTTCAAGACCGGCGGCCGGCTCGACTACGTGCGGACGAGCAGCAACGCGCGGGCGATCACCGGGAACGTGGACATCTTCGGCCAGCCGCAGAGCCTCGGCGTGGCGGCGGCGCAGAACCGGCTGACCATCGACCCGAGCATCTACTCCGTGGACCCGTCCCCGATCAGCCGGTTCCCCGGCGACGTGGACCCGGCGTCCCGGCAGCTCGACCGCGACTTCGCGCTCTACTCCGGGTTCGCGACCGTCGAGTACAAGGTGACCGACGCGTCCACCCTGTTCCTCGGGTACGGCCACGCGGAGCGGGCCCCGACGCTGACGGAACTGTACTCGGCCGGCCCGTTCATCGGCGTGCTGCAACAGGGGACGAGCCGCCTCATCGGCGACCCGAACCTGGCGAAGGAACAACTGAACCAGTTCGACGTGGGCCTGCGGTACGACACCGACTACCTGAAGTTCGGGATCAGCGGGTTCTACGCGTTCATCAACAACTACATCACCTACGACGCCAACCGGGTGTCGCAGCTCGGCCTGTCGCAGGTCGTGTTCACGAACACGAACCTCGCCACGCTGGCCGGGACGGAACTGTACCTGCAAGCGCGGGCGACGCGGTGGCTGTCCCCGTTCGCGACCCTGAGCTACGTGCAGGGGATCGACCAGACGCACGTGGACAACCGCCGCGACACGGTGTTCACGGCCGTGGACGCGAACGGCACGCCGTTCACCAGCCGGCTGAACAGCAGCCGGCGGAAGGACCCGACGACTGGGGCGTTCGCGACGGACACGGAGCCGCTGCCGCAAATCCCGCCGATGGAGACGCGGCTCGGGTTCCGGCTGCACGGGGTCGAGGACAACCCGACGTGGCAGATCGAGTTCTCGACGCGGATCGTGAACGGCCAGAACGCCATCGCCGCGAGCCTCGGGGAGCAGCGGACGGCCGGGTTCACGACGTTCGACATCCGCGGGTACTGGCAGGTGAACAAGAACTTCCTGGTGACGGCGGGGGTTGAAAACATCGGCGACAAGCTCTACCGCGAGCACCTCGACCCGATCGCCGCGAACCTGCTCCAGGCGGGGACTGGGGTGTCCGTGCCGGTGGTGTTCCGGCCGGGGACGAACTTCTTCTTCAACACGCAGTTGACGTACTAGCCAATCCGGGGGGGTAGTACGCGGTACTCAGTACACGTTAAGAAACGAACCGGGCCGACGGAATCCGTCGGCCCGGTGCATTCGTAGGGCGGGTCAAGGCTTTGCGCCGACCCGCCGCACCTCCAGCCGGTTCGGCAACTCTTCGATGTGGTTGCGGCCCCCCGGCGGGTCGGCGCAAAGCCTTGACCCGCCCTACAAGACCGGACCCGATCCGCGCGGCCAAGAACTGAATCAGACCTTAAAGAACTGCAAGTACACGACTCCGCCGGAGATGGCGAGCAGCAATACGGCGGCGACGTACAGCAGCCCGGCCCACTGCTTGTACGACCGGTCCTCGACGAGCGCCTCGGCGGACCAGCTGACGGCGCTCTGCGACTCCGTCAGACGTTGGAACACGCCGGCGACGAACGCCTGGTGCCGCTCGTCCCGGCCGGTCGCGGCAAGGTAGCACCCGGCCACGAGCGGCAGCGCCGCCGGCGTGTCGCCCGGCACGGCCGTCGGCTCGACCGGCAGCCCGCGGGCGAGCAGCCGGCCCAATCGCGGGCCGCGCATGTAGAGGTCGTGCAGGAACTGGAACAGCCGCTGGTTAAACGTCGGCACGAACAGGTTCGTCCCCCGCTGCTCCGGCGGCCACTCCAGCCGCAGGTACTTCACCACCCACACGGCCAGCACGTTCAGCCGAATCCAGTTCGCGGCCTGCTCCATAACGCCCGGCACTTCTTCCGGCGGCCGGTCCGGGACGAGCGGCAATCGTTGGCCGATCCGGCTCCGCAGGGCCTCCTTCGGGAACCCGCGGCGGAACTCGTCGAACCCGCTCGCTTGTTCCAGGTCGCACACCATGACGAAGTGCGCGTACCGCTGGCGGAACGTCGTGCGGGCGACGGCGAGGTCGGTGGCGAGGACGCTGAGGGCGGACCGGCAGAGTTCGTCCGTCTCGAGCGCCCCCCACGGGACGAGGACCATGACGCCGTTGAGCGGGCACCACGGCCGGCGGTCGCGGGCGATCAATCGGCACAGGTAGCCGAGCCGCCGCGGGCCGACGCTGAGGATTTCGTTCGACAGCGTCAGCCGCTTCACCCCGCCGCCGGCCTTCGTCGCCTGGATCATGTCGCCGAGTTCCCGCAGCCGGGCGTCCTCCTCGGCCGTCAGCGGCCGGTCGCTCTGGAGTTGCAGCAGCCGGTAGAACTCTTCCTGAATCTTCTCGTCCACGCCCTGCAGCGCCTGGCCCGGCGTGATCGTCGCGCCGGGGGCCGTGCCGTCGCCGGCCTCGAAACTTCCGGCCGCTTCGGGCGACGAGAGCGCGGTGCAGAACGTGCCCCACGTCGAGGCGTCCGAGCAGCAGACGAAGATCGCGTCCCGGCCGGCGAAGACGCGGATCGGCGAGGTCACCGCGAGCGGCGCGCGGACTTCGATCTTCTGGCCGGACGCGAGGAACAGGGCGTCGTCCCCGCCGGTCGGCTTGCCGATGACGAGGTACAGCGGGGCGTCGCCGAGCTGGATGCCGGTCTGCGCGAGCCGGCGGACGGCGTCGTCCCACGCCGCCTCGATGTCCGGGAACTCGGCCGCGTCGCCGCGGTTGAGCAGCCGCCACCAGAAGTACCCGAGCCAGCTGAGGACGTAGATCAGCCCGAAGACGAGCGGCAGGTACCACTGCTGGATGAACGTCGTGCCCTTCGTCTTCAGCAGGTCCTGGACGAACCGCTGCTTGTTGAGGTACCACAGCCCCCAGACGATGACGGCGACGAGGATGACGTGGACGAGGAACTTGACCCACTTCGGCCACGTGCGGAAGTCGGCCGCCTCCGCGAACATCGGCAGGACGAGGCCGACGAGGCCGCGGATCCACGTCACGAGGCTGGACAAGAAGTGAACGATTGTTTCCATCGTTGCCCGGAAGTGAGGGGTACTCGGTACTCGGTACTCGGTACTCGGTACCGTGTACCCGGCCCGCGGCCGGCGCGGGAAAGCAACGCTAGTCGGTTCGCGACAGGTACTGCGCCAGGATCGCCGCGCCGACGAACAGCCCGGCGGCCAGGACGAGCATCAGCACCCGGCCGGCACTGCGGAACCGGTCGCGGCCCCGAAGGGCCGGCACGTTCGTCTTCAGCCCGAGGTCGGCGGGCAGCCGGAACTCCTGTTGGTGCGCCGTGATGACCCGGCGGCGGACCCGCTCGACCCACTCCGGCGGGTTCACGATCCGCGGGTCGCCGCGGAACCCGAGCATGACGCACCACAAGTACGCCTCGACCGCCTCCGCGCCGGGCCGCTTCTCCGCCTGGTCCGCCTGCACCCAGAACCGCCACGCCCGCTCCTGCGCGCCGCCGTACAGTTCGGCCTCCAGTGACTTCTCCCGCCACCGCCGGGACCACTCGGCGTTCGCCGCCGACACGTCGCTGATGAAGATTTCGTCTAACCAACACGCCAGCGCGTACCGGACGCCGAAGAAGTCCCGGCTGTCCACCGGCACCGGCCGCGGCAGGTTGTCGCCGTAGTCCGGGTGGCCGCGGACCGCGCCGTCGGCCCACAGCATTTGCTTGAGTTTCGCGTTCTCGGCGTCGAGCAGGATGCTCTCGCCCTGGATGACCCGCTGCTTGAGCGACAGCCCGTAGGCGAACACTTCGAGGACGTGGCTGGTGAGGTCGTTGGCCATGCGCGGGGTCCGGCGTCAGCCTTTGGGGGGGATGATGTACAGGGTGAACCGCATGATCGGCGGCTGCTTGCCGGGCTGCCCGCGGAGCTGCACGTCCCGCTTCCCTTCCAGGTCGCCGCTCAACAGCCGCTCGTTCAGCCGGACCGCGACCTTGCGGGTCGTCTTCACGAACGGCCACTCGTCCGGGCTGCGCTCGATCGAGAAGTACGTGTCCTTCCGGGTGATCGGCAGCACCTTCGGCGGGTTCGGCTCGAACCGGAACACCATCCCCCGGTGGCCGAGCGAGTACACCTCCTCGACCCGGTTGCTGGACGCGATCTTCATGTTCATCTGCCCGCTCGTGAGCAGGGCGATGACCTCGGAACTCGACAGGTTGGACTCGACGCCGATGTACATCTGCCACCCGTCGGCCAGCCACGGCTCCTCCATGTCCACCTGCATCCGCAGGCCGTTCCCGGTGAACGGCCGCTGCTGGAACTTCCGGTCCGCGCCGATCATGTTCAGCAGGTGGTCGAGCAGCCGCTTCAGCTCGAAGAACCCGCGGCCGAGGTCGTCGTGGTCGTAGTCCACCAGTTCCGGGCAGGTCCGCTCGCTGCCGAAGATGGCGAGTTGGCCGACGAGCCGGCAGAGTTCGGTGAACGCGTGGATCGGATGAATGCCGTCGGTCCGGGCGAGCAGCCGGGTGACGGACGCGGCCTCGTTCAGGATGCGGACCTGCTCGAACATCATCCGGGCTTCGGGGTCCGTTTCCTGGAACGTGATGCTCCGGTCCCGGACCAGCCCGCCGAGGTCGCGGACCAGCGTGCCGATCTTGTAGTAGACCGGCTGGAGAATGTCGTTCCGCAGTTCCGGCCACGCCTCGCACGCCAGCACCGGCGGGATGAACGCCCGGTCGAGGATCGGGGCCGTGTCGCCTTGCAGGGACCGCGTCAGCCGGGCGATGGGGAGCGTCTCGTACCCGGCCGGGTCCTGGCCGGAGAGCAAGAGCGTGAGGTTCAGCCGGCGGTACTGGAGCGGCCGCTCGTTCTTGCCGTCGTTCTCGTCCGGGACGCGGGCGACCGTCTCGACGAGGAACCGCTTGTCCTCCTCGTTCGGCCCGCCGACGTTCACCCGGCCGACCTCGAGCGTCGGCACGGCGAGCATGACCTCGACGAGGTTCTGCTGCTCGAACGCGGCGTGCAGGTCGAGTTCGCGGAGGTTGCAGTCCTGGGGTACGCGGACGATGGTTCCGTCCCGCATCCGGGCCTGGAGGGCCGGGACGACGAACCGGTAGTTCTTGAGCGCGTTGCGGTCGATGTCGATGCGGCGGAGGCCCCAGTTGTACGGCGCGTCCCACCGGCTCGATTGGCGGGCGTAGTCGCTCCAGTACCGGTCGGCCGCCTGGAAGTGGTGCGGGCGAAGGAACATCCCTTCATGCCAGTACACTGGTAGCGTGCGCATGATTCGTCCCGTGGCCGCCCGGTGTCCCGACGGGGTGCTGCTTCCGTAGGTATACCCGACGCCGAACGGCGGGTGAAGGGGCGACGGGGCGACTTCCCGAACCGGCCGTCGGGCGGATTCCGGTTCGTATCATGGTAGCAATTGAGCCTACCGGGTCCGCCGGGCCGTACTCCCGCGAGGAGTCTACGGCCGGTCTCGGCCCGTGGATTGCGACGTTTTGCCCGCCCCATCACCGAGTTCGGACATGACCGAAGCCGACTGGTTCAAGTTCCACCGCCCGGACGAGATGCTGGACCACGCGGAGCCGCGGTTCACCCCCCGGCGGTGGCGGCTGCTGGCGGCGGCGTTCCTCCGCCGGCGGTGGGACCTCGTGCCGGAGGGGAAGCTGCGGGAGGCGGTCGAACACGTCGAACTTAACGCGGATGCCGTCTCTGCCGAGGACGCGGCCCGGTGGGCGCAGGCGATAGAAGACGCCCGCCCGGAGTTGGCGGACCGGGCCGTCGCCGAGACACAAGCGCTGGTCCGGGCGGCGACGATGGAAGACATCGACGAGCCGGTGCTGACGCGGCCGAACCAGATCGCCCCGGCGTTCCCGCTGTTCGTGGCGGCGAGCCGGTACGCCGAGCAGGCCGTCGCGTCGGCCGGACAGCCGGTGGAACTGGCGGTACAGGCGGTGCAGGCGCTGTTCGCCGAACCGGGCCGGGCGGCGGCGATGCGGGCGGCGAACCGGATCGAGGACGCGCTCCTGGCGCGGGCGGCGTCGGCGCGGGCCGTCTCGACGGCGCTGCGATTGAAGCAGCAGGCGGACGAACTGGCAGACGCGGCCGCGGCCGCGAAGAACAAGCGGCTGGAGCAGGCGAAGGCGGAGGAGATCGTCCGCCGGACGCAGGAGCAGGACGACAACCGCATCCAGGACGAGGACGCGGCCGACCGCGCCGTGCGGAAGGCGCTCGGCCGGTTCCTGCACGAGCTGGTCGGCAACCCGTTCGGCGACTACCAGTTCGACGACAAATGGCGGACGGAAACGGTCGTCGGCTTGGCCCGCGGCATCGAGGCCGACCGGGCGTTCGACCGGATGCCGATCCTGGCCGACGCGCTCTTGGACGCGGACTGCGACTCGGAGGCGGTGTTGCGTCACCTTCGGGGTACGGAGAAGCACACGACGGAGAAGGCCGTCCACGCCCGCGGGTGCTGGGTGCTCGACCGCATCCTGCGGCCGGACGACCCGCTGTTCGGCGGCAAGCCGGAGGCGAAACCGAAGCGGAAGAAGAAGGCGTGATTTGTAGGGTGGGCCGAGTCTTCGAGGCCCGGCCGTTTTTGGCTTTGTTCCCTCCCCCCTTGGGGGGGAGGGTTAGGGAGGGGGGTAAGCCTTTTCCTCCCGGCGAGGATTGCGTCGGAGGGAGGAAGCTCGGGGCCGCGCCCCCGCCACCCCCCACACCCCCGGGCGGGGGCGAACC
>JAESGS010000233.1_pt1 | contig 50776 bp, 45 predicted proteins | sample 9269761 | NCBI WGS metagenome assembly JAESGS01 (sample SAMN15741799, study PRJNA653493) | algae metagenome | isolation source: Cyanosarcina radialis HA8281-LM2 and co-occurring heterotrophs from damp... | place: USA: Makauwahi cave, Hawaii | collected 2011-01-06 | reverse complement strand
CCGCCCATTCAGCGATGGCGCTTCGGGCATGATCGAGGCCGAAGAACAGGCTTTCGTTGCCTCGTCGCGCATGCGCGCGTTGAAACTCTCGACATAGCCATTCTGCATCGGCTTTCCCGGCGCGATGTTGCCATTCGACCTTGTGATCATTCGACCAGGCGTGGATGGCATTCGACGTCAGTTCGGTGCCGTTGTCGGAGACAATCATTCCTGGCTTGCCGAGTCCCTCGATCAGCGTCGTCAGTTCTCGGGCGACACGTCGACCGGAGATGGATATGTCCGGGATCGCTGCCCTCACATCATCGACAATGTCGAGCACGCGGAAGCGTCTGCCGCAGGCAAACTGGTCATGCACGAAGTCCAGCGACCAGTGGGCATTGGCCTTCGCTGCAATCAGGATCGGTGCACGCGTGCCGACAGGACGCCGTCTGGCTTTCCGCTTGCGACGGAAAGACCTTCCTCGCGATAGAGCCGGTAGATGCGATTAATGCCGGACGGCTCTCCAACCCGCCGAAGCAGGACGAACAGCCGCCGATAACCGAAGCGCTATCGTTCATTGGCCAAGTCGTTCTTCCGTAAATCTCTGCTTCTTCATGCGTCCGTCCTTTACTGGGCCGGACGCTAATCCATTCCGGAGGAAATTCGCGGTGGCAGGTCAGCGCTTGGGCAGGTGATGTCAAATTTCCGTGTTGCGGGTCTACACGAACCGCAATTACCTCGGTCACTCACGCGAACGTGATCAACACCCTAGGCAAGGAGTTAGCGATAGAAACATCCGCGTTGCTTTGGTGAGAAAATTCAAACATTTGAAATTATTAATCGTGCATTCATGGAATTAAAGCAAATGTAAAAGAAGTTTTCGCAAATATAAAGAAGTTCTCTTCGAGGCAGGATAAAGAAATCAAACTCTTTATTTATATGTATGAGAAAATGTTGACAATATCACGCCTGTTGTGTCCGATTATTTGTATTGAAAATTTCCAAATAGTACATTTATACTTTAATGATGCGGCAGCGGACCGTAGCGTGAGTAACAGGCCGCTGTTTGCCGGTCCGTAAATACGGAGTACCGCCGATGCTGGTCTATTTAACCGACGAATGTCTGATGACCACCGCCCAAGTGGCGGCGCGCCTTTCGATTTCAACGAAGACGCTGTTACTCCACGTCCGCAAAGGCCAGATCGGCTGCGTAAACATCGGGACTGGAGTTCGCAAGCATCGCCGCTTCGCGCTTTCGCAAATCGCGGAGTTCATCTCCAACAATCAGACAAGGGAGATTCCGACATGTCTGTCTATAAATCTAAAGCAAGCCCCTTCTACCAGTACGATTTCCAGATCGACGGCAATCGCTTTTACGGAACTACCAAGACCCGAAACAAAAGAGACGCGGAAGCCATGGAGCGCCAGCTGAAAGAGCAGGCGCGGCGAGATGCCGAGCAGGCTCGTAAGACAGGGAGTGCACCCATGACAATCGACACCGCTGTAGGGCGATATTGGACGGAGAAAGGACAGCACCGGGCCAACAATAAGAGCTTCTTTTCGGCTCTTGAGCGTATCGTCCTTTACTTGGGCAAGGACACGCGCCTGGATGCAATCGACGACACAGCGATTAGTGCGCTGGTGGCACACAAACGCGAACAGTTCCGGTGGGGAAAATCCAAACTAAAGAATGCTCAAGTGAAAACATTGTCGAACGCGACAATTAACCGGGAAACGCTTTTTCCGCTTAGGGCCATATTCAGGCGTGCTAAGTTGCTGTGGAACTGCAATCTCCCCAAGGAACCTCATTGGCGGGAACATATCCTGAGGGAGCCGAAGGAGCGCATCCGCGAGCTTTCTTACGATGAACAGCAAGCGCTAGACCATACCATCAGAGAAGACTACATGCGATGGTACATGTTTCTACATTTGAGCGGCCGCCGTCTGAATGAAACACTTATCCGTTGGTCAAACGTCAATTGGGATGCGGGTGAGATCACGACGGAGGGCAAAGGCGATACGCGAGTTATGACGCCCATTACTCCGTCCATAGGCGAACTGCTCGAAGCCTGCCGTGGCCATCATCCGGTATTCGTGTTCACTTTTGTTGCGCAGCGCACGCGTCAGGGGAGAATCGCCGGGAAACGTTACCCAATCACATATCACGGCGTGAAAACCCAGTGGCGGCGAGATATTGCGCGCGCTGGAGTCACCGAACTCCGTCTGCATGATATTCGTCATGACAGAGCGACGAAACTGTATCGGCAGTTTCACAACCTGAAAATCGTGCAACGGGTTCTGAATCACGCCAGTATAACCACCACAGCAAAATACACCCACGTGGTGGACGAGGAGGTGGCCGTTGCGCTCGAACGCAGCGCCAAGTCCCGGAATCACCCCCGGACATTCTGTTGCGACCAAGCGCAAGCACCGGATTTTGGCTGACTTTTCAATATCATGACGCCCTGCTTGATAAGCAGTGGGTCACTGCCTTCTAAGCAGGTTGTCGCAGGTTCGAATCCTGCAGGGGTCGCCAATAATTTCAAGAAGTTAGCAGCTGTTTTCGGGGGCTCGAAAGAAGCTCGTTTACAGCTTCTCGTTGCCGATCGCAAAATTCGTCGGCCTGGTGATCTCTCCATCCGCGAAACGGCGCTGTCGTTGGCCTGTTGTCTCTCGGTAGATTTGTTCGTCCGCCATGAGCGGCAGATCTCCGTTGCGCCACCAAGTCTGGCAATTCGCGCCGCACCACTCGAGGAAAGCTACGTTCGTTTCCGGAAGCAGGAAAGAAGCGCGGTAACGGGCTTGAACAAGAGCCTATGGCCCTTGGTGTACATGCGGCCCGGACGATGGATCGTCAGTGCGTAGAGATACGAGCGCTTTCCTTGCAGGTAGGAGCGGAATTTCTGCACCACTTGACGTCGTGCATCGTTCTGTCGAGCCCGCTTTGCGTCCGTGAGACTGAGATGTTGCGTGACCAGGCTTTCGTCGCAGCCAACGATCAGTCCGCCTTCCAAGGCAAAGCGAATAGCCCATTCGCGATCGACGGCCCTGCGGAAATCCTCGTCGAAAGCGAACTTGCGCAAGGTCGACACGCGGGTGAGCATGGTGCAGGTACCGACCCTTCCGTCGCCGGGCAGGGGATCGTCGCAGAGGAGATGGAGCGCGACCGCGTCGCCACCCACTGGCTGCGTGGTGCCCATGGCGCTGAGGCTCCTCGTCTTGCCGTCGGAGATCACGCGCCTCCTGCAATAGACCGAGATAGGAGCCGCATGCCGTTCTTCCGCCGCAAGCAGCTTTGCGAGCTGGACCTTCAGACGCTCTGGTGCATTTTCGTCGTCCGAATCGAGGAACGCTAGGATTTCGCCGGTTGCTTCGCGTGCGAGCGTGTTGCGCGCGCCAGCGTTACCCTTGTTGTTACTATGGCTAACCAGTCTTACCCGCGAATCCTGCTGGCTGACGGTCTGCACGATGGCAGCGGAGCGATCGGTGGAGACGTCGTCACAGACCAAGATCTCCAGGTCATTCCAGTCCAGTTGCCTGGCGGATAAGAGCGTCCGCTCGATCGTGTCTTCGGCGTTGTAGCAACATATCGCAAGTGTTACGCGCATCGATGCCTGTTCCTGTTGCGATCTGTGCTGGTTCAGCGGCAGTCCCGTCATCGCCTGGATGTTTCCGGATGAAGGTTAACTCCGCCTGTTTGTTTTGCCCGACGAACCGACCATGCGGACAGGAACGGCATTCGGTTCCAGATATGAGCTGTCTGAGCGCACGAAGAGGACGTCGACAAGGCGATTGTGCGATCGATGGGGGATGACATCGGCGACTTCGAAGCCTTGCTCTGCCATGTATGCGACAAGTTCCGAAAACCGATAGCTACCTTCAAACCGGCGACGAATGCTTGCCTCTGTGAAGACGAATTGCGTCTCCCGAAGCGTTTTCTCGGCTCCCTTGAGAACATCAAGGTCGAAGCCTTCGGTGTCCACCTTCAATCCGAATGGGCCTTTGTAGCCCTTGTTTTCCAGAAGTTCGTCGAGGGGCGAAATCTGTATCTCGACCGTCTTTTCCGGTTGCCGCTTCCAGTCCCTGCGTTTCATCAGGCTCGAGGAAGGGCCTTCCAGGGAAAGGGTTGCTACGCCCTTGGCAGAGCCTGCGCCCGATTGAATGTAATCGAAATTCAGGCCCTTTACGCTGTCTGCGGCCTTCTCCATCGTATCCGGCTGCGGATCGATCAGGACGAACTTTTTGTCCTTGAACAGTTCGTAGAACACCGGGCTGCCTTGATAAACACCGATGTCGATGAATGTATTGATATCGAACCCGTAGCGCTTCAGATACGCAGCAGAGTAACGCTCCTCGGAAACATGGAAACCTTGTCGCGTCAGCATCGAGGCGGCTGAGCGAAGCACCCGATTGAACAGCTTTCCCTTGGTCATAGTCCCCTCGGCAATTGCAATTTTCTCCAGACGAAACGCCTGGCCAAGTTGATGTCGTACTGGCTTAGATTTTGAGGCAGTTGTCCGGCATGTAGAACACGGACGTCCGCCATGGCCGGCCGTTCACTGGTCCGAAGCCGTCGAAGTCGAGGCGGCGATAGCCGTTGTTGATCAGAAGGTCGTATCCCTCCTGGTACCTCTCGCGTTCACTGTTGTCCCAGATGATTGCGGACGGCCTCTGCTTCAGGTTCAGCGTCGCCTTGGCGCAATTCACGCGATCGCGGCCGTCTATGACAACAACGTCGAACGCGGTGTCCTGGTGGCGCGTCACCTCGGTGGAGTAGTCGCCCCCCTCTACCAATTCGCGATAGTTGTAAGTGACATTGGCCGGCGACTGTTTCGATATGAGCTCGAACCAGTCGCGGTCATGTTCGACACTGACCACCGACTTCGCCTTGCGGCTCCACCACAGCGTGGAGTTGCCGCTGCCATATTCGAAAACGCGTAAGTCAGTGAGCTGCCGGGTGCCGAGAAAATGCAGCATCGGGTAGGTGTACCAGGGGCACGGTTCACCGTCGGCGGTCATCGGCTTGTGCTGTTTTGCACTCTCCAACCAGCCCATCTGCCTCGCACTTTCGACGAACTTCGGGAAGAAGTCACGCGGGATATCCGGAGTCTCCCAAAGGAGCAGGTCGAGTTTCTGCTCGATCTTCGGAATGCGGCCGATGAGCTTTGTCGCTTTTACGAAGTTCTTCATCGCGCCCAGCATCATAGTCTCCCTCAGTTGCGGACATGCTTAATGGCTTATATGTTTTGTTAGCGCAAGCGGTTGAAACGCGGATCCGGCGGGCGTCGAAGTTCGGCAGGCGCACAGCCTGAGCTTCAGGTTTAACGCCGGTCCCTCCCGAGCATTGCGTCCCTTCGTCGGCTTGCCGAGGCGCTGGACGCCGGGCAGTGGTGCTACCATTCCGCAAAATCAGATAAAAAAACGGGCCGGCGGATGGTTTCCGACCGGCCCGTTCCGGCAAAAGGCGGAAAGGGGAACGTCTCTGCGCGGGGCTGCAGCGCCGCGCGTAGGGAGATCGATACGGTCTGATAATGCCCGAAAGGCAGCATTGGAATTGACATTTCCCGCTTGAAATTTGACATTTCCCGCATGCCTTCCGATGGACGTCTACAATCTGTGATCGAAGTTTCCGTCGTTATCCTGCCGGAGTCGTCGATCATGTCGCTCGCCTCCGTGCTGGACCCGATGCGCGCCGCAAACCGTATCTCGGGGCGCGAGGTGTTTCGCTGGCGGCTGCTCTCGGCTGATGGCAAGCCGGTGGTCCTGACCTGCGGCGTGCCGATTGCGGTCGAGGGCACACTTTGCCCGCCGCTTGCCGGTGACGCGCTGCTGGTGATCGGCGGCTTCAACCTTGATCGTCACGCCGGCAAGAAATTCATCGGTGCATTGCAGGAGTGTTCGCGCCATTTCGACATCGTCGCCGGCATCGAATCGGGCTGTTGGCTGCTAGGCCGCAGCGGTCTGCTCAATGGTCGCAAGGCGACGGCGCATTGGGAGGAGCTTGAGGATTTCAGCCAGGCCTTTCCGGAACTGGCCGTGCTTGGCGACCGCTTCGTCATCGACGGCAAGTTCTGGACCTCAGGCGGCGCTTCGCCGACCTTCGACATGATGCTGCACTGGATCACGCAGCGGCTGGGGTCTGCCCTGGCGCTCGATGTCGCCAGCATCTTCGTCTACGACCAGACGCATAGTGCAGCCGACGTGCAGCCCTATGTTTCGCTCGGGCGGATCGAGACGCGCGACCCGAAGCTCGCCGAGGCCATCCGCCTGATGGAACGCACGCTGGAGCGTCCCTTGACGATCGCCGCGCTGACGAAGCGGCTGTCGATCTCGCAGCGCAAGCTGGAGTTGCTGTTTGCGCGCGGACTATCGACGAGTCCCGGCGCCTACTACCTACGCCTGCGTCTTCAGTTCGCCCATCGGCTGGTGCGCGATTCCGCTAGCCCGATCCGCGAGATTGCTCTTCGATGCGGTTTCGACAGCCTGTCTGCCTTTTCGCGCGCCTATAGCCGCGAGTATGGAATGAGCCCACTGAAGATGCGACTGGCCCGCAGAGGAGCGGAAGCATAGGCAGCGCCGTCAGGCACGCGACTATTCGGAAGGCCGGGGTGAGGGGAACCGCGAATTGCTCTCGGCATCGCCGATCGGGGTTGTTCGGGTGTTTTGAGGCATTCGCGCGTAGACGGCACCCGCTGATGCGTCCCCATCATGCATGGAGTGCGACGTCGTTCCGCACGCCCGGCGTCGCCGGGCCGCATCCGGCCGGGCGCAGTCGCGGGGTGATTATGCGCTAATGAACCGTTTGCGGCGGCTCGTCGGTAAAGGCCTGGATGCCGTCGCGCTGGACCGTGGCGATAAACTCCTCGAAGGCTTCCCTGTCGGTCGGGAAGGGCTCCTCCCATGTCGTAGAGAAGCCCTCCTCGTCGATGACCTCGAGGGTCCAGTCGCGATTCGTTCCTGCTTCCCGGTAGATCCGCAATTCCACAACGACGCCATCGTCACTGAATTGGCCGGAAAATTCCGAATACTCGTAGTTCTGTTCTTCGTCAGTCATTTCTGAAGTGTAACACGCTTGCTTGAGGACGTCCTGCCATGTTCGGCCTCGACGGTATTGCTCGCAGCTTCAGCCGGGCACACAGGCGCATCCGACGGTCTCCATTAGGGTTTGGACCGGGGACGCGCCTAGCACAGTGGCGAATGGTCTTGCCGTTACCGGCAGCGGGCTTCGTAGCGGCGGCCATAGCGGTCGCGATAGATGCAATAGCCCTGGCGCTCCTGAGAGCGTCCGATCAGGTTGCCGATAACGCCACCGGCGACCGCGCCGATTGCCGCGCCGCCCCAGCTGTCGCTGACCGCGCCACCAATGATCGCACCGGTGCCGGCGCCGATCGCCGTGCCTTTCTCGGTCTGTGTGCAGGAAGCAAGCGTACCAATCATCAAAACCGCAATGACAAGCTTTCTCATGCCTTCACCCCTTTGCTCGATACCAAACTGGGCAGTTCACCGCCTTGCATCCTCAGCGTGAGCCTCAGCATCTACTCAACGCGACGAATTGTCGATAGCACGGAATGCAACAGGCGAAAGATGTGGCCCAGCTCGCTCCAAAAAGTGCAGAGAATACGTTCGCGGGGCGATGCATTTTGATGTCCAAGGACACCAGCAAGCAATTAATTTCAATGGGGTTTTCGTGGTGAGCGCGCAGGGATTCGAACCCTGGACCTACTGATTAAAAGTCACGTGGTATGCAAATTTCGTCAATGGCTTATGTGATGGTAAAGTACTGAAAACATTGACGTATATATTTACGTATGGTGTTGCATGTTTAAGCGTGTTACAAGGGTGTCAGGCCCAAAAAGGCCCAGATTTTCGAGAGGAAAACACCCGTGAAACTCACCGCCGCCGCCCTCAATTCGTTGCCCGAGGGTGACCACACCGACCACGTCATCCCCGGCCTCACTCTCCGGGTCGGCAAGAAACGCCGCACATGGATTTTGCGTTATCGGGCCGGGGGTACCCGTCATAAGCCGACCATCGGCTATTACATTCCGAACGCCCCCGAGGGTTCCGACAGCCTCGGTCTTGCTGGCGCCCGGACCAAGGCGCGCGAAATCTTGGGGCGGGTTGAAGCCGGAGTCCCGGTCGCCGTCGCCGAGGAAAAGGTCGAACACCCCAAAGATACCCCGACGCTTGAGAAGCTCATAGACGCCTATGAAGCCATGCGCCGCAAAAAGGGCGACAAGGGCATGAAGTCGCTTGATGAGGCATTGCGCACCATCCGCCGTTGCCTTGCTGATTATCTCAAGTTGCCAGCCAAGGATTTCTCGAAAGCCGATTTGAGGAAGGCCCGCGACAAGGCGGCCAAGGGCGTTCGCAAGTCGGGGACCGGCCAAATGGCCGACCGGTTCATGAGCTACCTTGGCCCGATGATGAAGTGGGCCGCCCAAGAGGACAAAATCGAGCATAACTTTCTGCCCGACGTCGCCAAGGTTGGCCCCGGCTTGGTGAAGCGCAAGCGGGTTCTGGAAGACGATGAATTGCGGGCCATCTGGCGCGCGTGCGACCAGTTCAACAGCCCCGAGACCCAAACCTATGGCCGCCTCGTGAGGTTCTTGCTCGTCACGGCGCAGCGCAAGGAAGAGGGCGCAACCGTCAAGCATGGCGATTTCATCGGCGGCCGGTGGCGGCTCAAGGCCGAAAACAACAAATCCGGCCGGGAACATCTCTTAAAGTTGCCTAAGCTGGCGCTCGACCAGTTGGGCGAGGGGGCGGCCGACGAGTTTTGCTTTCCCGGCAAGCTGGAAGGCAAGACGCTCGGCGGATACAGCCGCTTCAAAACCCAACTTGACAAGCTTTCCGGGGTGAAGGGCTGGCGTCATCACGACCTTAGAAGAACGGCGGCGACCCATTTGCAGGATACAGGCACGCCGCCCCACGTCGTTGACGCGGTGTTGAATCATGCGATTGCTGGGGTCGGCGCTCACTACATGCACGGCCCCATGCTTGAGCTTAAAGCCGAGGCTTTGGACAAGTGGGCCGGCCACCTCGAAAAAATATTATCGCCGCAAAACGCCGCGAAAAAGTAAGTGGAATTGGCCGGTTTTCCCGGCCTTTTTCATGCCGAAAACGTTGCACAAATGGAAACGTTTTCAAGCTCTTGCGAATCTCACCCCCTTGCGGCCCCGGCTATATTTGTTAGCCTTTAGCAACGTCACCTAACACCGAAGGTTAGCCGATGCGTTACGCCGACCATTACGTCAAAGTCTATCACAAGGACTTGGTGAAGCACGGTACAGTGCGCAACCGCACCGACCAGCACTTCCAAATCAAGGCCGGTATTCTTCCGCCGCCCCACAAGGAAGGCGACCCCAACAGTCAACAGGCCACGGCGTTCTGGTGGCCCGAGGAAATTGACGCCGCCAATGACCGTGAGCGCGAGCGCCGCGCCGCGATGGAAGCCGCCGAATAGCAATACCCCGCCGTTGGGGGAACGGCGGGGCTGGCAAAAGGAGTACCCATTTCACTCGCTCGGGTCTCCAGCATACAACGAATGAGCGCGCCGCAACAGGCCGCCGAAAAATCCGACATGGGATTCTGACCAATGCGCCCGAAACCCCGGCCCCTTTGCGGGCCGGGGAACCCTTTCGCTTGTCCGGGAGAGACCCCGCATGGACCAAGACCCGCTTATTGAAGGCCGGCGCCGACGTCGCGCGCTCATGGCCGAAATCGAATGCTCAAGAGATGAATTCGAGGCCCGTTGGCAGGGCCGCGCCGAACTGTTGGCCAACCGATTCCAGATGTTCCGGCTTGGACTCGATTATCGCCAGTATCGAAAGACCACACCCTATCCGCCGCGCAATCCCATGCGCGAGGAAGGTTGGCACGACCCCGCGCCGTTAAGCCTTCCGCCCGGAAATCCGTTTCCGTGGGAACGCGGCGGCCAGTCGCATGAATGGAAAGCAACCGAGGCCGGGACCAAGCCATACCGGCGCCGCCCCTTCCCATGGGAGCGCCAGAAATGAGCGTGCATCACATCATCACCTATGGGCCGCCGTGGCAAAACTTCCTTCGCCGCGACCAACTCGGCCTCATCGTCAACGACCGCGACGATTGCCGAGCCGCAAACGCTCGGCTAGCCGCCCGTCACGACCAAAAACTTATCCGCCTGGTTGGCCTTAGCGACGTCGAGGGCGTGCGTCTTCGGCTTCTCAGCCTCGGCATATACGCCTCGCCGCAACAGGCCGCCGACCTCATCGAGGAGAAGTGAAAATGCACAAGCCCAACGATACGGATTGGCGGCACCAGCTCCAGCGGCAAAAGAACGGAACACTGCAATCCAATCTCTTCAATGCCCATTGCGCGCTCGATGGCTGTTTTGGGCACGCCTTCTATTTCGATGAGATGAACGGCGAAATCATCGTCCGGATAGCCCTATGGGCCGGTCCAAGGATGATAGGGCGCGGCGACGGCGGGGCCGATGAAAGGCCCTTGTCAGAAGAGGACGTTACCGCGCTGCAATGCTGGCTGCAAAGCGAGGACATGGTGCAGATGGGCCGCGATAGCGTCTTTCGGGCTATCGAGCGCATTGCCCGCGCCAATGGCCGTCACCCGCTCAGGGAATGGCTTTACCGGCTGGAATGGGACGGGCAGCCCCGCTTGAAGACATGGCTTGCGGATTATCTCGGCTGCAATCAAACCCCCTACAGCGAGACCGTTGGCGAAATGTTTCTGGTTTCGATGGTTGCCCGCGTGTTCAAGCCGGGGGCGAAAGTCGACCACATGCTCGTGCTGGAAGGTGAACAGGGCACCCTGAAATCATCTGCATGCGAGGCGCTGGCAGGGCATAGCTATTTCAGTGACAGCCTTCCCGACATTGCGACCGGCGGCAAGGACTTGAGTCAGCACCTTCGCGGCAAGTGGCTCTTGGAAATCCCCGAGCTATCGGCGATGAGCCGCGCCGAGAATTCATTGCTGAAATCCTTCATCAGCCGCCGCGAAGAACGTTACCGGCCGCCCTATGGCCGGGTGGAAGTCCACGAAAAACGGCAGTGTGTTTTTGTCGGAACAACGAACTCCGACTCCTATCTCCGCGACGAGACCGGAGCGCGGCGCTACTGGCCGGTGAAGTGCGGGATTATCAACCTTGCCGCATTGAAGCAGGACCGCGACCAGTTGTTCGCCGAGGCCGTAAGCCTCTACCAGAGCGGGGCCAAATGGTGGCCCGACCGCGATTTCGCGCGTGAGCATATACAACCCGAGCAAGAAAAGCGTTTTGAGCCTGACCCGTGGGAGGAACAAATTGAAGAATATCTCGGGGTAGCGTTAGCAGAGACCGGCGAAACGCGGGTCCGCGTCTCGATAGGCGATATCGCCAAGCACCTTGGTATATCGAGCCCCGCTTTCAACAAGAACGGACGTCGAAGAATAGCCGATAGTCTACACGCGCTCGGATGGCGAAGACGTGAGAAAAAACAAAAGGGTAAGTGGGTTTGGGAAAGGCCCGTGTAGCCTAGTGTAGCCTTAACGCGCATATGAGGCTTGGTTTAATATGACAATAATATTCAAGTTCATCGAGCGCCCATATACGCAAACAGGCTACCCAAGGCTACCACGCGACCTCAAGGGTAATTTTGTGCTGCAATCAGAAAGGGAAAAGCCAATGAGCAAAGCAGCAATACAGGAACGCCAGAAGGCGGCCACCGAGGCCGAGGCCGTCGAACAGATGGCGGCCACCGACAATGCGGGCGAGGCAAGCCAAATCGCCAGCGAATGGACGTGGGGCAAGGGAAGCCGAAACCAGCAGAAGGCCAAGTATCATCGCCTCATGCTCGATTGGTACGAGGCGCGGCCATGAGCGAAGAGGATATCGCCAAGGCGCATGAAGCGCTCATCGACAAGATGGTCGAGCAATACGGGCCGCGCAAGCTCGCCGAGATGGTGTTGGACCGTGACTCCGAGCTTATGGAGCAAGCGGCAACGGCGGCCATGTATGACGACGATTTGCCCGAGTCCACCATCGAGGCGCACCGGGCGCTCGCCGATATCCGCGACCAAATCATCAAGGGCGACCATGAATGGGCCATCGAGTTGATTGGCCGCGAGATTGGCTATTGAAGCAACCCGGCCAGGGGTTTGGGGACTGGCCGGTCATCCAACCGGAGAACGAACATGGATAGGAAACAAGAACTGGCGCTTGAACTCATGATGTTGGTGAGCAGCACCGACGCACGCTCAATCGCGCGGATGGTTGTTACCGATGGCTATGAAGGCCCCGACTATCTCAAGCTCATGTTGGCATGGCACGAGCGATGCAAGGCCGAAGGCAAGTCAACGACCAAGTGAGCCATTGGCGAGACAAGCCCCACCCGACGAGCGCCGAGTGGGGCCGTAGCCTTTAGGCCGCTACGGCGTAGGCGTGGCGGAAGAACGACTTGAGAACGTCGAGGTTTGGCACCTTGCCAAAGTGGCCCATGGACATATCGCCGGGGTCGAACACGACAAGTTGGTCGTACTCGGCGCTCAAGCCGGCGGATGCGCGCTTGGTCAATGCGTTCGTGTCGAGCGTCGACTCTACCAACAGAAGCGAGGTCGTGCCGTCCCAGAACCCATTGTTACCGCGCACGGCCGCAATTAGGGACTGTCGCCGCTCATCGTAGGTTCTGCCGTTCACGGTGCGGTCGGCGATGCGGAAGGAAATGCAGTAGGTGTAAAGTGTCATCGGCTTTCTTTCTGTGATGAAAGCCAAGGACGGCTTGACGTGACTCGAATGAGAGTTTCAAAGTCGTAAGCGCTACCAATATCGAGCCGTCCTATGGCTTGGTTTCGGTTTAGGGCGGCGGTTGTGGCGACCGTCGCCCGCTTACAACCTCTATGATTCGCGCCCTAATATGCAAGCGAGGGAAAAGGCTTAAGCGCCTTTATCCCGTGGTGATTTGTCCGCGCAAACCTCGGGGGAGCCGGCGGGGGGGATGTCTGAATCGCCAGAAAGGTCGGCCGGGGACCGAGCGGGGGAGTCGCATGCGAGATTCCGGGAAATAAAATGACTTATTTGCGCAATTTTCTTTCGCCTATCCCGGTGCCACCTCGGGGCAACGTCACGCCAGCGTGACCTCTCACGGCAGAACCTCCCGACGTCGGGAGGTTTCCCACCCCGCTCGCGGCCGACCTTGCCTCGTGGCGCGATTTCTCGCTTTCCCGGGCTCATGGTGCAGATTTGCACTTGGTCGCGCTCCACGGTCTTCCTTGTCGATTTCATTTCGCATCCGAAACGGTCGTGTTATGCTGGCGTCATGCCGAGTTATTTGGGAGCGGCACCCGCGCGAACGTCTCGACCTCGCCGGGAAACCGAAGCGGGGTTTTTTCATGGACAGTCTCGAATCCATCGGCCGAGAGCTTCGCGACCTTCGCGGCGATTTCATCGGCTTCAAGCGCTCGATGCGCCACGGCCGAGACGAGGCACCGCCGCCGGTAGCCGCCCTGGGCGACCAGTTCATTGGCCTTGCCGCAAGCGCCCTCATGCACGGGCTCGGGCGGCCCGAGCGGGCGGACGAATGGACAAAGCGCGCCGTCACCAATCCGGCCATGACGCTGATAACCGGATGGGCGGCCGAATTGCTTTCGGCGCCGACGACCAGCTTTTTGCTATCGATGGAAAGCGGCATTCGGGCGGTGCCGGCAATCATGCGGCGAGGCCACGGCATCCCCTTGAGCGTGAACACGCGCGCCATCTCGCTTACGGCGGCGGCCTCGGCGAAATTCACGGAAGAGGGCAAGCCGATTTCGGTCGTCAACGCCAGTCTCGCCAGCAACGGGCTATTGCCCTATTCGGTGAAGTGCATTGCAACTTTTTCGGAAGAAATCGCCGACCACAGTAAGCCGGTGATTGACGAGGTGTTGCGGCAGATCTTGGGGGATGCCGTCGCCGAGGCGGTGGAAATCCTGTTTTTCTCCAACATCGCGCAAACATCGTGGTCCCCGGCCGGGGTGTTGCTTGGCGCCACCGTCGTTCCGCCGGGTGCCTCGTTTAGCGCCGACGTTCAAGGGCTCATGAGCGCGATTACCCCCGCCGTCACGCCCGTTTTCGTCGCCTCACCCGGCCGCCGCGCCGCCATCGCCGCATCCGGGGCCTTGGCCTCGTTTGACTATGAGTTGCTTTCGTCAAGCGTGCTTGCCGATGACCGAATGGTCGCCCTCGATGCCGATGCACTCCTTTTTGGTGCAGGCACGCCATCGTTTAAATTTGGGCGCGAGGCGACTCTTGTCGAGGATACCGACCCGGCGCCGTTCTCGACACCCGGAAGCCCGCCAACCATCGCGGCCCCCATCCGCTCGCTTTGGCAGACGAACACGGCAAGCTTGAAGTGCACCTTGCCCATTTCGTGGATTCGGGCAGGCGGCACCGCCGCCGTTGTCACCGGCATTACGTGGTGACCGCCATGCCCAACCCCTTTGAAGATGACGGCCCGAGCATTGACGAACGGCGCCGCGCGCTCAAGGCGGCCCGCATCGCCGACGAGAAGGCCGGGGGCATCGAGAAACGCGTTTGGGCCTCGCTCCACGGCTGGATGGGCATGCAGCGGGAAGCGCTGCAACGGATTGTAAACGGCATCAGCAAGGAAGCTCGCGAGAGCGTCGAACATGCGGTCGTCAGCATGGGCGAAGAAATCGCCAAGCAACAGGCCAAGGCCTTCGATGAGCATAGGGCCGAGCTTTTGCGCCATATCAACGACGAAATGACGCATGAACTCCGCGATATACGCAAGGCGACACAGGACCACGCCTCGATGCGCCGGAAGCAAGCACGCGATGCGGCCACCGAGGTCACCGCCGAGCTTAGGGTCGAAATCCGCGAGTTGCGCAAAGAGCTTGCCGAGTTGAGGGCAAGGCCATGATGCATGAGCGCCCACCCAAACCGGAAAAGCCGAAAATCTGCATTGCCCTCATCGTTTCGGCAATCGATGGGACAAGCGTCCGGGTGGGTGACGACGGCAACCGGCTTGATGGCGAGACGCTCGACGCCGCTCAAACGATTATCGAGGTTCTGACAATCGCCGCCACTGCCACCATGATGAGGGAGAGGAAGCCATGAACACACGGCACTTGGTCACCATCAGGCACGGCGGCGGCGAACTCATCGAGCGCGAAATTAACGGGCCGCCGGAAGGGGCGCCCCAAGCGGCCGAGGGGGTGGCGAACGCCCTTGGCGAACTCGTCGCCATCGCCAAGGAAATGCAGCCCGACGACCTATCAATCGATATCGATGCGGCGAGCGGAAAGCTCCATTTCCGCGCCTACAAACGCTCCAAACCTACCCCGCCGGCAAGCTCGCCATGACGGGAAGGCCGGGGCGGCTTCTCCGGCGAGTGGGCCGCCCCGGAATAGCTATCTAAGCGACCTCAGTACAGACAAACTCGCTGAACTGACCGACCGGATAGGCCGCCATCAACGCGGAGCGGATAAGCTGCTCGTTGGTGCCCGGCGCATCAATTGCCGCGACGTTCGCGTCGAGTGCGAAATCGAAGGGCAAACGACCCCTTGTCAGTTCCTCGGCAGCTGCTTGCGAGATTACCAGTGTGGAATCGCGCACACCGTCTGCGTCAAAATCTATGCGTGGAGGCGATGGATTTGCGTTGGCGTCAAATCCGCCGGTGGTCGGGTGGAAATAACCCCACGTTCTGCTTTCAATCATAAGCACGTAGAAGTCTGGCAACGCCACTAGGCGCGATGTCGGCAGCACCTGTTCGAGGCGCTGCTGCATCGCGGTGAGTAGCACAGTCGCGTTGTGTCGCGACTGTGTCATGTCCATTTCCTGCGAAGGAACGAGTTCCGGCAGGAGACCCGTTTCAATCGCCTGCCTTGTCGCCACCGCCACCGCCAAAGCAAGCGGGTGCTCGACAGCAAACTCGATGGTCAATGAGCAGATGGTACACATTGCTCCTGCCTCCGACCCTTACGCGGTTACGATATTGAACCAGAACTCGAAGTTGTCGAGCAGGCCGACGAACTCCGAAAGCTTCTTCGGGTCACCGGTGAGCTTCGCTTTCCCTTCGACCACCTGCTTCTCCATGGTGGATATGCCGAGCATGACGTCGTTCAGGTCTGCTCGAGTGGTGACGATAGAGACGTCCGCATCCGGCAGGCTCTTATCCTTCGAATAGTGGATTGCGGAGTTTTCGATGCCGACCGCGTATTTCTCCTTGGTGTCGGTCAACTCCATGTTGATATTGATGGTCTTGCCGGCGGCGCGGTCACCGTTCAACCGCACGCCGAGGAAGTCGAAGAACATCTCAAGGGGCATCGCCTTAATGGTATCCGGACTTGCGGTGTTCGGCGTCGGAAGCTCGGTCACTCCTTCACGTAACTCGCGCGCACCCGTCAGATAGAAGTTGCGCCAGGGGCCGGATTCCGACTGGTAGCCCAGTTGCTCATACGTGTCGGCGAGCAGTTGCTTCGCGGCAACGTTATTCGCATCGGCAAAGACCACATGGTTCACCACCTCGGCGACCCAGCGATAGTCCCCCTTGTCGAAAGACACCTTTGCTTGGCGCAACACGTTGTCAGCTCCGCCCATGAAGTCGACATAGCGTCGTCCCGCTTCCGTTGGCGGAAGCTGGTGCAGGTTGGAAGGCACGCCATCGAAGAAGCCGAGCCGGAGATTATATTGTGCGACCGCGTCATGGTAGACCGTGCCATAGTAGCTACGGCACGCCCACGTCGTCGCCAATCCCTCGGGCAAGCGGATGACTTCGCCAATTTCCTTCGGCGTCATGCCGGTGTTCGCCATACGCATGACTTGGTCGTGCAGATAGCGGAACAGGTCGCGCTGCTTCTTGATGTGTGTGACGACGCGGTCGTTGCCCCAGGTCGGCCAATGGTGCGAGGCAAACAGCACTTCCATCTCGCCGCCGAACATGTCGAGCGCCTGCTGCAAGTACTTCGACCACAAAAGACCGTCGCGAACCTTCGCGCCGCGCAGCGTATAGAGATTGTGCAGCGTATGGCATGCATCTTCGGCGGCGCAGAAGGCCTTGTACTTCGGAACGTAGAACATGAATTCCGAAGGCGCTTCCGAATTTGGAGCCATGAGTACCTGAAGTTCAAGGCCGTCGATTACAATCTTCTGTCCGGTTTCGGTGGCCCAGTCCGTTGGAAGGGCAAGCCCGATTTCGCCTGACGACGTCGATTTACCGAGGCCGCCATCGACCTGACCCTGTGCACCACGCGACAACAGGTTGCCGTACATATAGCTTGCGCGGCGGCTCATGGCGTTGCCGGCGATGATGTTTTCGCCGACTGCGGCTTCGGTGAAATCGGCGGGGGCGATAATCTTGACCTTGCCGGCATCGATATCGGCTTGGGTGACGAGGCCACGCACGCCGCCGTAATGGTCGACGTGGCTATGCGTGTAGAGCACCGCGACAATCGGCTTGTCGCCGAGCTTCGGAATGACCAGCTCTTTCCAGACGGCTGCCGCAGTTTCAGAGCTGACGAGCGGGTCAATCACCAGATAACCGGTATCAGTACGCAGGATGCTCATGACAGACAGGTCGTAGCCACGGGCCTGATAGACGCCATCAGCCACTACCTCAAAGAGGCCGTGAATCATATTGAGCTTGGCCATGCGCCACAGGCTGGGATTTACAGTATCCGGTGCGTCGTCGGTCTCAGAATTACCGAGAAACTGATAGACACTCAGGTCCCAAACCGGCACGCCATCAGCATTCTTTATGATCACTGGGTCTGGCAGCGCTGCCAGAAGTCCTTTTCGTGAATCGACAAAATCTTGAACGTCGTCGAAGGGCAGCCCATTGCGGTACATCGCATTGTACTCAAGGGTCGCCGATGTAGCCGGCTTCGGTTTGGTGCCGGATTGGGGAACCGGTGGCGCGTCCTGCGCGGCGGCTTGCCCCGGTTTTGCGACAAATGTGACGGCCAGACCTGCCGATGCGACGCCGCGTAGGAATTCTGCTCTGCTGATACCACTGCCGTTCGACGAAGTCATAATGCCCTCCGAGCCTTTGGTTTTCGGAATTTCCGAGGGAAAGGCTATGAAAGCAGGTTCTGATTGGAAGTACGTAACAGTTACATTGCGCGGGGTTGCACTGCGATTCACTGGACACATTTCTGTGAGCGCCCGCGTCATTCTCACGGGTGCGGCGCTGGCAGAGCGTGACCGGATTCAATCTCGCTTGTCCCGATATAACCGCTCGATGCGGTGTCCGACCTCATAGGACAGTTGCCGGCTATCGCCGACCGCAAGCCTCCAGAGCGTTTGACGAGATATCCCGGTTTCCCGCGATATCTCGGCGGGCGTCATGCCGTATTCGGACCTCAATGCTTCGAGCATCGAGGCGAATTGTTCGCTTTCGGACGGTTCTCGGCGCATGACGGTTCCACGGGTGATAGGGGCGCTACCTTTCGACCCCGGCCGTCCCTGACCTCGGGCAAATGCAGCGCCCCGCCCATGTGAGGGGGCGACCCAATATGCCATATCCGCGCAGGCCCAAAAAGTGGCCCAAATTTCGCGACTCAGTTAGCCGGGTAAGTGAGGTTTTTCTGTAAAACGTTGGTTTTCTTGGGTTTTTTGGTGAGCGCGCAGGGATTCGAACCCTGGACCTACTGATTAAAAGTCAGTTGCTCTACCGGCTGAGCTACGCGCTCCCTGGCCGCGGCGGTGAAGCCCGGCGGAAGTGGGCGGACATATGCACGCGTGTTTCCCCCCGGTCAACCGAAAAATTGCGGGTTTTGTGAAGAAACGGTGCATGGCGCAATGATCGCCAAAAGGTGATTGGTATCATCATGATCCTGCGGCTAAGGAATGGCCCAAATGCCGCGTGCCGGAGTTCTTGCCGTTGTCGATCGCCGATATTTCCATTTGGACCGCCGTCCTTGCCGGCGCCCTTTCGTTCCTTTCTCCCTGCGTTCTGCCGCTCGTACCGCCCTATCTCTGCTATATGGCCGGCGTCTCGGTAGATCAGTTCCGCAGCGGCGATGCGGCGACCATCGGCAGCACGAGACGCGCAGTCCTGCCGGCAGCACTATTGTTCACGCTCGGTTTCGCCACCGTCTTCGTGGCGCTCGGGGCGGGGGCCTCGTCGATCGGCATGCTGCTTCGGCAGCATATGGATCTGCTGTCGCGCGTCGGCGGCGTGATCATCATCATCATGGGCCTGCATTTCCTTGGCGTGTTCAAGATCGGGCTGCTCGCGCGGGAAGCCCGCTTCCAGGGCGGCGGCAAGCCGGCGACGCTGTCGGGCGCCTACATCATGGGTCTTGCCTTTGCCTTCGGCTGGACGCCCTGCATCGGCCCGGTACTCGGCACGATCCTCGGCGTTGCTGCCGCACGTGACACCGTGTCCGATGGCGCAATGCTGCTGGCGATCTATTCGCTGGGCCTTGCCGTGCCGTTCTGGATCGCGGCTGCGTTTTCCGGCTCTTTCATGCGCTTCCTCTTCCGCTTCCGCCGCCATCTCGGTCTGATCGAGAAGCTGATGGGCGGCCTTCTGGTGCTGGCGGGCCTGGCTTTTCTCTTCGGCTTCATCAGTTCCGTCGCCATCTGGTTCCAGACGACCTTCCCGATCCTGATGAAAATCGGCTAGGGCATACCCTCGTATTTTAGAATCACTTTTCGGCTTAACCAGTCTAATCGTCAGGCCGGTTCGTGCGCTAGGCGTGCGGGCGTCGGCGCGGGAAGGTGAAGATGCGAGGGACAAGATGACGGAAATCGCGGGCCTGGTGCTGCCGTTCTTCGGCCTGATCTTCCTCGGTTATCTGACGGCGCGCTTCGTCCACCATCCGGGCGAGGCGATGGGGTGGCTCAACACCTTCATCATCTACCTCGCGCTGCCGGCGCTGTTCTTCAAGCTCGTCTCGCGCACGCCGATAGAACAGCTGGCGCGCGCCGACTTCATCCTGACCACCGTCGGGGCGACCTACATCGTCTTTTCGCTGATCTTCCTCATCGGGGTCTATGTCAGGCGCAACTCCATTGCCGAGGCGACGATTCAGGGTTTTGGCGCTGCCTATGGCAATATCGGCTATATGGGGCCTGGCCTTGCGCTCCTGGCGTTGGGAGATGCCGCTGCCGTACCAGTGGCGCTGATCTTCAGCTTCGAGAACGCCGCGCATTTCGCAGTCGCACCGGCGATGATGGCGATATCAGGCGGCCGGCAAGAAAAGCCGCTGGCGCTTGCAGCGAGCGTCGCGCGCAAGATCATCCTGCACCCGTTCATCCTGGCCACACTTGCCGGTGTGGTCGCCGCCTTTTTCGCCGTGCAGCCGCCGGTTCCGGTTCAGCGGCTGATCGATTATCTCGCCCAGTGTGCGGCGCCCTGCGCGCTCTTTGCCATGGGCGTGACGCTGGCGCTGCGCCCAATCAAGCGCATTCCCGTCGAGATCGGCTACATCGTCCCGGCGAAGCTGCTTTTGCACCCGCTCGTCATGTTCACGGCGATGAGCCTTACGGGGAATTATGATCCGGTCTGGGTGCAGACCGCGGTACTGCTCGCAGCCCTTCCGACGGCGACGAACGTCTTCGTTATCGGCCATCAGTATGGTGTGTGGCAGGAGCGAGCCTCGGCGACGATCCTCATCACCACGACGCTGTCGGTCGCAACGGTGACCGGCCTGCTTTACCTGATCCGTTCAGGCGCTCTTCCGCCCGATCTTTTCCCATAAGCCTTCCTTGAAGGCATTGAGCGCGCTGCCGGGGTGGACCCCTTCGCGCATCAGCAGGCTGCGGAGCGGCCCGACCGCGGAAAGCACGTGCAGCCCCAGTGCGCGCAGCGCCTGCACCGGCAGGAAGCCGGAAAGCAGCGAGCGGTTGAGCAGATCCACACTTGCCGTGCGGCTGATGATGTCCGGCCGGCGGCGGCTGTCGAAGCGGTCACCGATATCGCCGGCAAGCGGATCGCCGCTGGATGCGCCGATGATATCGACCAGCGTCATCACGTCGCGAAGGCTGAGGTTGAGGCCCTGAGCGCCGATCGGCGGGAAGGCATGCGCTGCTTCGCCGAGAAGCACGACGCGGCCCTTGCCGAAGCGCTGGGCGGTCATGCCCGAGAGCGGGAAGGATTGCGGCGTGCCCTCGACGGTCACCTTGCCCAGGATCGATTGCATCCGGTCCTCGACGGCGCGGGAGAGTACCGCAAGGTCCAGCGCCAGCGTTTGTGCGGCATCCTCTGGCTTGCGCACCCAGACCAGGCTGGAGCGGTTGCCGGGCAGGGGCACTTGCGTGAAGGGACCGCTTTCGGTGTGGAATTCGGTCGAGATGTTCTGGTGCGGTAGCTCGTGCGCAAAGTTCAGGACGACCGCCGTCTGCGGATAGGACCAGGTGCTGACGGAGATCTTCGCCGCGTCGCGCACCGGCGAGCGGCGACCATCGGCGCCGACGAGGAGATGGGCGCTGCATTGGCTGCCGTTTGCAAGCTCGATCGTTGCGACAGCGTCCGAAAGTTCAAAGCCGATCGCCGACGTGGTGATGCGCGTCAGCGTCGGGCTCTCTTCGGCGCGGTGGCAGAGAATATCGATGAAGGGCGCATTGGGAATATTGTAGCCGAAGGCGTCGAGCCCGACTTCCGAGGCACGGAAGTTGACCGGCGGTGCTCGCAGCAACCGGTTGGTGCCGTCGAGGATGCGCATCGTCGAAAGCGGCGCCGTCAGCGGCTCGACCTTTTCCCAAAGGTTGAGCGTCTTCAGATACTCGATCGATTGGTCCATCAGCGCCGTGGTGCGTCCGTCGGCAACCGCCGGCTCCGGACCGATCAAGGCCACGCGGTAGCCCGCATCGGCAAGCGCGATGGCCGCGAGCGATCCGGCAAGGCCCGCACCGATAATGGCGATGTCGAAGTGGTCCATGATGCAAAAGCCCTTTCGCGCAAGCTGTGAGGCGTCTTGGCCCAGCCTCGATCATACCTCTAGTCGCCGGCGCATGCGAAATAAATGGGTAGAATCAGCGCAGAAGCAATTTGCAGGTGTCCACAGGACAATGGGGCGAGGGGAGGCTGTAATACTTGAATTTTAGTGGCGATGCGTTGCAAAGGGTGCATATTACGGGCAACGCGCCGCACAGCGGTCGAGGCGGGTCAAGGCCCGCACGGGGAAAACAGCAGGGGTGGGCGGCGTCCGCAGATGAAGTTCTTTAACTACAGACGAGTTCCCTACGCCGAGATTCGCGCCTTCTCCGTGCATATCTTGACCGCCTCGGGGTCGTTTCTCGCTTTCCTGGGTGTCGTGGCTGCGGCCGAGCATCGCTTCGTCGACATGTTCTGGTGGCTGGGGCTGGCCCTGCTCGTCGACGGCATTGATGGACCGATCGCCCGCAAGGTGCGCGTCAAGGAAGTACTGCCCAACTGGTCGGGTGACACGCTCGACAATGTCATCGACTACGTGACCTATGTGCTGTTGCCGGCCTTTGCGCTCTATCAGAGCGGCATGATCGGCGAGCCCTGGTCGTTCGTGGCGGCCGGCGCGATCGTGGTTTCGAGCGCGATCTACTATGCCGACGTGGGCATGAAGACGGACGAATACTTCTTCTCCGGTTTCCCCGTCGTCTGGAACATGGTCGTCTTCACGTTGTTCGTCATCCAGGCGAGCGAGCTGACCGCGTCGATCGTCGTCTTCGTGTCGGTGGTCCTGACGTTCCTGCCGATCAACTTCCTTCATCCGGTCCGCGTCCAGCGCCTGCGACCGCTGAACCTCGGCATCTTCCTCTTGTGGTCGGCGCTCGGCATCTATGCGCTGCTCCTGCATTTTGCGACGCCGGCATGGGTTGTGACCGGCTTCGTCGTCACAGGCATCTATCTCTACGTGATTGGCTTCGTGCTGCAGATTTTCCCAAGTCTCGGCCGGAAGTAGGAGCAGGCAATGGCACAGGCGATTGTGGTACGCGAACTCGGAGGACCGGAGGTCCTGAAACTCGAAGGCGTGACACTCTCGCCGCCGGGGCCGGGTGAGGTACAGATCCGGCAGGTGGCCGTCGGCCTCAATTTCATCGACGTCTACTTCCGCACTGGCCTCTACAAGTCGGCCTTGCCCTTCGTGCCGGGCAAGGAAGGCGCCGGCATCGTCACTGCGGTTGGCGACGGGGTCAGCCTCTTCTCCGTCGGTGATCGCGTCGCCTATGCCTCGGCCGATGGCGCCTATGCGAGCGAGCGCAACGTCGATGCCGCGCAGTTGGTGAAGGTGCCTGAGGGCATCAGCCTCGAGACTGCGGCTGCGATGATGCTGAAAGGCATGACGGCGCAATATCTGCTCAACCAGACCTATCAGGTCGGTCCAGGTACGACGATCCTGTTCCATGCAGCAGCCGGCGGCGTCGGGCTCATTGCCGGCCAATGGGCGAAGGCGCTTGGCGCGACTGTCATTGGCACGGCGGGCTCGCAGGACAAGATCGATCTGGCGCTGGCGCATGGCTACGACCACGTGATCAACTACCGCACCGACAATTTCGTCGCGCGGGTCAAGGAATTGACCGACGGCCGCGGTGTCGACGTCGTCTACGATTCCGTTGGGCGCGACACCTACCCGGCGTCGCTGGATTGCATCAAGCCGCGCGGTCTCTGGGTCAGCTTCGGCAATTCGTCCGGTCCGGTGGAGGCCTTCAGCATCGGCATCCTGGCGCAGAAGGGGTCGCTTTTTGCGACGCGTCCGACACTCTTTGGTTACGTTGCCACGCGGCCTGCGCTGGAAGCGTGTGCAAATTCCCTGTTTGATATTGTGCAAAGCAACAAAGTGCGTATCAATATAAATCAGACTTATCCGCTCGCCGATGCGGGGCGAGCGCATACGGATCTCGAGACAAGAAAAACAAGTGGAACAACACTGCTGATTCCGTGATCGAAGCCTTAAGGCGGACGCGGATCAACAGAGGGGAAAGAGGGCAGCGTGCCTGTTGAGGGAGTAGCGGCGAACGGTCATCTATTGGCTGTGAGCAACCTGACGAAATTGTTTGGCAGCTTCGCGGCCTGCAATGGGATCAATCTGCAGATTGAACCGGGCGAAATCCACGCCCTTCTCGGCGAAAACGGCGCCGGAAAATCGACCCTGGTGAAGATGCTGTTCGGCGTATTGGCGCCGACGGCCGGCGAGATCCTCTGGCAGGGCCAGAGCGTGCGCATCGCCAATCCCGCGGCTGCGCGCAAGCTCGGCATCGGCATGGTTTTCCAGCACTTTTCGCTGTTCGAGGCGCTGACGGTCGCTGAAAATATTGCGCTCTCCATGGATGCGAACATCTCGCTGGCCCGGGTGGCGGAAGAGGCGTCGCGCCTGTCGCATGCCTATGGCCTGCCGCTCGACCCCAAGGCGCATGTGGCGGATCTCTCGGTCGGCGAGCGCCAGCGCATCGAGATCGTGCGCGCGCTCCTGCAGAACCCGCGCCTCATCATCCTCGACGAGCCGACCTCGGTGTTGACGCCGCAGGAAGCCGACCGCCTGTTCGAAACGCTCTACAAGCTGAAGGCCGAAGGCCGCTCGGTTCTCTATATCAGCCACCGCCTCGAAGAGGTGCAGCGCATCTGCGACCGTGCGACGGTGCTGCGTCACGGCAGGGTAACGGGCGCCTGCGACCCGAAGGCGGAGACCCCGTCGTCGCTGGCGCGCATGATGGTTGGCGGCGATGTCGCAGCGGTGACGGCCGAAGGCACCAGCGCCAAGGGCCAGGTGCATCTGGAAGCGCGGCACCTGACCGTGCCGGCGCGCACGCCCTTTGCCGTTTCGCTGAAGAACATCTGTCTCAAGGTGCATGCCGGCGAGGTGCTGGCGATTGCCGGTGTAGCCGGCAACGGCCAGGGCGAACTCTTCGACGCGCTCTCGGGCGAGTACCCGGTTGCCGACGACAATGCGGTGCAGATCCGCGAGAAGCCGGTCGGCAACCGCAACATCAACGCGCGCCGCCTGATGGGCGCGGGCTTCGTTCCCGAGGAGCGCCACGGCCATGCCGCAGTATCGGCACTGCCGCTCTCGGACAATCTCGTGCTTGCCCGCAGCCGTTCGGACGCCAAGGCGTTTCTCGGCGGCGGCTTCCTCAAGATCATTCGTCGCGATGCGGTGACGAGCGCCACGAAGCGCATCTCCGAGGCGATGGACGTACGCAAGAGCGGTGAGGATCCGCCGGCCGGCTCGCTTTCCGGCGGCAACCTGCAGAAGTTCATCGTCGGGCGTGAGCTCGACCGTCAGCCGAGCGTGCTCGTTGTCAATCAGCCCACCTGGGGCGTCGATGCCGGTGCTGCGAGCCGCATCCGCCAGGCACTGGTCGATCTCGCCAAGGCCGGCTCTGCCGTGCTCGTTATCAGCCAGGACCTCGACGAAATCTTCGAAGTGGCGACGGAGATCGCCGTCATCAGCGACGGAAAGCTATCCGATCCCTATCCGGCAAAAGAGCTTTCACGCGAAAAGATCGGCCTGCTGATGGGCGGCATGTACGGCAAGACGGAAGGCACGGAGGCCGCACATGCGCATTGAACTGGAAAAGCGCGCCAAGGTCTCGACGCTGTTTTCGATCCTGTCGCCGTTCATCGCCTTCCTGCTGACGATCGTCTTCGGCGGCATCATGTTCGCGCTGCTCGGCAAGAACCCGGTGATGGCGCTTTACAGCTTCTTCGTCGAGCCGTTGAGCGAGGTCTGGTCGCTGCACGAGTTGGCGATCAAGGCAGCACCCCTGATCCTGATTGCTGTCGGGCTTTCGGTCTGCTTCCGCTCCAACAACTGGAACATCGGCGCAGAAGGCCAGTTCATCGTGGGCGCGATTGCCGGCTCGATCCTGCCGGTGGTTTTTTATGACTGGCAGTCGCCACTGGTGCTGCCGCTGATGATGCTGATGGGCATGCTCGGTGGTGCGCTGTTTGCCGCCATCCCCGCCTTCCTAAAGGCGCATATGAACACCAACGAGATCCTGACGAGCCTGATGCTGGTCTATGTCGCCCAGCTCTTTCTCGACTGGCTGGTGCGTGGACCGTGGCGCAATCCGGGCGGCATGAATTTTCCGGAGACGCGCACCTTCGCCGTCGATGCGATCCTGCCGGAAATGCTTGCCTCCGGGCGCACCCACTGGGGCTTCGCCTTCGCCATCATAGCCGCGATCCTCGTCTGGTTCATGATGCGTTACACGCTGAAGGGCTTCGAGATTTCCGTGCTTGGCCAATCGGAGCGGGCAGGGCGCTTTGCCGGTTTCTCCTCGCGCAAGATGATCTGGTTCTCGATGCTGCTTTCGGGCGCCTTTGCCGGTCTGGCCGGTATCTCCGAAGTCAGTGGTGCGATCCAGCAGCTGCGCCCGGTCATTTCGCCCGGCTACGGCTTCACCGCCATCATCGTTGCGTTCCTCGGCCGCCTTAATCCGCTCGGCATCGTCGCCGCCGGCCTGGTGCTGGCGCTCACCTATCTCGGCGGTGAGGCGGCGCAGCTGTCGATCGGCGTTTCCGAAAAGGTGACGCGCGTCTTCCAGGGCCTCCTGCTCTTCTTCGTGCTCTCCTGTGACACGCTCATCCACTATCGCATCAAGCTGGTCTTCGACCGATTGACCGCGACCAACAGCGAGGGGAGCCGCTGATGGGTATCGTCGAAGCGATCCTTCTGAGCGTCATCACTGCCGCAACGCCCCTGGTGTTGGCCGCGATCGGCGAACTGGTGACCGAACGGTCCGGCGTGCTCAACCTCGGCGTCGAGGGCATGATGATCATGGGGGCGGTCTCCGCTTTCGCGATTACCCAGATTACCGGTTCGCCCTATCTCGGCATGCTTGCCGGCATCGCCTGCGGCGCGCTGTTCTCGCAGCTCTTCGCCTTCCTCACGCTGAGCCTGGTGGCAAACCAGGTGGCGACGGGCCTGGCTTTGACCCTGCTCGGCATCGGCGTCTCCGGCATGATGGGCGAGAGTTTTCTCGGCATGCAGGGCGTCAAGCTGCAGCCGATCGCGATCCCGCTTCTCGCCGATATCCCTTACATCGGGCCCCTGCTCTTTCGGCAGGATATCATTTTCTATCTTTCGATCGCGATCGTCGCCGGCGTGCACTGGTTCCTGTTCAAGAGCCGTGCCGGCCTTAAGCTTCGTGCCGTTGGCGACAGCCACGCCTCCGCGCACGCGCTTGGCGTCAACGTCATTCGCACCCGCTATCTCGCAGTGATGTTCGGCGGCGCCTGTGCCGGCCTTGCCGGCGCGCAGCTGTCGCTCGTCTACACGCCGCAATGGGTGGAGAACATGTCGGCCGGTCGCGGCTGGATCGCACTGGCACTGGTGGTCTTTTCGTCCTGGCGCCCCTGGCGGCTGGTGGCCGGAGGCTATCTCTTCGGTGCCGTATCGATCAGCCAGTTGCATGCGCAGGCCTTCGGCCTCGGCATTCCCTCGCAGCTCCTTTCGTCGCTCCCCTACGTCGCGACGATCGTCGTCCTCATTCTCATTTCGCATAACCGGCGCATGACCCTGATCAATACGCCGGCATCGCTCGGCAAACCGTTTGTGCCGGACCGATGATTTCACGCATTTCATACTGACGTTTCTCAAACCGACAGAGGTCAAGAAAATGAAAAAACTACTGCTCGTTCTCGCAAGCTCCGCGGCAGCGATCGGCTTTGCCACCGGTGCAAGCGCCCAGGAGAAGGCCAAGGTCTGCTTCGTCTACGTCGGTGCCAAGACCGACGGCGGCTGGACCCAGGCGCACGACATCGGCCGCCAGGAGCTGGAAAAGGCGCTCGGCGACAAGATCGAGACGCAGTATCTCGAAAGCGTGCCGGAAGGCCCGGATGCCGAGCGCGCGATCGAGCGTCTCGCACGCTCGGGCTGCGGCCTGATCTTCACGACGTCCTTCGGCTTCATGGATGCGACGATCAAGATCGCGCAGAAGTTCCCGGACGTGAAGTTCGAACATGCGACCGGCTACAAGACCGCGCCGAACGTCGCGACCTACAACAGCCGCTTCTATGAAGGCCGCTACATCCAGGGCGTGATCGCTGCCAAGATGTCGCAGAAGGGCGTCGCCGGCTACATCGCCTCCTTCCCGATTCCGGAAGTGGTGATGGGCATCAACTCCTTCATCATCGGCGCGCGCTCGGTCAACCCGGACTTCAAGATCAAGGTCGTATGGGCAAACACCTGGTTCGACCCGGGCAAGGAAGCCGATGCGGCCAAGGCATTGGTCGACCAGGGCGTCGATATCCTGACGCAGCACACCGACACGACGGCACCGATGCAGGTTGCCGCCGAGCGTGGCATCAAGGCCTTCGGCCAGGCCTCCGACATGATCAAGGCCGGCCCGGAAACGCAGCTGACGGCGATCGTCGATACCTGGGGCGCCTACTACATCAAGCGCACGCAGGCCTTCCTCGATGGCAAGTGGGAAACGACTTCGAGCTGGGACGGCCTGAAGGACGGCATCCTGACGATGGCGCCCTACACCAACATGCCTGACGACGTGAAGAAGCTCGCCGAAGACGCCGAAGCCAAGATCAAGGCCGGCGAACTGAAGCCCTTCACCGGCCCGCTGAAGAAGCAGGACGGCAGCGAGTGGCTCGCAGCCGGCGCAACGTCTGACGACGGCACGCTGCTTGGCATGAACTTCTACGTCGAAGGCGTCGACGACCAGCTGCCGAAGTAAGCAACAGCCTACGAAACAGAATGCAAACCCCGCCATTTCGGCGGGGTTTGTCGTTTGGAAACCGCGCAAGGGTTGTTTCATCGTTCGGCGGTGCGCGGTTTACGGTTTTGCGGCCGCCCTGGGGCTTTCCGGAATCGACTGTTCAAACTACATTCATTTGCGCAGGTTTAGGGGTGCCCCCCGTGCTTCGCACGAAGGCCTTGTGGCGCGTCGCGCCGTATGAAATCAGGCAGGGGAGTGCCTGGAGGAGATGGATTGAACAGGAGTTTGCTGGAAACCGTCGTGTCCGGCTCGCGCAAGCGCACGAGCCACGCACATGTTGTCGATCAACTCGGCAAGGCAATCATATCCGGCGAATTTCCAGTCGGCTCCATTCTTCCGGGTGACCCGGAGCTTGCGGCACGCTTCAAGGTATCCCGAACTGTTCTGCGCGAAGCCATGAAGACGCTCGCCGCCAAGGGGCTGGTCGTGCCGCGGGCCCGCATCGGCACCCGCGTGACGCCGCGCAACGACTGGAACCTGTTCGACAACGACATCCTGACCTGGCACTTCGAATGCGGTGTCGACGAAGATTTCCTCTATCACCTCAGCGAAGTGCGCCTGGCCTTTGAGCCGCATGCGGCAGCACTCGCGGCGCGAAACGCTTCCGAGGCCGAAATCAGCCGCATGATGCGGCTCGCGGTTGCAATGGGCGAGGAGGGCCATAGCGCCGAGAGCCTCGCAGGCGCTGACCTGAAGTTCCACTTGGCCGTCGCGGAGGCCTCCGGCAACCCATTCATGCGCACGGTCGGCGGGTTGATCGAAGCGGCGCTGGTCGGCGTCTTCAAGCTGAGCTCTCCGGTCGCCGAAAAGGGCGGCATAGACGAGGTTGCCCGCAACCACATCCGTATCGTTGAGGAGATCGGCAGGCGTGACGAGGCCGGCGCACGGCTTGCCATGGAAAACGTGATCAAGATCGGGCGCGAGCGCGTTCGCAGCGCGCTGCAAAGTCGGAGTTGAGGCTGCCGCCGGTCGAGATTGTTCAACAAAACAGCGCTCGGCCCTTCCAATGTTCAGAAGATTGCAGCGATTTCATTGCTTGTGCTTGCTCGGATCGCGCGCTGGCCTTATTTGGTGAGGGCTCGTTCCCTGTGGAGCAGCTTTCGTCAACGGTGATCTGGAGACCATGTCCGAGTTTTTTGTCATTTTCGTCCTGCTTTTGATCAATGCATTTTTTGCTCTCTCGGAAATGGCAATCGTCTCGGCAAGCAAGCCAATGCTTCGCCAGATGGCAAAACAGGGAAATGCCCGCGCCGAAGTAGCGCTGAGGCTCGCTGAAGATCCCGGCAAATTTCTTTCCACCGTACAGGTCGGCATCACGCTCGTCGGCACCTTAGCCGGCGCCTACGGTGGCGCGACAATCGCTGCGAAATTTGCACCGTTGCTCGATGAGGTCGCGTGGATCAATCCTTACGGCAACACGGTTGCCCTCGTACTCGTCGTTACCCTCATCACCTTCCTGTCCGTGGTTATCGGCGAGCTCATCCCGAAGCAGCTGGCGCTAAAAAATTCCGAGGCGTTGGCGATGTTCGTCGCGCGCCCGATGCACTTCTTGTCGCGGATCACCGCGCCGGTCGTCTATCTCTTCGAGACCGCGGCGTCGCTTGCCATGCGTCTCCTCGGTATCCGTCCTGACGATCCTGATCATGTGACAGAAGAGGAAGTCCACGCGATCATGGCCGAAGGCGTCGAAAGCGGCGCCATCGAAAAGTCCGAGCACGAGATGCTCCGACGAATCATCCGCCTCGGCGATCGCAACGTGAAGTCGATCATGACCCACCGGACCGAGGTGAGCTTCATCGACGTCAACGACAGCCTGGAAACGGTCGGTCGTAAGATCGATCAGTTCGGCCATTCCCGCTATCCGGTGGTTGATGGCCCGAGCGGCGACGTTCTCGGCGCGGTTCTCGCCAAGGAAATCCTGAACGCGCCGACCTCAGGTCCGTTCGACGTGCGTAGATACATCAAGGAAATCCACACCTTGCCGGAGACGGCGTCGTGCCTAAAGGCACTGGAAGCCTTCAAGTCGTCAAGCATCAACATGGCGATGATCGTCGACGAATATGGAAGCACTGAGGGCATCATCACCATCGCCGACATTCTCGAAGCGATCGTCGGCGTGCTGCCGTCGAACTACGACGACATCGAACATGCGTTGATCCGCCAGCGCGAAGATGGAAGCTACCTTGTCGACGGCCGCACGCCGATCGACGAAATCCACCTGACGATCGGCATCGAGGGAATCGACGCCGACGGCAACTTCGAGACCATTGCCGGTTTCCTGGTGCAGCAGTTGCGCAAGACGCCGGAGGAAGGCGATGTCGCGATCGCCCATGGCTACCGCTTCGAAGTCGTCGACATGGACGCACGTCGCATCGACAAGATCCTGGTCAGCCGCTCGGACGAGACGGGCAACTGATCCATGCGCGGCCTGATGCGGCAAGGGCGGTGACTGCCCCATGCGGCCGCTTACATCGTCACAAAGTGCTTCGTCACAAAACGTGAGGGTTCGTGTCACGGCGCCGAATTGGTGGCGCTCTATGACGAGGCCACGTGATCATCGCTGAGATCGTCCGACTATGGATGATCGAGAGGACCCGCCATGAACGGGAAAAAGGTCGGGTTCTGCCCGGCCTTTTGCTTTTGCGCGCCCAGGTGGCTCGCGCCTGGTTTGTTCAGCGAAGCTTGAGGATGTCGCAGGACGTGCCCGCGGGCGCCTCGGCCGCGTGCGGCGGTCGTACGATCAGGCAATCGGACTGTGCGAAAACCTTCATCATCGACGAGTCCTGCCGCGAGAAGGGATGGGCGAGCAATGCGCCGTCGCTGTCCCTCGTCAGGCGCGCGCGCACATAGTCCTGCCTGACATCGTTGCCCGGAAGCGGGCTTGCAAGCCGCGCGGTCGTCAATCGGTCGCGCGATGGCAAGCGGGCGAGCTTACGGGTCAGCGGCTCTAGGAAGAGCAGGGTACAGACGAGGCTGGAGACAGGATTGCCCGGCAGGCCGAGCACCGTGGCCTTTCCGAGCTGTCCCACCATGAGCGGTTTTCCCGGGCGCATGGCGATGCGCCAGAAGTCGAGCGTCATGCCGCAGGCAATCAGCGTCGACTGCACCAGGTCATGGTCGCCGACCGAAGCGCCGCCGAGCGTGACGATCACGTCGACATCGGCGTCCTGCGCGCGGCCGATCTCCGCACTGATCGCGTCCCGATCGTCGCGGACGATGCCGAGATCGATGACCTCGGCGCCGTTGTCACGCGCTATCGTCGCGACGCCGAAGCTGTTGGAGGCGATGATCTGATCGTCGCCCGGCTTGCTGCCCGGAGCCACCAGCTCGTCGCCCGTGGCGAGGATGGCGATCCGCGGGCGCTTGAAGACCGGCAGGCTCGCATGGTTCATCCCCGCAGCGAGCGTCAAGCGTCCGGCGTCGAGCACGTCGCCCGCCGAAAGTGCCGCTTCGCCGGCGATAAAGTCCTGGCCAGCCGTTCGGATGTGCCGCCCTTTGCCGGGCACGAACTTGGTGCGGATCCGGTTGCCTGGAAACCGCTCGGTATCTTCCTGGATGATCACCGTATCGGCACCCAATGGCATTGGCGCACCGGTGAAGATGCGCACGGCTTCGCCCGCTTTCATCTCGCCCTTGAAGCCATGGCCCGCCGCCGATTGGCCGATCACTGTCAGTTCGGCGCCGACGGTCTCGATGTCCCGGTGGCGCACGGCATAGCCATCCATCGCCGAATTGTCGAAGGCCGGGTGGGTGACGCGAGCCGGAATATCCTGAGACAGCACGCGGCCGAGCCCGTCATGGAGGCCGACGAGCTCCGTCAATTGCGGTGGCGTGGCGCCGTGGAGGATTCGCTCGAGCGCGTCTTCGACGGACAGCAGCGCCATGGCCTCAATTCCCTTCGCGTCGATAGTCGCCGGATCGTCCGCCGGCCTTGCTGACCAGCTGTATGCCGCCGATTTCCATCTCGCGATCGGCCGCCTTCGCCATGTCGTAGATGGTGAGGCACGCGACGCTCACGGCCGTCAGCGCCTCCATCTCGACGCCGGTGCGTCCCGTCAGCTTGGCAAGCGCCTCGACCCGGAGGCCAGGAAGCGCCGGGTCCGGCGTGATGTCGACGGTTACCTTGGTCAGCATCAACGGGTGGCAGAGTGGAATGAGGTTGGCGGTCTGCTTCGCGGCCATGATGCCGGCAAGCCGCGCCGTACCGATGACATCGCCCTTCTTGGCGTCGCCTTCGAGAATGAGTGTCAGCGTTTCAGCCTTCATGCGCACATGGCCTTCGGCGACGGCGATGCGTACCGTCTCGGCCTTGTCGCCGACATCAACCATGTTCGCTTCGCCGCTGCCACCGATATGCGTGAGCGTCGGCTTGCTCATCACTCTGCCGCCAGCGTGGTCGTAGCGCCGGTCAGGAGCACGCGCGTTGCTGATTCGACGTCGCTCTTGCGCATCAGGCTCTCGCCGACGAGGAAGGTGGTGATGCCGCTCTTTTCCAGCCGCTGGCAATCCGCATGCGTGAAGATGCCGCTCTCGCCGACGAGCAGACGGTCGGCAGGCACCATTCCTGCAAGCTGCTCGGAAACCGCGAGATCGACCTCGAAGGTCCTGAGGTTGCGGTTGTTGATGCCGACGAGCGGCGAGGTGAGCTTCAGCGCCCGTTCCATCTCTTCGGCGTCGTGCACCTCGATCAGCACGTCCATGCCGAGATCGAGGGCCGCATCTTCGAGGCGGCGAGCGTCGTCGTTGCTGAGCGAAGCCATGATCAGAAGGATGCAGTCGGCGCCCCAGGCGCGCGCCTCGAACACCTGGTAGGTGTCGAACATGAAGTCTTTGCGCAGCGCCGGCAGGGCGCAGGCCGCACGCGCTGCTTCGAGAAAGGCAGGCGCGCCCTGAAAGCTCGGGGCGTCCGTTAGCACCGACAGGCAGGCGGCGCCACCGGCCTCATAGGCCTTGGCGAGCGCCGGCGGATCGAAATCCGGGCGGATCAGCCCCTTCGACGGGCTTGCCTTCTTGATTTCGGCAATCAGTCCGAACGTGCCGGCGGCCTTGCGGGCGGCGAGCGCCGCATGGAAGCCGCGGGGGGCGGACTGGTCAGCGATGCGCGCCTTGAGTTCGTCGAGCGAAACTTGCGCCTTGGCAGCCGCGATCTCGTCGCGCTTGTAGGCTTCGATCTTGCGCAGGATATCCGTCATGTGCCGATCCTTCCTCAGGCCGCGTTCGATACGCTGATCAGGCGCTGCAGCGCAGTCTTGGCGCCGCCGCTTGAAAGCGACTGGCGCGCAAGCGCCATGCCTTCGGTGAGGTCCTTTGCCCGTCCGGCTATCATCAGCGATGCGGCCGCATTGGCAAGGGAAATGTCCCGGTAGGGGTTCTCTGCACCATCGAGCACCGCCTGGAGCGCGACCGCATTGTGCGCGCCGTCGCCGCCCTTGAGCGCATCGATCGTCACCGTCTGAAGGCCGAAATCGGCGGGCGTCAGCGTGAAGGTGGAAATCTTGCCGTCCTTGAGTGCTGCGACCTCGGTCGTGCCGGTCGTCGTGATCTCGTCGAGGCCGTCGCCGTGAACGACCCAGACATTGTCCGAGCCGAGATCGCGCAGCACTTCGGCGAGCGGCTGCACCCATTGCGGCGCGTAGACGCCGACGAGCTGGCGCTTGACGCCTGCCGGGTTGGAGAGCGGGCCGAGCAGGTTGAAGATCGTACGCGTTCCAAGCTCCACCCGCGTCGGGCCGACATGGCGCATGGCAGAATGGTGCTGCTGGGCGAACATGAAGCCGACACCGGCCTCGCGGATGCACTTCGATATGGCTTCCGGACCGATGTCGAGCTTGACGCCGAGGCAGGAGAGCGCGTCGGCCGTGCCCGACTTCGAGCTCAGGGCGCGGTTGCCGTGCTTGGCGACAGGCACGCCCGCGCCGGCGACGATCAGCGAGGCAAGTGTCGAGATGTTGTAGGTGCCGGCGCCGTCGCCACCGGTTCCAACGATATCGACCGCATCCGCCGGCGCATCGACCGGCAGCATGCGGGCGCGCATCGCGCCCACCGCGCCGACGATTTCATCGACGGTTTCGCCGCGCACCCGCAATGCCATCAGGAAGCCGCCGATCTGCGACGGGGTTGCGGCACCCGACATGATGATTTCGAAGGCGGCACGTGCGTCTTCGCGGTTCAGCGCCTCGCGGGCGGCGACTTTGGCGACGAATGGCTTCAGATCACTCATCGATGGTTTCCTTGGGCCTATCGTTGCGCAATGGCGGTTTCAGCGAGCGTCTGGTTGATCGAAACGCCGTAGGCGGCCTGCAGCGTGGCGACCATCTGGTCCAGGATGTCCTCGCCGCTGACACGGGCGAGTGCCTCGATCTGGCGGCTGTCGTCCTGCAGCACGTCTGCCGGGCCGGCGGTGTCAACCGAGGTGACCTGCAGAAGGATCTGCCCTTCACCGCCGATTCCGGGAGCGTTGGTGACGTGGCCGTTCGCGCCGGAGAAGGCGGCAGCGACGGCTGCCGGGCTAAGGGCGGCATCTGCAGTCGAGCGCGTCAGGCCGGCCTTGGTTTCGACGACGAGGCCGAGTTCGGTCGCGACGTCGGCAAGCTTTGCGCCCTGCTCGACGCGCTGCTTCAGTTCGCCGGCCTTCGTGGCAAGAGCTGCGCGCTGCTGCTCGGCCATCCAGTCGGCGCCGATTTCGTCGCGGGCTTCGTCCAGGGTGCGATCGCGCGCCGGGATGACTTCATCGAGGTCGAACCAGACATAGCCTTCGCGGCCGACATTCACCGGCAGGGTTTCAGCACCGACGTCGGCCTTGAAGACTTCCTGGAGAAGGGCTGCCTGTTCCGGCAGGCCGGCGACGTCATCGCCGTTCTTGTCCTTGCCGGTCGCGTCGACCGCTTCGACCGTTAAGAGCTTCAGCTTGAGCTGGTCGGCGACTTCCTTGATCGGCGCGCCGGAAGCACGCTCGTCTTCGATTTTGTCGTGCAGGCGCATGACTTCTTCGCCCGCTGTGGAAAGGGCGATGTCCTTGCGCAGTTCTTCCTTCACTTCGTCGAGGCTGCGGACGGTTTCCGGGCGGATGTTCGTCACGCGCAGGATGACCGGTCCGAAGGCACCGTCGACAACCGGCGTCACGCCGTCGGCCTGAATTGCGAAAGCTGCTTCGCCGATCTTGGCGTCGGGAACGCGATCTCTCGTGAACTCGCCGAGAAGTACGTCGGCGGAGGACTTGCCTTCGGCCTTAACGAGATCGTCGAAGCTGGTGCCGGCAGCAAGCTTTGCCGACGCGGCGTCGGCAGCTTCACGGGACGTGAAGGAGAGCTGTTCGATTGTCCGTGCGGCAGCGCTGCGGAAGCTTTCCTTGCGGCGCTCGTATTCGGCGCGGATCTCGTCGTCGGTGACAACGGTCGGGTCGGCAACGTCAGTCGGCTCGAGCTTAACGTAAGTGATCTTGCGATATTCCGGCGCACGGTAGTTTGCCTTGCGGCTGTCGTACCAGGGAGAAAGCACGTCGTCGCCCGGCACCTTGACCGGGTCGATATTGGCGTTCGAGAGCAGCAGGTAATCGATCGTGCGCTTCTCGTGCCGGTAGGCGCCGATCGCGTCGGTGAGAACCTTCGGAGCGACATAGCCATCGGACAGCGCGTCGACGATCTGCGAGCGGATCGCGGTCTGGCTCTGGCTGTTGATGTAGTCCTGTTCGCGCAGGCCCGCATTGCGCAGCACGCTCGAGAACGTCAGTCGGTCGAACTGGCCGTTGACGCTGTGGAATGCCGGATCGTCGGCGATCAGTTTTGCGAGCCGATCCTGCGACAGGCCGAGATTCATGTCGTTGGCGAGCTGGTCGAGAGCCGCGCCGGCGACGATCTGCGAGTAGACCCGCTGCTCGATGCCGAAGGCGCGCGCCTGCTGCGGCGTCAGCCGCGTGCCGAGCTGGCGGGAAGCCTGTGCCAGCATGGTCTCGTAGGCGAGCCGGAATTCTGGTGGCTTGACCTTGACATCACCGACGACCACCACCGCATCCGACTGGTTCGTCATCGTCAACGATGAGCCGCCCCACACCATGAACGACAGAACGAGAACGATTAGCAGGCCTTTGACGACCCAGGTCTGGGCGGCGCTTCTCAGAAATTCGAGCATGGGGGCAGAAACCTCGTTGCAATGCGGTGGCCATCGGCCAAACGAAATCGTTCCTTAAAACAAACGAAACAGGAAATGAAGGGTTGTTTGCCGCAAATTGCGCCCATGCAACGGGATCGGCCGCCCGGAGCAACCGTCTGGTTTTCAATGGCTGCCGCGCCGGCTACGCCAGCTCCCTGGTTGAGGCGGGCGGCGGGCATCGATCGAGCCGGCGCGGGTGATCAACTCGATGTCGGATTCGTTAGCCGGCAACCGAAAATTATCTGTCACATTGGCTCGAACATGCCGCGGTTCTGTGGTTCTGTTGCAAGGGCGGAGCGATTCTTTGGAGCTTCCGCGGGAAAGATTCCATGCAGTCGACAATCGTGATGGTAAACCTGTTTGGAGCAGTGGCACTGCTTCTCTTCGGCCTGTCCCTGGTCAAGGACGGGGTGACCCGTGCCTTCGGGGCTCGGCTGCGCGCCGGCCTTGCTCAGGGAACCGACGGCTCTCTCCGCTCCTTCGTGACTGGACTTGTCGCGACGCTTGCGCTGCAAAGTTCCACGGCCACCGCATTGATGACCGCATCCTTCGTGGAAAAGGGGCTCATCCGCTCGCGCATGGCGCAGATCGTGCTGCTTGGCGCCAATCTCGGCACGGCCATGACGGCCTGGATCGTGGCGACCGGAATAGAATGGCTGTCGCCGCTCGTCATCCTCATCGGCGTGGTCTTGCACCGTGCCAGCCGGTCGAACGCGCGCCAGGGCCTGGGTGCTGCCTTCGTCGGCATCGGCCTCATGCTCCTGTCGCTGCATCTTTTGGGCGCGGCGACGGAGCCGATGCGTGACAGTCCGGCGCTTGGGGCCTTCCTCTCGATGCTCGACAGCGCCTGGCCGGTCGCCCTTCTCATTTCCGCGGGACTTGCCTTTGCGTCGTCCTCCAGTCTGGCTGTGGTGATGTTGGTGCTCTCGCTCTCGACGACAGGCATCCTCAGCGTTGGTCTGACCGTGGCGCTCGTGCTTGGTGCCAATCTTGGTGGCGCCGTTCCGCCCGTCATGGCGACGCTCGGTTCCGCGCCGTCGGCGCGCCGCGTCACCATCGCCAACCTCGTCGTTCGCGCCATTGGCTGCCTGATCGCGCTGCCGCTGACAGGCATGAGCGTGGAGTTTCTGCAGAGCCTGCCGCTGCCGCGCCAGAACCTGCCGGTCGACATTCATCTGGCCTTCAACCTTGCGGTCGCCATTCTTGCCTGGCCCTTCGCCGGATTGCTGTCGCAGCTGATGGCGCGGTTCATTCCGGACGGAGAAGCGGAGGAAACCGGCCCGCGCTATCTCGACGAGGGCACGCTGAATACGCCTGTCATGGCGCTTTCGGGCGCCACTCGCGAGGTCTTGCGTGTTGGCGATCTGGTCGAGGCGATGCTGATGCGCGCCGCGAACGCCTTCAACAACAACGATCTTTCGGACATCCGCGATATCGGCAAGTTCGAAAAACAGGTCGATCAGCTGCAGCAGGAGGTGAAGATCTTCCTGTCGCGACTGGGCCGCGATGGCCTCAGCACCGACGACGGCCGCCGCTCGATCGTCATCATCGACTACGCCATCAATCTCGAACACATGGGCGATATCATCGAGAAGGGGCTGTGCGAGCAGATCGCCAAGAAGGTCAGCAACGGCCTGAAGTTCTCGGAGGAGGGCTATCAGGAGCTGAAGAGCCTCTTCAACCTGACGATCGACAATCTGCGTGTCGCGCAGACTATTTTCGTCACCCGCAACGCCGATCTCGCCAAGCAGCTCATCGAGGTGAAGGTCAACGTGCGCCACATGGAAAAACGCTCCGCCGAGCGCCATATCGAGCGGCTGCGCGACGGGCTGGTCCAGAGCCTGCAGACGAGCTCCCTGCATCTCGACATGCTCAGGGATCTGAAGCGCGTCAACGCCCATATCGCTTCCGTCGCCTATCCCATCCTTGAGGAAAACGGGCTGCTCAGCGAGAGCCGCTTGCGGCCGGGCGCTTAGTTATCGGCGTCCGTCAGCCGCCGACGCTGGCCGCAGGCTTCAGGCCGTTGCGGATAAAGGCGTCGTAGCAGCGTGTCAGCGTGATCCGGCTGTGTCCCGTCTGGAGGCTCGGCAGGTAGAGCGACAGCAGCGTCTGGTTGACGTTGGTCACCGGGCAGGTCGGTACCAGCGCTATGTCGGCAGCAGCGATGGCGGCGCGAACATCTTCATCCGGCGGCGGAATGGCGCGGAAGGGATCTGCGCCGATCGCGACATGCAGTGGCGCACTGCGGTCCATCAGCCACGGAAAGGGATTGGTGAAGTCGACGTTGAAGATCGTTTCGAAGCGCAGACCGTTCGAATCCTCGTAGGCCCTCAGCGCGTCGACCGCGTCGTCGACATTCATCAGCCATCCCGCCTGAAAATCGAAATCGCTATAGAGCAGGAACGACGGCAATTCGCCGGCCTTGGCGAAGGCGTCGAAAGCGGGACGCTCGGTCGCGTAGATGGCGCGCAGGCGATCGGCGCGCAGTGCCAGGATCGGCCGCACATTGACGGCGCCCATGGTTTTGAGGTTGCGGCTTGCCAGCGGCACATTGTTGACAGCCCCGATCCAGGCGCGGGCGCTTTTTTGTACGACGGCCGTGGCCTGCGGCAGGGCCGTCGCGAGGGCGAGAACAGCGACGGCGATTGCGACAGGCCGTGCTTTGGTGGCTGCGACCTCATCGATCGCGAGCTTGAGGAGTAGCGGCAGCAGGAAGATGAACGCCTGACTGCCGGTGTTCTGGCTTTCAAAGAGGATGCCAGCAACAACGAAGGTCGCTAGCCAGATAAACGGCTGGTCGAACATCCTGCCGATCGCCGCCATTGACGGGCTTTTTCCAAGTTGGCGCAGTGACTGGGTGAAGGACGAAAGGTGGCTTCCGAAAAGCACTAGGCAAAGCAGTCCGGCCGGGATCAAAAGACCGGCATTGAGGGAGGCGGCCTGCAGCAGGCGCGGCAGCAAGCTGCCGTCATTGACGGAAAGCAGCGCCAGGATATCGGCAAGATAGGCGGAGACGCCGCCGAAGGCGACTTCGACGATGGCGAGGACAGCAAAGACCACTAGCCCGGCTGCAATTGCCGAGCGGAACGGCAGGCGTCCTGCAGCAAAGGCCATGAGGCACATGAGCGTGCCGGCAACCGCGCCGGTGATCTTGACGAAGAAGAGTGCCGCCATGGCACCGGCGACCGTTGCGACGAGCAACCGGCGATCGCGCACATGGACGAGTGCGGCTGCAAGCACATAGAGAAGCTGGCAGACCTGGCGGTTGTAGATGCCGAAGCCGTCTGAGCCGGGGTAGGGGTAGAAGTCGCCGGTGTTGAACGGCAGCACCGAAAAAACCAGGAACGGCAGCAGGATCGCATAGGCAAGTGCCGTTGAACGCTTCTGGACATCGGCGACCACCAGCGCGATCAGCGGTCCCGTGGCGAGAAGCAGGCACCAGCTTGCCAGGAGCAGCGGCTGGCCGTTCGGAAAGATGCCCTGCAGGCCGGTGAAGAGATAGTAGCCGAGGGCGCCGACTGGGGTGAAGAAATCGACTGACGGTATCTGGCCCTCGCGGATGCGGTTGGCAGCATCGAGATAGAGATAGTGGTCCCAGAACATCGGGCCGATCGGCTGCGGGATCGTGAAGCTCAGCAGAACCGCGAGTACGCCAAACACAAGGGCCAGCAGCAGAAGCGGAGATCGGGCGAGAAGAACAACCGCGCCGGTAGGCTTTGCCGGTGTGTCGATGTCAGTGCGGCTGTGCATTGCGGCTTGATCCCCCGAAGGAGCGATGCACCCGCACGGCTTTGCTGACACAGGCTCCGCGCCTTCTTATGCCATCATCCGGTTTTAAGCCGGTTAATGCGACGTGATTGTGAGAATTATGCTTCTCGCAATATGTTGCTGGTAGCACCGCGCCGAATCGGAAGGCGATTTTGTACTTGAGCCGATTCCGATCTAGGAATTGTGCAGAGGGCGTTAGCCTGGAAGAGACCAAGGAGAGATATATGGAACGGACGTGCCTGGCCATCGTTTTGGCTGCGGGTGAAAGCACGCGGATGAAATCGTCCATGTCGAAGGTGCTGCATCCGGTGGCTGGCCGGCCGATGATCGCCCACGTCGTCGAGGCGCTCTCAAACGCTTCCATCTCGGATATCGCTCTCGTTGTCGGCCGCGACGCCGACGCGGTCTCGGCTGCCGCCGACATCGGCGGCGTGTCGGTTTCCTCGTATCTGCAGAAGGAACGGCTCGGCACCGGCCATGCGGTGCTTGCGGCCCGCAACGCCATCGCAAAGGGGTTCGACGACATTCTCGTCGTCTTCGGCGACACGCCGCTGATCCAGCCCGAACCGCTCCGGGCCGCGCGCGAGGGACTTGCGGCCGGCAACGACGTGGTGGTGATCGGCTTTAAGGCGGCAGACCCGTCGGGCTACGGCCGCCTGCTCGTCAAGGACGGCGCGCTTCTCGCCATTCGCGAGCATAAGGACGCAACGGAAGAAGAGCGCCGCATCACCTATTGCAATGGCGGCCTGATGGCGATTGACGGCCGCAAGGCGCTCGATCTTCTCGGCCGCATCGGCAACGCCAACGTCAAGGGCGAGTACTACCTGACGGACCTGGTCGAGATCGTCCGCGAGATCGGCGGGCAGGCAATTGCCGTCGAGGCGCCCGAGGAGGAACTGACCGGCTGCAACACGCGCGCCGAGCTCGCCTTCATCGAGCGGCTGTGGCAGCAGCGCCGCCGCCACCAGCTGATGCTGTCAGGCGTATCGATGATCGCGCCGGAAACCGTGTTTCTCGCCTGGGATACCGTGCTGGAGCAGGATGTCCTGGTCGAGCCGAATGTCGTCTTCGGCCCGGGCGTGCGCGTCGAGAGCGGCGCGATCATTCATGCTTTCTCGCATGTCGAGGGTGCGACGGTGCGCGCCGGCGCGACGGTCGGTCCGTATGCACGCCTGCGTCCCGGTGCCGATCTCGGCGAAAAGTCCAAGGTCGGCAATTTCTGCGAGGTCAAGAAGGCGGAGATCGGCGCCGGCGCCAAGGTCAATCACCTGACCTATATCGGCGATGCCTTCGTCGGCGCAGGCACCAACATCGGCGCCGGTACGATCACCTGCAATTACGACGGGGTGAACAAGCACGAGACGCGGATCGGCGAAAATGCCTTTATCGGCTCGAACTCGTCGCTGGTTGCGCCGGTGACGATCGGCGACGGTGCGCTGGTCGCGTCCGGCAGCGTGATCACCGAGGACGTGCCGGCCGATGCCGTCGCCTTCGGCCGCGCGCGCCAGGAGATCAAGCCCGGCCGGGCGCGGCTGCTGCGCGAGCGTTACGAGGCGGTGAAGGCGGCCAAGAAGGCGGCGAAGGCTGGCGGCTAGGCTTGTGGCGCCCGCGCGCCGAAGCCCGTAAGGTCACCAGGCATTTCGGATTGCCGCATGTCCCTTGGATCGGGTCGGATTCGCGGGAACATGCGGCGGCGTTAAACATTGAAATCGAAAGTGAAATCGGGGCGGATTGCCTCGACCGGCAAATGCTTTACCAAGACAGCGCGCCGGGCGGCATTTCCGCCCTCGTTGAACAGGGGCGCCGATCGTGGCGCGGGGACGAATTCGGAGACGACTATGTGCGGTATTGTAGGCATCGTTGGCAACCAGGCGGTATCGGAACGACTGGTCGATGCGCTGAAGCGCTTGGAGTACCGCGGCTATGATTCCGCCGGCGTCGCCACCGTCATTGGCGGCAAACTGGAGCGCCGGCGCGCCGAGGGCAAGCTCGTCAATCTGGAGATCAGGCTGCGCGAAGAGCCGCTTGCCGGCACGATCGGCATTGCCCACACGCGCTGGGCGACCCATGGCGCGCCGACCGAGCGCAACGCGCATCCGCACTTCACCGACGGCGTCGCCGTTGTGCACAACGGCATTATCGAAAACTTTGCCGAGCTGAAGGACGAACTGATCGCCGGCGGCGCAAAGTTCGAGACGGACACCGACACGGAGGTCGTGGCCCATCTGCTCTCCAAGTTCCGTCGCGACGGACTTGGCCGGCGCGAAGCCATGCACGCGATGCTGAAGCGCGTCACCGGCGCCTATGCGCTGGCGGTGCTCTTCCAGGACGATCCTTCGACGATCATGGCGGCGCGTAACGGCCCGCCGCTTGCGATCGGTCACGGCCGCGGCGAAATGTTCCTCGGCTCCGACGCGATCGCGCTTGCGCCCTTCACCAACGAGATCACCTATCTGATCGACGGCGACTGGGCGGTGATCGGGGCGAACGGCGTGCATATCTTCGATCTCGACGGCAACGTCGTCGACCGGCCGAAGCAGCTATCTTCGGCTGCCGCCTACATGATCGACAAGGGCAACCACCGGCACTTCATGGAGAAGGAGATCTATGAACAGCCGGAGGTGATCGCGCATGCGCTCAGCCACTACATCGACTTTGCCGGCAACCGCATCAAGGCGCTCTCAGGCACGATCGATTTCGCCAAGGTTCCGAGCCTCGCAATTTCCGCCTGCGGCACCGCCTATCTCGCCGGCCTCGTCGGCAAGTACTGGTTCGAGCGTTACGCTCGCCTGCCGGTGGAAATCGACGTCGCCTCCGAGTTCCGCTATCGCGAAATCCCGCTGCCTTCCGAGGCGGCCGCGTTGTTCATATCTCAATCCGGCGAAACCGCCGATACGCTGGCGTCGCTGCGCTATTGCAAGGAACTTGGCCTGAAGATCGGTGCCGTGGTCAACACGCGCGAATCGACCATCGCGCGTGAATCCGATGCGGTCTTTCCGATCCTTGCCGGCCCGGAAATCGGCGTCGCCTCGACCAAGGCCTTCACCTGCCAGCTCGCAGTGCTGGCGTCGCTCGCGATCGGCGCCGGTCGCGCCCGCGGCACGGTGAGTGCTGAGGAAGAGCAGGTCCTGGTTCGCTATCTCGCGGAAATGCCGCGCATCATGGGGCAGGTGCTGAACGCCGTTCAGCCGAAGATCGAGCTTCTTTCGCGCGAGCTGTCGAAGTGCCGCGATGTGCTTTACCTCGGCCGCGGCACCAGCTTTCCGCTGGCGATGGAAGGCGCACTCAAGCTCAAGGAGATCTCCTATATCCATGCGGAAGGTTATGCCGCCGGCGAACTGAAGCATGGCCCGATCGCGCTGATTGACGAGAACATGCCGGTCATCGTCATCGCCCCGCATGACCGCTTCTACGAGAAGACCGTCTCCAACATGCAGGAAGTGGCGGCCCGCGGCGGCCGGATCATTCTCATCACCGACGAGAAGGGCGCCGCCGCCTCGAAGCTCGAGACCATGGCGACGATCGTGTTGCCTGATGTCGACGAAGTCATCGCGCCCATGATCTTCTCGCTGCCGATCCAGTTGCTTGCCTATCACACGGCGGTGTTCATGGGCACCGACGTCGACCAGCCCCGCAACCTCGCCAAATCGGTGACCGTCGAATGATCTATGTCCGGCATGAGCGTCCGGGAGATGAGATGGCGATCCGCGACATTACCGCGGCCGCCTTCGAAGGGCATCCGCACAGCGACCAGAGCGAACCCCTCATCATCGAGCGACTGCGCGAGGCCGGTGCGTTGACCGTTTCGCTGGTCGCCGAGATGAACGAGGAAATCGTCGGGCACATCGCCTTTTCGCCCGTAACGCTCACCCCGGCGGAACCAGGCTGGTTCGGGCTCGGTCCGGTCTCGGTCAAGCCGGACGTTCAGGCCCAGGGTATCGGCAGGCAGCTAATCCTCGAAGGCCTCGAATGGCTGCGGGCGGAAGGGGCCTCAGGCTGCGTGGTCGTCGGCGATCCGGCCCTGTATCAAAAGTTCGGATTCCGTAACGAATCGGCTCTTGTATTCCCCGGTTGTGCGCCGCAATATTTCATGGCGCTGGCTCTTTCCGGCGCGAAGGCGGCCGGTACGGTCGCCTATCATCCGGCCTTCGGCGTCGAGTGAGGTTGAGACGGAAAAAGCATGACGGAACATTCGAAACGCGGCTATATCGGCACCCGGCTGCGCAACTACTTCCTGACGGGTTTGATCATCTGCGCACCGGTCGCGATCACCGTCTGGCTCGTGCGCACCTTCATCGACTGGGCCGACGGTTGGGTGAAGCCCTACCTGCCGAACTTCTATAATCCGGACACCTATTCGCCCGTCGCCATTCCCGGCTTTGGTCTGCTCGTCGCTATTTTCGTGATCACCTTCGTCGGCTTCATGACGGCAAACCTCGTTGGCCGGTCGATCGTCAACTTGGCCGAGTCACTGGTCAATCGCACGCCGCTCGTCCGCACGATCTACAAGTCCACCAAGCAGATTTTCCAGACGGTGCTGCAGGAACAGTCCTCCTCCTTCAAGAAGGCCGGGCTCATCGAGTATCCGAGCCCGGGCATCTGGTCGCTGGTGTTCATCGCAACGGATGTGAAAGGCGAGATCGCCTCGAAATTTAAGGAACGCGGCATGGACATGGTTGCGGTCTTCCTGCCACCCACTCCGATCCCGACGGCGGGTTTCCTGCTGTTCATCCCTCGCGACAAGATCATCCCGCTCGACATGAGCGCGGAGGACGCGGCGAAGCTCCTGATCTCGGGTGGCCTCGTGACGCCCGACCAGAAGCCGCTCGCCAACGCACCCTTGAAGATCAGCCAGCAAGAGACCGCCTGACGCCTAGCCGGCGCGCAGGAAGCGGATCGCCTCGTCGCGGCGGTAGAGATAGAGCAGCGTGCGGAGCGCTTCGCCGCGCTCCGAGGTGAGGTCCGGATCTCGCTCGATCACGTAGGCGGCGTCCTTGCGGGCGATTTCCAGCAGATCGCCATGGGCTTCGAGGCTTGCGATGCGGAAGCCCGGTGTGCCCGACTGGCGCGTGCCGAGCAACTCGCCTTCGCCCCGCAGCTTCAGGTCCTCCTCGGCGATCAGGAAGCCGTCCTCGCTGTCGCGCAGGATCGAGAGACGCGCGCGGCCGGTTTCGCCGAGCGGCCCCTTGTAGAGCAGGATGCAGGTCGAAGCCTCGTCGCCACGGCCGACACGGCCGCGTAACTGGTGAAGCTGGGCAAGGCCGAAGCGTTCGGCATGCTCGATCACCATGATCGTTGCGTCGGGCACGTCGACGCCGACTTCCACGACTGTTGTCGCAACCAGCAGGCGGATCTCGCCGTTCTTGAAGGCGAGCATGACGGCGTCCTTCTCCGCCCCGTTCATGCGGCCGTGTACCAGGCCGACATTGTTGCCGAAGCGCTTGGCGAGGCTCTCGTATCGTTCTTCGGCAGACATGACGTCGACGGCTTCGGACTCTTCCACGAGTGGGCAGATCCAATAGGCCTTCTTGCCCTCGCGTAATGCGGCGTCGAGCCGATCGACGATGTCGCCGACGCGTTCCGTCGGGATTGTCACGGTCTGGATCGGCTTTCGCCCGGCGGGCTTCTCGGTGAGCTTCGAGACGTCCATGTCGCCGAAGGCGGCGAGCACGAGGGTGCGCGGGATCGGTGTCGCGGTCATGACCAGCATATGTGGCGAGATGCCCTTGGCGGTCAGGCGCAGGCGCTGGTGAACGCCGAAGCGATGCTGTTCGTCGACGACGGCCAGCGTCAGCTCCTTATAACTCACCGTATCCTGGAAAAGCGCGTGCGTGCCGATCACCATACGCGTTTCTCCGGACGCGATGCGCTCGAGAATGGCGTCGCGTTCCTTGCCCTTCGTACGGCCGGTCAAAACGTCGATGGCGATACCGGCGGGTGCGGCCATCCTTGCAAGCGTTGCGTGGTGCTGGCGGGCGAGGATTTCCGTCGGCGCCATCAGCACCGCCTGTCCGCCCGATTCGACGGCTGCCAGCATCGACATCAACGCGACCATCGTCTTGCCGGAGCCGACATCGCCCTGCAGCAGCCGAAGCATGCGGTCGGTGCCGGCCATGTCCTTCAGGATGTCGGCGATGGCCGTCGACTGACTGGCTGTCAGGGAAAAGGGAAGGGCGTCGATGACCGGGCGGGAAAGCACACCGGTCGCGTGAACCGGTACTCCCGCGACCTTACGCAGGCGCTGGCGAACGAGAGCCAGGGACAATTGCCCGGCGAGAAACTCGTCATAGGCAAGGCGGCGGCGGGCAGGAGCCTGCGGATCGAGGTCGGTCGCGTCGCGGGGATCATGCAGCGCGCGGAAACTCTCGGCGGCGCTTTCAAAACCCTGCTTCGTCAGCAACGCATCGTCCATCCATTCCGGCATTTCCGGAACACGGTCGACAGCCGCTTCGATCGACTTGCGCAATATCCTTGGTGAAAGTCCTGCCGTCAGCCCGTAGACCGGCTCGACCAACGGCAGGTTTTCCGCCTCGCTTGCCCGAACCGCATAGTCAGGGTGAACCATGGACGGGCGGCCGTTGAACCAGTCGACCTTGCCGCTGACGATGACAGTCTCATCGACCGGCAGCGATTTTTCCAGCCAGTTGCCCTTGACGCGGAAGTAGGTGAGCGCCAGTTCGCCGGTCTCGTCATGCAGGAAGACGCGATAGGGCAGGTTAGGCTTGCCGCGCGGCGGCGGCTGGTGGCGATCGACCCGGCCGGTGATCGTGACGATGACCCCTTGCGGCGCGTGGGCGATACCTGGCTGCTGGCGCCGGTCGATCAGCGAATGCGGAGCGTGGAAGACGAGGTCGACGACGCGGCAGTCTTCGATCGTCTCGCGACCGAGCAGACGGGCATAGAGTTCGCCGATCTTCGGGCCGATGCCTGGAAGCGTGTCGAGCGGGGAGAAGAGCGGGTCTAGCAGGGCGGGGCGCATGGCGATGAAATTGCGATGATAATTCGGGCTTTGGCAAGGCTGACAATCGGCTATTCAGAGTTTATAGAGCCGTTGACGACAAACCGTACCCCAAAGGCCTCGCGCGTTCGTCCGAGCGTGCAGGCGCCATCGCGGGCGGCAGGAAGGAATTTCCCATGACCGGCATCTCTCGCACCAGCGCCGATCTCGATCCGCGTCGACGGCGGATCCTGTTTCGCGCCTGGCATCGCGGCATCCGCGAAATGGATCTGATCCTCGGGCAATTTGCAGAGGCTGAGCTGTCCACGCTTTCTGAAGCACAACTCGATGAACTCGAGACGATCATGGGCGAGGAAGACAACGATCTCGTCAAGTGGATCATCGGCGAACAGCCGGTGCCGGCTCGCTATCAGACTCAGATGTTTCAACGCATCGCTGCCTATCGTCCGGATTTCGACAAGCTTCCCGAAGGGATGAAATAGACCGATGATGATGCTGGCTGGCCTTGATCCGAAGAAGATTGTCGAAGCACAGCGAGAGATGACGATCGGGCCGGTGCCCTCCGGGGCCGAGGCGCTGATCCTCGCTGAGCTCGCTCGCGCCGGCCAACCGGTCGCCTACATTCTTTCGGACGGCCAGCGGATCGCCGATCTGGAGCAGGTCCTCTCCTTCGTCGCGCCCGACATTCCGGTACTGACGCTTCCCGGCTGGGACTGCCTTCCCTATGACCGCGTCTCGCCGAGCGCCGATACCTCGGCACGGCGGCTGGCGGCGCTGAGCGCCTTGATTGCGCACAAGAAGAAGCCGCATGCGGCGATCGTGCTAGTAACTGTCAACGCCGCCCTCCAAAGGATCTCGCCGCAGGACGTGATCCAGAGCCTGGCGTTCTCGGCCCGTCCGGGCAATCAGGTGCGTATGGACGACATTGCGATGCGGCTGGAGCGCAACGGCTTCGAGCGTGTCGCGACCGTGCGTGAGGTTGGCGAATACGCGGTGCGCGGCGGCATCCTCGACGTCTTCGTGCCGGGGAGCGGCGAGCCGCTGCGCCTCGATTTCTTCGGCGATACGCTCGAGACCATCCGCTCCTTCGATCCGGCAAGCCAGCGCACCACCGGCCAGGTCCGCTCCCTGGATCTCAATCCGATGAGCGAGGTGTCGCTGACGCCCGAAACGATCAGTCACTTCCGCAAGCACTACCTGTCGCTGTTCGGCGCGACGACCCGCGACGACGCGCTTTACCAGGCTGTCTCCGAAGGCCGGCGCTATGCCGGCATGGAGCATTGGCTGCCGCTGTTCTATGACGGGCTGGAGACGGTCTTCGACTATCTCGACGGCTTCCGCATCGTCACCGACCATCTCGCGCGCGAAGCCGCGGCTGAGCGCTCGAAGCTCATTCTCGACTATTACGACGCCCGTCTGGCCTCGGCGTCTCCGGGCAAGGCGCAGGCCACCCAGGGTACGCCCTACAAGCCGGTTCCGCCGGAGTTGCTCTATCTGAGCGCGCAGGGCTTCAACGCCGGCCTGAGCTCACGCGACGCCATTCGCCTGTCGCCCTTCAACGAGCACGAGGGCGAGGCCCGCCAGGTCATCTCGGTCGATGCGCGCCAGGGCATGCGTTGGGCGAAGTCGGCGGGTGAGGGCGAAGCCGAAAACGAACGCGTCAACGTCTTCGATCAGGCGGTCAAGTACATCGCCGAGCGCCGCTCGAAGGGCGCCAAGGTGGTGATTTCAGGCTGGAGCGAAGGATCGCTCGATCGCCTGCTCCAGGTTCTCGCCGAACACGGTCTCGGCAACGTTAAGCCGATCAAGGCGCTTGCCGAGATCAAGTCGCTGAAGCCGGGCGAGGCGGCCTCGGCCGTCCTCAGCATCGAAGCCGGTTTCGAGACGGGCGATCTCGTCATCATCGGCGAGCAGGACATCCTCGGTGACCGCATGGTCCGCCGCTCCAAGCGGCGCAAGCGCGGTGCCGACTTCATCGCCGAGGTGGCCGGTCTCGACGAGGGCAGCTATGTCGTGCACGCTGAACACGGCATCGGCCGTTTCGTCGGCCTGCGCACCATCGAGGCGGTCGGCGCGCCGCATGATTGCCTCGAGCTCGTCTATGCCGACGATGCCAAACTGTTTCTGCCGGTCGAAAACATCGAGCTTCTGTCGCGCTACGGCTCGGAAGGCACCGATGCGATCCTCGACAAGCTCGGCGGCGTTGCCTGGCAGGCGCGCAAGGCCAAGCTCAAGAAGCGGCTGCTCGATATGGCCGGTGGCCTCATTCGCATCGCCGCCGAACGCCATACGCGCCGCGCGCCGGTGCTTGCCGCACAGGACGGCGTCTATGACGAGTTTGCCGCCCGCTTCCCCTATGACGAGACCGAGGACCAGCTGAACTCGATCGAGGCCGTGCGGGAAGATCTCGGCAGCGGCCGTCCGATGGACCGGCTCGTCTGCGGCGACGTCGGCTTTGGCAAGACGGAAGTGGCCCTTCGTGCCGCCTTTATCGCTGCCATGAACGGCGTACAGGTCGCAGTCGTCGTGCCGACGACGCTGCTTGCCCGTCAGCACTTCAAGACCTTTTCCGAACGTTTTCGCGGCCTGCCGATCCGTATCCAGCAGGCGTCGCGCCTCGTCGGTTCCAAGGAACTGGCGCTGACGAAGAAGGAAGTGGCCGATGGCAAGACAGATGTCGTCGTCGGCACCCATGCGCTGCTGGGCACGTCGGTCAACTTTGCCAATCTCGGCCTCTTGATCATCGACGAAGAGCAGCACTTCGGCGTCAAGCACAAGGAGCGGCTGAAGGAGCTGAAGTCCGACGTGCACGTGTTGACGCTTTCGGCGACGCCGATTCCGCGCACGCTCCAACTGGCGTTGACGGGCGTTCGCGAACTGTCGTTGATCACCACGCCGCCGGTCGACCGCATGGCGGTGCGCACCTTCATCTCGCCCTTCGATGCGCTGGTGATCCGCGAAACGCTGATGCGCGAGCACTATCGCGGCGGCCAGAGCTTCTATGTCTGCCCGCGCCTGAGCGACCTCTCGGAAATCCATGATTTCCTGAAGTCGGACGTTCCGGAGTTGAAGGTGGCCGTCGCCCACGGCCAGATGCCGGCAACCGAGCTCGAAGACATCATGAACGCCTTCTATGATGGGCGCTACGACGTGCTTCTTTCGACGACGATCGTCGAATCCGGCCTCGACGTGCCGACGGCCAACACGCTGATCGTGCACCGCGCCGACATGTTCGGTCTTGCCCAGCTCTACCAGCTTCGCGGCCGCGTCGGCCGATCGAAGGTGCGCGCCTTTGCGCTGTT
>JAESGS010000315.1_pt1 | contig 50989 bp, 56 predicted proteins | sample 9269761 | NCBI WGS metagenome assembly JAESGS01 (sample SAMN15741799, study PRJNA653493) | algae metagenome | isolation source: Cyanosarcina radialis HA8281-LM2 and co-occurring heterotrophs from damp... | place: USA: Makauwahi cave, Hawaii | collected 2011-01-06 | reverse complement strand
CCTGCGCCTGCTCGCCGAGCTGGCGCAACTGCTCCTGCGCGGCCGGACGGCGCGTGTCGAGCGAGGCCATCAGGATCTTCTTGCCCTGGCGCGCGGTCAGCCGCTTGGCGATCTTGGCCGAAGTGGTCGTCTTGCCCGAGCCCTGCAGGCCGACCATCATGATGACGACCGGCGCGGGGGCGTTGAGATCGATGCTCGCGCCTTCCGCGCCCAGCATCTCGACCAGTTCGTCATGGACGATCTTGACGACCATCTGGCCGGGCTTGATCGATTTCAGAACTTCAGCCCCGACGGCCTTGGCCTTGACCTTGTCGGTGAAGGAACGGACGACCTCGAGCGCGACGTCCGCCTCGATCAGCGCACGACGCACCTCGCGCAAGGCCGCCGAGACGTCCGCCTCGGAAAGCGCGCCGCGGCCCGTCAGGCCGTTCAGGATGGAGCCAAGCCGCTCCTGAAGTGATTCAAACATCCGCCGTCCTTCATGTCTCGTGCGTCATCGCCCGAGAGGTAATGCGGTTCCGCGCGAATCCCAACAACCCAAAGCAGAACGACACCCGGGGGCGCATGGCGCTGCCGGGTGTTGACCTCCGGGATCGGCCTTTTCTCAAGGAAAAGCGCCCCGGTCGGCTGCTCGGAGTGGTCACTCGTCGCGGAAACTGGCGGCTTTTGACCTCAAATCCGTGGCGGAGTCAAGGCGGCGCTCTCTCCATCGTGATCTGCAATCCATGGACGCGCGTGACGAGGAACCTAAGCTTAGGCGTGACCAATCGAAGGAGGTCCATCATGCGACAGTCATTCTGGCGCGCCTGCATCGTTGCAGGCGCACTCGCGGCGGGCGCGATTCCACCCGCCATCGCCCATCACGGCTGGTCCTGGGCCGAGGAGGAGTTCTCCGAGCTCACGGGCACGGTCCATTCGGTCTTCGTGGGCAATCCTCATGCGCGCTTGGAACTGGAGGTCGAGGGCGATGTCTGGTCCGTCGAACTTGCGCCGCCCGCCGCTACCGCGCGGGCAGGCTTCACGGAAGATGCCGTGTCGGCCGGCGAGGAGGCGACCGTGGTCGGGCACCGCTCGCTCGATCCTGGCGAACAGGTTTTCAAGGCCGTCCGCGTCATTGTCGGCGAGGAAACCTACGACGTCTATCCGCGCAGGCTGCCGCCGGCCTGACGCGTGGAATTCCTCGCCGCACTGGAGACGCTGGCGCCCATCGAGGCCCTGAAAGTCTCGTTCTACGCCTATCCGGTCGTGAACGGCCTGCATATCCTGTCGATCGGCACGCTGGTCGTATCGTTGCTGCTTCTCGATCTGCGCATCCTCGGCGCCTTTACGAGCCTGCCGGAAGAAGCGTCAGCCCGAATTTTTCGCCGTCTTGCGTTCACCGGCTTTGCCGGCGCCGTGCTGACCGGCCTGCCGATGTTCGCGATCCAGGCGACGGCCTATGTTGCGAACCCCGCCTTTCGCATCAAGATGGCGCTGCTCTTCGTCGCCGGGCTCAATGCCGCCCTCTTCACCACCCTGCGCCCGCAAAGGGCGCCGCGCGGGCTCGCGGCGCTCTCCCTCGTTCTTTGGCTCGGCGTACTCTTCGCCGGACGTTTCATCGGCTTCGTCGAATAGAAAACGCCGCCCCGGCTGGCCGGGACAGCGTTTGATCACTAAGAAAAGCGCATCACCTTTACCAGGGACGGACCCAGCCCTGGATCACGGTCTGCTTGTCGCGATGATTGCCGCCCAGGACGGCGCCGAAATAGGCGGCTGCGGCTGAGATCAGAAGCGAGGCGGCGGTGATGAAGGCTGCGATCATGCCGATGCGGCGCGCCTGATCGGCCGTTTCGCGGGCAGTCGCTTCCAGTTCCTGTGCCTGCGTCCAGACCTCGTCGACGCGGGCCTGGGCCTCGGCCTCCTCGGCGCCGGTGCGGGCGGCGACGACGCTTGCCAGATAGGCGCGGTCGTCCTCGGCGAGTTCCCCGTCCGTCACGGCGGTCACGAGGATGCGGCCGACCTCGGAGCGCAGTTCCTCATCGGCCGTGTCGGTCGCGGTGCCGGGACGCAGCAGGCGATCGGTCAAAAGCGCATTCGGGTCGATCTCCTCGGCCAGCGTCGCGGCTCCCGATGCAGCGCCGCCGACGGCGCTGCCGACGGCATTGGTCGCAGAGCCGAGAACGGCGGACGCACTGGAAAAGGCCAGCACCGCGCCGACGAGCACCCCGAGAGCCCACACGAGCAGGCCGTGCGAGCCGTCGCGAATGTCGGACTCGTCCTCGGTTGCGTCAAAGTTGCGCCGGCGCAGCCGGCCGGTCAGATAGCCGCCCGCCATGAAGGACGAGACCTGCACCCACAACAGCCACAGGGCGGCGGCGATGGCGAAGCCGACAAGCGACATTCCCGACCCTTCATAGGCGGAGCTGAAGGTCAGTCCGAGCGCCGAACCGAAGGCGAGAAGGACGAAGGAAATGGCGGAAGCCAGAACCGCGCCGCCGATGATGGCGGCCCAGTCGACATAGGACTTTTCGTCGCCGGTCGCGATCGCGGTCGCACCGGCGGGCGGCGTCGGGGCCGCGCCGTATTCAGGATTCATGGGACGTCTCCGGGTGGGCGCTTAGCGCAGGCCGAGAAGGGAAAGGAGAAACAGGACGACCACGACGAGGCCGACGAGATAGATGATGCCGTGCATATTGAGCTCCCAAGCGTTCAGTTGCTGTCGATCAACACGCGAATGTGACCTTCGTTCCCTTGCCGCCACAAAATCGCCATCGGCAAGGCCGGGCTCATCCCCCGGTCGCCGCAATGGGCTGGCGGGACAAAATGGCCTCTTTGCCTTCGTCCAGATGAAGGTAGAGCGGATCGAAAAGGGCGAAGGCTTCGAGCTGGTCGACGTCGAGGATCGTCAGCATCTGCCCGTCGAAGGTGATCAGCCGCTTCTTGCGCAACTCCTGCAGCACGCGGTTGACGTGGACGACGGAAAGCCCGGACATTTCGGCAAGGTCGGTCTGGCGCAGCGGCAGCGGCACGCTGTTGCCCTCGACCAGCCCGACGGCGCGCGCGCGGTGATGGATTTCGCAGAAGAAATGGGCGATTCGTTCGGCTGCGGTGCGCTGCCCCATGCTCAAGAGCCATTCGCGGCTGATCGATTCCTCGACCAGCGTCGCCCACCACAGCGCACGCATGATGCGCGGATAACGGTCGGTCACGTCGAGGATGCGCTGTTCGGAAATGACGCGCACGGCAACCTGCGTCAGCGCGGCGATCGAATGATCCATGCGCTTCAGCACGAAGACGCGCAGGTCGCAGATGTCGCCGGCGACGAAATAGCCGAGAATCTGGCGGCGACCGTCCGGCAGCGCCTTGTAGCGGATGGCATAGCCTTCGACGATGAGATTGACTCCGTTGGGATTGTCGCCCTCACGGATGATGTCCTGGCGTGGACCGACGACGACAGGCAGGTCCGATAGCGTCGACAGCGCCTGAATCTCTTCTTCGGTGAACTGGCTGAAATGCTCGAGCTTGCGGATCAGCGCGTCCATGGGCCGTTTCTCCAGTGCCGGATGTGTTTCAACAGTTGCTAAAACGATGGAGCGCCCGAAAGGTTCGCGTTCGACTGTGGAACATTTGCCGCCAGGCACGGATTGCGCGGTCACGACGACTCGAACCGGGAGCATAAAAATGCACCACATCGATGCCAGGATGCAGCGATGCATCGACAATTGCCTGGCCTGCTATTCGACCTGCCTGTCGATGGCGATGGGCCATTGCCTCGAAATGGGTGGCGCCCATACCGAGAAGAAGCACTTCACATTGATGATGGCCTGCGCCGAGATTTGCCGGACATCGGCGCATTTCATGCTGATCGGTTCGCCGCACCACGCCCATGTCTGCGCGGAATGCGACGAAATCTGCGCCCAATGCGCGGAAGACTGCGAGCGCGTGGGCGACATGGCTGAATGCGTTGCCGCTTGCCGGAAATGCGCCGAAAGCTGCCGCGAGATGGCCGCATGATCTCTACCAGTGCGGCGAAATCGGAAATCTGAACGACTTGGCATGCCGTTTGGCGGGACGGGTCAAAGGGCGAATAGTTGAGTATCGACTAACAAATGTGAAAGCCTGTTCATTCAGACTTCGCTAAAGCGAAGCACCGTCCTGCTCAATGGTGTCGCAGGGCCTTGATTGTCTGCGGCCGGATTTCACCTTGCTCGATGTTCTGCTTCTGAAACTCGGCCGTCGAGGCCATGATTGCGCGCCGATCGCAGGTCTGGCGCAGCTTGGCTTGCGTGACCGTCAGTTCAGCCAGGATCAGGATCTGACACGCGAAGGCGACCGGTCCGCCAATGTGATGCTTCTGACCGAAGGGCTGGCCGCGCGCTACAAGCTGTTGTCGAGCGGCCGTCGTCAGATCACCACGCTGCTCGTCCCCGGCGATTTCGTCGACCTGTCCAGCTTTCTGGTGCCGCGGCGCGATTTCGGCGTCGTTGCGGTGACGAATTGCAGAACCGCCGTCATCGAGCACGAGCAATTGCGGCGCGTCTGCGAGGCAAGTCCTGCGGCGACTCATCTGTTGTGGACCGAAACCTCGATCGAGGCGGCGATTCAGCGGGAATGGCTGGTGTCTATGGGCCGCCGCTCCGCCAAAGGACAGATGGCGCATCTCTTCTGCGAGCTGATGGTGCGTCTGTCCGCCGTGGGTCGCAGCGAGCGCTCCGCGTTTCATCTTCCGTTGACCCAGAACGAACTGGCCGATGTGCTGGGCATGTCGCCGGTTCATGTCAACCGCGTCCTCAAGGAATTGCGCCATGACGGCGTGATCGCCTGGACGAACTACTGGATCGAAATCCTGGACTGGCATGGATTGGCCGAGATCGCCGAGTTCAACCCGGCCTATCTTGGCCTGGAAGCGCCCTTTCCTGCCAGGCCCGGCACGGCGCGCCTGAACGAACCGGAAACGACACCGACCTCCAGGTAGACGATGAAGATCAAGCCAGAAGATCAGCCATAGGTCGGCGCTCTTGCCGGGCCGGTCGAGGGCAGATGGGAGTCCGCCTCCACCGATGCACGGGGGTCCGTTTCGCCGATTTCGGCGAGCAGGCGCGCGCGGGCACGGTTCAGCCGGCTCTTGATCGTTCCCATCGCACAGCCGCAGATATCCGCGGCCTCTTCATATGAAACGCCGAGCACGCCGATCAGCATGATCACCTCGCGCTGTTGTTCCGGCAGCCGCTCCAGAGCCTCGCGGATTTCATGCCCGCGTGCGGACCATTCCTGCGTGGCAAGAACCGCCGGGCGGCCGGCCGCGTCGTCGGCGAGCGCGGGCGCCTCGCGGCCGGTCTTGCGGATCTTGGTATAGAAACTGTTGCGCATGATCGTGAAGAGCCACGATTTCATCGCCGTTCCCGGCTGGAACTGATGGATGTTGGCGATCGCCTTCGTCAGCGTCTCCTGCACCAGATCGTCGGCGTCGGTGACGTCGCGGTGGAAGGTCCGCGCGAAAGCGCGCAAGGCGGGTATGAGGCCGACGACTTCGCGGCGCGACATTTCCGAGCTTGAAAGATCAGACGATCGGTTCAGTTCACCGGCCGCTGGCGGCATTCCCTGGCTCCGTCTTGTCAGTGCGCAAGGGCAAAAGCGCTCGTTTCGAGCAGGCGCACGGGCAGAAATGTTCTAAGACGCCGATCGTTCCAGTCCGGAGGCCGGATTTCGACGATTCCTGCGATTTCGCCCTCTGGCAAAATCGAATCGTCAACCCTACTGTTCGCGGCGATCAGGGAGGATCGCCGTGACTGCACCATTTCGGCCGCTGATGGCCATCTACCGCGATTGGCTGAAGGAAAGGCATGGGCTCTCCTTTGCCGACTACCAGGCGATGTGGGAATGGTCGACGACCGACCTCGACGCCTACTGGCAGTCGATCTGGGATCATGACGGCGTTCACTCTCCGACCCCGCATTCGGCGGTGCTGGCCGAGGACCGGATGCCCGGCGCGGTCTGGTTTCCGGGCGCGACGGTCAACTACGCCCATCAGGTGTTCCGCCATCGCGAGGCCGCCGATCAAGCCGCCCAGCCGGCGATCGTGGCGGCGGACGAGCGCGGCAATCGCACCTCGATGTCGTGGGCGGACATGGAGCGCCGGACCGCCTCGCTCGCCGCCACCTTGCGCCAGATGGGCGTCGGCAGGGGCGACCGCGTCGCGGCCTATCTGCCCAATGTACCGGAGACCGTCATCGCCTTCCTCGCCACCGCGTCGATCGGCGCGATCTGGAGCGTGTGCGCGCCGGACATGGGCACGCGCGCGGTGATCGATCGTTTCCAGCAGATCGAACCGAAGGTGCTGATCGCCGCCGATGGTGTCTTTTATGCCGGCCGCGCGCTCGACCGCTCGGGCGAGATCGGGGAGATCCGTGCCGCGCTGACCAGCCGCCCGAAGCTCATCCTCAAGCAAAGCGGCCATGCCGCGGCAAGGCTGGCGCACGATCTTTCGCTCGATGAGGCCCTCGCGCGCGACGATGCCCAAACGGCTTCCTTCCAGCCCGAATTCCTGCCCTTCGACCATCCGCTCTGGATCGTCTACTCCTCCGGCACGACCGGCAAGCCCAAGGCGCTCGTCCACAGTCACGGCGGCATCATCCTTGCCGTCCATGCCGCGCTCAAGCATCTCGACATCGGTCCCAGCTACGCGTCCAATTCGCTCGGCGAGCGCTTCCATTGGTATTCGAGCACCGGCTGGATCATGTGGAACTGCCAGGTCAACGGCCTTCTTGGCGGCACCACGATCTGTCTCTTCGACGGCTCGCCGAGCGGCAGCAAGGATGCCCCCGACTGGGGAATGCTCTGGCGGTTCGTCGCCGAGGCGCGCGTCACGATGTTCGGTGCGGGAGCCGCCTATTTCGGCAATTGCATGAAGGCGGGCGTCGATCCTGCGGCCGCCGGCGACCTTTCCGCCGTGCGCGCGCTCGGCTCGACCGGCTCGCCATTGCCCGAGGCGGTGCAGAACTGGGGCACGGACGCCTTTGCGCGCATGGGGCGAGCCGACATCTGGTGGTCGAACATTTCCGGCGGCACCGATATTTGCGGCCTCTGGATTGCCGGCAACCGCGAACTGCCGCTGGTGCCCGGCAGGATGCAATGCCGCCAGCTCGGCGCACGCGTCGAGGCGTGGAACGAGGCCGGCGAAAGCCTGATCGGCGAGGTCGGCGATCTCGTCTGCGCCCGGCCCTTCCCGTCGATGCCGGTGTTCCTGTGGAACGATCCCGACGGCAAGCGCTATCTCGACAGCTATTTCGACATGTTTCCCGGCGTCTGGCGGCACGGCGACTGGCTGTCGATCGGCGCGGATGGAAGCTGCGTCATCTATGGCCGCTCGGACGCGACCATCAACCGCCACGGGTTGAGGATCGGCACGAGCGAAATCTACGCCGCCGTCGAGGACCTGCCGGAAATCCTCGATTCCATGCTGATCGACCTCGAATATCTCGGCCGGCGAAGCGAGATGCTGCTTTTCGTCGTCCCGCGGCCGGGCGAGGTGGTCGAAGGCGGGCGCATCAAGGCCGCGATCCGGCAAGCGGTGTCACCCCGCTTCGTCCCCGACCGGGTGATCGAGGCGCCGGCCATTCCACGCACGCTTTCGGGCAAGAAGCAGGAAGTGCCGATCCGCCGGCTCTTTCTCGGCCATCCGATCGAAAAGATCATCTCGCGCGAGACGATGGCCAATCCCGAATGCCTCGCCTTCTATGTCGAGCAGGCAGGCGCCCACTTGGACGCTTTGCGCAAGGCGGGTTGAACGTCGTCGCGACTCAATCTGAAACTCTTCGTGATTTCTTTGGAACCGCCAAGGGGATCGGGCGTTTTCCCGGCCAGAAGATGACTGCCCGATGGCAGCGCCCCGATTGGAAGGCCGAACCGATGACCCCGACGACCCGTCTTGCAAAGCTTGCAGCTCTCGCACTGGCCTCGGCAATCGCACTGCCCGCAGTCGCCGGCGCGGTCACGCTTCCCGATCTCGGCCCGATCCCCGCGCCCCGCCCGGCGGTGGAAGCGAGCGTGCAGGCCACAGCGCCGTTGCCGGCACGCGAGGTCGTGCAAATCTCCACCAGCGCACAGGAAATTCCCGATGGTCGGCGCGACGTCCGTGTGGTGGGCGCGAACTTCCTGCCCGATGCGAACGAGGAGATCGACTTCTCGCGGTCCGGCGAGCAGGATTTCGCTGCCGTCGGCTATGCCGAATGGTTCGTCATGACGACGGTTCAGCGCATGTTCGAAACCTCCGAAGAGAGCGAGACCCTTCAGGTCGCTTCGAACGACCAGTAAGCTTTAGAGGACTTCGAGCTTCACGCGCGCCACGCCCTGATTGATCATGCCGACGGCCTGGGCCGCGCCGCGAGACAGGTCGATGACGCGCTTGCCGACGAACGGCCCGCGATCGTTGATGCGCACCACGACCGCCTTGCCGTTCCGCTCGTTGATGACGCGAACCTTCGTGCCGAAGGGCAGAGTCTTATGCGCCGCCGTCAGGTCGTGCATGTTGTAGCGCTCGCCATTGGCCGTGGTCCGGCCGTGGAACTTGCCGCCATACCAGGATGCGGAGCCGGTGATCGTCTGCAGAACCTCCATCTTGTCGTCGGCATGGGCGAGTGAGCCTGACAGGCCGATGAGCGACAGGACGAGCGCCACGCGAGTGATGGTTGCAACGCGCGCGATGTTGGCATGGAACATTTCTTGAAGACCCTGGTTAATCGGATGTTTACCGGTGCAATTCACGACGGTGTGACTGGCGGGCAGGTTTGACCAGAGCTTGAGACTCATGGGGCGATTCCAAGGCCATTTCCGGGCGCCGGACTGTGGACGGGGCGCGCTTCCCCTGCGTCAGACACTTGCAATGAGCCCATGACGCCCACCGGCCCTGTCGCTCCCCAAAACCCTGCAATCCTGCGCGATGCCGGCCGTGCCACCGGCGGCGCGCTGGTCTTCTCGCTGCCCATGCTGATGACGATGGAAATGTGGCAGCTCGCCTACACGATGCAGGCCTGGCGCATCGCCGTTCTCATCGCCGTCGCCATCCCGCTTCTCGTCGGGTTGTCCCATGTCATCGGCATCGAGAAGAGCCGCAATGCGATCGACACGGCGATGGACGCGTTCTTCGCACTTGGCATCGCCGCTTTCACCAGTGCAATCGTCCTGACGGCGCTTGGCGTACTCGCGCCCGGCATGTCGGGCGATGAGATCGCCGGCAAGATCGCGATCCAGTCGGTGCCGGCGGCGATCGGCGCGCTTCTGGCGCGCAGCCAGCTTCACGGCGGCGACGACGAAACGCTCGGCGATCGCGAGGAGACCTATGCCGGCGAGCTTTTCCTGATGGCGGTGGGCGCGCTTTTCCTCGGCTTCAATCTGGCACCGACCGAGGAGATGATCCTGATTTCCTATCTGATGAGCGAATGGCATGGGATCACGCTCATGGCGATCTCAATCGCCGCGATGCACGGCTTCGTCTTCGCGGTCGAATTCAAGGGCGGCAGTGAACTCTCGCAGGATACGCCGTGGTGGAGCGCGCTGTTGCGTTTCACGCTTCCCGGCTATGCGATCGCGGCGCTGATTTCGCTGTTCCTGCTGTGGGTGTTCGGCCGAACGGACGGGCTCGCCCTCGAAATGGTGGTGATGGCGGTGGTGGTTCTGGCCTTTCCGTGCTCCGTCGGCGCGGCCGCCGCCCGCCTGATCCTGTGAGGACGATATGAGCGAGGAGCCGCAAACCGGCAAACCGCCTGTCAACCGGACGCCGCACCCGGCCGAATGGATCGTCGGCGCGGCTTCGGCGCTCGGCGTGCTGGCCCTGGTTGCGTATCTCGCCGTCACCGCCATGACCGAGGCCGATGGCCCCCCGGTCTTCGAGATTGCGGTCGACGATGTGCTGACCGGCCCCAGCGGGTGGCATGTGCAGGTTACTTTGCGCAATTCCGGCGACAAGACCGCGGCCGACGTGGTGTTGCGCGGCGAGGGCGACGCCGGGGGGGCGAGCGAGTTGACCTTCGACTACGTCCCCGCCGGATCGACGCGCCGGGGGGCGCTTCTTTTCGCACGGGAGCCCGAGGGGCTTGAACTGTCGGTCCGCTCCTATACCGACCCCTGATCGGCGCCGTCGGCGGAACAAGTAGCCGGGTCTGGCTGTTGTCTGCCCAGATCGCGCGCGCAGCGCAACCCGCCCCGAGGGAGAGACTGTCCAGATGATCCGTTTGATGCTCATGGCGCTCGGCGCCTATACGCTTTACCGCATGTATGCACCGCTCGACGGCGATGATGGCGCACGGGCGCTTTTGTCCGATGCGCGCGCCCGGACGGATCGCGGAACCCGCCGTGTCCGCGCGACCGGAGGCAGGTCGTGACCAGACTGGTCTACGAGGTGGTCGAGCATGATGGCGGCTGGGCCTACAAGCTCGGCGACGTTTTCTCCGAGCCTTACCCCACGCATGATGCCGCGCGTGCCGCGGCGGAAAAGGCTGCTGCCGAGCAGCAGCTTGGCGGCAGGGACGAAGCGATCGAATACCAGGATCGCGACGGCGTCTGGCACGAGGAACAGGCCAGCGGCGGCGACCGCCCGCAAGTCGAAGTCAAGGACGGCGAATAGGCCGGGACGGGAACGGCCGGCTGAGAAAAGCCGAACCGGCAGCGCCGAACCGCCATTCGCGATCGACCGCTTTCGAGATTCCCACCCGCCGGCCCGTCACCAGAACGGGCCGGCTTTTTCGTTCCAGGAGGTCGGAAAGCGGTCGCCCGTTCCAGCTCGCATCGACGCCGAGCGCTTGGGCGAGCCGCCCGGGACCGGCGCACAAAAGCCGCTCGGCTTGCAGCCCGCGCCGCGTCCGCATCACGTCGAGGCTGCGATCGGGCTCGACCGCCCGCAGAAGCACCGCGCTGCCGGGCACGCAGACGATGTTGAGGCACCAGTGCAGGCCGTAGGATCGATAGACATTGGCCGTTCCCGGCGAACCGAACATCGCCGCGTTGCGCAAGGTAGGCCCCCGAAAGCTGTGCGAGGCGGGATCGTCGCGCGCATAGGCTTCCGTTTCGACGATCATCCCGCCCGTCCCGGCGACGACGAGGCGCACACCGATCAGGTCGCGCGCGACGTCCACCGGATGCCTGTCGAAGAACGCCGCCTCAATCCCGTCAGGCATGGAGCGGCGGGTCGTCCTGCTCGTCCGGGTTGGGATTGGGCGTTTCGTCCGGCAGCCTGTCTGGCTCCGGCTCCTCGATCGGCGGCGGCGGCATGGGCGGCAGATCGGGGCCGGGCTCGTTCGGCTGGCGCGGATCGGGTGCGTTCGGCGGTTGGGACATGGCTTGCCTCCTCGCCTTTCAACCCCCTTGCACGGCCAACCGTTCCCCCGACAGGATCAGCCGACGGCGAAATCATAGATGAGCTTGACCGCAAGAACGGTGAGCAAGGCGAGGATCGCGCGGTCGAAGGTCTGTTTGGAGAACCGCCGCGCCAACGCCGCGCCGACCGGCATGAAGGCGAGGATCGGGAACATCGCCAGAAAGGAAAAAACCAGCCCCTGCCAGCTTAAAAGCCCCAGCGCACCCATCATCGGCGCCTGCGCCGCCGTCATCACGGCGAAAAAGATCGACACGGTCGAAATGAAATGCGTCCGCGTCAGCCCCATCGCGTTGAGGAATGTCAGCGAGACCGGCGCCGAAAGCCCGCCCGAGCCTTGCAGGATGCCGGCGACGGCGCCGGCTGGAATCGCAAGACGGGTCGCGAGTTCGCGGCTCAGCAACAGATCGGGCCGCACGAGACGCGCAACGATATAGAGCAGCACCGCGAGCGCCACGATCAGGAGCAGCACGCGCGGCGAGAATGCGGCCAGCATCACCGTCCCGCCAATGACGCCGAGCGCTCCGGCCAGCGAGAAGGCGGCGACGAAGCGGTTGGGCAACCGGTCACCGCGAAACTGCCAGGCCTGCCAGATATTGGTCAGGAGGTTCGGCACCAGCATCGTCACCACCGCGACGCGCACATCGAACATCATGGCGAGCGCCGGCACGGCCAGCACGGGCGCACCGGCGCCCGTCGCCCCCTTGAGCACGCCGCCGGCGGCGAGGCAAAGAAAGGCGATCAGGATTTCGGGCCAAAGTTCGGGCATGAGGCTCATGAGCGCGTTGGCTACGCCGCGCGCGACCGGACTGCAACGAAAATTCTTTTCATGTGAACAAAATTGCGCTGCGCAAACCTTCAAATCGGAATTAGGCGATCCATATATCGGGTTGACCCGATATGAGACTGCAACCATTCCATGACCAATGACGACCTGATCCTGAAAGCGCTCTCCCACCCCGTCCGGCGAGACATGCTCGCCTGGCTGAAGGAGCCGGACAGGCATTTCGCCGGCCAGGAACATCCGCTGGAAATGGGCGTCTGCGCGGGCCAGTTCGCGCGCTGCGGCCTGTCGCAATCCTCGGTCTCGGCACATCTCGCCGTCCTTTCGGACGCAGGGCTGGTGACCCAGCGGCGGGTCGGCCAATGGATTTTCTACAAGCGCGACGAAGATGCGATCGCCGCCTTCCGCGCCTCCCTCGACACTCTCTAGATCTCCCAGGAAAGAAAGCAGGACTTCATGTCGAAACTCTTCGAACCCGTCCGCGTCGGCCATATCGACGTCGCCAACCGCATCGCGATGGCACCGCTGACGCGCAACCGCTCGCCGAACGCCGTTCCGACCGGCATGGCGGTCGACTATTACCGCCAGCGCGCATCGGCCGGTCTCCTGATCACCGAGGCGACCGCCATCACCCATCAGGGCCAGGGCTATGCCGACGTGCCGGGCCTTTACGGCGCCGACCAGCTCGCCGCGTGGAAGAAGGTCACCGACGCGGTCCATGCCGAGGGCGGCAGCATCGTCGTCCAGCTCTGGCATGTCGGCCGCATCAGCCACGAGACGTTGCAGCCGGGCGGTGAAAAGCCTGGCGCGCCCTCGGCGATCCGCGCCAATGCCAAGACCTATCTCGTCGGCAAGGACGGCTCGGGCGGCTTTGCCGAGACGTCTGAACCGCGTGCGCTCGAAACCGGTGAACTGCCCGGCATCGTCGCGGCCTATGCGAAGGCGGCGAAGGCCGCGGTCGAGGAAGCCGGCTTCGACGGCGTCGAGATTCACGCCGCCAACGGCTATCTGATCGACCAGTTCCTGCGCTCCGGCTCCAACACGCGCACCGACGCCTATGGCGGTTCGATCGAGAACCGCGCCCGCCTGCTTTTCGAGGTCGTGGACGCCGTAACGGCGGCGATCGGGGGCGGGCGCACCGGCATCCGCCTCTCGCCGGTCACGCCGGCCAATGACGCGTCGGACCCCCGGCCACAACCGCTTTTCGACCATGTGGCAAAGGGTCTGGCGAAATACGACCTTGCCTATGTCCATGTCATCGAAGGCGCGACCGGCGGCGCGCGCGACCACATCCAGGGCGACGAGCCCTTCGACTGGGCGCAGTTCAAGTCCGCTTATCGCGATGCCGGCGGCGCCGGCGCCTGGATCGGCAATAATGGCTATGACCGCGACCTGGCCGAGAAAGCCGTGGCGGAGGGGCGCGTCGATCTCGTCGCCTTCGGCCGGCTCTTCATCGCCAACCCGGACCTCGTCGAGCGTTTCGAGCAGGACGCGCCCCTGAACGAGCCCGACCGCAAGACCTTCTACGGCGGCGGCGCGAAGGGCTATGTCGACTATCCCGCCCTGAACTGACCGGGATTGCAGGGGCGGCGCAAATGCCGCCCCTTTGCTCATCGCCGCGCGCCGAGCGCCTTCAGGACGAAGGCCGAGACGCCGGCCGCATAGGCGGCCGCAGTGACGCCGCGCCGGACATGTTTCGGCCGCTTCACATACCAGTCCTGCAAGAGCGGCTTGATCAGCGCGGCGGCAAAGTCCGGATCGTCGACCGTGAAGACGCCGCGCGCCGCACCGTCGGCAAGAACTTTCGCGAAGACGGCCTCCGTCGCGGCCTCGCTGGCGATGGCCCGCTTTTTTGCCGGGGCGGGAAAGGATTTCGCCTCCATATAGGCGAAAACGAAGAAGGGCTGCATCGCCTCGCTCAGGAGCACATGCATCTCGATCAGCCAGGTCAGATGCGCCGCCGGGTCGTCGCGAAAATCGGCGGGCGCCGCCTCCAGCAGCGTCTCTGCGGCCGACGACACCTCGCCGAGGATCATCACCAGCAACGTCTCCTTGCCGTCGAAATAGGAATAGAGCCCGCCCATCGACAGTCCGGCCGCCTCGGCAAGGTCGCGCAGGGACATCCCCTGGAAGCCCTGCCGGTTGGAAAGTTTCAACGTCGCCTCGATGATCGTCGCCAGTTTCGCGACGGCGACATGGGGCTTTTGCGTGCGGATGCTGTCGCGATGACGCGCGAGGATGCGCGCGGCCGCGGCTTCGAGCGAATAGTCGCCATAAGGGGCCAGACGTTTTTCCAGCGACAAGGAACGAACCTTTCGAACGCGCGCGAGAACATCATCGGCGGGCCTGCGCGCAGTACCAGAAAGACCCGGATTGCCAGTCTCGCACGAATGCTGTAATAAATCGAGCGCTCGTTCGATTTTGAACACTGATAACCGGGAAATCGATCGGGCGCCGCGTCGATGCAGGCCTTTTACCACCCATCCCTCGCACCAAGGACAGCCCCATGGATTTCACCATCTCCCCCCGCGTCGAGGATTATCGCCGCCGCATCGCAGCCTTCGTCGACGCACATGTCCTGCCGCTCGAAGCCGACCGCGCGAATTACGACGCGCATGAGAACATCCGCATCGACGTGCTCGACAAGGTCCGCGAGAAGGCGAAGGCCGAGGGCCTTTGGTGCCTCCAGTTGAAGAAGGAGACCGGCGGGCAGGAGCTTGGCCGCATGGGCATGGCGGTCTGCTACGAGGCGATGAACCGCTCGCTCTTCGGCCCCGCCGTCTTCAATTCCGCCGCGCCCGACGACGGCAACATGATGGTGCTGGAGGCGACCGGCACGCCCTACCAGAAGGAACGCTGGCTGCAGCCCATCGTGGAGGGCAAGGTGCGCTCCGCCTTCGCCATGACCGAGCCGTCGCCCGGTTCGGGTTCCGACCCGTCGATGATGCAGACCAAAGCCGAAAAGCGCGGCGACACCTATGTCGTCACGGGCAGGAAATGGTTCATCACCGGCGCGGAGGAGGCGCAGCATTTCATCCTTCTCGCCCGTACGTCGGTCGATCCGCGCAAGGGGCTCACCGCCTTCCTTTTCGACCGCGACCAGCCGGGCTGGACGATCGACCGCCGCATCGAGATCATGGGGCCGGAAGAACATGGCGGGCACTGCGAGCTGACCTTCGACGGTCTCGAAATTCCCGCAAGGGACGTGATGCTGAAAGAGGGCGACGGCCTCAAGGTCACCCAGATCCGCCTCGGGCCGGCGCGGCTGACCCATTGTATGCGCTGGCTCGGCCTGTCGAAGCGCTGCGTCGAGATCGCCACCGAATACGCCGCCCGCCGCGAGGGCTTCGGCCAGCGCCTTGCCGACCGCGAGAGCGTGCAGTTGATGCTGGGCGACCTCGCTATGAAGATAGAGATCGCGCGGCTTCTGGTGATGAAGGCCGCATGGGCGCTCGACCAGGGCTCCTTCGCGCGCAAGGAAGTCTCGATGGCCAAGATCCAGGTGGCGAACGTGCTGCATCAGGCCGCCGACACGGCGCTCCAGATAAACGGCGCGCGCGGCTATTCCAAGGACACGGCCATCGAGTGGATCTATCGCTACGCCCGCCAGGCGCGCCTGGTCGACGGCGCCGACGAGGTTCACAAGATGGTGCTGAACCGGCACCTGAACGAGGAGGGGCAGGATTTCTGGCGCTGGCCGGTCGAGGCCTGATCCGCTCCGGTGACACTGAACGAAGCGCGTTCGGGTCGCCGAACCCCTTGTGTTCACGTCGAATTGAGGCTTAGCCAGCGCAGCGTTAACCCCGCGTTAACCCTGTCGTCAGACGCTTCGTCATCAATTTGACGGGGGTCACAATGAACGATTTCCTGAACCATCATCGCGATGTCGCACCCGGCCCGATGCTTGCTTTCGTGCTCGTCACCTGCGGCGCGGGCATCTGGGCGGTCACGACCTTCGCGCCCCTCCTGCGCCTGAACTGACGCGACATGAAAATGGCGGCCCGCTTGCGCGAGGCCGCCATCTCCGGTCCGCCCTGGAAAGCTTAGAACGGCGAATCCGGGAAGTAATACTGCTCGGCATTGTCGCCGGTGATCAGCACCGAGCCGATGATGAACTCGCCTGAGACCGGCGCGTTGCCGACGAAGTTGAGCGCGGTCAGTTCGATCGCCGTGCCGATCATCGCGGGCGGGTAGGTGACGTTGGCCGGAACCATCTCGTCCCCGTCCATCACGCGCTGGATCATTTCCTTCATGCCGGCGCCGCCGAGCACCCACATCTCATCCTCGCGTCCGGCCTGGTTGATCGCCTCGATGGCGCCCACGGCCATGTCGTCGTCGGAAGCCCAGACGGCCACGACATCGGAATTGCGCGACAGGAGATCCTGCGTGACCTCAAATGCGTCGTCGCGGTTCCAGTTGCCGTGCTCCATGCCGACGATCTCGATGCCCGAGCCCTCGATGGCGGCCTCGAACGCCTCGACCCGCTCGTTGTCGATCGTGGTCGGGATGCCGCGCAGGACGATGATGTTGCCGCCTTCCGGCAGGCGCTCCTTGAAGAACTCGCCCGCCACGCGACCGAAGCCCGGATTGTCGCCGGCGACGTAAAGATCCTCGATGTTCTCCTGGGAAAGGCCGCGATCGACGACCGTCACCCACTTGCCTTCTTCCTTGACGCGCGCGACCGGGCCGGTGAGCGGTTCGGATTCGAACGGCAGGACGACCAGCGCGTCGATATTGCGGGTCGCCATCATGTCCTCGATGTCGGAGACCTGCTGGCCCGGATCGGAAGCCGTCGACAGCACGAAGTCGAGATTATCGTAGCGCTCTTCCAGTGCGTCGATGGTGGCCTGCGCATGGAAGTTCATGCCGCCGGCCCAGCCATGGGTCGCCGCCGGGATCGAAACGCCGATCACGGCCGTATCGGCGTCCTGCGCGTAAAGCGGGGTGGCGAATGCGACGCCGAGCGCCAGCGCGCCGGCCAATGCTTTCATTTTCATGGTCTCTCTCCCTTGGTTAAGCTCTCTTCGGAGCGGATTTGCCCGTCACCGTTCCGCCTTGCGCTGGCGTTGAAGGACGACGGCCAAAATGATGATCACGCCCTGAATCGCCCCGTTGAGATAGGGGCTGACCAGGTTCGCGAGATTGAGGATGTTGCCGATCAGGCTGAGGATGAGCACGCCCACCACCGTGCCCCACACGCGGCCGAAACCGCCCTTGAGCACCGTGCCGCCGATGATGACTGCGGCGATGGCTTCGAGTTCCCAGAGCACGCCCGTCGAGCTCGACGCCGAGCCGAGACGGGGCACATACATGATCGTCGCGATGCCGACGAGGACGCCGAGCAGCACATAGGCCATCAGCCGCACGCGGTCGACATGGACCGCCGAGTAGCGCGCCACCTGCTCGTTCGAGCCGATCGCCGCGCAGTGCCGCCCGAACGGCGTCTTTCGCATGATGATCTCGCCGATGATCGCGACCAGTGCGAAGACGATGATCGGCCAGGCGACGCCGAGGATGCCGTCATAATAGACCGGCCGGTAAACTTCCCTCACGGCAAAATCGAGCGACAGCGTGCCGCCATCCGCCAGCCAGGTAATCAGCGAGCGGAAGATGCCCATCGTGCCGAGCGTGACGATGAAGGCCTCGATCCGGGCCTGTGTGATGAGAAGCCCGTTGACGAGGCCGGCAGCGACGCCGACGACGAGCGCGGCCGCCATGCCGATCAGGATGACGCCCCAGCCGACGCCCATCGACGGCACCAGCGCGTTCATGATCAGGATCATCACGCCGGCGATGAACGCCGCCATCGAGCCGACAGAAAGGTCGAGCCCGCCCGAGGTGATGACGAAGGTCATGCCGACGGCGATGATGCCGATGAAGGCGGACCGGGCGAGAACGTTGGTGACGTTGCCGTAGGAGAGGAAATTCGGGTTCAGGAACGCCCCGAGCGCGACGAGCGCGATCAGCGCGATGACCGGCCCCCAGATATGGAAGTCGATGCGAAAGCCCGAACGGGCGGGTGCGGCGGTTGCGGTGTCGCTGGTCATGCGGCGGCCCTGCCTTCAAGTCCCATTGCGTGGCGCACGATCTGGTCCTCATTGATTTCGTTTGCCTGAAGCACGCCGGTGATGCGGCCCGAACGCATCACGACCACCCGATGGGAAAGCCCGATGATCTCGGCCATCTCCGAGGAGACGACGATCACGCTCTTGCCCGAGGCGGCGAGCTTCTGGATGAATTCGTAGATCTGCTGCTTGGTGCCGATGTCGATGCCGCGCGTCGGCTCGTCGATGATGACGATGTCGGGATCGGCGAGCATCGTCTTGGCCAGAAGCAGCTTTTGCTGGTTGCCGCCGGAAAGGTTGCCGACGCGGATGTCGCGCGAGGGCGCGCGCACGTCGAATTCGGCGATCGCCTTGGTCAGCGCCGCATCCTCGGCCTTGGCGTCGAGCGCATAGCGGCCGAACCGATCGAGCGCGAGCAGCGTCAAATTCTCGCGCATTCCCTGCGTCAGGACGAGGCCGCGCCCCTTCCGGTCCTCGGTGAGGTAGACGATGCCCGTCCGCCGCGCATCCTTGACCGACGAAATCGAAACCTGTTTGCCATCGACCTCGACGGCGCCACTTCCGGCGCGCACGCCGATCAGCCCTTCCATCAATTCGGTGCGCCCGGCGCCGACGAGCCCGGCAAAGCCCAGGATTTCCCCGCGCTTCAGTTCGAACGAGGCATCCTTCACGATGCTCTCGACCGAAAAGTTCTTCACCGACAGCACGGTTTCGCTATCGGGCGAAATCGCCTTCGGTGGGAAAAGATTGGAAAGTTCGCGCCCCACCATGGCCTGCGCCATCTGGTCCTCATCCATCTCGCCGGCGCCGGCGGCTGCAACGCGGACGCCGTCGCGGAACACGGTGATCCGGTCGGCGATCTTCGCCACCTCGTCGAGCTTGTGCGAGGTGTAGAGGATCGCCGTCCCGGCCGCCTTCAGCCGTTCGATCTGCCGGAACAGCACTTCGGCCTCGCGCCGCGTCAGCACCGCCGTCGGCTCGTCCATGATCAGGACCCGCGCGTTCCTGGATAAAGCCTTGGCGATTTCCACCATCTGCTTGTCGGAAACGGAGATGTCGGAGACGCGGGCATTGGGGCTCACCCGCGTCTCCAGCTCGGACAGAAGCCTTGAAGCCTCCGCCCGCATCTCCTTCTTGTCGAGAAAGAAGCCCCGCTTCAGTTCCCGACCGAGAAAGATGTTCTCCTCGACGCTCAGTTGCTCGGCGAGGTTGAATTCCTGATGGATCAGGATGACGCCCCGATCCTCTGCCTCCTCGCTGGAGGAGAAGGAAACCGGCTTTCCGTCGAGCAGCAGTTCGCCCTTCGTCGGCGCCAGATAGCCCGACATGATTTTCATCATGGTCGACTTGCCGGCGCCGTTCTCGCCGATCAGCGCATGGACCTCGCCGGCATGGAGGGCCAGCCCGACCTCGTGCAGCACCTCGATCGGCCCGAAGGACCGGGAAACGTCGCGCGCTTCGAGGATGGCGGACCCGCTCACAGCTTGACGAAGCTCCCGTTCTTTGCCGACGAACGAACGCAGGCATCGATGAATTTCAGCCCCTCCACGCCGTCCTCGACCGTCGGATAGACGACATCGGCGGGCATGGCTTCGCCGGCCTGTCTCGCGCGTATCGCGCGGGCGGCCTCGGCATAGATGTTGGCGAAGCCTTCGAGATAGCCTTCCGGGTGACCGGGCGGAATGCGGCTGACGCGCGCCGCTGCCGCGCCCGCGCCGGCACCGTTGCGGGTGATGAGGCGCTTGGGCTCCCCGAACGGCGTGAACCAGAGCTTGTTCGGCTCTTCCTGGCACCATTCGATGCCGCCCTTCTCGCCGAAGACGCGTAGCTTCAGCCCGTTTTCGCAGCCCGGCGCGACTTGGCTCGACCAGAGCATCCCGCGCGCGCCGCCGGAAAAGCGCAGCAGGATGTGCGCATTGTCGTCGACCCGCCGGCCCGGCACGAAGCGGTGCAGTTCGGCGGCGAGTTCTTCCGTCTTCAGCCCTGTCACGAAGGACAGGAGGTTGTAGGCATGGGTGCCGATGTCGCCGATCGAACCGCCCGCGCCCGATTGCGCCGGGTCGGTGCGCCAGGCGGCCTGCTTGGAGCCCGTCTCCTCGGCCGCTTCCGTCAGCCAGTCCTGCGCATATTCGGCCTGCACCACGCGGATCGCGCCGAGGTCGCCATTGGCGATCATCTCGCGCGCCTGCCGCACCATCGGATAGCCGGTATAGTTGTGCGTCAGCACGAAGAGCGAATCGCTTTCACCGGCGAGCTTGACGAGTTTCTTCGCATCCGCCAGCGTCGAGGTCAGCGGCTTGTCGCAGATGACGTGGATGCCGCGCTTCAAAAACTCGCGCGCGATCGGGAAATGCATATGGTTCGGGGTGACGATGGCGACGGCCTCGATGCCGTCCTTGCGCCGCGCCTCGCGCGAGGCCATGTCGCGGAACGAGCCATAGATGCGCTTGTCGTCGAGCCCGAGCGCGCGGCCGGATTCCAGCGCCCGCTGCGGTGTGGAGGACAGGGCGCCCGCGACGAGAAGAAACTCGCCGTCGATCCGCGACGCGATGCGATGCACCGCGCCGATGAATGCATCCTTGCCGCCGCCGACCATGCCGAGCCGGATCGGGCCTGCGCGTTTTTCCGTGCGTCCCGAAATCATGCTTGGAGCCCCAGCATACGGCGATTGGCGGCCTCGTCGGTTCCGCCATCGGCGAAATCGTCGAAGGCCTTTTCCGTGACGCGGATGATGTGGTGCTTGACGAAGTCGGCGCCCTCGCGCGCACCGTCTTCGGGATGCTTCAGGCAGCATTCCCATTCGACGACGGCCCAGCCGTCGAAATCGTTCGCCGTCAGCCTGGAGAACACCGCGCCGAAATCGACCTGCCCGTCGCCCAGCGACCGGAACCGGCCGGCGCGGTTGACCCAGGGCTGGAAGCCCGAATAGACGCCCTGCCGGCCGGTCGGGTTGAACTCGGCATCCTTGACGTGGAACATGCGGATGCGGTCGGCATAGATGTCGATATTGTCGAGATAATCGAGGCACTGCAGAACATAGTGCGACGGATCGTAGAGCATGTTCGCGCGGGCATGATTGCCGACGCGATCGAGGAACATCTCGAAGGTCACCCCGTCGAACAGATCCTCGCCCGGATGGATCTCGTAACAGATGTCGACGCCGCATTCGTCCGCATGGTCGAGGATCGGCTTCCAGCGCCGCGCGAGTTCGTCGAAGGCGGTTTCGATCAGCCCCGCCGGCCGCTGCGGCCAGGGATAGAGATAGGGCCAGGCGAGTGCGCCGGAAAACGACGCCATCGCGCCGCTGCCCAGATGCTTCGACACCGTCAGCGCCTTCTTCACCTGGTCGACCGCCCATTCCTGACGCGCTTTGGGATTGCCGCGCATAGCGGGAATTGTGAAGCCGTCAAAACCCTCGTCATAGGCCGGGTGAACGGCGACGAGCTGGCCTTGCAGATGCGTCGAAAGCTCCGTTACCTCGACGCCGTTTTCCAGCGCGATGCCGGCGAACTCGTCGCAATAGTCCTTTGAGGACGCGGCCTTGTCGAGATCGATCAGGCGCGCGTCCCAGCTTGGAACCTGCACGCCCTTATAGCCGCAATCGGCGGCCCATCTGGTGATCTCTCCCCAGGAATTGAAAGGCGCTTCGTCGCCTGCGAACTGCGCCAGAAAGAGCGCCGGACCCTTGATCGTCTTCATGCCTCTCCTCCCGGACGCCTCCACGCCCGTCTTCCGATTTCTCGCAAATGCAGCGCAAAACTGCTGCATTGCAGCGATGTAATCGATTGCAAGAAACTAAAACAGAGAATGTAATGGATTACAAGACGGTTTCATCGGATGGCGGAAATGACCGATTGCCAAGTCCGGCGAAGCCCTGCAAAAGCCCTGTCACATGAGGGCGGGTGGTGAGATGACGAAGGGGTTTCCCAAAATCCGGGACGTGGCCGACGCCGCAGGCGTATCGACCGCCACCGTCAGCCGCGCGCTGTCGGCGCCCGACCGCGTGTCCGCCGATACGCGCGCCATCGTCCTGAAAGCGATCGAGGAGACCGGCTACCGCGTCAACCACGCCGCGCGCAATCTGCGCCGCCGCCAGGCGGGCGGCATCGTCGTGCTGGTGCCGAACCTCGCCAATCCGTTCTTCTCGCAGATCCTGTCCGGCATCACCTTCGCCATGGCAACGTCCGGCTACAATGTGCTGATCGCCGACACGCGCCAGGCGCCGAACGCCGAGCACCGCATCCTCGACTATCTCCACAACAACCGCGCCGACGGGCTGATCGTGCTCGACGCCAATCTGCCGGAGGACGTGCTGTCGGCCGGCGACACGGCCAACCACCACCCGCCGATCGTCTTCGCCTGCGAATGGCTCGATGCCGACCCGCGCCCGACGGTGACCATCGACAATGAGGAGGGCGCGCGGCTCGCCATCCGGCACCTTGCCGACCTCGGCCACAGCCGCATCGGCCATCTGATGGGCCCTTCCGACAACATCCTCACCATCACGCGGGCGAAGGGCACGCGGACGGCGCTCGCCGATCTCGGCCTCGCCGTCCGGCAGGACTGGTTCTTCGACGGCGATTTCTCGCTCGCCTCGGGCGCCGCCGCCGCCCATGCCTGGCTGGCGCTGGACGACCGCCCGACGGCTGTCTTCTGCGCCTCCGACGCGATGGCCTGCGGCTTTATCGGCGAACTGCACCACAAAGGCGTTCGCGTGCCCGACGAGGTTTCGGTCGTCGGTTTCGACGACATCGAGATCGCCGCCCATTTCGTCCCCTCGCTCACCACCATCGCCCAGCCCCGCGCGCTGATCGGCGAAACCGCGGCGCGCAAGCTTTTGGCGCTCATAGTGGAAGGCCGCGAGAACGGCAGCGCGATTGGCGCATCCGACATCCTTCCTGTTCAGCTCGTTGCCCGCGAAAGCTCCGCCCCGCCGCGCTGATTCCGCGCCGCTGGAAATCCGTTTCCGTTATCGGCCTCTTGGCGGACTGAAATTCTCCTTTCGCGGATCAGATCGAACGGCGCATACCCCTCTCCAGACCATCTTCTCCCCTATATTAAGACCAGAAATTCCTCATTTTCAGGAGAGACGGCAATGCGCATCGCAGCCTTGGCCATGACCCTCGCATTGGGCGCAGTTGCGCCCGCCTTCGCCCAGACCGCCGAAGTGACCCCGCTCGTCACCGCCGAGTGGCTGAAGACCAATGCCGGCGGCGAAAACGTCGTCGTGCTGGACATCCGCGACGAGATCGAAGGCACCGACCTCGGCGAGACGCCCTATATCGAGAACGCGGTCGTCGCGCCCTACGGGTCGGCCGGCTGGCGCACCGAGCAGCAGGGCGTGCCCGGCCAGTTGCCGCCGCTCGAAGATATCACGGCGCTCATCGGCTCTCTCGGCATCGACAATGACGACCATGTCGTGATCGTGCCCTGGGGCACGGATTCGTCCGAATTCGGCGGCGCGACCCGCGTCTACTGGACCTTCAAGCATCTCGGCCACGACGCCGTCTCGATCCTCGACGGCGGCTGGCGCCAGTACGACGCCGCCGGCCTGCCGCGCGTCGCCGAGGCAGCAACGCCTGAAGCGGCGGAGTTCACCGCCGAGATCAATGACGACATCCTCGCGACGACCGATGAAGTGCAGGCCGCGCTCGACGCCGGCGTGACCCTCGTCGACGGCCGCCCGGCCGAACAATACGAGGGCAAGTCGAAAAGCCCGGTCGTACGCACCGAAGGCACCATCCCCGGCGCGGTGAACATCGAGCATTCCAAGCTCTACAGCGCCGAATACGCCACCTTCGCCAAGCCCGAGACCGTCGAGGCGTTGTCGACCGCCATCGGCCTTGCCAGGGACGAGGAGAACATCGCCTTCTGCAACACCGGCCACTGGGCCTCGATCGCCTGGTTCGGCCTGTCGGAGGTCCTCGGCAACAAGCAGACCGCCATGTATGACGGCTCGATGGCCGAGTGGACGGCTGACGAAAGCCGCCCGGTCGAGAACAAGTCGGGCACCTGAACCGGCCCTTTCCCGGCGGCGTTCCGCCGGCTATTTTAAACGCTCCCAAGCACGAATGTCCGGCCCCGCCGGACATTCGCTTTTTGACCGAAACGAACCGGACATCATGACCGACGCCGCCTTTCCCCGTCCGAACTACCTGCCGCCCGCCATCCCCGACCGCGCGCCGATGCTCGTCGCCGCCGGCGCGCTCGCTGCGGGTTTCCTGCTGATCGCCTGGCTGGTCGACCTGCGTCAGGGGGCGATACTCGTCCTTGGCGGCCTGCTCGGCGCGACGCTCTACCATGCCTCCTTCGGCTTCACCGGCGGCTGGCGGCGCATGGTCGTCGAAAAGCGCGGGCGCGCCATGCGCGCGCAGATGCTGATGATCGCCGTCGCGGCGGTGGCGATGATCCCGCTTCTCGCCGCCGGCAGCCTCGGCGGACAGGCGCTTGCGCCCGCAACCGCGCCGGTCGGAATCTCCGTCCTCGTCGGCGCCGCGATCTTCGGCCTCGGAATGCAGCTTGGCGGCGGCTGCGGCTCTGGCACGCTGTTCACGGTCGGCGGCGGGTCCTCGCGGATGCTGGTCACGCTGGTCTTCTTCATCGTCGGCGCGGTCGTCGGCACCGCGCATCTGCCCTGGTGGCTCGCTCTGCCCTCGATGCCGCCCGTCAGCCTCGGCAACGAGATCGGCATCGGCTCTGCGATCCTCGCGACCCTCGCCGCGCTCGGCCTCGTCGCGCTTGTCACAGCGCTGATCGAACGCCGCGTCCACGGCGATCTCGAAGCCGAGCCCGCGCCGGCCCGGCCCGGCTGGACGTGGATACTCTCCGGCCCCTGGCCGCTCGTCGGCGCGGGCGTCCTGCTCGCACTTCTCAACGTCGCGACGCTGCTCCTGGCCGGCCACCCATGGTCCGTCACCTTCGGCTTCGGCCTGTGGGGCGCAAAGGCCGCGCAGGTCGCCGGCATCCCGGTCGAGACCTGGGAATTCTGGAACTGGCCCGGACCGCAAACCGCGCTCTCGTCTTCCGTCCTCGCCGACACGGTCTCGGTGATGAATTTCGGCATCATCCTCGGCGCCGGCCTTGCGGCGAGCCTCGCCGGCAAGTTCGCGCCCAAGGTCGCCGTGCCTTTCCTGTCCATGCTGGCGGCCGCCATCGGCGGTCTCCTGATGGGCTATGGCGCGCGGCTGTCCTTCGGCTGCAACATCGGCGCGCTGTTTTCCGGCATCGCCTCGGGAAGTCTGCATGGCTGGCTCTGGTTCGCCGCCGCCTTCGCCGGCTCGTGGGTCGGCGTCTGGGCGCGCCCCCTCTTCGGTCTCGACGGGTTCAGAAAATGACGACGGCACGCAACACCGTCCTCTTCGGCGCAGCGCTCGCCGCCGCCACAGCGGCCATCGCGGTCGATCACGTCAACCATCCGGTGCCGCAAGCGCAAGCGCCCGTCGCCGGACAGGCGCAATCGGGCGCGGCCCCGTGCGCCGCCGCCGCGCCATGTGCGGCAGCGGCTCCCTGTGCGGCCGCCGCTCCTTGCGCCGCCGGTGCGCCTCTCGCGGCGCCGCCGCCTCCGCCAGCCCAGGCGCCTTGCGCAGCGGCCGCCCCGCAAGCCCTGCGCGCGCCGCCCCCGCCTCCCGCTGCCCCTCCGGCCGAAACGCCTGAGCTCGCGTCCCCGCCTCCGCCGCCGACGCCCCTGCCGGACGCCGGCGCGGAAGCGCCCGACCTCGTGGTGGACTGATCGTGAGCGACGACGCGAAGGCCCGCGCCCAGGGCGAGATCGCCTTTTGCGAGGCGCTGCTCGCCAAGGGCGGCCAGAACGTCCTGACGGAAACCTTCCGCGACGCTTCCGGCGTGACGGTCTGGGATCATTATCCGCAAGGCGACGTCTTCGACCCAACCTCGGGGGCGCAGTGGTTCTATCACTGTCACCCCGCCGACGAAGGCGCCGCCGAGCACGGTCATTTCCACTGCTTCCTGCGCCCGGACGGCATTTCCGGCCCGATCCACCATCTCGCCGCGATCGGCGTCGATGCCTATGGAAAGCTCCTGCGCATCTTCACGGTGAATCAGTGGGTCGTCGGAGACGACTGGCTCGACGCCGAAGCGACGATCCCGCTCGCACGCCGCTTCGACATGCAGATGCCGCGGCCGTCCTATCTGGTGAACCGCTGGCTGACCGCGATCTTCGCCGCTTATGAAGACGAGATCGTCGCGCTCATCGCCGAACGCGACCGCGTGCTCGCAGCCCACACGCCGCCGCAAGGCGTCGCCGCGCGCGAGAACCGCGCGCTTGAAGTGACCTCGGAATTACTGCTCGCCGAGTTTCATTGACGGATCGTACTCCACGCCCGGCACATCCTTGACTACCGCCTGCCCGCAGCGCATCGCTTTTGCCTCGACGTCGTAGGCGTAGGTCGGCGAGCCGTGCAGGTGCCAGCCTCTGGCGAGCGCGTTCGACACCTTGTGGCAGAAGCTCGAATCGTCGGGTCCGGTCAGCAATCGGTAAAGCCGCATCGTTCTTTCCTATTTTCCAGCCTTGGCGAGAAGGCGCTCGGCCTGTTCCAGATGAAGCCGCTCGACCATCTTGCCGTCGAGCGAGATGACGCCCTTGTCGCGATTTTCCGGCTGCCCGAATGCCGCGCGAATGGCCTGCGCCTCCGCAACCGCAGCGTCGCCCGGCGAAAACGCCGCGTTCGCCAGGTCGATCTGTGCGGGATGGATCAGCGTCTTGCCGTCGAAACCCATACTGGCGCCCGCGCGGCACTCGGCCCCGAACGCATCGAGATCACGAAAATCGTTCGACACGCCGTCGAGAACGTCGAGCCCGCCCGCGCGCGCGGCGAGCACCATCTGCATTAGCCAGGGCGTCAGATAGCGCCGGTCCGCCGTCGCCAGCACGCCGGTTTCCTTGACGAGGTCGTTGGTGCCGGCGACGAGGCAGGCGAGCCGCGCCGCATTGTCCCGGCCGAGTTCGGCGATGGCGCCCAGATTGAGCATCGCGCGCGGCGTCTCGATCATCGCCCACAGCCAGCATTGGGTGTCGCCCCGGTCGAGCAGCCGGTCGGCGTCGAGGATGTCGCGCGGCCCGTCGACCTTGGGAAGCAGCACCGCATCGGGCGAAGCCTCCCGCGCAGCGCGCAGGTCGTCCCGCCCCCATTCGGTGGAAAGCGCATTGATACGCAGCACGGTCTCCTTCGCGCCGTCGTCGCGCGCGGCGATGAACCGGCAGGCGGCTTCCCGCGCCTCGACCTTCTGCGCTGGCGCGACCGCATCTTCGAGGTCGATCACCACGGCGTCGCAGGCAAGCGCCGCGATCTTGGCGAGCGCCTTGGCATTTGTGGCGGGAACATAGAGCACCGAGCGGCGCGGACGGGAAGGTCGCATGGTCATGCCCGCTTTGTGGCCCGCCAAGGCGGTTGCTGCAAGTACCGGATGCTTGCGCCCGTCGCGAAGGGCAAGGCCTGGACCCCTGTCACGGGACAGGGGTGACGGTGGAGATGGACATGTCGATCGATCTCAAACCTATCCGATTGGCACCAAGGATGAGGCCGTCACCCCTGTGCTTGTCACAGGGGTCCATGCCTCGCCCTCTTAACCCCGGATTCGCCCAGACCACCCTTGCCCCCACCGCCCGAACCTGATTCCCTCCACCCAAACGGGATTCCAGTCATGCACCGCGACATCGTCATCGTCGGAGGCGCGATCGTCGGCGCGTCCATCGCCTGGTTCCTGCGCGAAGAGGGTTATCGCGGCTCGATTGCCGTGATCGAGCGCGACCCGAACTTCAGCCAGGCCGCGACCACGCTTTCCTGCGCCTCGATCCGCCAGCAATTCTCGATTCCCGAAAACATTCGCCTGTCGCGCTTCACGCTCCAATTCTTCCGCCAGCTTCAAGCCCGGTTGGGAGCATCGGCCGACATCGCCTTCCGCGAGAAGGGCTATCTCATCCTCGCCAGCGAGGAGGGCCGCGACATCCTCGCCGCCAACCATCGGACACAGTTGGCGGAGGGTGCTGACATCGCACTCCTTTCGGCTTGTGAACTCGAAACCCGTTTCGCCTGGCTCTCGGCCGAGGGTGTCGCCGCCGGCGCTTATGGCCGAAGCGGCGAGGGCTGGTTCGACGCCCACGCGCTGCTCGCCCTCGTTCGCAAGGCGCTCAAACCCCGTGAAATCGACCTTATCCATGGCGAGGTCGCCGCCATCCGGCGAAACGAGGATCGGATACGGAGCGTCACGCTCACCGACGGCACGACCATCGAAACCGGCCTCGTCATCAACGCCGCCGGCCCGAATGCCGGAAATGTCGCCGCGCTTGCCGGCCTCGCGCTTCCCGTCGAGCCCCGCAAACGTTCGGTCTTCGTCTTCGAGGCGGCGGATCGGCTCAATGAAATGCCGCTTCTGGTCGACCCCTCGGGCGTCTATGCCCGGCCGGAAGGCGCGGTCTACATCACCGGCGGCGCCGAAGACGCCGCGACGGACGGCCTGGCCGATCCCGCCGATTTCGAGCCCGACTGGCCGCTCTTCGAGGAGGTGATCTGGCCGGTCCTCGCCGCCCGTATTCCCGCCTTCGAGGCGCTGAAGCCCGGCCGGGCCTGGGCCGGGCACTACGACTACAACAGCCTCGACCAGAACGCCGTCATCGGCCCGCATCCCGATGTCGCCAACTTCCTCTTCGCCAACGGCTTTTCCGGCCACGGGCTGCAACAGGCGCCGGCGGTCGGCAAGGCGCTCGCCGAATGGATCGTGCATGGCGAATATCGCACCGTCGACTGCGCCGCCTTCGGCTACGCCCGCATTGCCCAAGGCCGCCCTTTCCGCGAGTTGAATGTGATCTGAGAATCTTTGCGTCGACTGTTTCCTTTGTGTAAGGAAGCGCAACGATCGCAACGAAAACGGACTTCGGAAGATGGAAAAGTTCACCAAGCTGACGGGCGTCGCCGCGCCGCTGCCCATCGTCAATGTCGACACCGACATGATCATTCCGAAGGACTATCTCAAGACGATCAAGCGCACCGGGCTGTCCAAGGGGCTGTTCGCCGAGATGCGCTTCAACGAGGACGGCAGCGAAAATCCGGATTTCGTCCTCAACAAGCCGGCCTACCGCAATGCGCAGATTCTCGTCGCGGGCGACAATTTCGGCTGCGGCTCGTCGCGTGAACACGCGCCATGGGCGCTGCTCGATTTCGGCATACGCTGCGTGATCTCGACCTCGTTCGCCGACATTTTCTACAACAACTGCTTCAAGAACGGCATTCTGCCGATCACCGTCAGCCAGGACGATCTCGACAAGCTGATGGACGACGCCTCGCGCGGGGCCAACGCCACGCTGACCGTCGATCTGGAGGCCTGCGAGATCCGCGGCCCCGATGGCGGCATGATCAGGTTCGACCTCGACGCCTTCAAGCGCCATTGCCTCCTGAACGGCCTCGACGACATCGGCCTGACGATGGAAAAGGCACCCTCCATCGAAGGCTTCGAGAAGAGCTACGCCGAGACCCGCCCCTGGGCCTGATGAACATGAGGCCTTTCGTTCCCAAGCGCCTGGAGCCGGTCGCCTTCGGCCTGTTCCTGACCTTCTTCATGACCTTCATCATCACCGGCATCTCGACCGTGCTTGCGGTCGGCCCGGACGCGCCGGGCTTTGCCGCCCTCTGGTTCACCGCATGGATGTCGTCCTGGGCCGTCGCCTTTCCCGCGGTGCTCGTCGTCGCGCCCTTCGTGCGCCGCATCCTGCGCCTCATCGTCAGGCCGGCCTGATGCCGGAATTTCTTGTCCCCGCGCGAAAAACGGCTAAACCGTCGCAAGTCTCCGCAAACCGAGGATCGCACGCGTGACGAACCAGACCCTGACCCGCTTCCTCGTCGAGCAGCAGCGCCAGCAGGACGCGCTGCCCGGCCAGCTTCGTCTTCTGATCGAGATCGTCGCGCGCGCCTGCAAGGCGATCAGCCACTCGGTCAACAAGGGCGCACTGGGCGGAATGCTCGGCGATCTTGGCAGCGAAAACGTGCAAGGCGAGGTCCAGAAGAAGCTCGACGTCATCGCCAACGAGATCCTGCTCGAGGCCAATGAGTGGGGCGGGCACTTGGCCGCCATGGCGTCGGAGGAGATGGAATCGATCTATTCGATCCCGAACCGCTTCCCGCGCGGCGAGTACCTGTTGCTTTTCGATCCGATCGACGGCTCCTCCAACATCGACGTCGACATCTCGGTCGGCACTATCTTCTCGGTTCTGAAGGCGCCGGCCGGCACGGAGGGCCGCGAGATCGACGAGAACGACTTTCTGCAAAAGGGCGCGACGCAGGTCGCCGCAGGCTATGCCATCTACGGCCCGCAGACGCTTCTGGTGCTCACCGTCGGCACCGGCGTCTACGAGTTCGCGCTCGACCGCGACATGGGCTCCTGGCGCATGACGCAGGGCGACATCAAGCTGCCGAAGGGCTATGCCGAATTCGCCATCAACATGTCGAACTACCGCCACTGGGCGCCGCCCATGCGCCGCTATGTCGACGAGTGCCTGGCCGGCGCGGACGGCGTTCGGGCGAAGAATTTCAACATGCGCTGGACCGCGTCCATGGTCGCCGACGTCCACCGCATTTTGAAGCGCGGCGGCGTCTTCATGTATCCGTGGGACGCGCGCAAACCCGAGATGCCCGGCAAGCTGCGCCTGATGTACGAGGCGAACCCGATGTCGTTCCTGATCGAACAGGCCGGCGGCGCCGCCTATGACGGGCGCACCCGCATCATGGACATCGAGGCGACGGCGCTGCACCAGCGCGTCGGCGTGGTGCTCGGCGATCCCGACGAGGTCGCGCGCGTCGTCGACTATCACCGCGAGGCGAACGAAGCGCCCGCACCGGCGCCGGCCGCCCCGCGCGCCTGATCAATCTGAAACGACATATCCGGAGACAATTCATGGCATCGCGCAAGCTTCTTCTTCTCCCCGGCGACGGCATCGGCCCCGAGGCCATGGCCGAGGTCCGCAAGCTGATCGCGGTCATGAATGACGAGATGGACGCCGGCTTCGAGGTCGAGGAGGGGCTGGTCGGCGGCGGCGCCTACGACACGCATGGCGCGTCGATCTCCGAGGCCGACATGGCAAAGGCGATGGCCGCCGACGCCGTGCTGTTCGGCGCCGTCGGCGGGCCGAAATGGGACGGCGTGCCTTATGAGGTGCGCCCCGAGGCCGGCCTTCTTCGCCTGCGCAAGGACATGCAGCTTTTCGCCAACCTGCGCCCCGCCATCTGCTACCCCGCGCTCGCTCAATCCTCCTCGCTCAAGCCCGAAGTGGTCGAGGGTCTCGACATCCTCATCATCCGCGAACTGACCGGCGGCGTCTATTTCGGCGAGCCGAAGGAGATCATCGATCTCGGCAACGGCCAGAAGCGCGGCATCGACACGCAGATCTACGACACGTTCGAGATCGAGCGCATCTCCGGCGTCGCCTTCGAGCTCGCGCGCACGCGCCGCAACGAGGTCTGCTCGATGGAAAAGCGCAACGTCATGAAGTCGGGCGTCCTCTGGAACGAGGTCGTCACCGCCACCCACAAGGCGAAATATTCCGACGTCAAGCTTTCCCACATGCTGGCCGATGCCGGCGGAATGCAGCTCGTGCGCTGGCCCAAGCAGTTCGACGTCATCGTCACCGACAACCTTTTCGGCGACATGCTCTCCGATGTCGCCGCCATGCTGACGGGCTCGCTCGGAATGCTGCCCTCGGCTTCGCTGGGCGCGCCGGACGCCAGGACCGGCAAGCGCAAGGCGCTTTACGAGCCCGTCCACGGCTCGGCGCCGGACATCGCCGGCCAGGGCATCGCCAATCCGATCGCGATGATCGCCTCCTTCGCCATGTGCCTGCGCTATTCCTTCGAAATGATCGCCGAGGCCGACCGGCTCGAAGCCGCGATCTCGGCCGTGCTCGACGACGGCATCCGCACCAAGGACATCGCGTCGGAAGGCACGAGGACCGTCTCGACCGTCGAGATGGGCGATGCCGTCGTGGCGAAATTCCGCGCCGCTTCGGCCTGATTCCAGTCCGCGCCCGTTTCGCAAAACAAACGCATCGCGCAATGCGCGATGCGCGACAAAGCGATCCTTTCGGGCCGATTGACCCGTCATCGGCCGGAATGCTATTCCAACGGCAACTGTCCGCGCCCGCCACGCGTTTGACCCGCGAAGCCGTCAGAGCGCAAACGCATGTCGCCCGAAAGTGGGAACCATGCGCATCCGCACCAGCCTCAAGGATGATCATGCAGACCGCAGCCCTTGCCGTGACGACCGACGACGCTCCGCAATTCCCGATTCCGGCGAACACCTATGCCGAGCGCGTCGTTTCCGTGACGCATCATACCGACAGCCTGTTCTCGTTCCGCATCACACGGCCGGCTTCCTTCCGCTTCCGCTCGGGCGAGTTCGTCATGATCGGCCTGCCCAATGCCGAGCGGCCCGTGTTTCGCGCCTATTCGATCGCCAGCCCGGCCTGGGACGAAGAGGTCGAATTCTATTCGATCAAGGTCGCCGACGGACCGTTGACGCAGCACCTTCAGAAGATCAGGCCGGGCGACACCGTCTTGATGAAGCAGAAATCGACCGGCACGCTGGTGCTCGACGCGCTGACGCCTGCAAGGCGCCTCTGGATGATCGCGACCGGCACCGGTTTCGCCCCCTGGGCGAGCCTTCTGCGCGATCCCGAGACCTATGAGAAGTTCGACGAGATCGTCGTCACGAACACCTGCCGCGACATTGCCGATCTCGCCTATGGCGATGCGCTCATCGCCTCGCTCGAAACCGATCCGTTGATCGGCGAACTCACCGCCGGCCGCGTGAAATATGTCGCGACGACGACGCGCGAGACCTCGCCGCAGATGGGACGCATCACCACGCTGATCGAGAACGGCGACCTCTTCCGCCTCGTCGGCTGCGCCCCCTTCGATCGCGCGACCGACCGCGTGATGATCTGCGGTTCGATGGCGATGCTCAAGGACGTCAAGGCGCTGGTCGAGGCGCATGGGCTGGAAGAAGGCTCCAACAACAAGCCGGCGGATTTCGTCGTCGAACGGGCTTTCGTCGGTTAGTCCCAGTCGTCCGGAACAGCCGATCCGGCCGCACGTTCTCCTTTCAACCAAGGAGAACGATCATGAAAATCGACGACATTCGCGTCTCGCGCGCCGCCAATGATGGCGGTTCGGCCGAAGTCGTTCTTCGCGACGACGATGGCGCGGAAATCCGTGTCGGCCTGCCGCTCGGTCCCGCCGGCGCTGATGACCGCGCCTCCATCCTCGACGAGGTACGCAGCCTGTTGAATGCCGCTTTCGAGGCAGTCGGCGCCACCACCGCGCTGCCGGACGGCCTGACGCCTGCAAACGGCAACGAGAGCGTTTCCCTTGATGCGCTGGACAATCCCGACGGCGGCCGTCCGCTCGAATCGCTCGAAGAAGAAGACGACAACGCCTATCAGGAACCTGACGAGGCTCTGCCGGATGAACGGGAAGAGCAGGCGCTTGCCGCCGGCCTCGCGCGCGGGCGCTTCGGCGACCCGGCTTAAGCCGGCTCGACGTCGCTGGTGGGTTGCGCGGCCAGCACGTCGCCAAGCTGTTCGGCAAGCGTCGTCAGCGCATTCGGAACGGCTTCCTGTTCGATCGGTTTCATCAGGAAGCCGAGTTCGCCGATGGCATCCTCGCCCTGATTGCGCGTGGGGGTGTCCAGCATACCGGGCACTCGCCTTTTAACAAATGTTAGTCGCCTTCAAACGCAGCTATAGGCGGAATGATCCGGCCGTCAAACCGCCAAGGCGTACTTCTCACGCAAATGTCAGGTCTTGTGGTGCAAAAGGCGCCCCGTATGGGACGCCTTTGCAACAATTCGCGATCCTGAACCCGTCAGCCGGCAAGTGGCGGCAGATGGCCCAGCAGGTCTTCCATGTGGATCGGGAACTTGCGCACGCGATGTCCCGTCGCCGCAAAAACGGCATTGGCGATGGCCGGTCCCGCGCCGCAGATGCCCAGTTCGCCGATCCCCTTCGATCCGAGCGGATTCGAGTTCTCGTCGAAGCCTTCGACCATGTGAACGTCGAGCCGCGGCACGTCGCGATTGACTGCGACGTGATATTCGGCAAAGTCGCGGTTCATGAACGCGCCATAGCGCTCGTCCATCAGGCTTTCCTCCATCAGTGCGGCGCCGATGCCGAAGATCATGCCGCCCATGAGCTGCGAGCGCGCGGTCTTTTCGTTGAGGATGCGGCCCGCGTCGAAGACGCCGGTCAGCCGCCGCAGCCGGATTTCGCCGGTCACCGCGTCGACTGCGACCTCGGCGAATTGCGCGCCGTAGGAATATTGCGCCATCGTCTTGTGTTCCTTGCCCGGCTTGGCCGCACCCTTGGCCGAAAGCCCCCCGGACTCATTCGCCAGCTCCGAGATAGGCAGCGACCGCGACCCGAGGACGATCTTCGCGCCTTCAATGCGCAGATTCTTCGAGTTCGCGCCCTTCCAGTCGCTATCGGCCTTCGCCGCGCGCTCGAGGAGGTCATCTTTGAGCACCTTCGCCGCCGCGAAGACGGCGGTTCCGGTCGAGCCGGCGCCGAACGAGCCGCCGGAGCCGCAGGTCTCGGGAAAATCGGTATCGCCGAGCTTTACCGTCACCTTGTCCGGCGCGATGCCCAGCGTCTCGGCGGCGATCTGCGTCAGGATCGTATAGGTGCCGGTGCCGATATCGGTCATGTCGAGGCGCACGGTCAGATGGCCGTCCGCCGAAAGCTCGATCTCGGCTTCGGCTTCCTGCATCAGGTTCGGGCGAATCGCCGCCGCCATGCCATGGCCGATCAGCCAATCGCCCTCGCGACGTGAGACCGGTCCTTTCCAGCCGAATTTCTCCGCGCCTTCCTGTAGACAGCGCCGCATCTTGCGCGTCGAGAAAGGCTTGCCCGAATGGGGGTCCGTTTCCGGCTCGTTGCGCAGGCGGAATTCGACCGGATCGACACCGCATTCATGCGCCAGCTCGTCGATCATGCTCTCGAAGGTCAGCGTGCCGATCGCCTCGCCCGGCGCGCGCATCGAATCCACCTTGGGAACATCGCCTTCGACGACGCGGTGTTTCGTGCGCATCGCCTTCGCCGCGTAGCTGGCGCGCGTCGGCGAGGCCGCCGCTTCGGCGAACGGATAGTCGCGCGCCATGATCGACAGGGAATCATGGTGGATGGCGAGGATTTTCCCGTCCGCGTCGGCGCCGAGCTTCAACCGCTGGCGGTGGCGGGCCCGGTGCGGGCCGTTCGAAAACACGTTGCGCCGATGCTGCGCAATCCGCACCGGCTGTCCCGTCAGCTTCGCGCCTTGGGCGGCAAGGATCGCCTCGTTGTGGACGCCGAGCTTGGAGCCGAAACCGCCGCCGACATATGGTGAGACGATCCGCACGTCCTCCGGGTCGATGCCGAACGTGTTGGCGAAGGCCTTGCGCCCGTCGCCGAGAATCTGGATCGCCATGTGGACGGTCAGCCTGTCGCCATCCCATTCGGCCACCGTCGCGTGCGGCTCCATGGCGGCCGCGTGCTGGCTCGGCGTGTGGAACTCGCCTTCCACCTTATGCGCGGCCTTCGCAAACTCGGCCACGAAATCGCCGTCCTCGGTGTCGACCTCGTCCGAACCGTCGAGACCGTCCGGCGCGATCGCCTTGTCCTCGTGCGTCTCGGGATTGAAGATGCCGTCTTCCGTCTCGATCTCGACCCTGACGAGAGAGGCGGCGTGCCGTGCCTGTTCCAGCGTTGCGGCGACGACCAGCGCCACCGGATAGCCGACATGCCGCACCTCGTCGGACCGCATCATGGCGTGCGACTGTGCGAAGCGCCCGCCATCGGCGCGCTCGCCAAACGGAATCTGGCTTGGCGCGTTCTCATGCGTGACGATCGCTTTCACGCCCTCACACGCTTCGGCCTCTTTGGTGTCGATGGAAACGATGCGTCCCCTGGCGACGGGTGACTCGACGATGAAGCCGATCAGATGCGGCTTGTCCCCGCGCCAGTCGGCGGCATAAGTCGCCCGGCCCGAAACCTTGAGCGGTCCATCGACGCGGTCGAGCGGCTGGCCGACAAGGTCTTTGAACTCGTGTCCGCTCATGCCGCCTTCTCCTGCGTCTCGGTCATTTCGGTCAGGCTCGCGACGATCAGCCGGCGCATCAGCGGAATCTTGAAGTCATTGTCGCCCCGCCCCTTCGCCTCGGCGAGTTCGGCGTCAGCCGCCTTTTCGAAAAGTTCGCGCGACGGCGCCTTGCCTTCCAGCACCTCTTCGGCGCGCGCCGCGCGCCAGGGCTTGTGCGCGACGCCGCCGAGCGCGATGCGCATCTTCAGGAAATGGTCCTCAAGCAGATCGAAGGCGATGCCGATGGAAACGACCGCGAAAGCATAGGACGAGCGGTCGCGCACCTTGCGGTACATCTGGAATTCTTGCGCCTTGTGCAAAACGACATGGGTGATGAGTTCGCCTTGCGCGAGCTGGTGGTCGATATGCGGCGTGTCGCCCGGCAGACGGTGCAGCGCATCCGCCGGAATGGTCCGCACGCCCCCCTGCGGCAGCACGGTCTCGACGTCCGCCCCCAGCGCGACCATCGCCACCGCCATGTCGGACGGGTGGACGGCGATGCAGTTTTCACTCGCGCCCAGTATGGCATGGAAACGGTTCAGGCCGCCGATCGCATCGCAGCCCGAGCCCGGCGCGCGCTTGTTGCAGGCGCGCTGCGTGTCGTAGAAATACTGGCAGCGCGTGCGCTGGAGAAAATTGCCGCCGGTGGTCGCCCTGTTGCGCAATTGCTGCGTCGCGCCGGACAGAAGCGCGGTCGAGAGCAGCGGATATTTTTCCCGTACCACCGGATCGGAAGCGAGTGCGCTGTTGGTCACCGCCGCGCCGATGCGAAGCCCGTCCTCGGTTTGCTCGATCTCTTCATGCGGCAGGCGCGAGACGTCGACCAGCGTTTCCGGCCGCTCGATCTCATGCTTCATCAGATCGACGAGATTGGTTCCGCCGCCGAGGAATTTTGCGCTTTCGGAGCTGGCGGCGGCGACGGCCGCCTTGTCGTCCGCGGCACGGGAATAGCTGAACGGCATCATGTCCGCGCCTCCGCGATTTCGAGAATGGCATCGACGATGTTGTTGTAGGCGCCGCAGCGGCACAGATTGCCCGACATGCGCTCGCGAATTTCCTCATCGATCAGTTCGACCTTTTCCTTGGTCACCACCGACGGCTCGCCGCGCTTCAACTCGTCGAGAAGCGCGGTTGCGGAGCAGATCTGCCCCGGCGTGCAATAACCGCACTGGAACGCGTCGTGCTTGACGAAGGCCCGCTGCAAGGGCGACAGCGCCTCGCCGTCCGCCATGCCCTCGATGGTCGTGATCTCGTCGCCCTCATGAGCGACGGCAAGCGACAGGCAGGAGTTGATCCGACGTCCGTTGACGATCACCGTACAGGCGCCGCACTGTCCATGGTCGCATCCCTTCTTCGAGCCGGTCATGGAGAGGTTTTCGCGCAGGAGGTCGAGAAGGCTGACCCTTGGGTCGATCATCAGATCGTGGGCCGTGCCGTTGACGGTCAGTCGTACCGGATGCATCCGCTGCCTTTCGTGGTTCCGCGCGCCTCGCGCGGCGATGGGTGGCACAGGCATGGCGCGGACGGGACAGGGGCTCGTCTGCCGTTTCGTTGGCCGAGGCGGGAAATCGGGAAAATCGCCTCGTTCCCCGGTACCGTCGTGCCCGATTGACACGCGCCATGCCTGCTTCGACGGACTAACCGCCAAGCGCCGTTCAATGTTCCTGCGGAATTTTCAGAAGCCCTGAACGACCAGTTCGAAGGTGATCAGCACCGCAACGTCGCGGGCGAGGCGGCCATGGTGAACGGCGCCGTCGAGACCGACGATGGCGATGTCGAGATCGCAGCGTCCATCCTGGTATCGGCCGTCGGTGACGAGGAGTTCGGTGGCGTAGGATGCGACCTCCGGCCCGTCCTCGAACCGCGCCCCGACCGTGCTCCCGACCCCGAAAATGCGCGCCCGTTCCACCGAATTTCGAGCGCAAACCGCCTCGATTGCGGCCAGAACGGGCTCGTTCGGGCGCAAAACCAGCGCAAAACCATCCGGTTTCGAGGTGGTTTCAGCCCGTTTTGGAGCGAATAATCGGAAATTGGTCTCGGAATTGTCCTCGACCTCGAATTGCGCGCCGTCCATTTTCAGCCCGGTGACGACGCAGTCCGAGGCGACGACGCTGTCGAGCGGAAGGAGGTGCCCCATCCGCCCCGCCCACTCTCCATGACAGTGCAAAAACGGCTCTGCGTCGCGGATTCCGACGATCGCGCCAGCCCGTTCGATGGTCGCCGCGTCGAGCGTATGGGTTTGCGAATACCAGGCGACGTTATCGGCATCCGGTGCCTCGCTGGGGATGACGTAGCGGAGCGGCGCCAGCGGCACGCCGGACAGGTCGAGATAGCCGGAAAAGCCTTTCATTCCATGCGCTTGCGCAATCGCGTCATTGACCGTCAGCCCGGCCTTCAGATGCAGTTCCACCGGCTCGATCCGGCACGGAACGGCAATGGCACGCTCCTTTGCCACCGATCCAGGCTGGCGCATCGTGCGCATTCAGACCGCCAGCCCCGAATTGACGAACCCGCCATCGACGGCGAGCACCTGCCCGTTGACGTAGCTCGCCTCGTCGGAGAGCAGGAACGCCACCGCCTGCGCGATCTCGCGCGGGGAACCGTAGCGCCCTTGCGGCACGCGCTCATTCCATTGCCGGCGCACGTCTTCGGTATGGATCGAACGGGCCAGCGGCGTGTCGACGGGACCGGGCGCGACGGCATTGACCCGGATGCCGTGCCGGCCGAGCTCGGTCGCCATGATCATGGTCATCAGGTTCACGGCGCCTTTGGACGAACCGTAGGCGACGCGACCCTTGTTGCCGGTGAGCCCGGAAACCGAGCTGATATTGACGATGGAGCCCGGCGCGTCGGCCGCGATCCACTGCCTTGCCGCGGCCCGCGCGACGATGAAGGAGCCGGTCAGATTGACGTCCACGATGCGGCGGAAATCGACGATTTCGGTATCCACCGCCGGCTTGTCCATGCCGATCCCGGCGGAATTGACGATGCCGGCGAGCGGGCCGGCTTTGGCAAAGGCATTTTCGACATCCGCCTCGTCGGCGACGTTTCCGGCCAGCCCCGAAGCGTCCGGTCCGAGCCTAGTGCAAGCCGCATCGACGGCGTCCTGCTTCAAGTCGAAGAGAAAGACGGGAATGCCGCGCTCGACGAGGATCGCGGCGGTGTCGAAGCCGATACCCGACGCGCCACCGGTGATGAAGACCGCGCCCGCCATCAGCTTGCCTTTGCCGTAAGCGGGGCGAGGTCGCCGCGCTTTTCGAGCTCCTCGCGGATCATCTTCTTGGCGATCTTGCCATAGGCCGATTTCGGCATCTCGTCCCAGAAGACGAAGAGCTTGGGCATCTTGTAGCGCGCGATCTTCGGTTCGAGGAAGGACCGCATGTCGATCGAACGGGTATCCGCGCCGGACCGGGCGACGCAGACGGCGACGCCGACCTCGCCCCACATCGGATCGGGCACGCCGAGAACGGCGGTTTCGGAAATCTCCGGATGGGTCAGGATCTTCTCCTCGATCTCGCGCGGATAGATGTTGGAGCCGCCTGAAATGTACATGTCCGAGGCGCGGCCGGTCAGATACACGAAGCCCTGTTCGTCGATGTGGCCGAGATCGCCGGTGCGGAACCAGCCATTGCGGAACGACTTAGCGTTGGCCTCCGGATTGTCCCAATAGCCGGCGAAGACGGCCGGCCCGACGACGCAGATTTCGCCCGTCTCGCCGATCCCGACCGGCTCGCCCGCATCGTTCTGGATCTCGACCTGGATGCCCGTGCGCTCGAAGCCGCAGGAGCCGATCCGCGCGACGGAATCGTCGGCCGAGTGGAGGGCGGGCGGCAGGACGGTGATGTTTCCGGTGACCTCGCCGAGGCCGAAATACTGGACGATGACCGGGCCGAGTTTTTCCAACGCGCGAACCTGGTCGGTCCGGTACATCGGCGCGCCGGCATAGATGACGTAGCGCAGCGAGGAATGGTCGAAGCGATCGACCGAGGGGTCCTCGACGAGGAGCTTCAGGATGGTCGGCACGGTGAAGACGTTGGAGATCTTCCACTTTTCGACGAGCTGCCAGGCAGTCGGCACGTCGAGCTTGTCGGTCGGCAGGAGAACGGTTTTCACGCCATGCGCGACCTGCGCGAGCTGATGGACACCGGCGCCGTGCGACAGCGGCGCGACGACGATCGACGCGTCTTGATCGGTCGTCCCCGGCATCAGATCGCACAGGTGATTGGTGACGACGAAGCCCATCTGGCCATGGGTGAGGACGGCGGCCTTCGGCCGACCGGTCGTGCCGGAGGTGAAGAAGAACCAGCAGGGGTCGTCGCGGTCGACCACCGCCATCGGCACGCTTTCCCCAGCGTGACGCGCGACGATGGAATCGTAGTCTTCGCCGAAATCGGTGTCGCCGATGGCGACGAGGAATCGCATATCCGCCGCCTGTTCGCGTACGGCCCGCGCGTGGCCGGCGAATGGCGCCGCGCAGATCATTCCGACCGCGCCGCTGGCCTTTGCCAGAAAGGCCACCTCGTCCGGCGACTGGCGGTAATTGGTCGGAACCCAGACTGCGCCGATGCGAAAACAGGCGAACATCGATTCGAACATCTGGTTGTTGTTGGCCGACTGCACGAGCACACGATCGCCCTTCTGCACGCCGAACTCGGTTACGAGTGCATGGGCGAAGGCCTCGACGCGCGCCTGCATTTGCGCCCAGCTCCATGTCTCGTCGCGCCACACGAAGCCGATCGCGTCCGGTTGCCGCCGGGCCGATTGGGCGAGTAAGTTGGCAAGGTTCATCGCGCGGGTGGAGACTGGCTTCATGCGGCGGCTTCCTGAAGGTTCATGCGGTTTTGCGGGGCGTCTCGGGTACGGGCGTGAAATAGACGGACTGGCGCTGCGCGAGCTTCTGTTCGACGCGCGTCGCCTCGGCCGAAAGCAGCGCGCCGATCTCGGCCTGACGCGGCGGCTGGAGCCGGGAATCGATCGCCGCGATCGAAAGCGCGCCGACCGGTCGGCCGAACGGGTCGCGGATCGCGACACCGACGCCCCAGGAATTGGCGACGATCAGCCCCGGATTGAGGGCATAGCCCTGCGCGCGCGTCTCGGCGACATCGGCGCGGATGCGCTCGGGCGGATAAAGCGGGTAGCTTGCCGAGAGCACCGGCTGATTGGCGTCCAGCACGGCTTCGATCTCGGCGTCGGGCAGCGCCGCCAGGATGGCGAGAGAACCCGCGCCACAGCCGAGCGGGTGCTCGAACCCGGTCTGGAGCGCGTGTGTGCGCACCGGATAGGTGCCCTCCTCGCGATGCAGGCAGACGGAGACGAGATCGCGGCGGACCGAGACGAAGGCAGAATCCTGCGTCTGGCGCGACAGGCGCACGACGCTGTCCATGGCGAATTGCAGGAGGCCGTAGCGCGGTGCGGCGAGCGAGCCGAGCACATAGGATTCGGCGCCGAGATAATATCGCCGCGTCCTCTCGTCCTGCTCGACGAAGCCGGCCCGCATCAGCGCGAGCAGCAAACGGCGGGCTGTCGGCTTGTTCAGGCCCGATTCTTCGACCAGCGTCGAAAGCCCTGCACCCCGCCCGGCGTGACGACCGACGAGGGCCAACAGGCCGAGTGCCCGATCCACGCTCTGGGCTCCGCTGAAGTCCACCCGATGCTCCTCCCGTCCCGCGTCGATGCGGTCCACATCATGGATGGGCAACGTAATTATCTCGCATTCAACTGTAAAGCCATCACAGATCGAGGCGACTTTCACCTTGCAATCTGGCCCCGTATACGTATCGTCGCATCGTTCGCGGCAGGATGCTGCGGTCCATATCGTGGACCACGATGCCGGTGGGAGAGAGTCATCCGGCAGTTTGGGCCAATTAACGGAGGAAAACCAATGAACTTCCTGAAGACAAGCGCGACCGCGCTCACCTCGGCTCTGGCGGGTCTCGCCATGATGTCGGCCGCCTCGGCGGAGACGTTCCGCCTGTCGCACAATACCGGCGACACGACGACCTGGCATCGCGGCGCGGAAAAATTCAACGAGCTCGTCAAGGCCGCGACCGGCGACGAGATGGACATCCGCACCTTCCCGAACGCTCAGCTTTCGGGCGGCGACCAGATGCGCCAGGCGGAGATGGTCGGCCGCGGCGCCATCGACTTCGTCATGACTTCGGCGATCAACGTCACGCCGCTGGAGCCGCAGATGGCGGTGTTCTCGCTGCCCTATCTCTATTCGTCCTATGAGGATGTCGACGCCACCGTCGACGGCGCGCCGGGCGAGGAGATGAAGGAGATCATGCTCCAGCACAACATCGTCGTTCTGGCATGGGGCGAGAACGGCTTTCGCGAGGTGACCAACAGCCAACGCCCGATAACCAAGCCCGAAGACCTGGCCGGCCTGAAGATGCGCGTCGCCGGCCCGATGTATATCGACGTCATGAACGCACTCGGCGCCAACCCGCAGCAGATGCAGTGGACCGAGACCTTCACCGCGCTTCAGCAGGGCGTCGTCGACGGCCAGGAAAACCCGGTCGGCGCCGTGATCATCCCCCAGCGCGTCTATGAAGTGCAGAAATACCTGACGACCTGGAAATATTCCTACGACCCGGTGTTCCTCGGCGTCTCCAAGCAGCTTTGGGATTCCTGGGATGCGGAGATGCAGGAGAAGATGCAGGCGGCGGCGACCGAAGCGATGGCCTACCAGAAGCAGATCACCCGCGAGGACACCGACAAGGGCCTCGAAACGCTGCGCGCCGAAGGCATGGAGATCTACGAGCCGACGGCTGAGGAATTGCAGGCCTTCCGCGATGCGACCCAGCCCGCCTTCGACACATGGGCGGACAAGGTCGGCACCGACCTGGTGCAGACCTTCCAGGACGCGATCGCGGCGAACTGATCTGACCACCCGACAGATTCCGATGGGGGGTGCTGCAAGGCGCCCCCCAACAGGACCGCGAACCCGAAAGCAGGCGCATGAACTTCATCCTGCGTGATTTCGAGAAGATCGTCTGCGTGGCGATCTTCGCAGCCATGACGGCGCTCGGCTTCGTCAATGTGGTCGTGCGCTATCTGACGAGCTATTCGCTGGCCGCGTCCGAGGAACTTCTGACCAACGGCTTCCTTCTGCTCACCGTGTTTGGCGCGGCCATCGCGGCCCGAACCGGCGATCATCTCGCCGTCACGCTTCTCTACGACCTCGTCCCCGCGCCCGTCCGCAAGGCGATCCTGGCGCTTGCGACCTTCCTGTCCGCTCTGCTTCTGGCGCTTTCCGCATGGTTCTGCTGGCAGCTCGTCACCAACCAGATGTCGAGCGGCATCCGATCCTATGCGCTCCAGATCCCGGCCTGGTATTACAGCGTCGGCCTGCCGTTCGGCTTCGCCCTGATCCTGATCCGCTATCTGCAATATGCGCGCGACGCCTTTGCCGGCCGCGCCGAACCCGAGGCCTCCAATGGCTGAGATGATCGGCATCGAGATGGGCGCGGGCACGCAGATGGTGCTCGTCTTCTTCGTGCTCCTGTTTCTCAAGGTTCCGGTCGCCTTCGCGCTCGGCCTGTCCTCGATCTACGCGATGTGGGTGCTGGGCTTCGGCCTCGATCTCGTCGGCGACCTGATCGCCACCGGCATCGCCAAGTTCTCGCTGCTCGCCATCCCGTTCTTCATCCTCGCCGGAACGCTGATGGGCGCGCTCGGCATCGCCGAGCGGATGATCCGCTTCTTTCGCGTGCTGATCGGCGGCCTGCCGGGCGGCATGGGTGTGGTCGGCACCGTCGTGTGCCTGTTCTGGGGCGCGGTCTCTGGCTCGGGTCCCGCCTCGGTCGCGGCCATCGGCCCGCTGATCATCAAGGGGATGAACGAGGACGGCTATTCGCGCGCCTTCGCCGCCGGGCTCGTCTGCACCGGCGCGGCGCTGTCCATCGTCATTCCGCCCTCGATCGGGCTCGTCATCTATGGCGTCATCGCCGAGACCTCGATCTCGCAGCTTTTCATCGCCGCTATCATTCCGGGCCTTTTTCTCGGCCTGCTCATGCTCGCCACCCTGCCGTTCGCCAAGCGCCATGCGCCGGCAGCCGGAATCTCGGGCGGCAGTCCCAGCGTCGAGGCGCTGATGCCGATGCCGGGCGCCGGGCTGCCTTACGCAACCCGTCTGTGGCATTCCTTCATTGACTCCTTCTGGGGACTGGTGACGCCCGTGGTGATCCTGGGCGGCATCTATTCGGGCGTCTTCACGCCGACGGAGGCGGCGATCGTCGCCACCGTCTATGCCGTGCTGGTGGGCGGGTTCGCCTACCGGACCCTGACCATCCCCAAGCTCTATGAGGCGATCGTCGCAGCAAGCGCCTCCTCGGCCGTCGTCATGCTCGTCGTCGCCTATGCAAGCCTCTTCGGCTGGGTCGTCACGGTGGACGATCTGGTGGGACAATATTCGAGCGCATTGCTCGGCCTATCCGACAATCAATGGGTGATCCTCGCCGTCATCATGCTGATCCTCCTGATCGCAGGCATGTTCATGGACGCGATCACCATCATGTTCATCGCGCTGCCGATCTTCCTGCCCGTCTCCCGCGAGCTCGGCTGGGACCCGATCTGGTTCGGCGTCCTTGTGATGGTCAATCTCGCCATCGGCCTGTTCACGCCGCCAGTGGGGATCAATCTCTACGTGGCCGCCAACATCACCAAGCTGCCGCTGGAGCGCATCGCTTATGGTGCACTGCCGTTCCTCGTCACATGCTCGATCGGTCTCGCCGTGATCGCGGCCTTTCCGCAGATGTCGCAATTCCTCGTCGACATCCTGAGGTAGCCAGTATTTCCAATGGGTTGGGACGCAAGCCAGAATGTCGCAGGCACAAATGCATGGCTGCCATGCAATTTGTTGCATTGCACCATCGGGAGCGTGCTCCTATCTTCGGATTGTCAACGGCCAACCTCCTCCCTGGCCCGAGACAATGACTGCGGTGCACCTCCTCCCGCACCGCACGAAATCAGGCCCGTCGGACCTCCTCCCCCGACGGGCCTTCTTTTTTGCCGAAATTCCAGTCTTCGCCCTGCATCCTTCGGGGTGGCCCCCGCGCGCGTTCGCCTTTATGAACGGCGCCGACGCAAGATTGTGACCGTACGGGACGCCGGAAACGGCCAAACGTTTCAACGTTCCGCGATGAGGAGAAACTGATGCCCCCCTATCGTTCCCGAACCACCACCCATGGCCGCAACATGGCCGGCGCGCGCGGCCTGTGGCGCGCGACGGGCATGAAGGATTCCGATTTCGGCAAGCCGATCATCGCGGTGGTGAACTCGTTCACGCAATTCGTGCCGGGCCACGTTCATTTGAAGGACCTCGGCCAGCTCGTCGCGCGCGAGATCGAGGCGTCGGGCGGCGTCGCCAAGGAATTCAATACGATCGCGGTCGATGACGGCATCGCGATGGGCCATGACGGAATGCTCTATTCGCTGCCGAGCCGCGAGATCATCGCCGATTCGGTCGAATACATGGTCAACGCCCATTGCGCCGACGCGATGGTCTGCATCTCCAACTGCGACAAGATAACGCCCGGAATGCTGATGGCGTCGCTGCGTCTCAACATCCCGACCATCTTCGTCTCCGGCGGGCCGATGGAGGCCGGCAAGGTGACGCTTTCGGACGGCAGGACCCATGCGCTCGATCTCGTCGACGCAATGGTGGCGGCCGCCGACGACACGATGTCGGACGAGGACGTCGCGGTGATCGAGCGTTCGGCCTGCCCGACCTGCGGCTCGTGCTCGGGCATGTTCACGGCGAACTCCATGAACTGCCTGACCGAGGCGCTCGGCCTCTCGCTGCCCGGCAACGGCTCGACGCTCGCCACCCATGGCGACCGCAAGCGGCTCTTCCTCGAAGCCGGCCAGCGCATCGTCGGCCTTGCCAAGCGGTATTACGAGAACGATGACGCCACCGCCCTGCCGCGCAATATCGCCTCAAGGGGCGCGTTCGAGAACGCGATGGCGCTCGATATCGCCATGGGCGGCTCGACCAACACGGTGCTGCACATCCTCGCTGCGGCGATCGAAGGCGAGATCGACTTCACCATGGACGACATCGACCGTCTTTCCCGAAAAGTGCCGTGCCTGTCCAAGGTCGCGCCGGCAAAGTCGGACGTGCATATGGAGGATGTCCATCGCGCCGGCGGCATCATGGCGATTCTCGGCGAGCTCGACCGCGCCGGCCTCATTCATCGCGATTTGCCGACGGTCCACTCGGTGACGCTGGGCGAAGCGATTTCGAACTGGGACATCGCCGTGACCGACAATCCGGCCGCGCTCGAACTCTTTTCCGCCGCGCCCGGCGGCGTGCCGACGCAGGTCGCCTTCAGCCAGAACGCGCGCTGGAAGGACCTCGATGTGGATCGGGAAAAGGGCGTCATCCGCGATGCGCAGCACCCGTTCTCCAAGGATGGCGGGCTGGCGGTGCTGAAAGGCAACATCGCGCTCGACGGCTGTATCGTGAAGACGGCGGGCGTCGACGAATCGATCCTGAAATTTGCCGGTCCCGCGCGCGTCTTCGAAAGCCAGGACGACACCGTCAACGCGATCCTGACGAACAAGATCAATCCGGGCGACGTGGTGGTGATCCGCTACGAGGGGCCGCGCGGCGGGCCGGGGATGCAGGAAATGCTCTACCCGACCAGCTATCTGAAGTCGAAGGGCCTCGGAAAGGCCTGCGCGCTCGTCACCGACGGGCGCTTTTCGGGCGGAACTTCCGGGCTTTCCATCGGCCATGTCTCGCCGGAAGCGGCCGAGGGCGGCACGATCGGACTGGTGCGCGAGGGCGACCGGATCGAGATCGACATCCCTAGCCGCACCATCCACCTCGCCGTCGACGACGGCGAACTGGAAGCACGCCGCAAGGTGCAGGCCGAGGCCGGGTGGAAACCGGCCGAAAAGCGCAAGCGCAACGTGACGCCCGCGCTGAAGGCTTACGCCGCCTTTGCGACGAGCGCGGCCAGGGGCGCGGTGCGTCAGGTGCCGGAGATCGACTGAACCAGCACGGCGGCGGCCGACTTTCCTTTTGAAAGGGCGGTCGCGAGCGTTTAGACGGAACAGCGGTCCGCGGGAGGCGTTCGCGCGGCACGGATTTCAAAAATGACGCGGCCCGGACGGCCGCGCCATCAACAGGGAGGACAAGAGCATGAACCTGACGAAAACCCGCCTGGCGGGACTGACCGCGCTTCTGGCCGGCACGCTTCTCGCCGGCAGCGCGCTGGCGCAGACCGAAGTGAAGCTCGGCTACGCGCTGGCCGTGGATTCGCATTACGGCGTCGCCGCAAACAAGTGGCAGGAAGTCGTCGAAGCCGGCACGGACGGCCGCTATACCTTCACCCACTTCCCCTCCTCCGGTCTCGGCGGCGAGCGCGAAGTGCTCGAAGGCCTTCAGATCGGCACGGTCGAGGCGACGATCGTCTCCTCGGGCACGCTGTCGAACTTCGTGCCGGAAGCGGGCGTCTTCGACATTCCCTTCCTGTTCCGCAATCTCGAACATGCCCGCGCCGTCATGGATGGCGAGGTCGGCGACGAGCTTCTGACCAAGTTCGAGGACGCCGGCATGATCGCACTCGCCTGGGGCGAGCAGGGCTTCCGCCACATCACCAACAATCGCGGCGCGATCGACGGACCGGACGACATGGCCGGGTTGAAACTGCGCACGATGGAAAACCCGGTCCACATCACCGCTTTCGAGACGCTGGGCGCCGCCCCGACGCCGATGGCCTGGCCCGAAGTGATCGGCGCGCTCCAGCAGGGCACGATCGACGGGCAGGAAAACCCGCTTTCGGTCATCACCTCGGCCAAGCTTTCGGAAGTCCAGAAGCACCTGACGCTGTCCGGCCACGTCTATTCGCCGGCCATGCTCCTCGTATCCCCTGACCTCTGGAACGCCATGTCGGACGAGGACAAGCAGGTCTTCATCGACGGCGCGACCCAGGCCGTCGCCGCCATGCGCGGCTTCGTCGACGAGGTCGAGGCGAGCGGCGTCGAGGAACTGCGCGCCGCCGGCATGGAAGTGGGCGAATTGTCCGACGAGCAGAAGGCTGCGTTCCAGGAAGCGCTCGCCTCCGCCTATGAGGAATATTACGGCCAGTACGACCGCGCGCTGATCGACCAGATCACCGCCGTCGAATAGAACCCTTGCAACGAACGGGCCGGTTTCGGCCGGCCCGTTTCCCGCGCTCTTGGGGATGGCCGATGCGGACCGCCGAAAAGATCTTCGTCGAAGCGAACAAATGGGCGCTGATCCTGATTCTCGCCGCCATGTCGGCCATCGTCTTCGCCAATGTGACTTTGCGCTACACGACGAATTTCTCCATCGTCTGGGCAGAGGAAATCGCGCGCTATCTGATGGTATGGATGACTTTTCTGGGCGCCGGCCTCGCCTTGCGCACCGGCGGCCTCGTCGCGATCACCAATCTGCATGACGCTGTGGCCGAGCGGCCGCAGCGCGCCATGCGCGCGATCGTCGTTCTCGGCCTGTTCGCATTTTTCGCCCTGATGATCTGGGTCGGCTATTCCTATGCGCTGCGGATGCGCTTCCAGATGACGCCGGCGACCCGTATCCCGTTTTCGGCCATCTATGCGGCGATGCCGATCGGCTTTGCGCTGATGACCGTCCATCTGCTTCTCATCGCCCGCCGCTTCTTGCGTGACAACGCGTTCGACCGGATCGCGGGCGTCGACGAAAATTCGGCTGCCGGCGGCTGACACGCACATGACCGCAATCCTCTTCGGCTCCTTCGTGATTCTTCTCGTGCTCGGCTTTCCGATCGCCTTCGTGCTGGCGATCTCCGCCTTTCTGGCGGTGGCTTTCGGTTCGACCTATCCGATGCTGGTCGTCGTCAAGGAGATGTTTTCGGGGCTCGATTCCTTTCCGCTGATGGCGGTGCCCTTCTTCGTGCTGGCGGCCGAGCTGATGACCGGCGGTGCGATGACGATGGTGCTGCTGCGCTTCGCTGCCCAGTTCGTCGGTCACCTGCGCGGCGGGCTCGGCTATGCGAATGTGATGTCGTCCGCGATGTTCTCGGGCATTTCCGGTTCCGCGCTCGCCGACGCGGCCGGCCCCGGCGCGATGATGACCCGGATGATGGAAAAGAGCGGCTATGACAGGGCCTATGCCGGCGCGCTGACCGCGTCGGCCGCCGTGATGGGACCGATCATTCCGCCCTCGATCATCATGATCATCTATGCGTTGCAGGTGCGCGAAGTCTCGGTCGGCGGTCTTTTCGTCGCCGGTATCGTGCCCGGCGTCATCATCGCGCTCGCGCTGTGCGCGACCAATTTCGTCATCAGCCGCAGGCGCGGCTACAAAAGCGGCGAGCCGCGTCCGCCGGTACGCGACATGATCCGCACGACGATCCACGCGATTCCCGCTCTGCTCTTGATCGTCATCATCATCGGCGGCATCCGCTTCGGCGTCTTCACGCCGACCGAAGCCTCGGTCGTCGCCGTCTTCTATGCGCTCGTCTGCGGCATGTTCATCTATCGCACGCTGAAGATCCGCGCCTTGCCGGAGATCATCCTGCGCGCGGCGCTGGTCAGCGTGTCCGTCCTGCTCATTCTGGCGGCAGCGCGCGCGTTCGCCTGGGTGCTGATCATCCAGAGCGTGCCGCAGACGCTGGCCGCCGCGATCATCGCATTGGACCTGTCGCCGGTCGTCTTCCTCCTCGCCGTCAACGTGCTGCTGCTCGCCTTCGGCCTGTTCATGGACCCGCTGCCCGGCGTGATGGTGCTGGTGCCCATCCTGGCGCCGATTGCCGCGACGCTCGGCATCGACCCGACCCATTTTGCCATCGTCGTGATCCTGAACCTGACGATCGGCCTGATCACGCCGCCGGTCGGCAGCCTGCTCTTCGTGGTTTCCTCCGCGGTCGATCTGAAGGTCAGCCGGCTGGTGCGCGAAATGCCGCCCTTCCTGATCACCCATCTGATCGTGCTTTTGCTGATCACCTTCATTCCCGCCTTGTCGACCTGGGCGCCGCGCGCCAGCGGATTTTGACCCGGCGTCAACATTTCGCCATCTTGACGGGAACTTAATTTCACGGAAAGCATTGGGCTGTCATAAAGCGTGATAAGCGCGAGGAGGCGTCATGACGACGAATGTCCAGTTTCCAGAACCGGTGATGCTGCGCGCCGGAGACCGGCTGCTCGAAATTCGCGACGCCATGCAGGCGGCGAAGGCGCTGGCCGAAGCGTGGCCGGCGACGCGCGGCAAGTGGTATCACGCCGCCAATCGCGCCTGCCGCAGCGCCGTCAGGGGCGAGACCTCGCCGCAGCTCGCGCGCAGCATGTTCGCTCAGGCGGTGGACGAATCGCGCCTCGGCGCCTGATCGGCCGCACCGACAAATTGTCGCGACCGATTTTGCATGGCTTCCATGCATTTTTTTCGATTGCCGAAATAATTCACCGATCCTAGATAGGAGAAGTCGACGGATCGACCTCCTCCCCGATCCCGAGACGTCGGCGGCGCACCTCCTCCCGCGTCGCCTTGAAATCGGCCCGCCGGACCTCCTCCCCCGGCGGGCCTTTTTGTGTCTGCGATGAGATCGCCCTTACCCCCTCTTAGACTCCTTCACGTTTTGACGGAAGCGTATCCTGCGTTGGCGATATAGTTCTGGCATTCGAGAGCGTCGATAGTTTCGACGAGGGTGCCGATGTGGCGCCAAGTGTCTTC